>Ga0316209_1000262_pt1 | contig 104825 bp, 85 predicted proteins | sample 6monopyrite_MG_FD_204945 | JGI IMG/M metagenome (GOLD analysis project Ga0316209, IMG submission 204945) | Microbial mat bacterial communities from mineral coupon in-situ incubated in ocean water Damariscotta River, Maine, United States -... | ecosystem: Environmental > Aquatic > Marine >... | reverse complement strand
AAATGAGTACAGAATTTCATCAGCTGACGTTGTCGTCGGTGGAAAAAATAACAAAAGATGCTGTTGCCATCGGCTTTGAAGTCCCTGATGAGCTACGCCAGGAATTTAGCTTTAAACAAGGGCAGCATCTGACGTTAAAGGCTAATATCGACGGCAATGAAATACGACGCTCTTATTCAATCTGTAACGGTGTGTCTGAAAGTAAACTCAGCGTTGCGATCAAACGTATCGAGGAAGGCGTGTTTTCAAATTACGCCAACGAACAATTAAGTGCCGGTATGGCTTTGGAAGTAATGCCGCCACAGGGCCATTTTTATACCGAACTGGCGTCGGATAATAAAAAAAACTATCTGCTGCTTGCTTCTGGCAGTGGAATTACGCCCGTGTTGTCACAGATTATTTCGATTTTGCATCAGGAACAAAATTCAAAAGTGACCCTGGTGTACGGCAACCGATCGGCAAATTTAATGATGTTTCGTGACAAGTTGAATTTTATCAAGAATGCCTATCTGCAACGCTTTCAATGGATTAATTTGTTCAGCCGCGAAGAAAATGATGCCGTGATCCTGAACGGCCGTATCAGCAGCAAAAAACTGGTTGAGCTGGATAAAGCAAGAATTATTGATTTAGCTGCTTTTGATGATGTTTTTGTGTGTGGACCGCAAGGCATGATCGAAGACGTTGTTGATTTCCTTAAATTCAACCAGGTTAACGAAGATAAAATTCACTATGAACTGTTCTTTGTTGAAAGTGATCAGTCTGATGCACGAGCAAGCCAGCGAGAAAGAGCGGTTAAATTTGCCGGGAAAAGCGCAAAGGTCTCAGTAAAAATCGCCGGACGAAAAACATCAATGACTTTACCATTTGATGGCGAAAATATTCTGGAAGCCGCATTGGAAAATGGTGCCGATCTGCCGTTTTCCTGCAAGGGCGGCGTTTGTGCAACCTGCAAGGCGAAGGTCACTAAAGGAAAAGTAGAGATGGATTTAAATCATTCATTAACGGAACAGGAAGTTACCGATGGTATGGTGCTCACCTGTCAGTCTCATCCTGTTTCTGACGAAGTTGAAATTGATTTCGATTTTTCGTGATTTTAATAGGTTGTGCCGATGTATCTTGTCCCAGTGTATCTTATCTCGATGTATTTTATCTCGATGTATCTTATCCCGATATACTTTGAGAGTTTCAAACTTCGCTAACGACATTTGACGGAAATATCCTTGGATATTGATCGATTTATAGAGCAAAGAACTCAGCTTGCCAACATCAGTTGCAAGTCCCATATTGTGACGGTGTTCGGCGATGTGATTTCTCCGCACGGCGACTGGGTGTGGCTTGGAAGCTTGATCGATGCGTTAGCGCCTCTCGGGTTTTCAGAGCGATTGGTACGTACATCGGTTTTTCGCCTGGTCAAAGACGACTGGTTGCAGGTAAGAAAGGCGGGTAGAAAAAGTTACTACGCATTTACTGATAGCGCCGCCAGAACCTATACCAAAACTGCGAGACGAATTTACTCGGGGAAAACCGTTTCGAATCAGGGACGCTGGTTAATCCTATTGCCCAGTTTTGTCGGCGAGGATAAGCTGCCGGCACTTAAGCGTCAATTACTCTGGTTAGGTTTCAGCCAGCTGGCCAGCGGTGTCTATGCTCATCCTTCCATGGACAAAGCTACGCTACACGAAATGCTTGTGGAGTCGGAGCTGAGTCAGTCGGTGATTGTTTTTGATAGTCGCACGCTGGGTCGGGATTCAAATCAGGTATTAAAAAAGTTGGTGCATGAGCGCTGGCAGGTTGAGGCTTTACAGCGAGACTATCGGTTGCTAATAGATTGCTACCAGCCGTTAATAGAATTAGTTAAAGCGCGTAAGATGATCAATGACCGGCAGAGTTTCTTGTTACGAACGCTGCTAATTCATGAGTACCGCCGGATTTTATTAAAAGATCACGAATTGCCAGCTCAGCTTTTACCAAAAAACTGGTTGGCAAGTGAAGCAAAAGAACTGGTTAAAACTATCTATGCTGAACTCGCTCGTTCCTCCAGTCGATTTATAACTGGCCAGATGAAAAATTTAGACGGTTTATTGCCGTCATCCGGTCAGGAATTTTTAAAGCGATTTAAATAGACATTCGTCCAGCTAAAGAGAATATCAACTTAATTTTTTACTTAAGGGTTTAAATAGAGTCAATCATGACAAAAATTCAGCGAAAAGAAGTTAGTTTAGAAATAACCGGTGCGATAGGCATTATCAATATCGATTATCCGCCGGTTAATGCTTTGTCACAAAGTGTCAGACAGGGAATAGTCAGCGGGATTGAAAGTCTAGATAAAGATGACCGTGTGCAGGCAATTATAATTCGTTGCGCAGGCCGAACATTTATTGCCGGAGCAGACATTCGCGAGTTTGGACAAGCACCCAGTGAGCCCTATTTGCCTGATGTGGTTAATCAAATCGAGCAGAGTAAAAAACCTGTGTTCGCTACTTTATTTGGCACTACTCTTGGCGGCGGTTTTGAAGTGGCGCTGGCGTGCCATTATCGCCTGGCTTTGCGAACTGCCAAAGTAGGGCTACCCGAAGTTAATCTGGGATTGATTCCTGGGGCGGGTGGTACACAAAGGTTGCCGCGCATTATCGGCGTAGAAAAAGCTGCAGAGATGATAACCGGTGGCAGGCATTATGCTGCGACTGATTTTGCTGGCCATTCGCTGTTCGATAAACTGTTTGCAGCCGACGCCGATTTAGATCGGAAATCAATCGAATTTGTAACGGGACTGATCGCATCAGATTCACTGAAGCTTGACAGGGTTGGTGAGCGGCAAGTTATCGATCGGAATTTTGACTGGGACAAAGCCACGCAATTGGTTTCCAAAAAGGCACGCGGCAAACTCGCTCCTGAAATAGCAATGAAAGTCTTGTATGAATCTAGAAATATGTCAATTGAGCAGGGGATGAAGCTGGAACGAAGTGAGTTTTTGAAACTACGCAGTTCGGAGCAATCAGAGGCGTTAAGACACGTTTTTTCCGCAGAAAAAATAGCCGCAAAAAACGCGTTTACAAAAGAAGCTAAGCTCGTATCTCAAGTCGCTGTGATCGGCGGCGGAAATATGGGAGCCGGTATAACGACCGCTTTTTTGAATGCAGGCTTTCAGGTCAGGCTAGTGGAGCAGGATCAAGTGGCGCTTGAACAGGGGGTGGAGCGTATTAAGAAAAACTTTAGCGCGAATGTCAATTCAAAAAGAATGTCGCAAGCTGCTGCTGATGAGTGTATCGAACGACTTACCGGTCATACAGGTTACCAAGAAATAAGCGATAGCGACCTGGTAGTAGAAGCTGTATTTGAAGATCTGGAATTAAAAAAATCGCTTTTTGGAATTCTGGATCGAGTGTGTCGCAAGGATTGTCTATTTGCCAGCAACACCTCGTATCTCGATATCGATGAAATCGCTACTGCGGTGAGCGAGCCTTCACGAATGATTGGACTGCATTTTTTCAGTCCGGCTAATATCATGAAACTGGTTGAAGTGGTCAGGGCTAAAAAGACTTCTGAGCAGGCGCTAAGTACGGCAATGGCGGTTGCCAAAAAACTCAACAAAGTCGCGGTGCTGGTTGGTGTCTGTTTCGGCTTTGCCGGGAACCGTATGTACACCCGTTACGGCCGTGAAGTTCAACAGATGCTACTCGAAGGCGCGAGGATTGAGCAAATCGATCAGGCGATGACAGGTTGGGGAATGGCGATGGGGCCGCTGGCGGTACAGGATCTTTCGGGCATTGACATTGGCCATATGGCACGCAGTTCTCAACCGTTTCCCGAGTATGATTCTGGCTATTTTAAGGCCGCAGCGGCGATGGTCAACGCTGGACGTCTGGGGCGAAAAACGAAGTGCGGTTTTTATGACTATGACAGCGATGGCAAACCAGTTGCGTCAGAAGCGTCCAGGCAGCTAATAAAAAAGGAAGCCGACGCGCTCAATATTAAGCAAAGAGAGTTTAACGACACAGAAATTGTCGAGCGGGCGTTATTTGCCCTCATCAGTGAAGGGCTGGCGTTGTATGATGCGGGTATTGTCCAACGATTATCTGACATTGACCTTATCTGGATACACGGATACGGATTTCCCAGACATAAGGGCGGCCCCATGTTTCAAGCCCAGCAGATGGGTGCTGAAAAGGTAAAAAATAAATTGGCCACGCTACGCGAGCAGACGAGTGAAGCTATCTGGCCATCAGTTGATGTGAGCTGTTTGAAGTGAGCCAAGTGTTGTTTTGAGCTGCCGGGCCGGTTACAGTTAAGTTATCTTTGAAGAAAATATCGTGATCAAAACAAGACAGATCAAAAGGTCTACTTTAGCGGACTAAAACCTGTAGGCAAATAGTTTGAGCAAGAAGGGCCGGAACACCAGGTATAGAATGAATAGGGGAGCATCGAGTTGAAAAAAAATCAATCGGCGAACGATAAAAACACTGTTCCGCTTAGTTCCGGTGTGAGCGATGGTACGCTAGTTGTACGGCAAACAGCCGGAAAAGTTCGCTACACTCTGGATTTGCAGAGTTTTTTGCCTTATCGCATGTACCGACTGGCGACTCAGATGTCGCAGGCGGGAAACAAACTATCTACGCTACTACTGGAGTCAGGGGTTCCAATAGGGGAGCGCGAATGGCGCGTAATTTCGGTTCTGGGCTCTTACGGCGGGTTGACCAATGGTCACGTTGCCGACATTCTAAAGACTGATGCCGCGACGGTTACTCGAGCGGTCAAGGTGCTGAAAAAGTTGGATTTTGTAGATAGCCGTAACTCCAAACGCGACAGACGTAAACAGTTGATCTACCTGACCCAGGCTGGCGCAGATTTTCACGATCAGATCACACCGAAAAGAATTGAAACGGGTGAATTAATTGAATCCTGTCTCTCTTATGAGGAAAAAGAGCAGTTACAACACCTTTTGAATAAGCTGGATCGCCATTTAGACCATCTGGAAAATGAACTGGAAGATGAATGGGAATAATGCCGGAGATGGTCGAAAAGGGTAAAAGTCTTTGTTCGCCGGGTACAAGCGTGTAAAATAGCCGCGTGCGATCCAGTGGACTATGTCATTGAAACTCGTTTCAAACGCTATCTTATTGAAAAAAAAGGACTAATTTCGATATGGTGAAAAGGAGTGAAAGCGTATTCAGCGCCATTGAAAAGCAATGAAAATAACGAATTGTTTGATTGTCGAGCACAGTTGCTCGTTCAATTGAAATAGCTGTTGCGAAATAAATTGGTAGTTTTAGAGTAAAAAAGCGGTTTTGGGGTAAAGAAGTATGATTAGACTGTTTGGTTATTGGCGCTCGACCGCCGCGTACCGGGTTCGCATTGCGCTCAATCTAAAGCAAGTGTCCTACACTCAGGAGTCGGTCGACCTGGTCAAAGATGGTGGCGCACAAAATACACCCGAATTTCTGGCGATCAATCCGCAAGGATTGGTACCTGCGTTGGTAGTAGACGGTCAGTCAATCTCGCAGTCAATGGCCATATTGGAATATCTTGAAGAAAAGTATCCGCAACCGGCGTTACTCCCCAAAGACTTGAATAGCAGAGCTCAAGTACGGCAATTGTGTCAGCTGGTTTGCTCGGATGTTCATCCGTTAAATAACCTGCGCGTGCTTAATTATCTGAAACAGGATTTAAAAATTGACGATGAGGCAAAACTTGGCTGGTATCATCACTGGTTAAGAAAAGGCTTTACCGCTTTTGAGGCTATCCTGAAAAAGCAAGAAATTAAAGGCCCTTATACCTTTGGTGAGGAACTTTCGCTGGCGGACGCTTGTCTTATCCCGCAGATATATAATGCAAATCGTTTCAAATTTTCCATGGATGACTTTCCGCGATTAACCGAAATTAATGCTAACTGCCTGAAGCTGGAAAGATTTCAAAATGCGGTGCCGGAAAATCAACCGGATGCCATCTAATTTATTAAAATATCAAGAAGCTGAAAAATTACTGTGAAGAACACTTATAAAATTATTTTATCAAGCGCTTTTACCTTGGCCGCCGCGCAGCTAAGCGCCGCGCAATCCTATGACGTTATCGATTTAGGCAATCTTGGCTCGGCGCCTGCTTTTGTTTACGGATTGAATAACAACGGCGTCGCTGTGGGCTATTCCGGTGGCCCGCTAGTAGAAGAAACCGATACGGACGGAAACACAATTACGGTGCAGGAATACGTCAGTCATGCCTATGCGTTTGATCAGACGGCTGGCATCAACGACCAGGGAGCGATTGTTAACAGTGACGAAACGGTCGATTGGAGCGCTGCGTTTTCCATCAATAACAACGATCGATTGGTCGGCGTTTCGTTGCAATCGTTGCAAAAAATTGACGGCGATGGTAATCCGTTTGACGTCAATCTTGAACGCGGAATTTTTATTGATAAAGACAGCGGCGTGGTTAACGTAATTAAGGACTTTGACCCGCTAAATCCGAACAACATGCGCGCGCTTTCAATAAACGACAATGATTTTATAGTTGGTTTTGGCCAGTATAATCCGGTAGATGACGTGGACAGCGATGGAAATTCCGTTGATACGCTTTTTGACCGGGGTTTTATTTATAATATTAATACAGACACCTTGACCCGTCTGGATCCCTTTACAAATGCCAATGAGCTGAATTCCTCGGTCAGGGCGATCAATAATGACGGTATTGTTACCGGTTGGGCGCAAAAAGAAGTCGGAGAACTAACCTATACCTATGCTTTTTATACGCAGCCGCAAACACCCTTAGAATTAGTGCAGTTGCCGCTATTTAGTGAAGGTAATTCTTATCCCTGGGCGATTAACGATTCGGGCAAAATTGTCGGCAAAGCAGGCAACTCGGAAAATGCTTATTTTGTCGCTTTTCTTTATGACACAGTAAGCGATGAAGCTACTGAGTTAGGTGTACTCAATCAAAACCAGCCTTTCTCGGAAGCGTTTGATATTAACAATCTGGACCAGGTGGTTGGTCTTTCTCAAATTAATCAATTTACCAGCACCATGCACGCCTTTATATATGAAGACGGCGAGATGAGAGATCTGAATAACCTGATTGACTGTAAAATTGACCCGGCCGAAGATCCCATCGGTAACCCTGATTGGACTTTGCATTCAGCGCAGTCGATTAACGATAGTGGCGTGATCGTCGGTAACGGAATATTAAATGGTGAATTACGTTCCTTTATGCTGCTGCCGCGCGAAACAACAGCGACCGCCTGTCAGCCAATAGTTCTGGACGACTCAGGTAGCGGCGGTGTACCGGTATATTTTCTGGCGACTTTAATGGGTGTTGCATTGCTCGGACGGCGTAAAAGATAATATCGATTTTTACTAAAAGCCGCATACAACCAAGCGGCTTTTTTATGAAATGGACACCCAGAACCGAGCCAATATTGACGACAAAGCTAGGTCGTTACTTACAGGTTGTAGATAAACCCCTTTCTATTTTTCAGTTTTTGGTTTGCTGTCGCCCTTAAGTTTGACGGGCTCTAAATTCGCTTTTTGATAGAGTGGATGCGCTGGCTCGCCGGACTTGTTTATTTTTAAACAATGAATGCCTGGCAACATCTTTCTCACTTGTTTTGATCGCTGCAGGTAGATTCCGTCATTGCCCCAGGCGGCTACTATCAATCCAGCTTCACCCGCAAGATTCTTGAGCCACCTGTTATTTTGAGAACCAACAGGATCTTTTGCTGACTTCATTTGCGCAGGTTCAGTTGCACGAAAAGCAAAAAGATTTGCCATGCAAACCCCGCCATAGCCCCATAGCTTTGCATAGTTGATACATCGAGTTAGCGTTGGGTCGTCGCTATTTTCATCGGCTGTCGATGGATTCAGCCCGATGAACAAGACGACGGGTTTGGCGTCGTCCCATGTTCGCCATAAAGCAAAACGGTACTTTCGGCACTTTGATAGTTTTGCCGTGTTTTTCATCATCAACTTTATCCACTCGCTTCAAGACAATCAGGGTAGGGTTTAATTGATTTCAAAACCCGCCTAATCAAGCGAAAGCGACCAATTAGAGAAATTTTTGTCGTAATAAGTTGAACGCTCCGTCAAGCAAACTGTTAATCATTCGATAGCACGATCCGATACTTCGCATTACCGGATTTCAAGTGGTTAAAGGCCTCGTTGATTTTACTCATAGGATAAGTTTCAACTTGTGGTTTCACATTGTGCACACGCGCAAATTCCAGCATTGTCTCTATGGTCGCGGGGCTACCAACAGGGGAGCCTGAGACTGACCTTTGCCCCATGACTAATGGGAAAACGCCTAAATCGAGTGGTTCCATTGTCGCGCCGACAAAATGCAGACGTCCTTTCGGTTTTAGTGTGTTGACGTACAGGTTCCAGTCCAGTTTGACATTAACTGTAGAAATAACGAAATCGAAGGAACCTGCTGCGGCTTCTATCTCTTTTGGGTCGCGCGAATTCAATGTCTTGTGTGCACCCAGTTCAAGCGCCTCCTGCCGTTTAGATTCACTAGAAGTAAACGCGGTGACCTCGCATCCCCAGGCATTAAGAAATTGCAGCGCGATATGACCTAGGCCGCCAATTCCAATGACCGCAACCTTATCAGTCGATTTTACATCGAACTGGACTAGCGGATTGAATACGGTGATACCACCGCAAAACAATGGGCCAGCAGAAGACAGGTCAATCCCTTCGGGTATTGCGATCACACTAGCGGCGTCTGCGCGTACCTTATCCGCAAAACCGCCGTGGCGTGCGATGATTGTCCCCTGGGCATCCCGGCAAAGGTTTTGATCGCCAGTTTTGCAGGAATGACAATGGCCGCAGTAACCACTATGCCAGCCAAGGCCAACGGCCATCCCTTGTTCCAGGTTCTCTACGTTGGCTCCGATAGCTGAAATTTTTCCAATGACCTCGTGTCCGGCGACCAGCGGATATTGCGACATTTCCCACTCGTTGTTGACCATGCTCAGGTCGCTATGACATATACCGCAATGAAGCACATCAATTTCCACTTCGTTTGGCTTGAGTTCACCTGCGTCGTAACTAAAAGGTTCAAATTTTCCGCCCGCTTCGAGTACGGCATAGGCGTTGATATTATTTGATTTGCTCATGGTATAAATTTCCTTTGTTTGAATAGTCCATTTACAGGGCCAACTAAAATTTAAACGCCATTAAACGGTTTAAATTGGATACGGTTATTGAACTGTATATTAGCAAATATATTCAACTAAATGATCATCAAAGTGCTTTGCGGCTTCTAATCGCTCAGGCCTAGCATCAGCTATTTTTTAGTAATTTTTCACCACTAGCTCTACTTTATTTTGTTTTTATTGCCATTTTCAATACTCTTAAGATGGCATTCTCTACTACATCGGGCCTATCAAACGGTATGTGATGGCCTGCACCCGGAACGATTTCATGAATGCCGCGTTTTGATAACCTGGCTTGCCTGATATGAAAACTCTGCCACAATTTGTAACTGGATTTCCAAAGTGCCAATTCGTCTTCTGAAGCTTTCCTGGGAGGAATTCTGGTTTCAGTGAGCACAATTAATGGCATATCGCCGAAAGACATACGAATGCTACGCAGTTGTTCCGAGCTGGTGTAATAGAAATTCTCAAGCTCAGATACTTGTGCTTGCCAATAAGGCCATTTCATTTGAAAATCATCCGTTGCTATTTGAACTGAATCGCTCAACTGTTTGTATTGGTCGAATTCACATCTTTTTGCTAACTCCGTACCCGAAACGAAACCATTCTTTGCTTCATTCATACAATCTTTTTGTGTTTGGAGAAAAGCAGATATTTGCTCTCGGCGTTGTTTCTCTGTTTCACCTGGATAGTAGAGTTTTCTAGATTCTGTTACTTGATTCTCATCTGACGGGTCAACAAGAACCATACCAACGACATCGTGAGGATAAGTATGCGCGTATAACCGAGTACTTAAACCGCCGGTAGAGTGTCCTACCAACACATATGGCGGGGCAATATTAGCTCCAGTTAGCAATGTATGTAGGTCATCAACAATATTGGCAGCTGTTGAAGAGCGAGAAATAGGGTCGCTAAATCCCACTCCTGCACGATCATAGGAACACGCTTTTGTCGTTCGAGCGACTAACGGCTGAACCCAGCCCCAATTATTAATTGGTTCGGTTAAACCCGATTCAAAAATAACTGTTGGCGAGCCTTCACCGATACAGTACAGGTTGAGTCTCCTTCCCGGCTCAACTTCAACCAGACGGCTTGCTTTGGTGTATGCGGAGCCGTTGATTAAGGCGCGCTCACTCTCGCCGGCTAAGGCGACAGAGAACATAGCTATAAAATTAATAAGGTTTGTAAGAAAAAAGCGATTCATCATCTTGCTATTGCCCTTAATATTTTATTTAAGTGTCGCGTGGAGTTCACGTTTCTATTGATTTGGAGCTTTCTTAGAAACGGTTCGGAATGTCAGAATACCGCCTCTTTTTGCTGGACGACTATATCATGATAAAAATAAATAATAGACAGTCTGCTGTATAAAAATCCATAGCTCCTAACAACAATCCTCAATATTGGTCATGCGTGCCAGCGACATAGTGAATGTCCGGAGTCGTCGTCTCCGGAGAAACTGATAGGAGGGTCGGTATGATTTATGATAGGTTCGCCATACAGGCGAAAGGTAGTGAGGACAAGTTTATGACCAGTGCCAACCCCGATTACACCCAACAGCTTCTTGATGAAATCGAGCAGACCCCGGAAGAGTTCCGGCCGTTGCTACTTCGAAGAGTCCACTCGTTCCGGGAAGGCGTGACACGTCCCACTGCAGAAGAAAGTCTACGTGCGAGTATGCAGGACGTGCTCCATGGCCGAGTTCATCCGATTGACACTTTATGGGACGGGATCGACGCATAAATGGAAATTGCCTACGGTCGGGAATTTAAGCGGCAACTTAAACGTTTATCGCGTCGCTATCGACAGATCAGAAAAGATATTGAACCGATCATCGATGCTTTAGTGGCAGGAGAAACGCCAGGCGATCAAGTCAGCGGTGTCGACTAAACACTCTATAAAGTCAGAGCAAAAAATACCGACGCACAACGCGGAAAGAGTGGAGGGTATCGGGTTATCTATTATCTTAAGACAACGACAAGCCGAACACTCATGACGGTTTACGCAAAATCCGAATATGACGATGTTCCAGCAAGTGCACTCGTGCGCTTAGAGGAAGAAATCAAGCAAGAGATCGGAGCATTCGACGATGATTGAGAAGTGTCACTGGCGAGAAGACGCCCGTGACTCAGCGTGAGTGCTATCCCTGCACGTTACACAAGCCAAATGAACGGCTACCTTCATAACTGCTCGATGCAATACCTTTTGCGCTTCCCGTTTGTCACATGCCTTGCACAAAAGACCGCAAGGCAAGTTTCCAAACTACCATTGGCGCTAAACCCCTTGTATCGCTGTCGCTGATAGATTTCTGCTCCTGCGAAGTCTGAATACTGTCCATCCCTCGACAAAAAAGCCGCCAAATAAAAGCGGCTTTTTTGTTCAGTTACTGGTTAGACTTCGAGATTTACATATTGGGATAATTAGGACCACCGGCACCCTCTGGCGTGACCCAGTTGATATTCTGACTGGGATCTTTGATATCACAGGTCTTACAGTGAACGCAGTTTTGAGCGTTTATCTGGAATCTTGGATTTTCGCCATTATCGTCATAAATGACTTCGTAAACGCCAGCAGGGCAGTAGCGTTGTGCCGGTTCATCATATTCTGCCAGATTAACGCTGATTGGAATATCTTTGTCTGCTAGTCGCAAATGCACCGGTTGGTTTTCTTCGTGGTTGGTGTTTGAAATAAATACCGAGCTAAGCTTATCAAACGATAAAACACCGTCTGGTTTGGGGTAGTTAATTTTTTTACAGTCAGCCGCCTTTTTCAGTTTCGCATAATCAGGTTTGGGATCGGAAAAAGTCCACGGAAGCAAACCGTTAAACAGGTTAATGTCGAAGAGCGCGTAGGCTGAGCCCAGGGTATTTCCCCATTTATGTTGCGCAGGCCCAAAGTTGCGTTGCATGTGAAGTTCTTTCCAGACCCAGGATTTTTTAAATGCATTACCAAATTCAGACAAAAGGTCGTTGGCTTGTTCATTTGCCAATGCAGCTGCGATAGTTTCTGCGGCGATCATGCCGGATTTCATCGCTGTGTGTGTGCCTTTGATTTTTGCGAAATTTAAAGTGCCAGCGTCATCACCGATTAACAAACCACCCGGAAACGCCATTTCTGGCTGCGACTGAATGCCGCCTTTGGTGATCGCTCTGGCACCGTAAGAGACGCGCTCTCCGCCGCTTAAGTACTGGCTTATTTCAGGGTGGTGCTTGAGCCGTTGAAACTCATCAAATGGGCTCAGGTGCGGGTTGGAGTAGGAGAGGTCGGTGATTAATCCAACCACTACCTGATTGTCTTCAATGTGGTATAAAAAGCTACCGCCGAAACTGCCACTTTCGCTAAGCGGCCAACCGGCAGCATGAACAATTTTGCCCGGCTGGTGTTGCTCTGCCGGTATTTTCCAGAGCTCTTTAATGCCGATCCCGTAGTGTTGTGGCTCTTTGCCTTTATCTAATTCAAACTTTTCGATTAGCTGTTTTCCCAGATGGCCTCGGCAGCCTTCGGCAAACACTGTGTATTTTGCGTGCAGTTCCATTCCGGGCATGTAGCCGTCTTTTTCACTACCATCTTCTGCGACACCCATATCACCGGTGACTATGCCTTTAACAACTCCTTCGTCGCTGTAGAGGACTTCTGAAGCGGCAAAGCCGGGAAAAATTTCTACGCCGAGTCCTTCGGCCTGTTCGGCCAACCAGCGACATAAATTACCCAGGCTGATAATGTAGTTGCCTTTATTGTGCATGGTTTTTGGTACTAAAAAATTCGGGATCTTCAGCGCTTTATTTTCGCTTCTTAGCAGAAATACGTGGTCGCCGCTGACAGGCACGTTGAGTGGAGCGCCTTGCGCTTTCCAGTCGGGTAGTAATTCGTTGAGTGCAGTTGGCTCAAATACCGCGCCAGAAAGAATATGCGCGCCGACTTCAGATCCTTTTTCGACAACACAAATGGATATTTCTCGCGGCTCTTCCTTTGCAATTTGCGCTAACCGGATAGCCGCTGACAGGCCTGCGGGCCCGGCACCAACGACGACGACATCAAATTCCATAGACTCACGTTCCATGGATACCCCCTAAAAAGAACCATAAGCTAAGCCAGATTGCCGCCATCAAGCTGATTAAAGCTCGAAGATAGTAATCTGAGCACGTGTGACCAGCAGCAAAGGCTCATGACATGGGTCAAAATACAAACAATCACTGGCTGGAAAGTGGGGCATTATACCTGATTTTTGTTGACGTTAAACGCATAAAGCGGCAAGATCCCCGCTTCTTTCATACTTAGTTTGAATTACCCGTTTAAATAAGCTCCGACCGCGTGGTTGTTGAGGTAATATGGGTGTTTCAAAGGCGAGTGATATTTAACTTAACCACCACAGGTGTCTGCATGAAAATACTGGTGACCGTAAAAAGAGTTGTCGATTACAACGTAAAAGTACGAGTAAAAGACGACAATTCGGGCGTTGAAACGGCGAATGTTAAAATGTCGATGAACCCTTTTTGTGAAATTGCCGTCGAAGAAGCCGTTCGTTTAAAAGAGAAGGGCGTGGCAACTGAGATTGTTGTCGCTTCTATCGGGCCTGCTCAGGCGCAGGAAACGCTGCGAACCGCTCTGGCTCTGGGTGCAGACAAGGCAATTTTAGTTAAAACCGATGAAGAAGTTCAACCGCTGGCGGTTGCCAAGTTGCTTAAAGAAGTGGTAGCCAAAGAATCGCCTGAGTTGGTTATTATGGGTAAGCAGTCTATCGACGGCGATAATAACCAATCAGGCCAGATGCTGGCGGCGTTACTCGATTGGCCTCAGGGTACTTTTGCATCTGAAGTTGCATTGCAAGACGGTAAAACACAGGTCACTCGCGAAATAGACGGTGGCCTTGAAACAGTCAGCCTGGATCTGCCGGCGGTTGTTACCACGGATCTGCGATTGAATGAGCCACGATTTGCTTCCTTGCCTAACATTATGAAAGCTAAACGCAAGCCGCTGGAAGAATTAACTCCTGAAGAGCTGGGCGTAGATATTAGCGCGAGAACGGTTACCTTAAAGGTCGAAGCGCCAGCACAGCGCGAAGCCGGAATTAAAGTTGAATCAGTTGAAGCGCTGGTCGACAAACTTAAGAATGAAGCGAAGGTGATCTAATGACTAATTTGGTAATTGCAGAACATAATAACGAAACATTAGGCACGGCGACTTTGTCTACTATTGCTGCGGCTCAAAAAATTGGCGGTGATATTCATCTTTTGGTTATCGGTGCTAACGCTGGCGCGGTAGCTAACGAAGGAGCGGCTTGTGAAGGCGTATCCAAGGTGTTACATGCCGATCACGCCGACCTTGCCCATGCAACGGCAGAAAGTGTGACTGCCATCGTCTTGGCCAATGCGCAGGACTACAGTCACATTCTGGCACCGGCGACCACCTATGGTAAGAACTTTATGCCACGCGTCGCGGCGAAACTGGACGTACAGCCAATTTCGGAAATTATCAGCGTCGAGTCGGCCGATACATTTAAGCGACCGGTTTACGCGGGTAACGCCATTGCAACGGTGCAATCAAATGATTCAGTGAAAGTGATCACTGTGCGTGCAACCGGATTTGACGCGGTTGCGGCCAGCGGTGGCAGCGCCGAAGTCGTAGCGGTTGACGCTTCTGCGCACATTTCAACTAGCTCTCAATTTGTCTCACAAGAGCTGACCGTTTCCGAGCGGCCAGAACTGACTGCAGCAAAAATTATTATTTCAGGTGGCCGCGGTATGCAAAGTGGCGATAATTTCCACCTGCTGGAAGACATCGCCGACAAACTGGGCGCTGCTGTAGGAGCATCCCGCGCCGCGGTTGACGCCGGGTTTGTTCCCAATGATTACCAGGTTGGTCAAACGGGCAAAATTGTCGCACCCGAGCTATATATCGCCGTTGGGATTTCCGGTGCAATCCAGCATCTGGCGGGAATGAAAGATAGCAAAATCATCGTCGCGATTAACAAAGACGAAGAAGCGCCGATCTTTCAGGTTGCCGATTATGGTCTGGTTGCCGATCTGTTTAAGGTTTTGCCGGAGCTTAAAGCGGCGCTTTAATTTTCTAAGCAGATAGCTTGAACTGAAAAAAGCTCCCTGAGGGAGCTTTTTTTCGACTGTGCTAATTGTAGTTCGACGCGAGTGCTATTTACCGATTAGCAACTCAAGCACGCCACTTTGCGGAGATTAACAATTACACATTAATATCAATCTGACTCCCCAGGGTCTCGTCGGGGCTGGGCCGCTCACTCCCGGCCGCAGGTCGGTCTGCGATATCCTGTGCGGCCTGGTTTTCGGCACGGCTGGCTTCTGCAGATTGCTCGACCGGACGCACAGTTTCTGTTTGCTGGGTTGCCTGTTGTGCCTCTAACTGCTGTTGTGCTCTGTCAGCTTCCTGCGCGCGCTGCTCGTTTTCTCGCACGTTAGAGGCCGAATTTGATTGTGGCGGGTTTGGCGTTGAAATGCCGGTGATATTACCCATGATAGTTTGTCCTCTTTAGTTAAACGCTCGATTCTTAAACACTCAAATTGATTAAGCTGCCTCGCGGGTCCTGCTGGATCAATTGAACTTTTTTACGATTTATTTCAATTTCTCTTTGTTTGAGTTGCGATATTTCCCGCTCAATCGCTGTCTCTTCGTTAGTCAGTTGTTGCTGTCTTTGTTGTATATCCTGTCGTTCTGTTTCTAAACCCTGCAATTGACGCTGATTAGATAACTCTGGCCGCTCTGTTTGTGGAAATTGCGCTCGCGCGTTTTCCGATACCTGCTGAGTGATCCCTATAAAGGGACTCTCTATGATGTTGGTCAAAGTTTCGCCAGCATCTGACGAAACCCTGATCACCGGAGCGGGCTGGATTCCGACCTGTTGACTGGTTTTACTCGCTATTGAAGCACTACTATCGGCCCCGGCGAGCGAAAGCCGCGAACTTGAAACCGTCGGCGTCAACAGCGATGGTGAAGATAAAACGACCGTAGCATCCAATTTAGTTTACACCTCTCGACGGATCATTCTAGCAAAAGAAATAAATCCGTGTCGATTTTGGTCGTCAGGGGAGGCGAGTTTTGATTGAATACGGCAATATTGTTCTAAAGCGATGAATTGAAAGGTTAGTTTCGTATAAAAAGTTGAGCTATCACAAACGCGTTTTCAAGCAAACAGCAATGGATAATACTCAAACTGGCGGCCTGTTATGCAAACCGCCCGTTTGTTAGAACTAATGACCTACCAATCAGCCAGCGGGCTGATATCTTCGTCATAATTGACGTTGTCAAAAGCAAATCCGAACAATCGCAGAAAATCTTCATGATAACCTTGATAGTCGCCCAGCTCCGGAAAATTCTCGGTGGTGACTTCTGGCCAGATCGCCTTGATCTTTGACTGAATATGGTCATTGGTCTCAACGCCATCCATCCTGATGCGATCAGCTTCATCCAGCACGGGATTTTCAGCTAATAATTGCTCGTTGAATAACGCATAGATTTGCTCAATGACGCCTTCATGGCAGCCTTCGTCTTTCATCACCTGATACATTAAAGAGATATACAACGGCATTACCGGAATGGCAGAACTCGCCTGGGTAACTACCGCTTTTAGCGAGGTAACAAAAGCGCGTAATCCGGTATCCTGATAGTTCTGATTTAATTGTCTGGCCGCCCGATCCAGATCTTCTTTTGCTTTGCCAATGGTCGCATGACCGTAAATTGGCCAGGTCAGTTCTTTGCCGATATAAGTGTAGGCGGTTGTGCGGCAGCCTTTTGCCAGTACCCCAGCTTGGTTTAGCGCTTTAAGCCACAGCTCCCAGTCTTCGCCGCCCATGACCTTCACTGTATTGTTTATATCGTCTTCGCTCGCGGGGTCCAGATTGACCTCGTGTACAACTTCCTTATTGGTATCAAAAGTCTTGCTGGTGTAACTTTGGCCTATTGGTTTGAGTGAAGAGAGGTAGGCTTGACCGGTATCCGGGTCGGTACGACGTGGTGACGCCAGGCTATACACGATTAGATCAATCGAGCCTAAGTCCCGTTTGATCGTCTCAATAACTTCTGCTTTTAACTGATGGGAAAACGCGTCTCCGTTAAGGGTTTTTGCGTATAGACCGGTCTTGTTAGCTTCGGTATGGAATGCGGCGGTATTATACCAGCCGGCAGTACCGGTTTTGCGCTCGCTTGGCTCTTTCTCAAAACAGACCCCTAGAGTTTTAGCACTGCCGCCAAATGCGGCGGTAATTCGAGACGCCAGTCCGTAGCCGGTAGAGCAGCCGATCACCAGGACATTTTTGGCGGGGTTACTGATATTCCCTTTGTTTTGTACATATTGGATTTGTCGTTTAACACTTTCAGCGCAACCGGCGGGGTGGGCGTTAGTGCAGATAAATCCTCTGACTTTGGGTTTTATAACCATGGGGTGTTGATCCTCAAGATGGCAAAAGAAAAATAACGTGGAACGCCGTAAAGGTGTGAACGGAAATCACGTAAATTATGCGGCATGTTACCGTGCATCTTGTTGGATTTAAAGCAGATTTAAACAGGTCGGGTAAGTTGGAACTAGCCGGTTTTTTAATCGATTCAGCTTTTAGGCTTATTTTTCTGGTGGATCCGCTGATTAACCATTTCGGTGACAACATTCAGCTGCAAATTCTGTAAGCCGCTGGCAACTTCCAGTACAGAAGCGTGATTGATGTGGTCGCCTTGCTTTCTTAATAATTCGGCGATCCCAATCAGATCGGTATAGAGTTCGGTTAATTGATTTAACTCGCTGGATAATCCGGTAGTGCTCACGCAGACGGTTCCTTCAGTCTAACTACTTCTTAAAAAGTCGCTGTTGATAAAACACGATTGTAACCGACCAGTCGGAATGATGGAACAAGGGTTTGGAATTATCTGCCGATTGGTGTTAACCAACCGACAGATAGATAGAGTTGTAAGTTATTTTGTAGAGACAGGAAAGCCTCTGTCGCGCATTAACGCCTCGACTTTGGCATCACGCCCTCTAAAAGCGCGGTAAGCTTCTGCCGGATCTACCGCGTTGCGTACGCTAAACAAATGCTTCACCAGTTTTGCAGCAACCGCCTTATCGTAAAATCCGCCGGGAGCTTCGGCAAAAGCCTCTGCGGCATCGGAGGTAAGAACCTCTGCCCACAAATAACCATAGTAGCCTGCCGAATAACCCTCACCGGAGAATATATGTCCAAATTGCGGTGTTCTATGTCGCATAACAACTTCCTTTGGCATATCGAGCGCGGCCAGGGTTTCCCGCTCAAACTTATCTGGGTCCAGGTCGGCAGGGTTGCTGGTGTGCAATTTCATATCCACCAGAGCTGAGGCCAGGTATTCTGTGGTTTTAAATCCTTCGTTAAAAGTAGCGGCGGCTTTGATTTTAGCGACCAGCTCTGCAGGCATTGGTTTGCCGGTTTGATAGTGTACCAGAAACTGATTGATTACCTCGTCAGTGGACAGCCATCTTTCCAGCAGTTGAGACTGAAATTCCGTGTAGTCTCGCACCCCGCCATTGAGTGTCGGGTAGACCACTTTTGAAGAAAGAGAGTGCAAGGCGTGTCCAAATTCATGGAAGAAAGTTTCCGCATCGTCCCAGGAAATCAGAATTGGCTCACCAGCTTTGCCCTTGACAAAATTTGAGTTATTTGAGGCCAGAACGTTCTTTTTACCCTCAAAAGTCGTATGGCTGCGGTAACTGGTAGCCCAGGCACCAGAGCGTTTGCCTTTACGCGCGAAAGGGTCAAGATACCAGAGGCCAATGTGTTCGCCGCTGGTTAAGTCGGACACTTCCCAAACTTTTACGTCTTCGTGAAATACCGGAACGCTACCGGGCTCTACTGCGTTGAATTTAAAATTAAACAGGCGGCCAGCAACATAAAACATCGCTTCCCGTAATTTATCCAGCTGCAGGTATTGTTTTATTTCGTCAGAATCCAGATCGTATCGGGCTTTGCGTACCTTTTCGGCGTAATAACGGTAGTCCCATGGTTTGATAGTATCTTTCATGCCTTCCTGCTCGGCGATGGATTGCATGTCGGCCACTTCCTGTTTGACCCGGGCGATGGCTGCGGGCCAAACCGACAACATCAGGTTCATCGCGTTAGTCGGGTTTTTAGCCATCCGATCTTCCAGGCGCCAGCTGGCGTAATTGTCGTAACCGAGTAATTGAACTCTTTCAAAGCGCAATTTTAAAATCTCGCTGATCACCGCGTTGTTATCAAATTCATCGCCGTTATCACCGCGATTGTAGTAGGTTTCCCAAACTTTCTTGCGTAACTCTCGCTCGTTTGAGTAAGTCAGGAATGGGTCCATGGACGAGCGCGTATTAGTTACCGCGTACTGGCCATCTTTGTCTCGCTCAGTGGCAGCGGCTGCTGCTGCGTCGATGACCGATTGTGGCAGGCCGCCGAGTTGGTCTTTATTTAAATAAAGCACATAGTTTTCTTCGTCAGCCAGCACATTGTTGCCAAATTTTGTATGTAACTCGGCCAGGCGTTGGTTGATTTGTGCGTAGCGAGCTTTTGCTTCTCCCTGCAAAGTGGCCCCATTGCGCGAAAAACCGAGATAGGTCAGTTTTAACAGGCGTTGCTGGTCCGGTCTAAGGGATTTTCTCGATTCGCTCTCATACACGGATTTTACCCGTTCGAATAATTTTTCATTCTGACTGATCTTTGAAAAAAACGCCGAAAGTTTTGGCGCCATTTCACGCTGGATGCTACGAAACTCAGGCGAGGAGTTATTGCCGCTCCAAATTCCCCAATAGGTAAAAATCCGATCCAGTGTTTTACCGGTAGCTTCCATGGCAACGATGGTGTTTTCGAAATTCGGTGCGTCGGGGTTGTTGGTAATGGCTTCAATTTCCTTCAGATTCTGCTTCATGCCTTCTTCTAACGCCGGCTTAAGGTCTGTCAGCGACATTTTGTCAAACGCCGGAACACCCTCAAACGGTCCCTTCCAAGGTTGCAACAGTTCGTTTTTAGTTGTTTTGTCGCTCGCCGGGCTTAGGGTTTGCTGGGCGCTTTTGTCAGCAGTCTCCGCGGGTTTATCTGACTCGTTATTTTGCTGATTGCAACCAACCAGGCCGGACACCAGCATGGCGGTCAGTATTAGTTTTGTTTTATTCATTTTATTAATTTCTCCAAAATTGCATTAGCCAATTGGCAGTGACTTTTGTTGAGCGCAGCTCTAGACACCCGGTTGCCGCTTAAAATTTGGCAGTGTTCTAACTTCAAGTGATTTAACTCAATAGTGATAAACATTTTCGCTGCTGATTGCCAGCTGCTCGGCTTCCCAGCCCATAATGCCACCTTGTAGCGAATAGACATCTTTGAAACCCATACTCTGCAGCGATTGCGCCGCGAGGGCAGAGCGACCGCCACTTTTGCAATAGATAAATATTTTGCTGTTCGCTGGATCCGCTTGATCCAGCTCGGGTTTGATTGACGGGTGGTCGAAAATCGCAAATTCGATTAAGCCGCGTGGCACATTGACCGCGTGCGCGATATATCCTTGCGCGTATTCGTCCGGTTCGCGCACGTCAATTAGCAGATGTTTACTATCTATTGCCTGGCACAGTTGTTTGTTATCGCACTCATTCACGGTCGCGCGCGCGGCCTGAACCAATTGGACGGGAGTAATCATGTAAAGACCTCATCTAAAATTGCTGATTAACGCTTAATAATAGGTAACAAATTCAATATTAGATATTGCTAATATATGCTAACTGAATTAAACTTTGTGTATTCGAGAGTCGATGATCAAGGAATCGAACCTACAATGTCAAATCGTTTAATTCAGTTTTCTCTAACAAGACCGTTAGTGGTGTATGGTTTGCTGGTGTTTCTAACGGCTATTACCGGGTTGATGATCCTTAATATTCAGGTCGATACCGACCCCGAAAACATGCTCGCGCAGGATGAGCCCGACAGGGTTTACCACAATCAGGTGAAAAATGAGTTCTTGCTGAACGACTTGATTGTGGTTGGGGCGGTGGTCGAAAGCGGCGATTCTATTTTTAATCGGCAGTCGCTAACCGACCTGAAGCAGTTAAGCGATGCCATAGTACAAATAGACGGAGTGAAACAGGCAGACGTTAACTCCCTTGCTACGATTGACAATATTGAGCAGGCCGCTCAGGGCGCGATCCGCTTTGAATGGATGATGCCGCAGGCGCCAACGACAGAGGTTGAGGCCGCGCGGATCGGAGAGAAATCGGCTCGATTGCCGTTTGTTGTCAATAGCCTGGTGTCCGGTGATAACAAAGCCGCGACTATCTATGTACCTATTTTGGACAAAGACGAAAGTTATCGCATTGCCGGCGAGATCAAATCGGTGATAGCCACCTTATCCAAAGCTAATCAGTATTACATTACCGGCTTGCCAGTGGCTGAAGATACCTTTGGTTTTGAAATGTTTGTACAAATGGGCATTTCGGCGCCCGCTGCGGCCCTGGTGATCTATCTTTTGATGCTCTATTTTTTCCGCAGCGCCACCCTGGTAATCGCGCCGATGGTCGTCGCTATGGCAACCGTGATTATGATTATGGGTGCTATGATAGGCGCTGGATTTACAGTGCATATTATGAGTTCGATGATCCCGATATTTTTGATGCCGATTGCGGTGGTCGACTCGGTTCACCTGATGTCTGAGTTTGCCGACTGCTACAAGTCGGGAGAAAATGCCAACAAAGTGATCAGCAAGGTGACAGGCGAACTCTTTCGGCCGATGCTGTTTACTTCAGTTACTTCGGCAGCCGGATTTTTCTCTCTCGCGTTGACGCCGATCCCGCCGGTTCAAATATTTGGTTTATTTGTCGGTGTGGGGATCCTGCTGGCATTTATATTAACCATTATTTTTGTCCCGGCGTATATTTCCCGAATGAATCCGCTGCAGTTAAAAAAAATGCAGGACAGGTTATTTAGCGGCCAGCAATCGACCAGTCTACTGGCAGAAATTTTGCCATCATGGGGACGGTTTAGTCTGTCGAAGAGCAAATTAATGGTATTGGCTGCGACAGCTTTGGTGGCGATATCGGTTGTTGGTATCTATAAAATTGAGATCAACGATAATCCGGTTCGCTGGTTTAAGCCGAGTCATGAGATTCGGGTCGCTGACAGGGTGCTCAACGAACACTTTGCTGGAACCTACGATGCTCATCTGGTGTTTGAATTTGGCGATAAAAATGCGCTGATAGAAAATTGGGCGAAGCAGGCTGATGAGCTAGCTGTAAATAACGACCTGTCAGAGTCCAGCCAGCAACAGATCAGTCGCTTTTTTATTGACAAGTTATCCGCCGCGCCGGCGAGTGATATTTTTCAGGAGTTTACTCTGTTATTAGACGAGTTGGCGTTCGATGAAACTGACGCCGGAGCGGCTCGGCTGGAGCAACTAATCCAGTTGACGGATGAGGTTTCGGCAAAAACGCGTTTTTTCACTCAGCCGCAGCAGCTCGCCTATATCGAAGCATTACAGGCTCACCTGCTGAAAAGCGGTAACGTGGGTAAGTCCAATTCGGTGGTGGACCTGATAAAAACCGTCAACCGGGAATTGCGTGGTGGACAAGCCGAAGACTTTCGTATTCCTGAGACTCAAAATGGCGTTTCACAAACGCTGTTGCAGTATCAGTCATCACATCGCCCACAGGATTTGTGGCATTTTGTTACCCCGGATTATTCCACAACCCTGGTCTGGTTACAGCTAACCAGCGGCGACAATCAGGACATGGCAGCGGTGGTCGAGGAAGTCAATGACTATATTCGAACACATCCTGTAGACGCCTCGGTGAAAGTTGACTGGGCGGGTAAAGCTTATTTGAATCTGGTGTGGCAAAACAAAATGGTTGCGGGCATGTTCGACAGTCTGACCAGTGCATTTGTGATCGTATTTATTATGATGGTGTTACTTTTTCGCTCCCTGTTATTTGGTTTTCTGGCAATGTTGCCGCTTTCGATCACCATCATCGTCATGTACGGGATTATTGGCTGGATCGGGAAATATTATGATATGCCGATTGCGGTTTTGTCGGCGCTAACGCTTGGCTTATCGGTGGATTTTGCCATTCATTTTATTGAAAGAACACGCGCCATTTACGCGCGTAAGGGTGATTTTAAATCGACGATTGATGAGATGTTTATGGAGCCTGCCCGCGCTATCTCGAGGAATGCGCTGGTGATCGCGCTCGGATTTACCCCACTGTTACTCGCGCCACTGGTTCCCTACATTACTGTCGGCGCTTTTCTTGCCTCTATTATGGCGGTTTCGGCACTGGTGACATTGTTGTTACTGCCAGCGGCGATGCAATTACTTGCGCGCTGGTTATTTGTAAAAAACTAACGGAAAAAATCAAATCTGGAGATTATCATGGGATCAGATAACTTGCTAAATTCTTCGGGCGAATTCTTTCAGGTAAAACTCGCCAGAAAAAATCGCCCGACCAAAATAATTGCAGTCGCTCTGCTGTTTTTTTCTTTAATGGCACCGGCGCTCAGATCCGCTGAGCAACAGGCAGCAACTGCTGCTTTGAACGCTGATCAAATTGTTGAGCGCGCCTCGCTAAAATCTTATTACAGTGGCGACGATGGACGAACTCTGGCAAGGATGCGAATTGTTGACGCTAACGGACGCAAGCAATCGCGTCAGTTTACAATTTTACGCAAAGACATCGAGGATGGCGGTGAACAAAAATTTCTATTGGTTTTTTCCAGGCCCAGCGAAGTTAAAGGTACGGTTTTTATGGTGCATAAAAAACCTGAAGACGAAGATGATCGTTGGCTTTATCTACCCGCACTTGATTTAGTCAAACGTATTTCGGCCGGCGATAAACGCACCAGTTTTGTCGGCGCGCACTATTTTTATGAAGACGTTTCCGGGCGTTCTCCTAATGAGGATCTGCACGAAATCGTCAGTCAGAATGACTCTGAATATTTATTGCTGCACACGCCAAAGGAACCCGAATCGGTTGAATTCAGTCGTTACCAAACCTGGATAGATAAAACTTCGTTCCTGCCAAAAAAGATCGAATACCAGGATCAAAACGGACAGGTCTATCGACGAATCGAAGCGCTTAAAATTGAAAAAGTTCAGGGCATTGATACAGTGACTCAGGCCAAAGTTACCGATTTAAGGGATAATTCCTATACATTGATGGAGTTCAAACGTGTCAGTTACGATCTGGGCTTGCCGGATGGTTTATTTAGCGAGCGATCGTTAAGAAATCCACCAGCTAACTGGCTAAAAACCAGGTGAAATTGAATAAAAGATGATGAAACAGAATTATGTTTATTTGCTGTTGTATTGCGTATTGGTTTTAGCGACGCTTTCCACCAGTAATTCGATTGTTGCGCAATCTGCTCAGGAAAACAATGTAAACGAATCAAAGGACAGTGAGCTGATTGACGAATGGGAAGACGACTGGGCCGATGAATCGCCGTTGCAGGTGTCGCACGAGATAAGCTATAGCTACGCCGGAATAGTTAAATCAGACAGTGTTAATCAAAAGAATAGTCTGCTCAATGAATTGCGTAGCAAGAGTAAATTTGACTATCAGAGTGACGGTTATTCGCTTTATTTCGAGCTGGAATTGTTAGCCGACGCAGTTACCGACGACTATCAGGCCAACGCTTATCAGGCGAGATTTGTAAAGCCTTTTGACAATGGCACCGACCTGCAAATTGGTCGCCAGGTGATCACCTGGGGAACCGGGGATTTGTTGTTCTTGAATGACTTGTTTTCTAAGGACTGGCGTTCCTTTTTTAACGGTCGTGACGACAGTTACTTAAAGCCGCCGGTCGACGCCGTCAGGATAAGTCATTATGCAAAATATTTTAATTTTGACCTTGCCTGGCTGCCCGACTTCGAAGCAGATCAGGTGCTCACCGGGGAGCGTTATTCCTTTTATTTACCCGGTCAGGGAGTGGTTCAGCCTAGCCCGGCATTAGCGATAAAAACCAGCCGGGACAGCGAAACAAGTGCGCGTGCGTTTGGCCGCTATAAAGCGCTGGAGTGGTCTGTTTATGCTTATCGCGGTTATTTTAAATCGCCGTCGGTGATTGGTCCGGATGGTGAACTTTCTTATAGCCGTATGGATTCTTTTGGCGCCAGTGTCAGAACGACTGTCGCGGGTGGATTGCTGAACGCTGAATATAGCCATTATAAAAGCGTTGAGGACGAGCCTGGCGTCAATCCGTTAATCGACAACAGCCAGGATCGCTATTTGATTGGATTCGAAAAAGAAATTGCCAGCCAGCTAACACTGGGCCTGCAAGTGTACCTTGAAAGAACACTGGACTATCAGGCGTTGCTGGATAACCGCTTTGCAGGCCAACTATTACCACTAGAAAATCGAACCATGACCACCGTGAGAGTTACTCACCAGGCAATGCAACAGCGATTACTCAATTCGGTAATGCTGTTTTATTCGCCGAGCGACGAGGATTATTACCTGCGTTACAGCAGCCGATTGACTTTGAGTGATAACTGGAAGCTGGTGGCAGGCGTCAATTTATTAGGCGGACGTGAGGAGCAGACTTTTTTATCTGCGCTTGCTGATAATTCGAATCTGTTTTTACGAGCGCAGTACAGTTTTGAATAGTCTGGTTTTGAATAGCCCGGTTTTGAATGGATCGGAGTCATTTGGATTTGAATGACTTATTTTTTTATTATTTAAGAGGAGAAAAATTATGTCTGTAGAAAGAGCCGTTATGGCATTTGCCGGATGTATGGTATTGCTGTCAGTAGCACTCACGTATTACGTGCATCCGTTATTTATCTGGTTCACCGTATTTGTCGGCGCCAATATGCTTCAAAGCGCATTCACCGGGTTTTGTCCGGCTTCCATTTTTATGAACAAAGTGGTTGGTTTAAAGTGCGAAAAAGAGTTAGCTTTATCAACTCAGCAATAAACAGCTGAGTTTGAAATTGATGATGACCGTGACCACACATTTTGCTAAACCTTAGGGATTTATGCGCAATAATGCTGGTGCAGGGTGTCGATAATATTTTTTGCGACGCCATCGGCGAGCGAGTAATAGATAGTCTGTGATTCCCTGCGCGTAGTGACAAGCTTGTCGCTGCGCAACTTGGCCAGGTGTTGCGACAACGCCGACTGTGACAGGTCGATCATCTGATTTAATTCGCCCACGGATACTTCGCCTTCAGATAAAATACACAAAATCATCAGGCGGTTCACGTTCGCCAGGGCTTTTAGCTGGCTGGTTGCCTGATCAGCGTGCTGGCGAAGTTCATCGATCTTCTTATCGCGACAACTGGCAGCGGAAATATCCATCATTTTTACCTATGGGTCGAACCTATATCAGAGATTACTAATATAGTTTAATCAAAATCAACTGTCTAGTCGGACGAGTTTGTTATTTGTCTGACTTCTTTAATTGACGGGCTTTAATGCGCGCGTTCCAGGCGTGTAAAACGTGCATTCGCCAGAATAGCTGGATGGCTGAATAACCGATCGCGCCGGCGGCGGTACCGGCAATAACGCTACCGAGCAGGAATGGAGCGGCATTGTCTGAGATCCAGTCCCAGCTGAGCGAAAACTCGGTATTGGTAATATCCAGGCCCAACGCCCACATACCAACAATATAGGAAAAGCCAAATAAAAACGGCATTGTGATTGGGTTGGTGATCCACACCAACGCGACCGATATGGCGATGTTAGCTCTGAAAATGACGGCACCGCCGGCCGCCAGTAGCATTTGAAACGGCACCGGAATGAATGCACAGAACAACCCCACCATAAACGCATGACTAACCGAAAAACGCGTGAGGTGCCACAATTGCGGATCGTGAATCACCTTTCCAAATACGCTCAGAAATTTATTCTCTTTGACCGAGTCAGGATGAGGAAGGTAGCGTTTTATCAGTTTTCTTGGCATGCTAGGGCACTGAGGAAAAAAGGTGCCCAATTGTAGCGATATCCAATATCAAATGTAAGTCGTTTGAGATTTTAAAAGCGGGCTAACGGAGGATAGATTGTCTCCTGTCAATTTATCCGGAAATGGGTGTCATGGCGGCGGAACCCATAGGGGCAGATTGCGGATTATTTTAGTCATGGAGCAGGTTTGATTGTAAAAGGAATTGCGTTTCTGGGCGGTGTCTCCAGCATGCTGGTTATCGACGAGGTGGCGACCACCCCGTTGTTAATGATTGTGGCCCTGATTCTGCTAGCCGGTAGGCGCTATATGCCGGCCTATCTTTGCTGGCTGAATCCGCTGGCACTCGGACTATTATGGGCGAGCGTTAATGTTTATGCCTGGGGACATTATAGGACGAGTTCTGTTCAGCAGCCCGCCAGGGCAACTATTCAGGGGACTATCTGCAGTATTCCGCAAGCGGCATTTCAGGGATTTCAGTTTGACCTGTGTATAGACAGCGTAAACGGGAATCGTCTTAAAGCAGGGGAGTTCAATCGTGTTAAGGTTAACTGGAGCCGCTACGCGCCAGCGCCCAGCATACCCCTCAAAGCAGGACAGTCCTGGCAACTAAATGCCAAAGTCAAGCCACCCCACGGACGCTATAACCCTGCTGGTGGCGATTACCAACGCTGGATGCTGACCGAGGGATATCTCGCTTCGGCCAGCGTTAAGTCCGCACAGCAAACCAGTTCGGTGAACAACCCGCAGGCCGTTTATCTGCGGCTACGACAGCAATTATTTGATTATTTAAGAGCGTTGTTTCCTGAAGGCGATCAACAGGCCTTATTATTGGCGTTAACCCTTGGCGAACGCGGCGGAATATCACAACACCAGTGGGATACGCTGCGCTTTTCTGGTACATCACACCTGCTTGCTATTTCCGGACTGCATATCGGCGTGATGGCGCTCTGGAGTTTCTGGCTAGTGATGTTGTTTTGGCGCCGGAGCGAACGACTCTGCCTGTGGTTACCTGCGCAGACGGCGGCAGAAATCGGCGCGATGACCGGCGCATTGTTTATGCTGTTACTCAGCGGTTTAGGCTTGCCAGCGCAACGGGCATTTTTAATGTTGGCAATTTTTTTAATTAGCCGCTGGAGTGGCAGGCATTACCGGCTGAGTAGCGTACTAGGAATTGCGCTTATTGTTATACTTTTATTGCATCCGTTTGCGGTATTATCAGCGAGTTTCTGGCTTTCTTTTCTCGCCGTTTATGTGATTATGCTGGTCGTTCAGCGACAACAATCAGCTTCACCCAAAATTACTCAGTGGTTAAAAATCAACTGGTTTTTATACCTGACCATGCTGCCCATCTCACTGGTCTTTTTTGATAGTTTAAGTGTGGTCGCGCTAATTGCAAATTTAGTCCTGATTCCGCTGGTCAGTTTTGTGTTGATCCCGTTGCTATATCTGGGGCTCCTTTTGCTGGTTTTCTATGAAAGGGCGGCGCAATTTGTTTTTGCGCTCGGTGATTCGGTTATTGGCGCAATGTTCCAGTTTCAAATGTGGTTATCGGGCTGGAATCAGACCCTGGCTGATACCCGGCTGCCCGGTGAAGCGGTATTGCTGTTGTCTATGTTGATGGGTTTCCTGTTGCTTCCGAGAGCCTTGCTTTCACGCTGGCTTTACCTTCCAGCCGGTATGCTGTTTTTGCTGAGTATGCGACCGGTAGAAACTGAAAAACCTTTTGAAATGCTAGTGTTTGATATCGGGCAGGGGCTGGCAATTTATGTGCAAACGCCGCAAGGCAGGCTGATCTATGATACCGGTTGGGGCAATACAGAATTTGCCATGGCGGTTTCGGCTATTCAGCCGTTTCTCGACCAGAAAAATATTATCACATTGGACAAACTTATTGTCAGTCATGGCGATTCTGATCACGCTGGCGGCGTCACTCATCTATTAGACAAGCTGAAGGTCGAGCAGATTATCAGCGGTGAACCGCTAAAACTACAGGCGCTGGTGACACCTGAACACACAACGCTTGCACTGACAACACCTGAACAGACAACAGCTGCGCAGAATATGCCCGCACAGAATATGCCTGCACTGGGACCGACAGTCTATAGCTGTCACGGATACCCCGCATGGCAATGGGGGCCAGTCCAATTTGAATTTCTAGAGCACCTGACGCCGGTAACCAACGGGACTAAAAGCAATAATGCTTCGTGCGTTCTGTCGATTAACACCGGTCAGCAGCGGATATTGCTGACTGGAGACATTGAAAAAAAGGCAGAGAGAAAATTACTGGCTAATGGGCTGGCATCTCACCAGGTGGTGATTGCGCCACACCACGGCAGCAACACCAGTTCCAGTCAGGCCTTTTTGGATAAATTGAGGCCGCAAGAGGTCATATTTTCCAGCGGTTACGCCAATCAGTGGCGGTTTCCGCGTCCGGAGGTAATGACGCGTTATGCTAGCGTTGGCGCGAAAAGCTGGGTCACTCATGCGCAGGGCGCGGTTCGTCTTTCCATACCCGAGCCCGGCAGCCCACTGACAATACAGACCGAAAGAGCGGAGCGCGCCCATTTCTGGCTAAAAGCAAAACCTTGATCGATTGCCATATTTGCAAGTCGATTTAGTCAACATTCGATAATTTTGCGCTTCTGAGAGGACAAGCCTTGATATAATGCTGCGCTAAGATACAATTTCGTAACTTTATCTCCAGACGACAAACGAAAAGCCAGATGAGCCTCCGTTTGTGAAGAAGACTATAAAGACAATAATGCTAACGCTCTACAAGGAATTCCAACTTCTATGTTTGACTTAATCAAAGCCGGTGGCTGGTTGATGTACCCGATAGTTCTTTGCTCTCTGGCGGCCTTTATCATCTGTGTAGAGCGGGGATGGAGTCTGAGACGCTCGCGCATCACGCCGAAACACCTGGTTGCGCAGGTCTGGAGCTGGATAAAAAACAACCAGCTGGACAAGAGTCGTTTAAAAACCCTTAAAGCAAGTTCTCCCCTGGGCGAAATTCTTGCTGCAGGGCTGGTCAATCATGTGCATGGCCGTGAGACGATGAAAGAAAGTATTCAGGAAGCGGGTCGTCACGCTATTTTATCGTTAGAGCGGTATCTCAACACCCTCGGCACCATCGCGCAAATTACACCGTTGCTCGGTTTGTTAGGGACGGTGGTTGGTATGATCGATGTATTTACGGTAATTACCATCATGGGTACCGGTGATGCCAATGCTTTGTCCAAAGGGATCTCGGAAGCACTGATCACCACGGCCACCGGATTAACCATTGGCATACCGGCGCTAATTTTTCATCGCCACTATGAAAGGCGTGTGGAAGAGCTGGTAACGGAAATGGAGCAGGAAGCGCTAAAAATGGTCGAGGTGCTTCACGGTGAACGTGAAACGCTGACGCGCTAATCAAGATAAGGAAAAGCTGGTGCTGACTAGACAAAAAAAGCCCGAAGTTGCGATAAACCTGACGCCGTTGATCGATGTCGTCTTTTTGTTATTGATTTTTTTCATGGTGTCTACAAGCTTTACTCGCGAAACTCAAATCAAACTGGAATTACCCAAAGCCGACGTCGAAAAACTGCAGAGTGAACCACAGCTAATTGAAATCAGCATCGACAAAGAAGGTCGATTATTTGTCAATGGAATAGCGCTGGTTAATTCGCAAATAGAAACTTTGAAAAAGGCGATTGCGCCACTGATTAAAGACAACCCCAATGTGCCGGTTGTGATCAGTGCTGATGCCAACACCGCATATCAATCGGTGGTATTGGCGATGGACGCAGCTTCGCAATTGGGGATAAGCAACCTGAAAATGGCGACTCAGAGTAGCCAGGAATGAGCCTGGTCAAAAGCGATAAAGTTGACGCAACAGTTAGCGACACAGATAGCAATACGGCGAGCGCGTCTTCATCGCAAACCTACCGTCGCTTACTGGGTTACGTCAAACAATACAAGTTGGCGTTTGTAATCGCGGTAATTGGTAATTTGACCTACGCCGCTATGGACGTCTGGTTTATTTCCCTGATTGAGCCCCTTATGGACGAAGGCTTAATCAAGGGAAATATCGAGCTGATGAAACTGGCACCCTTATTTATTCTCGGGATCCTGTTGGTGAGAGGGCTGGCGTCGATAGTTTCAACCTATTGTATGGCCTGGGTCGGACAAAATGTGGTGCAGAAGCTTCGGCAGCAATTGGTGGAGAGTTATCTTGGTGTAGCCTGTGGTTTCTACGACCGTAATGCTTCGGGTAATCTGGTTTCAAAGGTTACGTTTAACACCCAGCAAGTGGCCAATGCCAGCTCCGATGCGCTGACCAAATTAATGCGAGAAGGCGGCTCAATCGTTTACGCGGTACTCTTTTTGTTTTATACCAACTGGCGCCTGGCGAGTCTGTTTTTTATCGCCGCTCCGATCATTGGCGTGATTGTCGCACTCGCCAGTAAGCGCTTCAAAAACATCAGTCATAATATTCAAAATGCCATGGGTGGCGTCACTCAATCAACTCAGGAAATTGTCGAAGGCTTCAAAGTTGTCAAAACTTTTGGAGGCGAAAATTTTGAAAACGAACGCTTCACAAAAATAGCCAACCGCAATCGTCAGCAGAATATGAAATTGATCCTGACCAAAGCGATCAGCGTACCTCTGATTCAATTTATAGCCGCGATGGCGATGGCAATAGTGATCTATTATTCAGCTTTTGAATTAGCAAAAAATCAACTGTCGCCTGGCGAGTTTGTCGCCATGGTTATGATGATGATGTTTATTCTTAAACCCTTAAAAGTCATTTCCAATCTGAACAGTATTTTGCAGCAGGGTATTGCCGCCGCGCAGGATATTTTTGCCGTTATCGATACGCAAAGAGAGAGCGATAGTGGGAAAGAGCCGCTGAAGTCTCAAATTGAAAGCATCAGCTTTGACAAGGTCAACTTCTCTTACGCTGACGACAAAGCGGTGATCAGCGATGCTTCCATCAGCATAGAGAAAGGTCAGACCGTCGCGCTGGTCGGGCGTTCTGGTAGCGGAAAATCGACATTGACGAATTTGTTATTGCGATTTTACGACCCAAAAAACGGACGTATTCAAATTAATAACAAAGATATACGTGATTTTGACCTGGCCTCGCTCAGGCAAAACATCGCTTATGTGTCGCAACAGGTTGTTTTGTTTGATAATAGCGTTAGCGCGAATATTGCCTACGGCGAAAGTAACCCCGATATGGCACGGGTAAAGTTGGCCGCAGAGAAAGCGCACGCGCATGAATTTATCGAACGTCTCGACAATGGCTATTCGAGCGCTATTGGAGAAAATGGCTCTAAACTATCCGGCGGTCAACGCCAGCGGATAGCTATTGCAAGGGCCATCTATAAAGACGCGCCCATTATTATTCTGGACGAAGCAACTTCTGCACTGGATACCGAATCAGAACGCCACATTCAGGCCGCGCTGGACGCGCTGACTCAAGATCGAACGACGCTGGTCATTGCCCATCGCTTATCCACGATTGAAAATGCTGATAATATCGTGGTGATGGATCAGGGAAAAATTATCGAGCAGGGCAATCATCAGTCACTGCTTGCCCAGGCAGGACTTTACTCCAAGCTACACGCCATGCAGTTCAGCGATGACAGGCGAGTTGAAAATGAATAACACGATAACGCGTAGGCTCAATCGCATTGAGCGACAAGCCTCGAAATTAACCGACTTGAACTCCCCAAAGGGCCGCACTTGATGTCAGCGTCCACTCTGATCCAGAGTTTCTGGTATAGAAAAAGTATCTGGCGCTGGCTTTTATATCCTCTGAGCGGACTGTTGCAGTTATTGGCACTGATTAAGCGATTTTTGTACCGACGCGGATTTCTCAAAGTATATGAGTTTTCGGTTCCGGTCATCGTCGTCGGTAATATTACTGTCGGCGGTACCGGTAAAACGCCATTTATTGCCTACCTTGCCGAGCAACTGGTTAAAAAGAATTACCGGGTCGGTATCGTTAGCCGTGGCTATCGGTCGCAACTGCCAAATTATCCGCATCTGGTAACTTCAGAGGATAGCGTAACAGAACTTGGCGACGAGGCTTTTATGCAATACGCCAACACTTCGCTTCCGATGGCTATCGGGCCGGATCGTGCTCAGGCGGTTAAGCTACTGCTTCGCAATCACTCGCTCGATCTGGTGATCAGCGATGATGGATTGCAGCATTACCGCATGGGGCGCGATCTGGAAATTTTGATGGTCGACGCACAAAGAAAATTTGGCAATCAATTGATGTTACCCTTCGGGCCATTGCGAGAGCCTTTGTCACGTCTTAATAGCGTCGATTTTATCGTGGAAAATGGCGCTACGAGCATGCAGCGCTTGATATGCGCGCAAATGCTGACTGAGATCAAAGGATTATTTCAGGTATGCTCTAATTTACCGGTGGCGCTGTCCAATCTGAAAAAAAATCAGGTGTGTGCAGTGGCTGGTATTGGAAATCCGCAACGATTTTTTAATACTTTGTCTCAAATCGTTGCAAATTTTGAGCGTCGGATTTTTCCCGATCACCATCAGTTTGGGTTGTCGGATTTTAGCGGACTAGACGACGACATTGTAATTATGACAGAAAAAGATGCGGTAAAATGCCGAACCTTTGCCAGACAGAATTGGTACTATCTGAAAATTGAAGCAAGACTTGAAGACCATCAATTGAATCGATTGATGGATTTGATCAACCAAGCACGACTAAAGAAAAGGCCCAATAATGGATAAAAAACTTCTGGATATTCTGGTTTGTCCCTTGTGTAACAGTAAGCTGACCTATCTCGAAAAGAAAAATTTACTTTTATGTAAATTTGACCGAATGACTTTTGGATTTGACCAGGAAATCCCCGTTTTGCTGCCCGAAAAAGGCACACCACACACCGCCGAGGAACTTGAGAAACTGGATGACTGAATTTCACGTAATTATCCCGGCACGCTACCAGTCGACGCGCTTACCGGCGAAGTCTCTGGCGCTCATCGGCGATAAAAGCATGATTGTGCACGTCTGTGATCGCGCAAAGGAGAGCGGCGCATTATCAGTTACCGTAGCCACCGACGATACGCGCATTCTGGATGAAGTATCCAGTCACGGTTTTAACGCAGTGATGACGTCTGCCGCGCATCAATCGGGCAGTGACAGAGTTTTTGAGGCGGCAGAATTATTGAAGTTGTCGGACGAAGACATTGTGGTCAACGTGCAGGGTGATGAACCTTTTATTCCTTCAGAAAATATTTCGCTAGTTGCGTCTCTGGTGAACGCTGATAAAAACCCGGTAGCGACTTTGTGTTGTCCAGCGGAGTCCACGGCTGAAGTTCTCGATGCGAACGCGGTCAAAGTGGTATTTGACAATCAGAACAACGCCATTTATTTTTCCCGTGCTCCGATCCCGTTTAACCGGGACTGTCCGGTTAAACGCGAAAGTACGCTCGCAGATAACTACTTTAGACACATCGGAATTTACGCTTTCAGAAAGGCCTTTTTAGGGCAGTTTATTCAGTGGCCGCTTGGTCGTCTGGAAGCGTCAGAATCGCTAGAGCAACTTCGTATCATTGAGAACGGCTATCAAATAAAATTGGCGTGCCTGGCCGAAGTGCCGCCCCATGGCATTGATACTCCAGCTGATTTACAAAAAGCCCGCGAGATCTACAGCACGCGCTGAATAACTGCTGCGAATGGCCATGATTACACAACACCCTAGCCTTGATGAAAGGCTTTATGTGTAATCAAGATTCTCCCAATGCAACAACGGTTGTTGAGATCAATCCCGCTATTTCAACGCCTGAATGAATCGTGGTTGCTGTGACAATTCCCTTGAATACGCAGGCTCCATCAAGGCTACAATAATCGCACAGTAATCTTGATGGAACGTTTTTTGTGTAATCAAGGTTTTACACGGCGCAAAAAAATACCGCTTACCTGGAAAGTAAGCGGTATGAATTACAAAGGAAAATGAGCAGGTCTAATCTATGCTTCCGTGACCGCCTTGGCCATCGGCGAATAACTACGATTTTCCGCTTTATTATCGGCTACATCTAAAGTAATCATAACGCCAGCTTCGAATGTTGGAAACGGAGTCAGATTGACTATCGGGTCTATCGCTGGCGCTGGCGAGGGTTTTGTCGCTGGCGCATAAGCTTTGGACGCGGCTCGTATAATTTCTTTTTTAGCTTCCTTTTTAACATCCGGTTTGCTCGAGATTTCCGTCAATGGTTGGCTAGCTGAAGCGGAAGAGGAGGGTACTTCGGTGTGCGCAATTGCCGGGGAATTAACCACCTTTGGCTCAATCTGTACTGACGCTTCGATTGACTCCTGCGTTTTTTCCGTAGTTTGACCTTCGCTGATCGTTTCTACCGGTTTCGGCTCAGCTTTAGCGGTCGGTGTTGTTTTGACTTCAGCTTGCTTTACCGTTTCTTTTTTTGCTACGGCAATTGCCCCTGTTGATTGTTGAACAGACTCTTTTGACTTAACTTTTTCTTTTGAATCTTTTTCTGGCGCAGCTACTGGCTGATTTTCGCTGGCTTGCTGAGGCGCTTTTGTTGATTCTTCATTCCTGGTGGAAGCGGGCTTTCTGCTCGGTTGTTTCTCGCTAGACTGTTTTTTGCTGACAGCTGCGGCTGGTGCATTGGCAGCTTTGGCTTCAGTCGGGGCATCGGCACCGCTTACGTGTTGGCTACGAACCTCTGCCTGAACTTTTTGCCGTTCTTCGCGTGACTGACGAGCTGGCCGCTGTCTTCTTTTTCGCTGAGCGTCGCGATCGGGTTGGTCACGACCATCTTTTTCCTGGCGTTTGTCCTGAGGTTTTGCTTGAGTAGTTGCATCCTGCGGCTTTGCTGCTCCACTCTGTGGACGTCGACCACGACGTTCGTCTGCCTGTCTGGTTTGTTTCGTTTTTCTTTCCGCTGTTGACGCTGACTTGTCTTTACGGTCATCACGTTTACTATCGTCACGTTTACTATCGTCACGTTTTCGATGCTGGCCACCACGACGATATTGACCGGACCGATTTCTGTCGTTACGGCCGCCGCGACGATTCTGGCTAGGATGTCTTCTTTTTGGTTTTTTCTCTTCTTCTTCTTTTCCAAATAAAGCGCGCCAGATTTTGGTAAACAATCCGATTTCGGCTTCTACTTTTTTAACGTGTACTGGCGCAGCAGGCGCTTCAAAACTGGCGCTGTTAACCGCGGCTTGTTCCGCCGGTCGACTCGCCTGAGATTCACTTGAGGGAGTTATAATTTCTAGCTGTGGTTGAACCGGCACTTCGTAAGTAGCGCCCTCCAATTTTTCATCGCCACGCATTCTGACAATCTTGTAATTGGGTGTATCCATGTAAGGGTTGGGAATGATAAAAATCTGAACCTTTTGTCGTTTCTCAATGGCATAGATGATTTTTCTTTTCTCGTTAAGCAGAAAAGTCGCTACTTCAACGGGTAACTCGGCTTGTACCGAAGTAGTCGACTCTTTGGTCGATTCTTCTTCGAGCAAGCGTAAGATTGACAACGAAATTGATTCTACGCCGCGTACCGTTCCTGTTCCGGTACATCGAGGACAAACGTGATGTGCAGATTCCCCAAGAGAGGGTTTTAGCCTTTGTCGGGACATTTCCAGTAAACCAAAGCGGGAAATTTTGCCGACCTGAACTCGGGCACGATCACGAGTGAGGGCTTCTTTAAGAACCGATTCGACGTCGCGTTGATTTTTAACCGGAGACATGTCGATAAAGTCGATGACGATTAAACCGCCCATGTCTCTCAGACGCAATTGGCGCGCTATTTCTTGAGCTGCTTCTTTATTAGTGTGTAGCGCAGTTTCTTCAATATCTGCGCCTTTAGTTGCGCGCGAGGAGTTGATGTCGATCGAAACCAGCGCTTCGGTCGGGTCGATTACAATGGAACCACCGGACGGAAGACGAACTTCACGTTGAAAAGCCGTTTCGATTTGAGACTCAATCTGGAAGCGGGTAAAAAGCGGTATTTCTCGGTCTTCATTCAGCTTAACCCGGTTTTCAAACGCAGGCCGTATAAACTGTATTTGCCGTTTTACTTTTTCGAACACGTCTTTCTTATCGACGATGATTTCGCCGATATCTGACCTTAAATAATCACGTAACGCTCGAATAATAACGTCGCTTTCCTGATGGATCAGAAAAGGAGCAGGGCGGCTGTCTGCGGCTTTTTTGATGGCATCCCACAGGTTTTGCAGAACAGTCATGTCCCATTCGAGCTCTTCAGCATTTCTGCCGACGCCTGCGGTGCGGACTATGCAGCCCATTCCTTTTGGGGTTTGTACGTTGCGCATGGCATTACGCAGCTCTTCTCGTTCTTCGCCTTCTATGCGGCGGGATATCCCACCGGCGCGTGGATTATTAGGCATAAGCACCAGATAACAACCTGCAAGGCTGATAAAGGTGGTGAGCGCAGCGCCTTTGTTGCCGCGTTCCTCTTTGTCTATTTGAACAATGACTTCCTGCCCTTCAGCGATAGCGTCTTTAATATTGGGACGGCCACGGAAGTTTTTGTCGGTAAAGAATTCACGCGAAATTTCCTTGAGTGGTAAAAAGCCATGTCGCTCAGCGCCATAATCGACAAAGGCTGCTTCCAGGCTGGGTTCTACCCGTGTGATTTTTCCTTTATAGATGTTGGCTTTTTTTTGCTCTCTTCCGACTAGCTCAATATCCAGGTCGAACAGTTTCTGGCCATCAACCAGGGCAACGCGGATTTCTTCCGGTTGTGTTGCGTTGATTAACATACGTTTCATATTGTAGGGGTCTCTCGTTGTTTGTAACGAGGCAAAAGACCGTAGATGAAGTGCTGGAAGAAAACTAAAGAATGGATCGCCAGGTTGTTAATAGTAAATGTTAGATTATGCTTGCTGTTACTTTGTTAGTAGTGATAATTCACTTCTATATCAATAAGTTAGAGTCTATGCATTCGAAAATGTTGCATTAAAATTAATTTAATCGGCCACAGATGGCCTATTTTCTAATCTATCGCTACAAAGTCTGTAGCCCATTGTTTTTACTATTATAAAGCGGGTCCAGGGACCTTAAAATTCTTTACTTCAGCGGCTTTTGCCTAATCTGTTTAGGTGCTTTGATTCGTTTCGCACCGGTTAATTCCATTGTCGTCCCAATTGAACAGACAATGGGTCATAATCTTTTGTTCGGGTTTTTACCCGCTTGGCGTTTAGATCGAGTCTTGCTTCTACTAAGTCCGTCGCATCGTATTCCGCTACACGCCTGGCCTAAGCTCATGGGTGTCAGCTGGAATCGAGCGGACAGCTAAAATCAGATCTGCCTCTGGTTGGCGTACACTTTTTGAACAATTAAAGAATTATCGTTCATCTCGCTTTTACCAGTGGTCGAACTATAGCAACTATTGGCTGGAGCATCAATTTTTGACCGAATTTTCTTTGTAAATTTAAGTATTTACCGCATTTGACCAAGTCATTTTAAAGTTTGCTAATGATGACATTGTTCAACAATTGATATTTTTACCACTCACTTAAAACGCACTTGAATTGCTTGTGGTCGGATATTTTCCTATAATCCGCCGACCAAAAACAGGTTAGTCTATTTTTGCTAGCAGCCAATAGGTCGGATTTTAATAATTTTCGATCGGGTCAGCCGGAATCTGGTTGCTTTTATCTGTGAGGTTTGAACCGGTATCCAACCAGGCCTGGAGTAGTTCTTATGGAATATTCACAAACCGCTGCTAATTTATCCCCCGAAATGGTTAAAAAGTTACAGATTGCCGTCGAAATTGGGCGATGGGAAAATGGCGAGAAATTAACCGCCGGTCAGCTTGATTCGGCGATGCAGGCTGTCATGCTGTGGCAGGCGGCAAACGTCAATAACAAGGATGCTGAACCTTTTATAGTTGGAACTGGCGGCGAGATGTTTACAGGCAACGGCGAAACTCACAAGAGTGTACTGCCTGCGGGAATTGAAGAATCTAATATTATTAAACAATCCAAGGTTTAGTTATGCTAAAGACGGTCGTTAGAAAAGAACATAAGAACAAGTGGGAAAAACGCACGGCGTTGATCCCGGCTGACGCCGCGGAATTAGTAAATAAAGGTTATCCGCTAAAAGTTGAATCCAGTGACATTCGGGTGTGGTCTGATGACGATTACCGTAAGTTATCCGTTGAAACTGACGGCTGTCCACAACAGGGCGAGTTTGTTATTGGTATAAAAGAACCACCGGTGGATTCAATTCAGCCCGGTCAGGTTCATCTTGCCTTTTCGCATACCATCAAAGGGCAGGATTACAATATGCCCCTGTTACAGAAATTTATCGATAACCAGTCAACGCTAATCGACTACGAACCTATTGCCGACAAAAGTGGTAAACGTACTATCGCATTTGGGCGCTTTGCCGGTATCGCTGGCGCGATCGACAGCTTTTATGTTGCCGGAAAAAAATATGCAGCGCGAGAGGAAAAAAGTGCTTTAACGCAGATTAAGCAAACCTGGCAATATGGTTCGATTGAGCAGGTTAAAGGGCATTTTTCAGCGATCGACCTGGAACAAGGCTTGCCAACTCGTGTATTAATTGTTGGTAGCGGTAATGTAGGGCGGGGATGCGAGGAAGTTTGCCATTGGCTTGGTTTAAACAAAGTAGATGCAAAACAATTACTCGCGGGACAACTTCCTCAAGGTAATTGGTACGCGATGGTCAGCAGTAGCCATATTAACCGGCGTAAAGATGGCCAGCACTTTGATATGCAGGATTTTATCGATAAAGGGGCGCAAGCTTACGAAAGTACTTTTGACTCTTTGTTGGGTAGTTTCGACATTCTATTGCAAACGCCTTATTGGACAGAAAAATATCCTAGACATTTAGACCGCAAAAGAATGTTGGCCAATAAAGACAAATTGCCATTTGTAGTTGGTGATATCAGTTGTGATATTAACGGCTCTTTAGCTTGTACCACCAAAGCCTCGGATATAGATATACCTGCTTTCACCTATGACGTTGACTCAGGAAAATCTCGCGACGGAGTCTTCGCCAATGGAATCAGCGTGATGTCTATTGATAACCTGCCGTGTGAGCTTTCACTGGATGCCTCCGAGCACTTTTCCAACATCCTCAAGGGTTACATGGAGAATTTAATGTCGATGGATCTGAAGAAGTCATTCTCAGAATGCGGTCTTATTCCCGAATTAGCGCGTGCGGTGATTGTCTATAATGGCCAGCTCTGTCCTGACTACCAGTACTTGCAGCCTTTTCTGGATGAGTATAATCGCTCGCTTGGTTAACTTTTTGTAGCGAAATTAGTTAAGCGAAACGCCGCAACGTATCCAGTAATACTTTCATATTAAGTGGCTTGCCAACGTGCGCGTCCATGCCCGATTCTATTGATCTCTCAACATCCGACTTCATGACATTGGCCGACATGGCAATGATAGGCAGTGTCGAATTATTGATACTTCTCCTTATCTGTCGCGCGGTCTGGTAACCGTCCATTACCGGCATTTGAATGTCCATCAATACCACATCAAAAGATTCTTTTTCCAGCAATGCCAACGCCTGTTTTCCATTGGGTGCGCTACTAACGATCATACCGACGTTGGTGAGTACTTTTTCTGCGATAATGATATTGACCTGGTTATCATCAACCACCAGCACTTTTTTGCCTTTAAGCTGATCGACCTCTTCTCTCGTATCTGAAGTGCCAACCTCTGACAAGGATGCTTTGGTAGGTCTTATTTTGCTGCCTTTTGCGTCGTAAGACATCGCGCTCAAAGCAGAATTTTCAACTTGATAGCCAAAACTTAGCTCACAGTGAAAATTTGAGCCTTTGTTTTCCTGGCTTTCAACCCAAATTTTTCCGCCCATCAGGTTACAGAGTTTCTTGCTGATAGCCAATCCCAGTCCGCTTCCACCGTACTTCCTGCTGGTTGAAGAGTCGGCCTGACTGTAAGTCTGAAATAGTTTTTGTTGTTGCTTGTGCGTCATCCCAATACCGGTGTCGGTTATTGTTATATGTAACCTAATGGAGTTTCGACTACGCGCTACTTCTGAAATGTTAACGCAAATTTTTCCTGCTTCGGTAAACTTAACAGCGTTATTGGTAATGTTAAGTAATATTTGCGTTAAACGCAGGGGATCACCTAGCAGAAGATGGGGTAATCCGGCGTTAATTTTTTTTTCGAGTCTTAATTTTGTCGGGTCAATTTTTAATCTCATTTGTGCAAAAATATTGTCGATGACTTCATCAATTTCAAACGGGACTACTTCCAGCTCAAGTTTTCCGGCTTCAATTTTTGACAGGTCGAGAATATCATCGATTAATACTAAGAGCGATGCAGACGAGCGGTTTAGTGTTTTAATGTAATCCTGTTGCTCATTATTCAGCCCGGACATTTCCAATAAATGCGACATGCCAACAACGGCATTCATCGGCGTTCTGATTTCATGGCTCATGTTAGCAAGAAACTCATCCTTGGCTCGATTGGCCGCTTCTGCATGTTCTTTTGCGCGAGCCAGGGATATTTCAGCTTTTTGTTTTTCCGTGATTTCAAACTGCAAACGTCGGTTTGAGCGGACGACGTAAAGTATGATGAGGATTAATCCAAGTAAGACCGGCATTGAACCAATTAAAAAGGTTTTGATGTTAGTGCCCAGGTTGACTCGTAACGCCAGCCAGTTATTGGTAATTGAAGCGCGTTGCTTAGTATCAATGGTTGCCAGTGTTTTATTCAGAATAGGAACTAATTGTTCAAGTCCTTTACGTACTCCAATTGCCAGTTCCAGCTTATAAGGCGTGATCGCAGCGACCTTCAATTCATTTAAGTTGTTAGCGTTTATTTCGTGAGTGACAACTGCCAGGTTTTGCACGAACGCATCTAGCGCGCCGTTATCAAGTTCCAATAAGCCTTCAGCTGTGGTGTCGAACTCAACCAACTGGATCGCAGGGTGATCCAGTCGTAATAGCTCTTCGGTTGGTGAGCTTTTGATTACACCAACTTTGCGTGATTCCAGCTCTTCAAGTTTCTGTACAAAAAAAGCATTTTTACGAGTTGCAATCACCAGAGGAAAGGACAAGTAGGGTTCGGTGAAATTAAGAAAAGATTTTCTGGCTTCAGTGATAGTTACCGCCGGTAGCAGGTCTATTTCCCGTCGTTTAGTTTTTTCGATTACGTCCACCCAGCGTAACCCCGGTGCGGGTGAAAGTTTAAGGTTCAGTTTTTGCTCGACTAACTCGACGTATTCGGAACTGATCCCTTTGTAATTGCCGTAATCGTCAATAAATTCAAATGGACTCCACGCAGGGTCGACGCCAATAATAAACCCCGATTGTTCCGCCAGCCATTTTCTTTGCATTGCAGTCAAGGCCGACACAGCGGGAAGTGATTTGCTCAAGAAATAAGGCGTTACCCTTGGGAGCCATTTTCTTTCCAGTTCTATCAATTGCGAAATCGATATATTCTCGATGCCGCGATTGATCTTTTCGAGTAATTTCGGACGCTCTTTTAACACCGCCGCGTGAACTTTGTTGGTCATCAGGACTTCGTCGCTTAGTGTTAACAACCCGCTTAGCCCCAGACGTCCGAGTTCCGCCTCGAAAAAAGGAACTTCGCAAACAACCGCTTGAACCTCATCTTCGATCAGGGCTGCGACAACTTCTTGCGGCTCTAAATAGCTCAAAATGGTTAAGTGTGGAAATCTTTCCTTCAGGTAATTTTCCTGGAAAGACCCCTTGCGCACACCGACAGTCGAGTTTTCTAGCTGTGCCAGCGGCACTATCTGCTGGCGAGAACGATTAAAAAATACACCAGTGGTAACTTCGTGTATTGGATTAGAAAAAATAGCCCATTTTAGGCGCGCATCACTGGTAAAAAGTCCCATATGGAAATCTGCTCCACCCGTTTTGAGTGTCTCTATACTCTCCGCCAGGTTACCAGGAACAAATTCGATGGGAACGTCGTTGACCTTTGCCCACAACTGCCAAAACTCGACGTAGAGCCCTGTTGGTTTTCCATCTGGAAGCGTCATGCTCAGCGGAGGGTTCTGTTGAACGACTGCGATTTTTAGCGGCTTTTTATCCGCTTCGACAGCCATTGCAGCGACCATGAAAGCTGGCGCGAGCAGGCAGATAAAAATAGAGAGTGCGACGAGATGTTTCGGGATTTTCATAAAGTGCTTTTAATTGAGATTCAAGCGACTAATGGGCGGCTTGAACTTCGATTAATTCTGGTACTCCCTGTCCAATTTTTGTTCTTTATCAACATAATATAAAACATCCGCACTAGGTTTTCCATTCTGCGTTCAAAAAAGGGACAAAGGGTAAAGAGCAGAATAGCGGTCTCTTTCTTTAAATCAAACCAGATGCTATAACAAAGTACTGAATCCTGTGCGAGTGGGTCGGGCTTGATGACAAAAGAAAAATTAAAGAGATATGGGCCATCTGGACGTACCGATGTTTCCATAGTCTGGAAGCTTCCGGTTATCTTTTTTATTCTGCTGATAGCCGTTTACACAGAATACCAATTGAAAATTTCGGTTATTTCGGCCTATTTTTTCCCATTGTCTTTTGTGGTTTTGCTAATTGTTACAGGTTTGGCCACCAGTTTGACTATTCGGTGGTCGAAAATAAGAAGCGTGCCTGTTGCTGTGGTTATAGGGACACTAATTGGTGCTGGAATCCTTTATACAGGCTGGCTCCTGATATTGCCGTCCCGATTGAGTAGTGTAGGCATACAAGTAGTCCCGCTGATCACCTTGTTGACACCTTCGGAAGTTGTGGGTTATGCCGCAGAAATTGCCAGCACCGGCTGGCCTGAATTATCAAATATACCTTTTGCCAGTGAGTTACTTGCATTTGCCTGGACACTGGAAGCAATGGCGTTATTTTTCTATCCCGCATACAAGGCTCGTAGCGCCGTTGAGGTGAGTGTGTTTTGTGAAAGTTGCAACGAGTGGGCCAATGAAGAAAAAGGACTGGTCGCATTTCACCACCCTGCGCAGGAGATGCTGGAGCAAAGTTTTCTGGCCGCCGATCTAGGTTATATGGACAACGCCAAAGCCATTTTTAATGCGCCTATGAGCGACTATTACCGTATTGACGGAATTGTCTGTTACGCCTGTAATGATTTTTTTGGCGTAACGCTAAATCGTGTGTACAAAGCCAGCGACATCGACAAAGGACGAGTGAGGCCATTAGTTAAACAGTTGCTTGTACCGAGAGCTTATTTTCAGCACCTGCAAGTCGTTTCCAGCCATTTCCCTGCGCCTGAAAGAGATTGAGTTGCCCGTGATTCAACTGAGGGGTGTGGGGTGAAGGGTTAGGGCTGAAAGAATTGGGGTGAAGGATTTGACCGAAATCAGAGCTGAGAGTAGGCTTGTGTAAGGTTCTTTATTCTTGAGCCGCAAACACTGGCAGCCATCACCAGGGATCATTCTATGGCATCCTTTCTGATAACCGGCGGCACCGGCTTGATTGGTAGCGCGCTGATTAAAAAATTAATGTCCTCGCCTTCGCGTATTACCGTGCTAACCCGTGATCGCGCTAACGCGAATCAAAAACTTGGATTTGACATCAACTTAGTCGAGAGACTGAACGACATTGCAGCGTCAGAAAACTTCGATTATGTAATTAACCTGGCGGGCGCACCGATTGCCGATGCACGTTGGACGACCAGACGAAAACTGATACTTTGGCAAAGTCGGGTTGAATTAACGCAAAAACTGGTCAGCTGGATTAAAACCCGCAGCGTGCCGCCAAAATTAATGCTAACTGCTTCTGCTGTCGGCTGGTATGGCGACTGCGGTGACGCCATTGTCGACGAACAGGACGAGGCTAATTCCGAATTTACTCATCAGTTGTGCGACGCCTGGGAAAAAGCTGCCGAGCCGGTTCGTCGAATTGGCACTCGCCTGGTCGTGCTTCGTCTGGGTGTCGTTATCGCGTCCAGCGGAGGCTTTCTGAAAAAATTAAAACTGCCTTTTCGGCTAGGGCTTGGCGCCAGGCTGGGGAGTGGACGGCAGTACCTGTCCTGGATTCATATTGATGACTTAACCAGCGCGATGACGTTAATTCTCAACAGGCAAAGTGAGGCAGAGGTCGAAGCAAAGACTGTCGCCAGCAGGCAAGTATTTAACCTAACCAGCCCGAACCCTGTCACCAACACCACTTTTACCAAAGCGCTGGCAAAAAGTTACTCGCGTCGGGCAATATTGGTAATCCCCGCGTTTTTCTTGCAACTAGCACTCGGTGAACTCTCTCGCATATTAGTGTGCGGCCAACGGGTACAACCACGAAAATTATTGGCGTCAGGTTTTGATTTTAAGTATCCAGCTATCGAGCAGGCGTTGCAGCAGGTATCAAAGCCAGTAAAATAAAAACTGCATCAAAAGAAGTCATTGCTAGAGAATGGATTTTGCTATTATTGTATTGCAAACGCTGAAAGCTTAGACTGATCCGGCATTAGTAATCGAGTGTATATATTCAAGGAGAGTTACATGATCAAAAAAACAACTGTTTTGTACTGCATTTTTGCTTTAAACGCGAGCGTGTTAGGAATTCTTTCGGCGCCAGTTGCGGCCGCTCAACCAGAGCGGGATAAAACCGCGCAAAAGGCAATCCTTGTGACCGGCGCCAGCACTGGTATTGGCCGCGCGATTACAGAAAAACTTGCGCTGCAAGGTTATTACGTTTACGCCGGCGCGCGTAAAGACAAAGATTTAAAGTCGCTGGACGCACTCAAAAATGTTTCGTCGGTTCGACTCGACGTTACCAAAAACGATCAAATTCAGGCTGCAGTTGAAACTGTCAGTAAGGCGGGCAGGGGGCTTTATGGGGTAGTCAATAACGCGGGTGTCGCAATTGTCGCGCCACTGATTGAAGTCGAAGAATCAGACCTGGCTTTTTTGTTCGATGTGAATATTTATGGCCCCTACCGTATCACCAAAGCTTTTGCACCAATGATTATTAAGGAAAAAGGCCGCATCACGACCATAGGCTCAATTTCAGGTATTTTGTCGGGACGCTTTTTTGGCCCCTACAGCATGAGTAAGCACGCAATCGAAGCCTATACCGATTCACTTGCCGTTGAAATGCAGCAATTTGGAGTTCATGTTAGCGTTGTAGAACCGGGCAATTATAATTCGGCCATCGGTTTATCACTGAAAAAACGCATGGCTTCTAAAAAAATCGACTTTGATAAATCCCTGTACAAGGAGCAGCTACAGAGTTTTGTTGACTCCGATGGTAGCCGCGAAAAATACAAAGAGCCCGACGAAGTCGCCGACGCCGTTATGGATGCACTATTTTCAGAAAAGCCCAAGCGACGTTATATGGTCGTGCCAAACAAAACTGAAGCAGGCTGGACTATCGGGCAAGCTATGAAAGAGTTATTACAGCTTAACCAGAATCAGCCTTATTCGATGAGCGAGGAAGAGCTTTTGAGTCTGATGCGTCAGATAAGCGCTGAGCTTTAAACTTTTTGTTACGATGAAAATCGGGTGGTTAAAGATAATAATTCACGCAAACTATTAGTATGTTTAATAGCCAATATAAAGGCTGTTGCGCGCGTTATTTTTTTATGGCGGTTATTCTGGGCAATATTGTTGATGACCGTTTTGGCGTTGTCCGTTTTGTGCTTGCCACGGTTGATCGGGAAAATCTGATCAACGGTCGAATAGACATTAAATAGTACGCAATTTTTAGCGTTGCACCTTGCGAAAAAGCTATATGGGGTAGAATTTTTTGAGCTTCTGGATTTACAATCAGGGACTGGGTATACCCATTTCGGAAAAAAGTCTGCTGGTGGAGCGTAAGACTTTGCCTCTGGACGAATTGACTAACATCGCGAGAACCCATTCAACCGAAGATGAGGCCCATCACAAACCCATTGCTGAGACTATTCTTAAGAGTGAACTGCCGCCTATTCAGTCGCGAAATCAGGAGCAAAATCAAAATCCGTTTAAGGCGAGTTACCCGTCTGAAAGTAAAAAACATCGTCAACTGGTATTTAATGCCGAGCAGATTATGTCGTCGCCGGTATTCAGTCTAAGCGCCGGGCAAACGATTGAATCGGCAAGACAGTTTTTTGTTGAGAAAGGCTTTCGACACTTTCCAGTGGTTGATGAAAATAAGCGGCTATCAGGAATTCTGGCCGATCGGGATCTGTTGAACTTGATGGCAGTTCGAGGCCACGCTGATGATAGCGCAAGCGTCAGTTCGGTGATGAAAAAGCATGTGCTGACGGCTTTAATTAATACCGATATCAGGGAGATCTGCCGGGTGATGTTTAGCCGTCACATAGGCGCGCTACCAATTCTCAACGAGGAGGGAGCGATAGCAGGGATCATTACTCGCAGTGACATACTCAGAACAATGATTGAACACGGCCCCTTTGAGTTATGGGCTTAAGTTTCTGGTTAATTTGAAGTTCCAGGTGTCTAGAAATCGGAATCCTCGTTTGTGATTTCAGGGAAAATAACTTGCATGGCATCATAAAAGAGCGTTAGCTCATTGGTCTTAACCCCGTCTGCCGCGATTAGCTGGTTTAATTTTCTCATCAGGACCATGCGTAAATTCGGGTTGTCTTTCAGGTATTGATTGACTGTTTCAAGGTCGGTTTTAAGGTCACTTTGCAATGTTTTAACATAGCGATACAGGCTGGCGATTTGTTCATGGCTGAGATTAAATTCATTTTCCATTATCTGGGTGAATAAATGTTTTTCCTTGTCGCTCGCGATTTCGTCGGCGCTAATAAGGTGATACAACAATGACGCTAGCGCGACATGGATTGCCTCATCTTCTGCGTGTTTAAATAGATGACTTTTGTCTTCAAGTGAGTCAATCCACTTCTTTAATGAGTCGAACATAACAGGCTCCTTGCATTCTATTTTGAATCCTAGACTTTTCGGGTCAATCGAGGGATACCCGCTCATCTGGTTACACCCCATCATACTACCGGATAGGTCAGATGAACTGACTTAGGTCAAAAGGGCTCATACAGTCTATAGATGAAGCGACATCGGGCCGGTTGATGTATTGCCGCAGAATTTAACAACTGAAATATGCTGCTCAAGATCAAAACGGAGCAAGGATTGTCTAATTTTTTGTTTAATCGCCAGGCTTAGCTGTCTATAATGCTATTCTTGTTGGCAATCATAAATATAGCAGTGGAGATTAGAATGCGAATAATCCTTCTCGGCGCACCCGGTGCGGGCAAAGGGACGCAAGCTCAGTTCATAACAGAAACTTATCAAATTCCTCAGATTTCAACCGGGGATATGTTGCGAGCTGCAGTTAAAGCGGAGACGCCGCTCGGCCTCAAGGCTAAAGCCGTGATGGACGCTGGTAAGCTGGTTTCCGACGACATAATTATCGGATTGGTCAAGGAAAGAGTCGCTCAAACCGATTGCGATAATGGTTATTTGCTGGACGGTTTTCCGCGAACCATCCCACAAGCCGATGCGATGAAGGAAAATGGAATAGATGTTGATTACGTTGTCGAAATTGACGTCGCTGATGAGGCGATCATAGAACGTCTGGGAGGCCGTAGGGTCCACCCTGATTCGGGGCGCACCTATCATGTAAAATACAACCCACCAAAGGTTGAAGGCGTGGATGATGTCAGTGGTGAAGCGTTAATTCAACGACCCGATGACTCTGAGGCTACGGTTAAAGATCGGCTGGCAGTTTATCATAGCCAGACCCGTCCTCTGGTCGACTACTATTCGAGCTGGGCCAACGAAGGAGGAGCCAAGGCACCGAGTTATGTCACCGTGGTTGGCGAAGGTAGTCTCGAAGAAATCAGAAGTAATATTGCCGCCGCATTGTCTAACTAGATCAGCCGTTTATGCCTAAACAAAAAATCGGGGTGTTACTGGTTAATCTGGGAACGCCCGAAGAGCCAACGCCAGGCGCAGTAAGGCGGTTTTTGCGGCGTTTTTTAAGTGACAGACGGGTCGTGGACGCGCCGCGTCTTATCTGGCTACCCATTCTTTACGCCATCATTTTGACTTTTAGACCCAAAAAAGTCGCCAGAAACTACCAGAAGATCTGGACTGAGCAAGGTTCGCCGTTGCTGGTTTATAGTAAGCGGCAGCGACATGAATTACAACAGAGGCTCTCTCAAGATACCGGGCATGAGTTTATGGTTGAACTGGGTATGACCTATAGTCAGCCATCTATAAGAAATTCGCTTTTTGAATTAGCCCAATGGGGCGCAGACAAGACTATTGTGTTGCCCCTCTATCCGCAGTTTTCCAATACCACAACTTCTTCGGTGTTCGATCAGATCGACAAGGCGAATGCTGAGCAGCTGGTGGACCTGGTCAAAATTCAGGATTATCACAAAAATGCGCTTTATATTCAGGCGCTGGCCAGTTCAATCAGAAAGCAGTTAAAAGTGGAGGAGAAATTAATATTCTCTTTTCATGGTGTGCCCAAGCGTTATGTGGCGCAGGGCGACCCTTATCAGCGTCAATGCGAAGAAACGGCCCGGCTGGTGGTGCAGGCGCTTGATCTGGATGATTCTCGTTGGGAGATGACCTACCAGTCACGCGTCGGTCGTGAGGAATGGCTAACACCTTACCTTGACCAACGCTTGCAGCAGTTACCCGCGGAAGGTTGCAAACAGGTTCGCGTGATTTGCCCCGGATTTTCCTGTGACTGTTTGGAAACTCTCGAAGAAATAGCGTTACAAAACAAAGCGTTATTCCTTGAGAGCGGCGGTAACGCATTTAATTACATCAAAGCGCTCAACGCTGATCCTGAACATATCGGGATGATGGAAGCGCTGGTAAAAGAGCAACTTTTAACTGTCGATTAACTCACCGCTTCTATCGAACATGGTCACTAAGTCGGCCTGCGCGCTAGAATAGTACATCGAATACCTGATCGAAGCGGTTCACAAAATAAACTTTCAGACCCTGTTTTATGTGTTTGGGAAATTTATCAAATCGGCCTTCAACCGCCTGTGGCAGGATGATATTGACAATCCCTTCACGTTTAGCCGCGATCACTTTTTCTCGAATCCCGCCGATCGCGAGAACCCGACCGCTCAGGGTCAATTCGCCGGTCATGGCAAAACGCGGCCGCACCTTTTTATTCAATAACAGGGATAGCAAGGCACTGGCCATGGTGATCCCCGCACTGGGGCCGTCTTTTGGCGTTGCACCTTCCGGCACGTGCAGGTGTAGTGATTGATCGTCAAGCGCTGTTTCAGCGACGCCGTATTTGACCAGGTTGGCGGCGATGTAACTATAAGCGATGTCGGCGCTTTCTTTCATCACGTTGCCGAGTTGACCAGTCAGCTTAAATCCACGTGATTTGGCGTGAACTTTGGCCGCTTCCACGCTTAAAGTAACTCCGCCAAGTGAAGTCCAGGCCAGACCGGTACAGATCCCGACGCCGGACAGTATCGATTCTTTGTTAAAAACGGGTGTGCCGAGAAAATCGGGCAGGGTTTTCTTGCTGATAAATTGTCTCTTCACCGGTTTGTTAACCAGATTGACCGCACACTTGCGGATGATTTTTGCGAGTAGTTTATCCAGATTTCTTACCCCGGCTTCGCGCGCGTAACCATCCACCAGCGCCACCAGCGCGCTGTCGGACAACTGGATGCTCGATTGTGAAACGCCGGCAGATTCGAGCTGACGCGGCCATAAGTGCTGACGTGCGATGGCAATTTTTTCCTCGAGAATGTATCCACTTAGGCGTATAACCTCCATACGATCGAGTAAGGGCTGAGGAATGGTATCCAGCTGATTGGCAGTGCAGATAAACAGGACTTTTGACAGATCGACACGGGCGTCCAGATAGTGGTCGAGAAATTGATTGTTTTGTTCCGGATCCAGCACTTCCAGTAACGCAGATGACGGGTCCCCCTGGTAGCTGGAACCGACTTTGTCTATTTCATCGAGCATAATAACCGGATTAGACGATTCTGTTTCAATTAGCGCCTGGACAATCTTTCCTGGCATCGCGCCGATGTATGTGCGTCTATGGCCCTTGATTTCTGCTTCATCGCGCATGCCGCCAAGAGAGAATCGATAAAATTTTCTTTTCAGCGCAACGGCGACCGAGCGACCGATAGAGGTTTTGCCAACACCGGGTGGACCCACCAACAGCAATATAGAGCCCGATATTTCGCCTCTGAGCGCGCCGACAGCGAGAAATTCGATGATTCGTTGCTTGACATCGTTTAATCCAGAGTGGTCTTTATCCAAAATTCGTTTGGCCGATCGCAGTTTTAAATTATCCTTTGTGTGGACACCCCAGGGGATCCTTGAAAACACGTCAAGGTAGTTTCGGGTGACCGCGTACTCGGGTGAGCCCGATTCCAGTACCGAAAGCTTTTCCAGCTCGTCGCTGAATTTGTTGCGGGCAACCTCGGTCAGCGTTTTGTCTGCAACATTCTCTCTGAATCGTTCCAGATCAGCGGTCTTGTCGTCTTTGGCGATCCCCAGCTCTTTCTGAATAGCCTTTAACTGTTCGTGCAGAAAAAAACGTCGTTGATGCTCATTTAATGAATCCTCAACCTGGTCGTGAATTTCCTTTTGCAACTGCGCTACTTCCAGTTCCTTTTTTATTAAAACCAGCACTTTTTCCATACGGCGTTTCAGGTGTACCGTTTCGAGAACATACTGCAGGTCGTCCCGGGTCGCGGTGGTTACGCTGGCGGCAAAGTCGGCTAACTGTGAAGGCTCGTTGGGGTCAAATCGATTGAGAAAAAATTTGAGTTCTTCACTGTACAAGGGGTTTAACGGGGCCAGCTTCTTGAGCGTATTGATGATGGCAATGGCGTAAGCTTTCAATTCGTCCTGCTCAGAATAGTCAGGCTCCTGTGGGTATTCGACCTCTACGATAAACGGCGGCTGCTTGCTGATCCATTTTTTTACCCTGAAGCGTTGCAGTCCTTCTGCGATGAACTGGACTTTGCCCGACGATAGCACTGGATGATGAATTTTAACCAGCGTACCCACTTTAAAAAATTCTTCCGGTTTTGCATCTTCCGGTGTCGGGTTTTTAACCAGCACCAGACCGGTAACACCTTTGTGGTTATCGCTAATATATTCAATGGTATCGCGCCAGCTTTCTTCGTCCATTAAAATTGGTAAGGTCTGGGGCGGAAAAAATGGGCGTTCGCTGATCGGTAACAAACAGACTTCGCTTGGCAGGTAGCGATCTTCTTTTTTATTACGTGATTTAGCTTTTTTGATTTGCTCGACCCGGTTTTTCATTTTGAAAAGGCTTCCTGTGCGTTATTTTTAGCATCGAAGAGTCTGACGTTGATCGCGCTGTCAGTTTGTAGCAAATGACGGTTAACCACTGATGTTAGTTACTGAAGTATAGCAAGTAAAGTTTCAATCGCGCACTTTTGCCGTGTCTAGCCACTCGGATTAAATAACGCCAGGGCATCGAAGTTGTTATAAACTAAACCTGACTGTTTTTTAGCCGATAGGTTAATAAGACGGGCCAGGTAAAATTATGATCATAATAAACGACATCAATCGAGCGATCAGAGGCGATACTCCCTCAAAAAGGCGAGTCTTGTCGGGCTCGCGAGCGGCCGTCAATGAGACCGAAGGAGCCGATTCGTCCCAGAGGCGTTTATCGGCCGAAGAGCATGAAAGCAAAGAAAGAAAGCTGGCCAATAATCAGGAGAGCACAGACACTAATAACAAAAGTAAGCCAGCGTCTTCCGGGCGGACTGAGTCGACGGAAGAAGCAACATCATCTATCGAGACAGAAACCTACAATAGCGCAGGCTACAGGCGCCGTTGTTTCCGAATTGACATTAAAGCCTAGTTGTACCAAAGTCTGCCAGATTCAAAACTTGAACGAAGGAAAATATAGCGTCGTGCCAGACTATCGTCTCAAATCTAATCAGGCTATAATCCCTTGAAATCTAAGTCAATTTAAGCTTCCAGAAATTACCTCAGCATGAGCGAGCAGACCGCCAGACAAACTTATAATATCGGGCTTCTTATGGCGCAAACCCGCCTGGTGGCAGCAGATTATCGCAATACGACCGGGCAGGCGTTGCCGGTCACCGTGGAGCTGGCGCGGTTTGATGCAATCGACAAGCTCAACCTGCAAAAGCTTGACGGTCTAAACGGAGTGGACGCAATTGACGTTAACCAAAGCCAGGAAAAATACCTGATTAAGGGACGGGTAATTTTTAAAGCAGGAAAGGCACGTCAGAAACTGGGGCAACTCAGCATGGCGGGGGATTGGGGGCATCTTCTCATGGTTTTATACGATGCAGACTATCAGCCGACGCATATTTATAAGATCGCACGATCGACTATCGAGCAGGAATTGCAGAATACAGCCAGAGATAAACGCGGTTCAATGACTGTGGCCAAGTACAAAGCGATTGGCGAGCTGGTGTGGAACAATGAATCTTGAAGATTGATGACGACAGAGTACGTCAGTTGCTTGGCGATGACGGAGATTTCGCGCAGGCAAATGAAAATTTTAAATCGCGTGATGAACAGCAGGCGATGGCTGTGGCCGTTAATCAGGCTATCAACAACCAACAAAATCTACTGGTCGAAGCTGGCACTGGTGTGGGTAAGACCTTCGCCTATCTGATCCCTGCACTGTTGTCGGGGCAACAGGTGGTGATTTCAACGGGAACTAAAAACCTGCAGAATCAGCTGTTTAACCGGGATCTTCCTGGCGCGCTCAAAGTGCTTAATCTGGCACCAAAAATCGCGTTACTAAAAGGAAGAAATAATTACCTTTGTGACTACCGACTTCAATCGACCCTTGCATCGGGTCGTTTGCCCGACCCCAAAGCGGTCAAACACCTGTCGTTGGTGCACCTCTGGCGTGACAAGACGACTTCCGGTGATTTGAGTGAGTTATCGCCGCTACCGGAAAATTCACCGGTACTGCCCTATGTGACCAGTACCGCAGACAATTGTCTGGGGCAGGATTGTCCTATGATAGACCAGTGTTTTCTGGCGCTCGCGCGTGAAAAAGCGCGCAAAGCGCAGGTTCTGGTGGTCAATCACCATTTATTGCTGGCCGACCTGGTGTTAAAGGAAGATGGATTTGGTGAACTTTTGCCAGACACAGATATATTTGTGGTTGATGAAGCGCACCATCTGTCAAAAACAGCCTATCAATTTTATGGGGATTCTCTTTCCAGCCGGCAGATTAACGACCTCTGCCGCGAGGTGGAACTGGAGTACCGTACCCAGGTTACTGATTGTCGAGATTTGATGCTTTCAGCACAAAGGTTAGCAAAATCTGCGCGTGACTTTCGTCTGGCACTACCTCAACCAGACCTTAAAGAAGATTGGCCAGCAACCCCTGAATTCGATAAGGCTCTAGATTTATTATCTAATAAAATCAAAAAATTATATGATGTTGTTAAAGTTAATTCAAGTAGAACAAAAATGCTTGAATCCTGTTTTGACAGGTTGGCAGCATTTCGTCAGCTGCTCGGCTATTTTCGGGCCGCCTCGGAAAAGCATCGCGAGCGGATCAATTGGTATGAGACTATAAAAAGTGGTTTTCGATTGCATTCTACGCCGCTCGATGTGGCGAGTCTGTTTCAACAGAGTCGCGCGCGTTACAATCAATCGAGCTGGATAATGACTTCGGCAACCCTGAGCGTGAACAACAGCTATCAGCATTTTGCGGACGCGCTGGGTTGGAAGCAGATCCCGACGCTATCGCTCGATTCCAGTTTCGATTACCAGAATCAGGCGTTGTTATATGTGCCAAGGCATTTACCGTCAACTCGTGATCGACGTCATACTGAGGTGCTGCTTGAATCGGTTTTGCCCTTGCTGCAAACGGCTGGTGGCAGAGCCTTTATCCTGTTTACCAGCCACAGAGCGCTTCATGCTGGTGCCGAACTAATGCGTGATAGCGAGCTTTTTCACTGCCTGGTTCAGGGCGAAGCGAGCAAAGATGAATTGTTGACCCAGTTTAAACAGACAGAAAACTCTGTTCTAATGGCGACGGGTAGTTTTTGGGAGGGAGTCGACGTTCAGGGTGACTCGCTGGTGATTGTGGTAATTGATAAATTGCCCTTTGCGCCACCCGATGACCCGATTTTAAACGCTAAAATTCGAAACTGCCGGCAAAGCGGCGGTAATCCTTTTTATGATTTACAGATCCCGGAAGCGGTACTGTCGCTAAAACAGGGGTGCGGCCGCCTGATACGGAGCGTGAACGACCGCGGCGTTATTGTCATCGGTGATGCCAGGCTGGTGGGCAAGGAGTATGGCGAGATCTTTTTAAATAGCCTGCCAGCGATGAAGCGAACGCGCGAGCCAGACTTGGTACTCGAATTTATCGCGGATATAGTCGCGTGATATTAAGACCGAAATTTAACCTGAAACATTAAACCTTAAACCTGAAATCAGAATAAAATCAGTGTGTTATAACGGAATGTTAGTAAATGACTAGAATACTCGCGATTGACGCATCGACCGAAGCTTGTTCGGTAGCACTGTTGAACGATGGTGAAATCACTGATCGCTATCAGCTCGCGCCAAGAGAACACGCGCAACTTTTGTTGCCTATGGTTGACGAATTATTAGCCCAGTCAGGGTTAACCCTGACTCAACTTGACGCTATTGCGTGCCATGTTGGCCCCGGCGCTTTTACCGGGATCAGGATAGCCGTGTCGGTAGCTCAAGGACTTGCCTTTTCGGCAAATTTGCCCACGATTGCACTCTCGACTCTGGCAAATCTGGCCTGTCGCGGTCATCACTCAAATCCGTTTGCTCACTGGTGCTGCGCCATAGATGCCAGGATGAGCGAAATCTATTACGCTGAGTTTAAAGTTGAGTCTGCGGGATTGGCGATTCCAACCGGCGTCGAAGTGGTTATTTCACCGCTTAAACTGGTCCAGCAACCACAACTGACAGGTCAACAGCCTGCTCAAATCGGGCTTATCGGCAACGGCTGGGCCGCTTACGCCGAACAGCTGCTGAAAAAAACTGCTTTTTCCGGGGTCGCTGAAACCGGCAATTTGCTGTCGGATAGCCTGCCAAGCGCCAGGTTCGGGCTTACTATGGCGGAACACAAGCTAATTCAAAAGGAGCTACTGGAGCCTCATCAGCTACAACCGGTCTATTTACGAAATCAGGTTGCGGTTAAGAAATCTAGCTGATTTTGGACTATACTTTTTGCCTGAGCCGGAGTGCAATCAGGTACAGGCAAGCGGCGGTCTTTTTTAGGTACGAGGGTCTTAATTGAGAAAGGCGCCGACCAAACAAGTAATAAGAAAATAGCATCCAATTAGATGGTTTCAATTAACTCAGCGTATTCAGCATATAGCAGCTCGGCTGTTATCAACCCGCAAGGGGCCGATCGACAGACTGGTGCGCAAGTACGTCGGGCTGGAGACGCCGACTTGCCGGTAGTCTCTAACGCCGTGGAAAAGGTTGGCAATGGTGAAACGATCGAAGGTTCTGGCGGCGCTCAAAATTCGTCGCTTACAAATCAAGTCGTCGCTACTTCGGCAGATAATGCCCAGTCAAGCGCGTTGCCCCGTCAAAATCAAGTTGCTCGTTACGCCACCAGCGATCGGCAGAACCAACCCGTTTCACAATATCAAAGTACCCAGCAATTGTTGCAGAGAGCGGAGCTGGATGATGCGTTCAGAGTTGATATTTTTGCTTAATGCCTCAGACTGCGCTGGCGGATATATTCCTTAATTTCGTTTATCTGGGCGTTAATTCGAGTACGCGCGTAAGGATCATCTGTGTGCAGGTTGAGTGCTTGCTCAAACTGGGCTCTGGCTCCGCTGAGATTGCCCATGGCGAGAAGAAAATTCCCTTCGGTTTCAAAAACTTCTGACTTAAATCCCGCGCCATCCTGCGCCTGAGAAAGTAATTTGAGCAGAAAAGGCGCGTACTCGGCCATGTGAATGTTTTCAAGTAAAAGTGTTCGTGCTTCGGCATAATTGTTGTTCGCCAGAAACAGTCGTGCCAGAATTTCCACCAGCGCCTGGTTGCCCGGCGATTTTGTCAGCAAACCCCTAATTGCCAATATTGATTTGGCGGGCGTTTTTCGTTCAATATCGAGCTCGGCCAGGGCGATGGTGTAGCTGCTTTGTGCGTTGCTAGCGGCCAACTGTTTGAGAATTTTTTCCGCCGGGTCAAATTCCTTGGCCCGGATCAGGAATATCGCGTGACCGTATAGCTCGGCCTCAGTCTTTATATTACCTTTGCGGTAGTCTTCATGGTGTTTTTTGATGGTAACCGGTGTAATTCGCTCCGTTAGCGCCTGCATCTTGGCTTTCATCAACAAATATCGTGGACTGCTAGCGACCTTTCTTTGCGGATATTCGCTTGCGCGTAGTCGAGCGTCGGTGATCCGGGAGCGTGATAATGGGTGAGTTCTCAAAAATTCAAAAGCGCTAGAGTAATATCGCTGATTTTCCTGCATTTTCTCAAAAAAGCTGACAACGCCGCTGGGCTCGAAACCAGCTTTATACAGAGTCGAGATGCCAATTCGGTCCGCTTCGGCTTCATTCGAGCGGGAATGGTTGAGCATTGCCTGCTGAGTCAGCCCTTGTGCACCCAGGAGTGCACCCATGGTGGTTTCGGACGTGGAGGCCTGCGAGGCAACCAGGATTGCCGCTGCGAATGCCGCCAGAGATGGGATGGTCATCTGATTTTGTAATTCCAGGCGGCGTGCCAGATGTCGCTGGGTGACGTGGGCGACTTCGTGGCCGAGTACCGCGGCAAGTTCGCTTTCATTTTCAGTTTTGGTGATTAAACCGGTATGCACCCCGATGTAACCGCCTGGTAAGGCAAACGCATTGATTGAATTGTCTCGCAATACAAAAAAGGAGAATTTTCGATCTTTGGCGTCGGGATTGTTTTCAACCAGTTTAAATCCCAGGTGTTGAATATAATCATTAATTTCGGCGTCGATCACCATGGGCGCCATCGCTCTGATTTGACGCATATAATCGTCACCCACTAATTGTTCGTCAACCAAACTGAGGGCGCGTGAAGAACTACTGCCAATACTGGGAAGATCATTAGTGGCGGCGGCTAAAATAAAGGAATAACAGAGCGCGATAAAAGCGACAAAAACTTTGTTCAAAAAACTACCCTCAAAGCAGATCCAGTCACTCGGATTGAATTTAAAAACGGTTGCTAATGAACGCGCTTCGCGTATCATTGGCTTGAATATTTACACGTGAAACATCACGGGTATAAAGTCCATTTACCAATTCAGTCTATCATCAATGCTCACGACAGAAAACAATCATAGTCAATATCAATATCGGGTCGATGCCCTGGGTTTGAGGTGTCCTTTACCGCTTTTAAAAATGAAGCAGGCCTTAAATAAGGCTGAGGTGGGGGAGATCGTCTTCGTGGAAGTGAGCGATGCGGCCTCCGAGCGAGATTTTCAAGCTTTTATAGAATTGACCCCACATAGCCTCATAATGAAAAAAGAAGATGACAAATTGCTATACTGGATAACCAAAAGCGTTTAAGGGTTTATAGAATGACTAAGTTGTTTGTTCGCTGGTTCCGGCGAAATTTTTCCAATCCTCAAGCGGTAATTCTGACCGTTATTTTGCTTTTTATTTTTCTCGGGATCTGGTTGATTGGACCCATTGTTATGCCGTTGCTGGTGGCGCTGGTGATCGCTTATATTCTGGAGTGGGCGGTATCGGCGCTTCAGCGGGTAGGACTGGGGCGCGCGCTGTCGGTGGTGCTGGTATTTTTGGGTTTTGTGACCCTTAGTCTGGCGGTTATTATCGGGATTATTCCGCTGGCGGGCGCGCAACTGGAAACTCTGTTCGCGGACTTGCCAGCAATGGCTAACCAGATCAACACTATGTTGATGACCCTGCCAGAAAAATATCCTGAACTGGTCACACAGGAAAAACTGGAAGAATTATTGCAACAGTTCGGGAATAATTTTGCTGGGATTGGCAAGGACCTGGTCTCTTTTTCACTCGCTTCGTTTAAAAATATCGTCGCGATACTGGTGTATATGATACTGGTACCGTTGCTGGTATTTTTTTTCCTGAAAGATAAAACAAAAATTCTCGATTGGTTATTAAACTGGTTACCGAGCGAACGCCAGTTGTCGACTCGCGTATGGCGGGAAGTCGATGGTCAAATTGGTGCCTACGCGCGCGGCAAAGTTGTCGAAATTTTTATCGTCGGCATAGCCAGTTATATCAGCTTTGTAATTTTTGGACTGAATTACGCCTTACTGCTCGGCGTCCTGGTGGGCTTTTCTGTGCTTATTCCTTATATTGGCGCGACTATCGTCACTTTGCCGATAATGCTGGTGGCGTTAATCCAGTGGGGTCCAAATGAGACGTTTCTTTATCTGACGCTGACTTATCTGGTTATTCAGGCGCTTGACGGTAATGTTCTGGTACCACTGTTGTTTTCCGAAGCGAATAATCTGCACCCGGTTGCGATTATCGCGGCGGTGCTTTTTTTCGGTGGCATCTGGGGGTTTTGGGGTGTATTTTTTGCGATACCCTTGGCGACGCTGGTGGTTGCGGTTCTCGCGGCACTGGAGGAAGCTAAAACCGGCGATGATGAACCCGCAGAAGAAAGTCAAAACCACGCGAGTGCATCAAACGCTACGCTTTGAGTTATCACGGGTATATCAGTCGTCCTTGTTAATTTTTTCTTTTTTCCTGGGCGGATTAATCCAGATAACATCAACCGGAGAAGCAACTGTATGACTAGCGCCCGAAACGCGTTGCATCTTCTCGGTGTCATTCACCCAGCGGTAGTCTTTTGGAGTTGAACCGGCGCATCCCGTTATCGCGGTGATAACAAAGAACACCAGAAAAAGTTTTAACCATTTCATCAGCAACCTCTTTGCACGTTATGCCAATTGTTCTCCTTGAATGTAAATCGAACAATGGTTAACTTCAGCAACTTAAAGGTCAAATGTTATACTGACTAAGCAATTCTGCTAAAAGCCTGGCCGCTAAAAACTAAAATTTATTAGAGGCCGTTTTTTCGAACGGGCTGGAAGGCTTATCTCATGACTAAAGGTTTTCTGAGGCGTAATCTGCCAGGCGAGAACGCTCGCCTCGGTGTAACTTAATATGACCGCCAAAAGCGCAGTTCTTGAAATGATCGACTACATAAGTGATCCCCGAGCTCGATTCGGTCAGGTAAGGTGTGTCGATTTGCGCCACGTTGCCAAGACAAATAACCTTGGTGCCGGGACCTGCGCGTGTGATCAGGGTTTTCATCTGTTTTGGCGTCAGGTTCTGGGCTTCGTCAATAATCACAAACTTATTGATAAATGTTCTGCCGCGCATAAAATTCAAAGAGCGGACTTTAAGCCATTTTTGCAGAATATCCTGTGTGGCCTGTCGGCCCCAGTCGTCGTTTGACTGAGAAGGGGAGAGTACTTCCAGGTTGTCGGTAAAAGCCCCCATCCAGGGGTTCATTTTTTCTTCTTCGGTGCCGGGCAAAAATCCGATATCTTCGCCCACGGGAACCGTTACCCGGGTAACAATAATTTCATTATAACGCTTGAGCTCTATTGTCTGCTCTAGCGCCGCCGCCAGCGCCAGCAGCGTTTTACCCGTTCCCGCAGGGCCCTGCAGGGTAACGAAATCGATATCAGGATCCATCAAAAGGTTTAACGCAAAGCTCTGCTCGGGGTTTCGCGCAGTGATCCCCCAGATATCATTAGCCTGAGAGGAATGATCGGTACACAGTTCGATGGTGGCACTGTCATTTTCAATATTGCGTACCATCGCCACGAAACCGGAGCCGTCCTCCAGATAAATAAACTGGTTAAGGCTCCAGCCTTTTACCAGCGGCCCGGTCACTTTATAGAAGGTTCGGCCTTCTTCCTGCCAGGATTTCATTTCCTTGTCATGGCTGCTCCAGAAGTCTGCAGGAAGCAGATTTTGGCCGGTAAAAAGGGTCTCCAGATCATCCAGAACCTGATCATTAAAGTAGTCTTCGGCATGAACGCCCAGAATTTTGGCCTTAATGCGCATATTGATATCTTTGGAAACCAGCGTGACCAGCTTGTCCTGATTGTCCTGTTGCAATGCGAGCGCAATACTGACAATGGTATTATCGACTTTGCTGGAATCTAATCCGGCGGGAAAGTTTTCTGTGGAAATTTCTGATGTCTGAAAAAATAGCAAACCGTCGGTTCGCTCTTCCGCGGGTAAATAGGGTGAATTACCCAGTGGGATCCCCTGGCGAATATCGTCTTCGTCGGACGACTCCATTAACTGAGCAAAATAGCGGCTTACCTGACGCACGTTTCGTGCGACTTCAGACAGTCCTTTCTTGCCGTTATCCAGCTCTTCTAGTACCACCATAGGGATATAGACGTTATGTTCGGCAAAACGAAAGATAGACGTTGGATCGTGCATCAGGACGTTGGTATCTAAAACGAAAAGTCGAGAACCCGAAAACTTTAATCTTGGCATCAGTATTATCCTTAAACGGCAAATTGGCGCTAATTCTGGCGCTTTATTGGGTGGAAAGAGTCAATAATCGTGTTTTAATCACTCAGTTTGATCATCATCCCGCTCAAAGCTGTTTGACTGCTTCCAATACCTCGTCGACGTGGCCTTTTACTTTGATTTTGCGCCATTCGCTGACCAGCTTTCCATCACGGTCGAACAGAAAAGTACTCCGCTCTATCCCGAGGTACTCACGCCCGTAGAGTTTTTTTAGCTTGATGACGTCAAATGCCTTGCACAAAGTTTCTTCCGGGTCGGAGATCAGGTCAAAAGGCAGATCCTGTTTTGATTTGAAGTTTTCGTGCGATTTGATGGAGTCACGCGAAACGCCGAAGATATCGGCGCCGAGCTTTTTGAATTGAGCATAATTATCGCGAAAATTCTGACCTTCGGTGGTACAGCCGGGAGTGCTGTCTTTGGGGTAAAAATATACGATGGTAGCATCGCTGTTGAGGCTGGCCAGATTGAGCATTTTGTCACCGGTCGCGGCCACTTCCATATCCGGTAAAGCATCGCCAATTTTCATAGAGTTAATTCGTCCCTCTTTATAATTAAAAGACTCGTTTAGCTGAATTTGAGCGGTCGAGCTATTTTGAGTATAGGTGGTTTCCGGGCAATTGGGAATAGCGCTCGCGCAGTAGTTTTTAGGCTTTTCAGCGAGGCTGTTCGAGTCTCTATTGCAACCACAACCATTCCTTAAATGACCTCGCCAACTTTCAGGATTTTTAGTGCATTGGTTCCACCCAGAATCCCCATATGGTCACCCTTAGTCAAGACAACCAGATCCCCCGATTCGACATAGTTGCGTTTGACCAACTCCTCAACAGCCAGCCGGTTTACATCGTGGCGAGCCAGTACCGTCGGGTCAAAAGCTATAGCCTCAACCCCGCGATAAAGTGCCATTTTGCGCATGGTGGTGTCCAATCTGGTTAAAGCAAAAATAGGCATACCGCTACGGATACGGGACATCAGCAACGGGGTGGCGCCCGATTCTGTGAGGCAGATAATCGCTTTAATGCTGGGTAGATGGTTTGCTGCGAACATCGCCGACATAGCGATGGCTTCATCAATATTATTCCATTGAAGCTCGATGCGATGACCGGATGTCTGCATGGATTTTTGTTTTTCTGCGCCTACGCAGGCTCTCGACATGGCTTCAACCACTCGGATAGGGTACTTTCCCATAGCGGTTTCGGCCGACAGCATAACCGCGTCGGTGCCATCGAGTACCGCATTGGCGACATCAAACACTTCAGCACGCGTGGGTACTGCAGCGGTAATCATCGATTCCATCATCTGGGTGGCTGTAATCACGACTCGGTCGAGTGAACGTGCGCGTTGGATGATCTTTTTTTGCACTCCAATTAGCTCTGCATCGCCTATTTCTACACCCAGGTCACCGCGAGCAACCATGACCGCCGCCGACGCTTTGATGATCTCATCCAGGGTTTGATCACAGGCGACCGTTTCCGCGCGTTCGATTTTGGCGACAATACCAGCCTGACAGCCAGCGGCGCGTGTTAGTTCTTCCGCGGTTTTTATATCAGCGGCAGTGCGTGGAAAAGACACCGCCAGATAATCCACATCGATCTCGGCAGCCGTCTTAATATCACGTTTGTCCTTTTCGGTGAGCGCCGGTGCCGAAAGCCCTCCGCCGCGCAGGTTGATGCCTTTGTTATTCGAAATCACGCCGCCGATCAATACTTCGCAGATCACTCGTCCGCCATCTATCGCGTTGATCAGCATCTCGACACGCCCATCGTCAATCAATAATACGTCGCCAACGCGGCAGTCGTCGGGTAATTCTTTGTAGTCGATGCCAACTTGTGACTGGTCGCCCGCTTCAGAATCCAGATTAGCATCCAGAACAAACACATCACCCTGTTTCAGCTTTATTGAACCTTCAGAAAATCTGGCGATTCTAATCTTTGGCCCTTGCAGGTCGCCCAGGATCGCAATATTTAATTTGAGTCGTGCCGCTACCTCGCGTACCATTTTCGCCCGATTAATGTGGTCGCTGGCGCTACCGTGGGAAAAATTCATCCTGACGACATTCGCGCCAGCAGTAAAAAGCTCGGTCAAAGCCTGTTCATTATTGGTCGCGGGGCCAAGTGTGGTGACAATTTTTGTACGACGTAACAAGGTGCTCTCCATTAAAACGATGCTTCGTTTTGGTTATAAAACAGACCCAGTAAAGCGGGTTTTATGTCGATTGTTGCGGGCAGTTACGACTTTTCGCTGATTCTACCCTTGAATTTGTAATGATGTAACCCAATTCTTAGGCCGATACTTCAATTAAACCTTTTTTATCTGTAAGGGCCAGTTAAATGTCTGAAACCGTGAACAAAGAAACCCATAGTTTTCAAACCGAAGTTAAGCAACTGCTTAACCTGATGATCCATTCGCTCTATAGCAATAAAGAGATTTTTCTACGAGAGCTGATCTCTAACGCCGCGGATGCAGCTGACAAGCTACGTTTTGAAGCGTTGCATCATGATAATTATTTTGAAAATGACAGCGAGCTTAAAATCCGTATCACAACGGATAAAGAGGCCGGGACAGTCACTATCACCGATAACGGTATCGGGATGAACAAAGAAGATGTAATGCTGCATTTGGGCACCATTGCAAAGTCCGGAACGGCCGAGTTTCTGGAAGCGCTCAGCAAAGAGCAAAAATCTGAGAGCAACCTGATTGGTCAGTTTGGGGTCGGTTTTTACTCTGCCTTTATCGTCGCCGATGAAGTCGAAGTTCGTACCCGCAAAGCCGGAACCAAAGCTGAAGAAGGCGTTAGCTGGATTTCTCGCGGTGAGGGCGAATTTAGCATTGAGTCGATTGATAGAGCAGACAGAGGCACCGAGATCATCCTTCATCTGAAAGACGGTGAAAAAGAATTTGTTGAGCCGTGGCGACTGCGTTCAATTATCGGCAAGTATTCTGATCACATCTCTTTGCCGGTTGAAATGGAAAAGTTGGATGCCGGCGAGATGGAAGCTGAAGAGGACAAAAAAGAAGCAGACGAAGTGGTCGTACCTGAATTTGAAGTGGTGAATAAAGCAACCGCGCTATGGACCCGAGCCAAATCAGACATTAAAGAAGACGAGTATAAAGAGTTTTACAAGCACATTTCTCACGATTTCGGCGAACCATTAAGCTGGGCGCATAACAAAGTTGAAGGTAAGCAGGAGTACACCAGCTTGCTCTATTTGCCCAAAAAAGCGCCCTTTGACCTGTGGAACCGTGATAAACCGCGCGGCGTTAAGCTGTATGTTCAACGCGTATTTATAATGGACGACGCCGAGCAGTTTTTACCGGTCTACCTGCGCATGGTTCGCGGCGTGCTGGACTCCAACGATTTACCGTTGAACGTCTCGCGTGAAATTCTGCAAGACAGCTCGGTAACCCAGTCACTGCGAAACGCCTGCGTAAAACGGGTGTTAGGCATGCTGGAAAAACTGGCCAAGAATCAAAAAGAAGATTATCAGTCATTCTGGAATGAGTTTGGCAGTGTACTCAAAGAAGGGCTGGCTGAAGATTTCGCCAATCGCGATAAGGTTGCCGGCTTAATGCGATTTGCCTCCACCCACGAAAACACCGATCAACAGGTGGTTTCGCTGGCTGAATACGTCGAAAGAATGAAACCCGAGCAGGACAAGATTTATTACCTGGTCGCGGATAATTTTGCCACGGCTAAAAACAGCCCGCACCTTGAGATTTATCGCAAAAAAGGCATTGAAGTTCTTTTATTGTCCGACCGTATTGACGAATGGGCGATGGGTTATTTAACCGAGTTTGGTGATAAAAAACTACAGGCGGTCACCCAGGGCGACCTGGACCTTGGCGGGCTGGAAAGCGCGGAAGATAAAGAAGCGGTCGAAAAAGCGACCAAGGAAAATAGCGATCTGATCGAGAAGATCAAAAGCTATCTCGGCGACAAAGTCGAAGACGTCAAGGTTTCGGCCAGGCTGGACGAATCGCCAGCTTGTGTGGTTTCCAGTGATGGCGGCATGAGTCTTCAGATGGCTCGCATGATGAAAGCCGCGGGACAACCGGTACCAGAGTCAAAGCCGGTATTTGAAATTAATGCCGACCACCAGTTGATCAAACAGCTCGACGGCGAAATGCCTCAGGAAGCGTTTGAGGACTGGGTTGCGTTGTTGTTTGACCAGGCGGTGCTGTCTGATAGCGGCCAACTGGAAGATCCGGCGGCGTTTACACAGAGATTGAATCGATTATTGATGAAATAATATTTTTAACCGAGTTGTCGACTGACAAAGGGAGAGCTTAGGCTCTCCTTTTATTTTGGTTACCTATATAAGGCGAAAGTCTAGTCTGGTTTGGAGTACTATTTTGTTAAAATCGAGCCTATGGCAGATTTATTAATAGGGCAAATACCTGTATAATCCGCGCCATCAGATATGTCTTAACCCACCTGTTCTAAACTGATTCAGCGTGCTTCCTGCTCGCAAATTAAAACAGGTGGCAAGACAGCTTTAAACCATCCAAAGCGAGGACTCAAAGAGTGTTGCAAGCCTACCGTAATCATGTTGAAGAAAGAGCCACTCAGGGCATAGTGCCAAAACCATTAAACGCTCAGCAAGTTTCAGAACTGGTTGAACTGTTAAAAAATCCTCCTGCTGGCGAAGAGGCTTTTCTGGTCGATTTGTTGAGCAGTCGAGTGCCCGCTGGTGTAGACGAAGCCGCTTATGTTAAAGCCGGGTTTTTAAGCGCAGTTGCCAAAGGTGAAGAATCTTCGCCCGTAGTCAGTAAAACTCAAGCCGTCGAATTACTCGGTACTATGCTTGGCGGGTATAACATCGCAACTCTGGTCCAGCTGCTCGATTCTGATTCGCTAGGCGAATTGGCGGGTGAGCAGCTGAAACATACGCTGTTGATGTTCGATGCATTCCACGATGTTGCAGAAAAAGCCAAGGCAGGTAATAGCAACGCACAATCGGTCATGCAAAGCTGGGCCGACGCAGAATGGTTCAAATCACGCGATCCGCTGGCGCAGAAGATCACGTTAACTGTATTTAAAGTACCGGGCGAGACTAACACCGATGACCTGTCGCCCGCGCAGGATGCCTGGTCGCGTCCAGATATTCCGCTGCACGCTCTGGCTATGCTCAAAAATCCACGTGAAGGACTGACCGGTGATCCGCTGCAGGTTATAGAAGATCTAAAAAAGAAAGGACACCCGGTCGCCTATGTTGGCGATGTGGTCGGTACTGGCTCTTCGCGCAAGTCTGCCACTAACTCAGTGTTGTGGTTTATGGGTGACGATATCCCGCATATTCCCAATAAACGCGATGGAGGCTTTTGTCTCGGCGGTAAAATCGCGCCGATCTTCTTCAATACCATGGAAGATGCCGGAGCGCTTCCAATCGAAGTAGACGTTACTAATTTGAGTATGGGCGATGTCATCGATATATACCCTTACGCTGGAAAAATCGAAAAAGACGGTGCCCTTGTCGCTGAATTTAAAGTAAAAACAGAGGTACTGCTTGATGAAGTTCAGGCGGGCGGGCGCATTCCGCTAATTATTGGCCGTGGTCTCACTGCCAAAGCTCGAGAATTTCTGGGATTGCCTGCGGCTGACTTCTTCCGCCAACCGACTGCTGTAGAAGACACGGGTAAAGGTTTTTCTTTGGCCCAAAAAATGGTGGGTAAAGCGTGCGGTGTAACTGGCGTGCGCCCAGGTCAGTACTGTGAACCCGTTATGACGACGGTTGGCTCACAGGATACCACTGGCCCTATGACCCGTGACGAATTGAAAGATTTGGCCTGTCTTGGGTTTTCTGCCGATCTGACCATGCAGTCTTTTTGCCACACCGCGGCGTATCCAAAGCCAATCGACATTGAAACTCAACATACATTGCCCGACTTCATAATGAACCGGGGCGGCGTATCCTTGCGTCCGGGTGACGGCATTATTCACAGCTGGCTTAATCGAATGCTGCTGCCGGATACGGTGGGCACCGGCGGTGATTCGCATACGCGTTTCCCAATTGGCATTTCATTCCCGGCCGGTTCCGGGTTGGTCGCTTTTGCCGCGGCAACCGGCGTTATGCCGCTGGATATGCCCGAGTCGGTACTGGTTCGCTTTAAAGGCGAAATGCAGCCAGGCGTTACTCTGCGAGACCTGGTTAACGCGATCCCTTATGCTGCGATTCAGGAAGGTTTACTGACCGTTGCCAAAGAAGGCAAAAAGAACATCTTTTCAGGACGCATTCTTGAAATTGAAGGGCTTCCCAAGCTAAAAGTGGAGCAGGCGTTCGAATTGTCTGACGCGGCGGCAGAGCGAAGCGCTGCTGGCTGTAGCATCAAGCTTGACGAAGAACCGATTATTGAATACCTCAATTCCAATATTACTATGCTCAAATGGATGATCAAGCAAGGTTACGGCGATGCTCGCACCATCAGTCGTCGCATTGAGAAAATGCAACAATGGCTGGAAAAACCCGAGTTATTACAAGCTGATGCGGACGCTGATTATGCGTCAGTTATTGAGATTGACCTGGAGCAAATCAAAGAGCCGATTCTGGCCTGTCCGAACGACCCGGACGATGTGAAATTGCTCTCCGATGTACAGGGTACAAAAATTGATGAAGTCTTTATTGGTAGCTGTATGACCAACATCGGCCATTACCGCGCGGCGGGTAAGTTACTTGAAAAAACTGACGCCATTCCAACGCGCTTGTGGATTGCGCCACCGACCAAAATGGACGAGCACCAGCTGATGGAAGAAGGTTATTACAACATTTTTGCCACCGCGGGTGCGCGAACCGAAATGCCCGGTTGTTCTTTGTGTATGGGTAATCAGGCGCGTGTTGCTGCTAACTCAACTGTGGTTTCAACCTCAACGCGTAATTTCCCCAACCGCCTGGGTAACGGCGCCAATGTTTATCTGGCATCGGCCGAACTCTCTGCGGTAGCGGCAATACTCGGAAAGCTGCCAACGGTAGAAGAATACATGAGTTATGCGGCGGAACTGGACACTATGGCCGACGATATTTATCGTTACCTGAATTTTCACCAGATTGAGGATTTTAAGAAATCAGCCGCTCAGGTAACCATACCGGTACAAAATAAAGTACTGGTTGGTTGAATTTGAGAGTTATTGAAAAAGGCACTCTTCGGAGTGCTTTTTTATTGTTAACAGGTTCATAATCGAATGCAAAAAAATCTTCTGTCGGATTGGCTCGTCCACATCGAAAGCTTTCACCCGCGCGAGATTGAGTTGGGTCTTGAGCGTGTTTCGGCTGTAGCGGAAAAAATGTCGTTGCTAAGACTTCCGGGAATAAAAATACTGATTGCCGGTACTAACGGGAAGGGCAGTTGTGTTGCGGCTATTGAGGCCCTCGCTCTTGAATGTAATCTCACTGTGGTAAGTTATACTTCGCCTCATCTAGTGAGTTTTAACGAGCGAATCCGTATTAACGGGCGCGAAGTTGACGACCTGGAGCTGGTCGAGGCATTTAACAAAGTCGAGCAAACACGCGGCGACACCGAATTAACCTTTTTTGAATTTACCACCCTGGCTGCGCTGGAGATTATTCGTCGGCAGCAACCCGATCTCGCTTTGCTGGAAGTCGGCCTGGGCGGTCGTCAGGATGCGACTAATATTATTGAGCCTGATCTATCGCTGATCACCACGGTTGATTATGACCATGCCGACTGGCTGGGCGACAGCCTTGAACAGATTGCCTATGAAAAAGGTGGAATCATGCGAAAGGGTAAGCCGGCCTTTATCGGTGACGAAAAAACCTTCAGATTATTGTCAAAGGCCTGCCCTGATTTTACCGGAGAAATGACGCTTGTTTCTGAATCCGAATCCGAATCCGAATCTGAGCAGGCACTCGAGTGGCAGGCGATAGTCTCGGACTCCATCGCTAACCCGTTACAACTATTGCCGCAAAACCTGCTGCTGGCAATACGCGCGCTTGAACACGGCTTCGAGCTGAAACTCGCACCGTCATTGGTGACTCGAGCGTTCAGCCAAATAACGCTTTTGGGTCGATTTCAGCGCCTGTCCCTGAAGCACGAGTGTCTTCTGGATGTAGCGCACAACCCTCAATCTGCGTTCAATCTAGCCACACAACTGAAAGCTTACCTCGATAAGAATGATTTTTCGCGGGTGGTGGCTATTTGTGGCATGATGTCGGACAAAGCGGTCGATGAGGTACTCAGGGCCATGACGATTCTGGTTGATTGCTGGCACTTTACCGACTTACCCCTGGCAAGGGCGATGGATGCAAAGGAACTATCAATATGTTGCCGCAGGATTAAACCTGACGCTCGGGTAGACTGTTTTCAAAGCGTCGCTGATGCTTTCGAAGCAGTCCAGGGCGATAGCGACGACAAAGTGCTGGTGTTGGTTTTTGGCTCCTTTGTGACCGTCGGCGCGATGCTCGAGTATGTGCAACGCTGCTACTCTGTTGAAGGGTAGTAACAGTCTATGAAGACTTCCAGCGGTAAGAGTGTAGCTTCCGCTTAATCTAGAGAAAGTACAAATTTAATTAGATGAAGAGGGTGATGTGGAAAATAGTCTAAAACAGCGGATAGTCGGTGCGGTGGTTTTAATTGCGCTGGCGGTGATCTTTCTGCCTTCAATATTAAAAGAGAAACAGCAGCAACGCCCCTTCCAGTCTCAAATTCCGGCAAAGCCGATCGAGTTACTCGAACAGGTAACTTCGGAAGGCGCAGCTGAGCAGAATAAAGAAGTTCAGGCAAAGCTCGACCAGTTGGAACAACAAGCGCGTTTAAAAGACGATTTACCGGAGGCTTCGATTGATGAATTGCCCCAAAAACAGGCAGAACTTCCACTCAAAGCCGGGGAAAAAGATGCATCAGGCGACCCTGCAGCTAAAACCACTATCAACTCTTCGTTCGAAGATGCCGCCTGGATTATTCAAGCCGCCAGTTTTGCCAACCTGGACAATGCCAGCGCGCTGGTTACAAAACTTAAAAAGGTCGGACACAAGGCGTTCAGGCGTGAAGTGACCAATGGAAAGGGAAAGTTGACCCACCGAATTTTTGTCGGGCCTTATATCGAAAAGTCGCGAGCCGCTAAGGCTTTACCTCAAGTCAATAAACTAACCGCCTCAAAGGGCATATTGCTCGCTTATGATCCGGGCAATTACTGATCGTGAATTCTTTGCTGACGAAAGCGCCTTTATTTTGGTAGAATTCGCCGCAACAATGACTTCATTCCTTGATTAACGCCGTGGACAGACTTTATGCAGTGGGTTGACTGGGCAATAATAATAATAATTGTAATTTCCGCCGGGATCAGTTTGCTCAGAGGATTTGTGCGCGAAGCCCTGTCTCTAGCTGGCTGGATTATCGCGTTCTTTGTCGCCAAGGGTTTTTATAGAGAATTTTCAGTGCTCTTAGACGGGCATATACAAACCCCGAGCCTGAAATACGGCGTTGCCTGGGCGGTTCTTTTTTTGCTGACCTTGACGCTCACCGGACTGGTCAATTACATCATTGGCCAGCTGGTGGAAAAAGCAGGCCTCAGTGGTATGGATCGAATTATGGGCATGGCTTTTGGCGCTCTGCGCGGTGTACTGGTGGTATCACTGGCGGTGATCACAGTTCGAACCTTTACACCAATGAGCGAAGATCCCTGGTGGCGCCAGTCAACGCTAATCCCGCATGTTGAAATTATCGGCAATTGGTTCTACGATCACTTTAAAGACTCCATCCCCAAAGTCAACGCTGAGATACCTTTCAGCAAGTCCTCCTGACAATTTACAAAGGTTAATATTTTATGTGCGGCATTGTCGGTATTTATGGCTCCTCTCCGGTCAATCAGGGTCTGTACGACGCCTTGACCGTTTTACAACATCGCGGGCAGGATGCTGCAGGTATAGTGACAGAAAAAAACACGCAACTGTTTCTAAGAAAGGCCAACGGACTGGTCAAAGATGTTTTTCATACCCGTCATATGCACCGGTTGCAGGGTAATATCGGGGTCGGTCACGTTCGATACCCCACCGCCGGGTGCGCGACTTCTGCCGAAGCCCAACCGCTCTACGTGAATTCGCCTTATGGTATTGTATTGGCGCACAATGGCAACCTGACCAATAAAGATCAACTCAAAACCGAGCTATATCGAACCGACCGCCGTCACATTAACACCAGTTCAGACTCTGAAATCCTGCTTAATGTTTTTGCGCATGAACTACAAAAGTCCGTCAATGAGAAGCTCAATGCAGACACCGTTTTTTCAGCTATCGAAACGCTGTACAAACGCTGTCAGGGTGGCTTTGCGGCGGTCGCGCTGATTTCGGGTAAAGGCATGGTGTTCTTCCGGGATCATTACGGAATTCGCCCATTGGTATTTGGAAAGCGCGAAGTCAAGGGGGTAACCGAGTACATGGTATCTTCAGAGAGCGTCGCGTTGGACGCCCTCGGTTTTACCCGGGTTAGAGATGTCCGTCCGGGTGAGGCCATTTTTATCGATAAACACGGTGAGCTTCATGCTAAACAGTGTACTGAAGCGCTCGAACCCGCGCCTTGTATTTTCGAGCACGTTTATCTGGCCAGACCGGACTCTTTTATGGATGATATTTCGGTCTATCGCGCACGTTTAAGAATGGGTGAAAAGCTGGCGGACAAAATACAACGCGTTTGGGCTGATCACGATATTGACGTGGTCATTCCCATACCGGATACGTCGACCACCAGCGCGATTGAGCTGGCTTCAAGGCTCAATGTAAAGCTACGCCATGGTTTTGTTAAAAATCGTTATATTGGACGAACCTTTATTATGCCCGGTCAGCAAATGCGTAAGAAATCGGTCAAGCAAAAACTTAACGCGATTGATCTGGAGTTTAAGGGCAAGAATGTATTGTTAATGGATGATTCAATTGTACGAGGAACAACCAGTCAGCAGATCGTTGAAATGGCGCGCGAAGCCGGAGCCAAAAAAGTTTACTTTGCCTCGGCTGCGCCGGCGGTTCGATATCCCAATGTTTACGGGATCGACATGCCTTCAGCCAAGGAATTGATCGCGCACGGGCGAAGCGACGTCGAAGTAGAAAAATTAATTGGCGCTGACAAATTAATCTACCAGGATCTGGATGATCTGATTGAAACCTGCCGCGAAGGAAATCCAAATATAACACGTTTTGAAACGTCCGTTTTTAACGGGCATTACGTGACCGGCAATATTGATGAAGATTATCTGCTCGCGCTGGAAAACAAACGCTCTGATTTAGTAAAGAACTCCAGGGATGTCGAGAAAATAGACGATTCTGGTGAAGGCGGCGACGACACTTTTATGGAGCTACATAACGTGGGCGGCGAGTAGGTGTTCGCCGCGTTGTCAAAGTGGTTACTCAATTTGTTTGGCTGGCGTCTGGTAGGACAGCCGCCTAAAATAAAAAAATATGTGCTTATCGTTGCCCCGCACACGTCCAACTGGGATTTTTTTATTTTTATCCTGTTAAAGTTTCATTTTCGAATGAAAGTCAGTTTTATCGGTAAGCATAGTATCTTTATCGGCCCTGTTGGATGGGTTCTAAAGAGATTAGGCGGCATACCGGTTGATCGACGTAAAGCGCAGAATGTTGTTCAGGTAATCGTTGACTTATTTAACGAAAGCGAGGAAATGGCATTTGCGCTTTCCCCTGAAGGTACACGAAGTTATAAAGACCATTGGAAAACCGGTTTTTACAACATCGCTAGCAATGCGAAAGTACCGATACAGTTTTGTTATCTTGACGCTACTACAAAGACTTTGGGTTTTGGCCCATTATTTGAAATCAGTGGCGATCTGGATAAAGATTTTGAAGTGATCAGAGAGTTTTATTCGGACAAGAAGGGGTTGCGGCCGGAATTATTCAGTGAGATCACTTATAAGAAAAAAATTCGCTAGGTTACATCACGACTAACCTGGTTTTAGCACGAGAGTTTTCAAGTTTTACAGGGAATTTACTTGTTCAGAATTCTATTAATTTTGACATTCACACTAGTTGGCTGCGGATCACCGTTAGCCAACCCCATCGACTATCGCTATCAGAAAACCTTTCGTGTCCAAAGCCTTTCCATAGAAGACGGATTGTCGCAAAGCGTTGTCAATCAAACCATTCAGGACCGTTATGGTTACATCTGGGTTGCTACCGAAGACGGTTTAAACCGGTTTGACGGATATGAGTTTGAAATATTTGAGCACTTTCACGATGATCCTGATTCATTACACGAAAATCTTGTTTATTCATTGGAGGAAAATCCGGGTAAGGGGATCTGGGTAGGAACTCAAAATGGTCTGAGTTACTTTGATATGGCCAGCAGGAAATTCACTAATTTAAGCCGAAATAACCTTGACCTGTCAGTTGCTATTGTTGCTTTGTCCAGAACTGACGATGGCCAACTATTTATTGGATCTGATAACGGTCTGTATATACTCGACAGCGCCCACCTTAACCGGGAACGAGAATCGGAAGGAAGTACTAAAAACTCTAAGGCATTCGATCTAAAACCAGCGACAATCCTTCCGTTTGTATCAGAAGCGGGGCAACATATCGACGACGAAATTGTTGGTTTAAAAAACACCCGGGATCATCTCTGGGTCGCCACTGAAAAATGCGTCTATTCGATTGCGTTATCGGACAATCAATTGCAATCCTTGTGCGAAAGTAAAAATTTCTACTCGCTTTTTGAAAATAGAAGACTTAAAGCGATTGAAGTTATCCGCAATAAGGTTTGGCTGGCCTCAAGCAACGGTCTTATTATGCTTGATATCGCGCAGAATGAAAGCCAGGTGTTTTTACACGATGAAAAGACACCTGCTTCTCTGGCTGACGATTGGGTTCAGGATCTTGCCGTTGACGCGCAAGGTAACCTCTGGGTCGGGAGCATCAACGGGTTGAGCTATCTGAATGTCGTAGAATTAAAATTCAGGCACTTCCAATACTCAATTTACGAAAGAGAAGGTCTTTCCAATAACGATATTATGTCGGTATTTGTTGATACTGATGGTTTAATCTGGGCGGGAACCTATACTGGCGGCATCAACATCCTCGACCCGCGTAATACCGGATTCAAACACATTTTGAGTAAGTCGGATTTAAGTGAATTTGGAATCAACAATACGATCCATGGGATTGTCAAAGATAACCGGGAAAATATGTGGTTTGCCAATCTTGGCGGCGGCTTGCTAAAAATGAGTTTGATGACTGGGGAAATTACTCGGCCACTTTATTCTCAGCGAGATAAATTAGCAGTCGATCTTGACTACACTTACAGTCTACTAATAGACCATAACAACCAACTCTGGATCGGCGCTACGGATGGCCTTGTGTTATACGATATCGCCAGCGAAAGGATTATTCCAAGTGAATTTTATTTGTCCGGCGAAAAAGTCATGTTCAATGACTATGTTATGCAAATATTTGAAGATCATCAGGGAGATATCTGGATCGGAAGTGCGCAAGGCGGATATAAAGTCACGGCCATAAAAAAAGAAAAAGGCACGGCTAAGATTTATCTGCAAAGTCTGTTAGAGCAGCTGCCGTTTAGTTATCGTGATCGCAGCAACATGGTTGCGGCTATTCTTGAAACCAGGGACGGTAGCTTATGGATGGGCGGACAGGCTGGATTATTATTTTTTTCAAAAGAAGATCAAACGTGGCGACATTTTACTTATCAGGAAGGTAATCCTCAGTCACTCTCAAATAATGATGTATTGTCTTTATACGAAGACAGCCGCGGTATTTTATGGGTAGGTACAGCTGACGGTCTTAATCGGGTTATTCGCTCCAGCACGGAGGACATTTATTTTAGTAAAGTTACTCGAAGGCAGGGATTGCCAAATAACGCGATTTATGGAATTTTGGAAGACTTCAATCAGCAGCTCTGGCTTTCAACGACTCGTGGTATCGTTCGTTATTCTGAAAATGCGGGTTCAACCCGATCGTTCAGAAAAAATGACGGACTATCGAGCGATGAGTTCAACAAAGGTGCGTTCTACGCTGACAGTGATGGCTTGTTATATTTTGGAAGCATTAATGGCGTAACGGTGATTGATAGCACAACCATCGCCAGTGAGGACAGAGAAAACCGCCTAAGAATTACCCGCGCAACCTTTAATAACACGCCGCTTAATATTTATGATTTAAATACTAACGCAAACTCAATTCTGAAATTCGATGGTAACGAAATGGCGTTGAAACTGGAATTTACCGATCTTTACTATCGTAAACTCGGCACCCAGTTTTATCGTTATCAGTTGTCGGGTTTAAATGATAAATGGATTGACCTGGGAAAGGAAAGACAAATTGTCCTGGTGGGAATTCCTGAAGGGAAATATCTCTTGAAACTTCAGTCGAGGGTGGCAGATGAAGATTGGCCCGATTCTGAAGTAACCATTCGACTATCGGTAACTACAGATTTTTGGAAAAGCCAGAATTCGGTTTACCTGATTTACCTATTGACCTTATCGACATTCTTATTTATCAGTTATTTTATTCGTCGATATTATCGCCTACAGTCTGTAAAATTGAGAAACCGAATGAAAGCGGAGACCCTGAGAACCCGAGAAGCGAAAAAAGAAAGTGATGATTTGAGCAGCGAATTGCAAATCAAATCAAACCAGCTGGCATTATTACATAGCGCCGTCGATGAATCTTCAAAGAGAATAGCCAGCCAGAGTTTCCGCGATCCGGCAACGGGTTTTTATCGTTTCGAGCATATCAGGACTTATTTGACTGCTAGTGATAAAACCCGTAAGGATTCGCCTCAATTTAATCTGGTGATGGTGCTCAGTATCGATACTTTGGAAGAGATTAAACAGACTCTGGGCGCAATTTGCAGTATTGAAGTTTGTGAATATATTGCGACTGAACTGAAAAATTCTGCCTCGTCACAAACTCACATTTGCGCGTTCGACGACGGCGGATTTATACTGTTTGGTAACTCCGTAGAGTACCCACAATTAACTAAGACTCTATTGGCTATGCGCGATAAGGTCGCTAAAAGTGTAATACCAGTGGGCAACGCGCAAGCGATTCAATCGAGTCTAAGCTGCTCTTATCTGGAAATTTTCCCCGACCGTATTGACAGTCCGGAAATATTGGCCAGCTTGGGTAGCCTATTAATCAAGTTACATAAAGAGAAAAACAATTCAAACTCTGCCAGATTAATGCGCATTGACTTAAAGCGAGCTTTAGAAGCTCTTAGGCATTATGACAAAACGACAGAAAAAATGATTTCGGATGCAGATATTTCACTCCAGTTTTTGTAAGAATAGGCGTTTAATTTACTTACCCTGCTTGTTGGTGTATTCAGGATGGAATAGTGAAAAATAACCGGGATAAAAGAGTCGAAAGTAAAATGTAGATAATAATAGATAAAACACCAGTCTTAGCGACTGTCATTTAAATGAGTAAACGAGATGAAAACTAATCTGATTATTAAGAGTGCATTGTTTGGCTTCGGCTGGGCCATAGTTCTGCTTGTGAGCGTAACAAGAGCCAGCGCACAAGAGATCCCTTTGCTTGAGTTTGACGCGCGGATATTTCCCGAAGTTGCGACCGCAGGAATGGTCGCGTCTCAGGAAAGCCAGGCAACTCAGGTTGGAGTCGAAATTCTCAATCAGGGCGGCAACGCAGTTGATGCAGCCGTTGCGGTTGGCTTTGCGCTGGCCGTCACTTTGCCGCGCGCCGGAAATATTGGCGGCGGCGGCTTTATGTTAATTTATGAAAAAAAAAGCAATCAGATTAAAGCCCTTGATTATCGTGAAAAAGCGCCACAAAAAGCACATAGAGATATGTTCCTTGACACAAGGCTGGCCGTCGATAAGAAAAAATCACGCCACTCGCTTCACGCCAGCGGTGTTCCGGGGACAGTTGCGGGGTTAGTTGAAGCCCATTCTAAATACGGGAAGTTGCCTTTTGAAAAACTGCTGGCGCCCGCGATAAAACTAGCACAGGCCATGCCGTTAACTTTTTCAATGAGCCAATCGTTAAATGCAAAGCAAGAATACCTCTCCAGGGATGAAGCCAGCAGACGAATTTTTACCAAAGCCAATGGCAGTTTCTGGCGGGTAGGTGAAACCTTTACTCAATCGGAATTGGCAAAAACATTAAGCCTGATAGCACAAACTAAAGGTAAAGACTTTTATCAGGGGATCACTGCCTCTCGCATGGTCGAATTTTTCAAGGCGAATGACGGCTTGATCGACGCGCAGGATCTCGCGAACTACCGTGCAATCTGGCGTGAGCCGGTGTCCACTGAAATCAATAAGTATCAGATTTTTTCGATGCCACCTCCAAGCTCTGGCGGTGTTCATCTAATCCAACTTCTCAATATCATTCGTCAGTTTCCGATTGATCAGACCGGTGCGACCAGCGCTTACGCCAGTCACTTAAAAACCGAAGCAATGAAATTTGCCTACGCTGATAGAAGCAAATATCTGGGTGATCCTGATTTTGTCAAAGTACCAGTAAAACAGCTCACCTCACGCGCCTACGCAAAACGTATCGCCGCGAAAATTGATTTGAATCGGGTGCTCACACCGGAGCAGATCAAGCCGGGCGCGCAGCTAGACCAGGAAAGCCCCCAGACAACGCATTTTTCGGTAATGGATAGCGAAGGCAACGTGGTTTCCAACACCTACACTCTCAACTTTAGTTTTGGCTCCGGCATCAGCGTGCCCGGCGCTGGTTTCTTGTTGAATAACGAAATGGATGATTTTTCTTCCAAACCCGGCGTCGCTAACGCCTTTGGCCTGCTTGGCGGCGAAGCCAACGCGATTGAACCGCTAAAACGCCCACTAAGCTCGATGACACCGGTAATCGTACTGAAAGAAGGCCAACCATGGCTGGCAACGGGCAGTCCGGGTGGTAGCCGAATTATTTCAACTGTGTTCAATTTTTTATTAAATCGAATCGTCCACAAAATGAATATTGCAGAAGCCACACTGATACCGCGAATTCACCATCAATGGTATCCTGATAAGCTGATGCTCGAAAAAGGATTTCCGGCAGATTCTGCAAAGTTGCTACGGCAAAAAGGCCATACAATCGAGTATCGGCGTCCCTGGGGCAGCCTGCAATCAGTCGAGCTTAACGAGGGCCTTTATTTCGGCTTTGCCGATCCAAGGAGACCGGGTGCGTTGGCTAAGGGCGTCTTTAAAACAAAGTAAAAAGATAAAATACAACTCCAGGGGTTTTGTTGGCTTATCTTTTTGTCAAAATAGTGATTTGCCGTTTTTTTTTTGCTCCTTGGTGAGGCATAATTTTCGATTAACAGTAGCAAGTATTAATTACATCGAGCGTTTGTAAGAGACAAAACAGGGGGCTCTTTAGTGCCCGTCACCTTAACAGAATCTTGCCACAAAGGTGACGAGCCGAATAAAAATCAGTCGTGCTTCTTTTGTATTTTAATGACGTGTTTTTGTCCTGATTCATCTACATGAAGCTGGTCTGCCATCACTTCTATTTCAACTTCGCCACCGTCTTTAGAGTGCCATTGCATGACTTGTGTGTTGCCGTCTGATTCAAAATCATGCTCAGATGACAGCACCATAAATTTCTGCGTCGCAAACAGGACTTTTTTATCAGTGATTCCCGCTGTGAGAAATGCGTCACGGATAATCTGTTTTTGGCTATCGTCCAGCTCGACACCGCTAATCGTGATCTGATCACTGGTCATATGATGCAGTGGCATTGAGCGGTGAATACGCGCACCCAGGTTTCCGCTAAAAAGAGGCAGAGGTACTGACTTGCCGTCTATGTCCATTGTGATACCGCCTTCTGTTTTGTTTAGAGTGACTGATTTTCCAGATTCGGTGATGATGGTTTTTGAGTCGCCAACTTCCATTTCGGGTAGATTGAATGACTCGGCGGAACCGTCGACTTTAACTTCAACTTTTGCGTCCTGATTGTCGCTCTTATCGACTTGAACCACGACTAACTGCTTTTCTGTTTCATTAGCGGCCAGGGAAATACTGGTCATTGCGAATAGGCCTAGCAAAAATGCGGTAACTGTTTGTTTAATCGGTTTCATTGTTATCTCCATTGAAGGGTTATTTTCAAAATATAGTGTGAGCTCAAGGATTAATAATCAAGTTTCGTGCCAGCTTCTAATGTGCTAGAAAGCCTGTTTAAAATAGTGCTTTTAGATAGCGTTCATAAATACTGGCGTTAATATCTCCCCATTTCGGGAAATCGTTCCTTAAATGGGGAAACACATTCAACTTAATCCGTATTTTTCCAGGCGATAGAGAAATGCTTTGTAGCTTAAGCCCATAAGTTTAGCCGCCTGGCTGCGGTTGTTATTGCAATGACTCAGGGCTTGGGTGAGGCAATCCTTTTCGTGTTGTTCCCAGTTTAAACCGGCTGCCGAAAGTTGGAACGAAGACTTGTCCTCATTTTTTTCGAGTTCAAGATCGGCGACATCTTCAGACGTGATAGTGTCGGCGGACGAGAGCAATACAAGCCGTTCGATGGCGTTTTTTAGCTGACGTACATTCCCGGGCCAGGCGTAACTAACCAGTTGTTTGGTTGCAGCTGCCGACAGGGATTTTGTCGCGCCGCCGTGGCTTTGACTGAAAACTGTGAGGAAGTGTTTAATCAGTGGCAGGATATCTTCCTGTCGATTGCGCAGTGGTGGTATCACGACCGGGATCACGTTGAGTCGATAGAAAAGATCTTCCCTGAAATTACCCTGCCTGACTTCTTCCAGCAAATCACGATTTGTCGCAGCGACGACTCGGACGTTAACCTCTAATTCCTGATGAGAGCCCACTCGGGTAATTTGGCCTTCCTGTAAAAAACGCAACAATTTACTCTGCATCAATAACGGTAGTTCACCGACTTCGTCCAAAAAAACTGTGCCGGAGCTGGCTGATTCGAGTTTACCAATTCGGGTTTTAACGGCGCCGGTATAAGCGCCTTTCTCAGCGCCAAAAAGCTCCGCTTCAGCTAACGACTCAGGGATCGCTGCACAATTGATCGCGACAAAAGGTTTGTCACGGCGATCCGATAATTGATGGATCGCGCTCGCGGCCAGCTCTTTACCAGTCCCGCTTTCGCCGGTGATTAAAATCGTCGCGGTGGTTGGTGCCGCTTTTTCGATGCGCATAAACAGGCGATTCATTGCGCTGGAACTGCCAATAAGGTCGAGTAATTTGCTTCGATGCTTGACTGCGGTTTTTAACTGGCTATTTTCATTTTCGATCTGTCGCGTATAAACCAGTTTACTCAACGTAAACAACAAGCTGGATTTGTCGAAGGGTTTTGGCAGATAGTCGTCAGCTCCGGCGCGGATCAAATTAATTGCATGAGAAGCGTCGCTGTGTGCAGTGATCAGAATAAAACCGGTTTCCGGCGCGATGTGTTTGAGCTGCTCCAGCACTTCTTCGCCACTTATGCCCGGCAGCTTCCAGTCAGAAATAACAATATCAAAGGCACGCTGTTTGAGCTGCGTCAGGCCCTGCTCGCCATCGGCAACGTCTATTACCTGGTAGTGAGCGTTTTCCAGAATCTCCTTGATAAGCTGTCTTTGTGCCGAATCGTCTTCGATGAGTAGCAGGCTGATATTGGCCGTGTGTGTTTTATCGCTCACCCTAGTTACCTCGATCAAATAGAGAAAGAGTCACGCGACTGCCGCCGTTGGGGTTAGCTGTCACTTGAATATCTCCGCGATATTTGTGGCTGATGATGCGATGGGCAAGGTAAAGCCCCATGCCAGCACCGGAAGATTTATTCGTGTTGTGCGGCGTAAATAGTTTATCCATCGCTTCCGGGCTAAAGCCGGGGCCTTGATCGCTGATGCTCAGGGTAGCGCCATCGGCTTCGCTATTTAGCTTGATTTCAATCTGTCCATCGTCAGGTGAAGCTTCTATCGCGTTCACCAATACCGTCTGTATTATACTTTTTATCTCCGATTCAACGACCACTATTGTAATGTTATCGGTGTAATTATTGAAGTTAAAGCGAATACTGCGCTCGCTCGACAATTGTAAGTCTTCGATCACTTCACCAACCAGACTGCTCATTATCAGTCGCTGCTTTAATGCGCTGTCGTTGCTCATAATGTCCATTAGCGATCGGATCCAGTTATCAATTCTTTTTATCTGCACCTTCGCCAACCGGTGAAGCGATTGTCGCCGCTCTTTATCTTGTGGCCGCTGTGACTCTGCACCGTCTTTAAGTTGATCAATCGCCAGGCTCAAAGCGTTGAGTGGATTACGGATGGTATGCGCCAGACCTCTTGCTATTTCCGTTAATTCAGCCAGATGCGCTTTTTCCTGCAACGTCTTATTTTGTTGTTGAAGTTGTGCAATTTGAGTCGACATTTTATTAAAGGAATCGACGGTTGTTGATATTTCGCTGCCATGCCAATGGGAGTCTTTGTTAATTTGCGTGCCGAGTTGGCCCGAACCGAGCTCCACTGAGGCGGCCTGCAATTTACGTAAAGGTGAAGTTAACCGGTGGGTAAAATAGGCCGCCAATAATATGCCAAGCAGCAGCAGCGCCAGGGTAGAGTAAAGCACATTGCTTGAAAACTCCTCCAGGGCCTTGTGAATTCCGGTGCGTGGGATAGGGATCTGATATTCAGAGCCGTCAGCGTTTAGCAAAATAAAATTATCATTGCGCTTATTTTGCAATTGAATGGTGACGTCCTGGCGCAATCGAGTGACTAGTTTTGAGACTGTTTTATTGTCGAGGTGCATTTGACTGCCGCTCAAAGCAAAAGTGCGAAATTCAACTCGCGGCTGGTCAAAAATAAGGGTTTCGGCGGTCGTACGGCTGACTTGAAATGCCGACTCACCGACCTGGCGAGATACATCATTAGTAAAATTGCGGATTGACCACCACTGCAAAAGCAACACGCTGGCGAGTAATAGTGTAATGAAAAGCAAGCTGACGTTTCTGAAACTCATAACGGCTCCATGTGCCTAAAAGCGCGATCACAGGTAACAATTCTAGCAGACATCGTGCCAATCTTGTTCAGCCTGGCAGAAGAAGATTGTCGTTAGCTACTCAGTTGACTGCTAGAGCGTTAGCTTAGAACCAGAGCGCCCGGGGGAGGGTGCTACGGCCGTGCGGTGGACTGATGACCTGTTGTTGACAATACTGGCTAATGTTGACAAAAATGAAGGCGCTGTCAGTGCTGATAATATTGAACCAACGCCAGCAACATTACACCCAGTAGCATGCCGAGGGATTCCCAGCGAACAAACAGATGTTTGAACGATGTTACCGAGGCTTTTTTATGCGAACTATGATGCTGCTGGTGATCTTCGTTGGTATGCATACAACCGTCTGAGTGGGGTTTGTGGATAACTACGTGCAGTAGTGAGCCACCAATCAAGGACTGCACCACGGCAAACAGCGAATTGTTTTGATAATCGACGATCAGGTGACTTGAGCCATATCCGGCAAAGGTCGCCAACCCCATCATCAGCAAAATAACCAGCGCATACCTTTCGCCAAGTAAAGGTTTTAGCATCCACCAGATTGTCAGGCCTACCGGCAGACGGTGAAAGATAATCGCCAGAGTGAGGCCATTATTGGCTGCATACTGATCACTTTGAATCGCCGCGCCGTCGATAAATGCGTGCAGGATCAGACCGCTGAGCCCAAGATAGATCGTGAGTTTATGGGTGGTATCGGCGGCGTTTTTAAAAAGTCGCTCGATCAGCGTCGGCCCGGCAAAACCGACGAGCGCCAGCAGGATCGCTACCCCGCCAATGCGTATAAAAGTCTCGGGAATAACGTCTAGCAAAATTATTCCGGCGACGACGACCAACACAGTGCCACTGGCAATCTTGTCAGTGCGTTTTAACGGGCCAAATGTTTGGTAAACCAGTGGGCCGACGCAGAGCGAGAAGAAACTGGCGATTAAAGCGATCATTTAAATAACTTCCCCGGATTGAGTAAATTTTGAGGGTCGAACGCCTTTTTTATCGTGCGCATCAGAGCCAGCTCTGCTGGTGAGCGAGAATAATGCAGGTAGTCGCGCTTGAGTAATCCGACGCCATGTTCCGCAGATATACTGCCATCAAACTTTTGTAAAATGGAAAATATTTCAGGGTTGGCGTTAGCGCAGATCGATTTAAAATCTTCTAATGGCATTGAATCCGGCTTGAGAATATTCAGGTGCAGATTACCGTCACCAATATGCCCGAACCAGATATTTTCAAACTGTGGATAATTTTTGCTGACAAAATGGTCTACCTCAGTCAGAAACTCGCCGACGCGCGAAGGCACCACCGCAATGTCGTTCTTGTAGGGCGGGTAGTGTGCGATCGATTCCGAGATCCCCTCGCGGTAGCGCCAGAGTTCTTCGGCCTGTTGCTGGCTCTGGCTGACGATTCCATCGAGCAGCCAGCCTTTATCTGCAGCCACTTCAAATGCGCTCAGTGCATTGTCCATATCCGTTTCCGCTGCGCATTCGAATTCAATCAAAACATAATAATTAGCGACTGTGTTAAATGGTCGTTTCATGCTTTGATGCTGCAACACTTTATCCAGCGCTGCATGGGAGAAAAATTCAAACGCCATTAAATCCATACTCGAGCGAAAATGCGTCAAAAGATTAGACACATCATCCAGTTTTTCCAGCGCCAGTAACATAACCGTCGGTTCTTGTGGCGGAGCGGTTAACTTAATAGTTGCCGCAGTGATGATACCCAGGGTTCCTTCGCTTCCGATCATCAAATGCCTCAGGTCGTAGCCGGTCGCGTTTTTTACCAGCCCGTTATTCAGCTCAATAACTTCACCTTCCGCGGTGACAACGGTTAAACCGATAACCCAGTCACGCGTGAGACCATATTTAAGCACTTTAATTCCGCCGGCGTTGGTAGCAATATTGCCGCCGATCTGGCTGGATCCGGCCGAGGCGAAATCAACCGGGTAGTATAGCCCCTGATCTCGCGCATATTCCTGAAGCTGCTGTGTGATCACTCCTGCGCCGCAATGGACGGTTTGGTCGATGAGGTTAAAATCCCCAATTTGATTGATTCGTTCGAGAGAAACCACCAGCTCTTTTGCGGTAGCGCATGCGCCGCCGCTCAGTCCGGTACGACCGCCCGACGGGACAATTGCGACTTTGTATTGATTGCAAAGTTTAACAATCGTCGCTACCTCTTCTGTTGTGGCGGGCCTCACTATCGCCAGCGGGTCCGGCTGATATAAACGGCTCCAGTCCTGAGCGTAATTTTCACAGTCGCTTTTATCAGTTAGTAGATGGTCGTTGCCAACAATTGAAATTAGCTTTTGCTTGAACTCTGACATATTATTCTGTTATCCGCCTGGAATTATATTTATTGATTTTACAAAGAATTAAAAATTTTGTGGCCGGTAAGTCGTTAGCCTGCTTATTAACGCCAATCATTTCTACCTCACCCTAACCCTCTCCTTCAAAGGAGAGGGGACCTGCTTTTAGCACTAATCGCCTCCTTCAAAGGAGAGAGGATCTGCTTTTAACACTAACCGTCTCCTTAAAAGGAGAGGGAACCTGCTTTTAGCTCTAACCGTCTTTTTCAATGAAGAGAGAACCAACTTCCAGTTCTAACCGTTTCCTAAAGCGAAGAGAATACCTTTAACTCCCTCTCACTTCGGGAGAGGGCTGGGGAGAGGGCAACGCCTTAAAAAGCTGATTATTTTCCCTGTCCCGGTGTTAACATCAGTTTGTACACAGGACTCTGCATTAAAAATGGTGACGAGCGTCCGCTAACCCAATCTGCGTGGCCCGCGCCATAATAGGGGCTAAGAGGATGTCCGCTCTGTCCGGCGGGCATCTGGAAAATTCCCTCATCTTCGTGTCCCGGAGAAACGACCATTCTTTGCGAAGCGCCAAAAGTGCTGCTTTGCACTCGCGGCATATCCCGATCACCGGCCAGCGGTTGTACCGGCATATCCAGAAAATAACTGAGCAATGGAACTGCCCGGCTCAAGGGGTGTTTTATTTGGGCGTTATTGTGACTGCCCCAGCTCAACTGTTCAAGGGACTTTTCATTGCTTTCGATACGTTTTAGTTCTTTTTCAATCTGGCTAATAAATAGCTGGTGCCAGTCGCTAAAGCCCGAAGGTAAAAGGTGGTCAGGTTGCTCGCTGACCAGAGACCATAGAGGGCCCTCAAATTGACTGCTGAACTGGCGATAGATTGGAATGCTGGTTTCCTCATTTAGTGAGTTTGCGTCTGAGTCGGCGCCAGCCACCGCCAATCCGGAAAACGGCGCAGTGTATAAGGGCGTTAATAGAATGTCTGCCAGATCCAGTCGAAATTGCTTTACCAGACGGTAACCGGCGTCGTCGATCGCGGCGTGACCGGACCAGTTAGCCACCAGCTTTTTCATGCTAATGTGTTTCGGGTCGTCCGACGTTTCTAATACGGACAACATCAGTTTTCGCCAGCGCGCTAGAAATCTGGCCCTGTCGTCCAGCTGAATCCTCAGCAAATCTGACTCACTGGCAATGACTAAACGCTCAAGGCTGTCGCTAATCTGTTTTGCTCTGGCGCCAAGGGCAAAGCCGCCGTCGCCAAACTCTGCAAATTTTTGTTGATCCACCACTCGCGCGTTGGCCGTCCACAGCCGCTCGCCCTCTGGATTTAAAATACTCGGGTAAGCGCTTTGCGGCAGATTGCCTTGCCAGCGTAAATCACCACTTGCCCAGCTTTCGGGTGTCTGTCCCGAAAATCCCTGACGCTTCGGGAGTTTACCAATTAAGGTCCAGCCGATATGACCGTGAGCATCGGCGACCATAAAATTTTGCGTCGGTATCGCCGTTTGCCTGGCAATCGACAGGGCTTCGTTCGCGGTTTTGGCGGTTTCCAGATTAAGCAGTCCCATATTCAGGCTATCCGGGTTGTGAGCTATCCAGCGGTAGGCATAAGATTGACCCTGGTGGTTTACTACCGGACCCCAGATGGTTTTCTTGAAAGAAAACTCTACTATTTCTGCATCATCAACCAACAAAGCCTGCTTAACTATCTCAAAAGGAAGCTCGCCCTGCGGCGTGAGGTAGCTTGTTTTATCGGCGTTTACGGTAAGTTTCACAAGGTCACTTGTATCCAGATAGCTGTTGGTAAAGCTCCAGCTGATTGAGCGGTTACTCCCGGCGATAAACAGTGGGTTGCCCGGCAGAGTCATTCCATATAAATCGACAGACGCTTTGTTATCCAGTTGGTAATGAAGTTGCGTCCTAAACCAGGTGTTGGGTACGCGTAAGCCAAGGTGCATATCGCCCGCCAGCATGGCGGCGCTGTGCTGGCTGAGATTGCCGGACACAGCCCACTGGTTGCTTCCAATGGTGTGATCCGACTGCTTGTGAGCGACTTCTAAAAAGAGGCCCTGAACTGACTCAACGCTCGCCTGATTTTGGTCGGCGCTATTTGCCGTAGAAGACGGTGGCTGCCCTTTGTGTGACTGTGGCCATTGTTCAGGCGGTGGTATCTCTATAGGGTGATAGGCCTTCCCCATAAGCGGCGAATCCCATTCGGTGCCTTGCGGCAATAAAAACTGCGACACGGATTTTGAATAATAAGATTTTAGCTGACCATGCAGGTGCTCACGATAGCCATTGTTTGACTGCAAAGTTAAGTACATTGAAAAGACCACCAGAAGCGAATCATGAGGCTTCCACTCGCGTGGAGCCTGTCTCAGCAACAGATATTCGAACGGTTTTTCCTTGAGTTGAGCAAGGCCTTGATTGACGCCTTCGCTATAGCGGATAAAGTGCTGTTGTTGCTCTGGTGGCATTGCGCTAAAAATACGTTTTGCAAGTAGCAAAAACTGATGAATCTGCACGCGTTTATCAAAAGGGAGCGCTTTTTTTCCAAATAACGCAGCCAGTTCACCTGCCGCGTTACGTCTGGCGAGGTCCATTTGAAAGAAGCGTTCCTGCGCATGAACATAGCCGAGTGCGCTGGCCAGATCGAGTCGATTTGTCGCACTGATGTCAACGACGCCCGTTTTATCTCTGAGAATAACGACCGAGCTTTTTAGTCCACTAAGCTTTTTTGTGCCTTCTATTACCGGCAAACTACCGGAAAGCGCTAGATAGGCGTAGCCAAGCACGATAAGCAGTAAACTGAAAACGGAAAAAATAATGGATTTGAAAGAGAAAACTTTCTTGCGTTTAAAAATACTTCTTTTTTTCGATAGCATTGTTTCAACCGGTTACCGAGGTAGCGCCTGAAAGCATTGTAGCAGAAGCTTTCTGTAGATCGATAAAAACAAAAAAGCCGATAACAAAAGTTACCGGCTTTTTAAAAAACATGGTGGGCGCTAGTGGGCTCGAACCACTGACCCTCGCCTTGTAAGGGCGATGCTCTCCCAACTGAGCTAAGCGCCCATGTTTAACGACTCCCCGAGGAAGCTGGAGCGCATTCTAGAGACAATCATGAAAAGGGTCAATAATTAAATTAAATATTTTTTTAAAGACGCATTTTGCTAAAATGCTGCTCTTATTTGGCACTCATTATTCAAGCGAACTATTCATGACAGTAAGAACTCGATTTGCACCTTCTCCGACCGGTTATCTGCACGTAGGCGGGGCAAGAACCGCACTTTATTCCTGGCTGCACGCCAGAGCCAACCAGGGACAATTTGTGTTGCGAATAGAAGATACGGATCTTGAACGGTCGACGCCGGAAGCGGTGGAAGCGATTCTGGATGGCATGCGTTGGTTGCAATTGGACTGGGACGAAGGCCCGATTTACCAGACTCATCGTTTTGACCGTTACAAAGCGGTTATTCAGCAGTTAATAGAACAAGGCGATGCTTATCGTTGCTATTGCAGCAAAGATCGTCTGGACAAAATGCGCGAAGAGCAAATGTCCGCCAGGCAAAAGCCGCGATACGATGGCAAATGCCGTCATTTGAACGACGTTGATGTCGATCCAGATCAACCCCATGTGATCCGCTTTAAAAATCCACAGGAAGGCGTGGTGAAATTTAATGATGTTGTTAAAGGTACGATCACTATCGCCAATAAAGAACTGGACGATTTGATCATTGCCAGAACCGACGGTTCGCCCACTTATAACTTTACCGTGGTTGTCGACGATATGGATATGGGGATCACACAAGTGATCCGTGGCGATGATCATATCAATAACACCCCCCGTCAAATCAATATTTTCAAAGCCTTGGATGCTAAAGTCCCGCAGTACGGGCATGTGCCGATGATCTTGGGCGATGACGGTAAAAAACTGTCGAAACGTCACGGCGCGGTGAGTGTTATGCAGTATCGGGATGATGGTTATCTGCCGCAGGCGGTACTCAATTATCTGGTTCGACTGGGTTGGTCTCACGGCGATCAGGAGGTTTTTTCCGTGAGCGACATGATTGACCTGTTTGATGTTAATGAAATTAATAAGGCACCTTCGGCATTTAACACACAAAAATTAAACTGGCTTAATCAGCAGTACATTAAGAATTTACCGGCCAAAGAGGTAATAGAGCACCTGGCCTGGCATCTCGAAAAGGCCGAAATAAACGCAAATCAGGGGCCAGCGCTGGAAGAGTTGATTCAACCGTTTGCCGAGCGCGTACAAACACTAAAAGAGCTGGTGGAAGTTATCAGGCCCTACTACGCGGATTTTGAAAGTTTTGATGAAAAAGCGGCCAAAAAACATTTACGCCCAGTTGCGCGACAGCCGCTGGAAATGGTCAGGCAGAAGCTTGCTGATTTGTCTGACTGGACGGCTGAAGCTCTCCATCAGATAATTGAACAAACGGCGGCGGAGCTTGACGTTGGAATGGGTAAAGTCGGCATGCCGCTGAGAGTAGCGGTAACCGGTAGCGGAAACTCACCCAGTCTGGATATCACTTTAAGCTGGGTTGGTAAACAAAGAAGCCTTGCGCGGATCGACCAGGCGCTGGCGTTTATCAGCGAACGAGAAGCAGGGTAGTGGGAGACTGATATGTCGCGAGGCTTGTTATTCTTTATTTTAGTGTTGCTTACGCCGCTTGCATGCGCCAATAGTTTTCGGCTGATTTCATCGACGCCGCAGCAAGGCTCAATGATCATCGCCGAAGTGGGTGATGAGGTTAGCGTCTACCTGGATCGGCGACAGCTCAAAAAAACTCCGGATAACAAAGTGGTTTTTGGCGTTGGCCGCGACGCCGCTGAAACCATTACCCTTGAATTACGCTCACCTGTGGGCAGTCAGAGCCTGGCCATTCCAATACGCAAACGAAACTGGAAAGTGGAAAGAGTAAACGGACTGCCACCCGAAAAAGTTACGCCCAAGTCGGCGCAAGCGCTTGTTCGAATAAAAAATGAGAGTAAGCTGGTAAAGGGCGCACGCCAGACCGAATCGACTCTACCTTTTTTTGCTATGCCTTTTGTGCTGCCGGCCAGGGGCAGAATTTCCGGCGTGTACGGCAGTCAACGGGTTCTGAATGGTGAAAAAAAACGGCCACACTTTGGACTGGATATTGCTAACGCTATCGGAACCAGTGTAATCGCACCCGCCGACGGCGTAGTAACTATGGTTCATCCCGACATGTATTATTCGGGCGCGACAATCGTTATTGACCATGGTTTTGGAATTAATTCGACTTACCTGCATCTGAATTCGATCGAGGTGACGGTTGGTCAAAAAGTGGTACAGGGCGAAACCATTGCTACTATTGGCGCCAGTGGCAGGGCGACAGGGCCGCATCTGGACTGGCGTCTCAATTGGTTTCAAACGCGACTGGACCCGCAATTACTGATTGCTAAAATGAACTAAGGTAAAGGCCGCTCAATGTCGGTGAGTTAAGTGCCGCTTAAAGATCTTCACTTAGCGGTATACTAGCGAAGACAGAATGAAAGGAAGAGAGTATCAACAGTGTTAAATTTTCTTGAAGCTGAAAACGGTTTTATTGACCTTGCGCAAAAACCCGGAACGGGTCTCAGCGAGCAGTGGACGCTTTTACCCAATCAGGTGAAATTGCGTTTGCTGGACACAGGTGTGCTGGAAGTAAAAGGCGCTCAGGCGTCGGAAAAGGATTACGTTATTTCCTGTGGCGTTCACGGTAATGAAACGGCGCCGATTGAAATTGTATCCAGACTAATCAATCAAATAGTCACCGGTAACCTGGAGCCAAAAGTTAATCTGTTATTTATCTTAGGGCATCCTGTGGCGATGGCGGCGGGTGAGCGTTTTATCTCGATCAACATGAACCGGCTGTTTGCAGGCGCTCATAAAAATTATCCACGCTCTCAGGAAAATCAATACGAACTGACGCGCGCGGCAAGACTTGAAACCTTGGTTGAAGACTTTTTTAGCTCTCGTCCTCAAAACAGAAAAATACATTTTGATCTGCATACAGCAATCAAGCCTTCCTATCACAAAACATTTGCCATCAGACCTTTCACGCAGACGGGAATTTCAAATGATTCCAGAAAACTTTTGTTGGCGATGGGTATCGAGGCGGTGCTGCAGCATAATAAACCTTCGACCACATTTTCATATTATTCGGTCGAACGTTTTGCCGCCGAAGCATACACCCTTGAGCTGGGTAAGGTGAAAAAGTTTGGTGAAAACAATCCGCAGGATTTTCGCTCTGCGATAGATTCTTTAGAGGCAATCATCGAGAACAGGGCGCTTAAACCAACTGACCCGCGCGAATTGGTCGAATATAAAGTTGTCGCCGAAATCGTCCGCCACAGTGACGAATTTAAGTTTTATGTTGCCGATGACATACCCAATTTTACCGCTTTTCCGCAGGGCTCACTGATTGCAGAAGACGTTGATTTTAACTATCGGGTGGCGCACCAGGAAGAGTCAGTTGTGTTTCCGAATACTAAAGTGCCCAATGGTCAGCGGGTAGCGGTTATGGTTACTCGATCCGACCCTGAAAGATAAATTCAACATCAACCGCTTTGTGTACGCGTATAACTGTACTTGGGTTCGGGTTCAGGGGCGGGTGCGAAATCGTATTACTAAGTACTATCGTTTGCGCGCAGGATATATTGGCTCTTCACCCGGCGGACGGGTTCTGAATCGCTGGTGTAACCACATATAATCGAGCGGATCCTCTTGCAGACAGGTTTCCAGAAAACGATTTAAACGCAATGCATCATCCCGCTCGCTCGCGCCGGGAAAGTCGCTCAATGCCGGATGGAAAGTTAATTCAAAAGATTTTCCATCGGCCGATCTTTTCTGGGTAAAAGGCACAACCGATGCGCCCGACAATTTAACAAACTTGGTGGTCGCGGTAATGGTTGAAGCCTGAACGCCAAAGAAGGGCACAAAAATGGTCGACTTGGTGCCGTAGTTTTGATCCGTTGCATACCACAAAATCTGGTTATCTTTCAACGCCTTGACTGCGCCGCGCACGTCATTTTGCTTGACCAGCTGTTTCACGTGTCGTTTTCGACCGCGGCACATAAAGTATTCAATTAGCGGGTTTCTGTTGGGTTTATACATCGCGCTCAACGGTACAAAGTGACCCGCAAGGCAACCGCCCACTTCCAGACTGGTCATGTGAAAGCTGAGCAGGATCACGCCTTTTTTTCGTTCCAGAGCTTTCTCAAGATTGTCCATGCCCACCACACTTGTCCTTGCCAGGCGTGAATTAAGGTCGCTGAACCAGCAGGCCGCTGTTTCGACTATTGATAGGCCGGTAAGCCTCAAATTGGCCTTCAGGAGTTTTTTCCTCCAATCTTCGTCCTTTTCCGCGAAACAAAGGTTCAAGTTAGTTTTAGCGATAGCCCGACGGCGTCTGGCCAAAAAGTAAATTAGATTCCCGACCACCCGTCCTGTCCAGATCTGTACGGTCAGAGGCAACGCCGCCACAAGCTTAACCAGGGCGAAAAAGAGTAACCCGGGCCAGTTTGAGGGCTGATGGAATTTGTATGATTTTGTTTCGGATTTTTTCATAAACAGGGCTGAGTCGGTAGTGAACTGGGGATAAACCAGCCATGTCCTAATTATTATCAATACGATGTTATTACGCTATCACCGCTCGTTGTACTACTGGCATTTTGCCTGACGAAACGGATTATAGGTTGCAATCGTCGTGCTGTCACTTTATTCGGTGGATCTGAGGTTGGTTGGTGTATTTATCCATACACTATTCCTGAAAAGATCTGCCCGTGCGGCTATTAAGGGATTAAAAATAGCGTTTGGCGTAGATATTGAGTTGATAGGATTGATGGTCGTCGACATCGCTTATGGGTTTGGCGAAATCGACATGTATGACCGTATCGTTTGCCAGTTTGGTCGGCGAAATTCTAATGCCGACGCCAACGCTCTGAATAGCGCTTTTTCTCTCGTCGATAACTTCGGATCTAGCGACTGAAACAACACCCGCATCGACGAAACTGACTGCCGCAATATCGAACAAGTCGAAATAATGCGCCAAATTAAACCAGCGTTTCTCAAGGTTCAAAGTGATCACAGAATCCGCCAGACGATACCCGTACGGAAAGCCGCGAATATTGAACTCTTCATCCATTAAAATGTAGTTTTCTGGTCTCGGATTGTTTCTAATGTCGAACGCCAGTTTTACGTTCCAGCTTTGCTGAAAGTCATCTGAAAACCAGTTGAGTTGATATTTTCCGGAGAAGGTATTTTCGTTGAGGAAGTTGCCGAACGAGCGGCCGTTAAACTGAGTTTGTGCCAGTAGTAAAACATGGTCATTAAATAGAATGTTCTGCTGGTGACCCATAGCGAAAGTACCGCCCCAACTACCACTGATGTTGTCGTAAGCAGTTCCTAATTCAAATGCGTATGATGTGCCTTCGCTATAGTCTTCGATTTGAGTCATGTTTTGTACATTCCGCGTTTTAATATAGCCGGTATCAAATAGCTCATATTTGATACCTATAGAATAGATGTCTCGGTTAGCTTCGCTGAGATCTTGATAATAAGAGCTTTCACGCCTTGAGTAGATATATTCTCGTGCGCGCTCGAATCCGAAATGTTGTTGACGACCAAAACCGTAGGTGGCAAAGTAATCAGTTGTTTTGTACGGTGAAAGAAACGCAATCACTGAATTGTTATACAGTTGCAGATCGCCTTGAAAAATACTTCGAGACAGGTCGAAATAACGGTTGGAATCAAGCTCGTAAAAAGGCTTTGCAAATCGAATTACGCTTTCTTTTCCGTCACTGTTGTCGGAGTAAGCGAGATTAAAGGCGTAGTGTTCATCGCCAAAATTAGGATTGTCGTAATTAATTAATTTCTGGTCGCGCAGCTTTTCCTGCTTGTACTCAAATTGCAAACGATTACCACTGCCAAACAGGTTTGTATTGGCAACGCCCAGACTAGATTTTGTAGTACTGCTGCGTCTGCTATAAGAAAATTTAGGCTTAAATGGAAATGAGTCGTGCACTGTGATGACGACAGTCTTGCGGCAAGCCGAATCGGTGACCATCTCATAATTGGCTCCCCATATAAACCTGGTTTCGCGTAACTTCCTTAAAGACTCTTCTATTTTAGTCAGATTGACCCGATCACCTTTTGAAAAGGTGAGGTACTTTTGAACCGTGCTGGCTCTGGTAGGCTGGTACATAAATCTCAGCCAGGGAGAATCAAGATTATCCTCTATCAACTGATGCGGCGGAATCACGATGATATCAATCGCTTCAATTATCGGGCTTTTTGCATCACAAAGGGGCTTGCCAAAAGCGTTAAAGCTGGCGAACACTAACAAAATTGCGAAACCTTTAACCAAATTGCTCAGGCATGCTTTGCCGTAAATGTATAATGTACCTTGTGACGATCGTTCATTATTCATAGGTTACGCCTTAGCGACTATTAATTGAGGCTAGTACAAGGTCATTGATGTTTAATCACAGGACTTTTCGGCTATCTGATTTTTTAATCAATTGCCACTATTGGCCAATTTTAAATGAAAAAAACAGTCTAAAACCGCCGAGATAAACAAGCGACACGCCGCTAGCGAGAATGATGACGATAAAACCTTGCATACGTCCGTATTCAGACAGGAAATAAACAAAATACTCACCAACGGTCAGGCTGATCAGCATAGCTATTGTAATGCTCATTACCGAGTAGCGGGTTTGAGACTGACGCGCAAAAATGTTTAGCTGAAATGCGCCCAGAAAAACAAAAAAAGTGATCGCGTAAGAAAATGGGAAGGTTGTCATAAGCCCTAGTTTCAGCAAATTTATAGCGACCCACTCTGACAGCAACAGCGAGATTAAACTGATGCTTATAACCACAATCAATTGGTGCCGAGAAAACAGTTTGGACATAAAAAACCTTAACAGGAAATACAAGATAGATTTAATTCTATGTAGGCTTTATTAAGGCAGGCTTAAATGGACAATTTATATTTTGCTCGTTCCAATTCCACTATGATTTAACCATGAGCCCGACCTTAATAAAATCTTAAGTCTGTAACGTTACTCTGTCATTCTTTGTGAATTTAGGCGACGTTGCGTCGTAATTATACAAGTAGGCTTGTTAATGAATGAGATTGTAGGACGGGCGTATAAGGCCGTTATTTCACGGTGGTTAAGCATCAAATGGGACACGCAACCGATTGTTCTAAGCGGCAATCGTTTGAGCTTTTTATTCGCGCTTTTTTTGACCATTTTGTTTAACGCTAAGATCTGGTTGATCTATCTGCAAAATAATACGGTTGTTTCCGTGATGGATGGCTTACAGTTTCTCAGTTTTTTCTTATTTGTCTATTTTTTATTGCTCAGCCTGATATTTATCTCCAATTTTCCATGGTTGCAAAAAATAGTGCTGGGTAGTGTCATTCTAGTTTCTGCGCCTGCCATGTATTTCTCGCTGGCTTTGGGTGTGTTTTTTGACGTGTCGATGCTACAAAATGTGTTAGAAACTGATGCAAGAGAGGCATTTGAATTACTCACGCCGGCATTTTGGACCGTATTTTTATTGGCTGGTATTCTGCCGCTCATTTTTTTGATCAAACTTAAGGTCTCTTACGGCTCCCTACTAAAACAGACGGTGACAAACTTATTTTGTTCGACACTGTTCCTGGCGCTAGCTTTTATCAGTGTTTATCCTTTTTACGGTGAATTGAGCTTCTTTATCAGAAATAACAATAGCAAGCTGGCCAGTTCACTATTGCCGGTAGCACCTTTTAAGGCGACCTTTGAGAATTTTCGTTTAATTTCCAAAGAGAGTCACATTGTCAAGCAGGTGCTGGATAAAGACGCACGGATTGTGGCGCCTGCTACGTCAAGTTCGAATAAACCTCTGGCGGTTGTGGTAATCATTGGTGAGACCGCCAGAGAAAAAAGTTTTTCTTTAAGGGACGAAGGCATGGTTGGCGTGCCAGAAACCTTGCTTAACGAAGACAATCTTGTCTATTTGCCCAATTTCTGGTCTTGCGGAACCAACACGGCGATGTCAGTGCCCTGTATGTTTTCGTTGTTTGCTAAAGACGATTACCAACGTGAAATGAATAAGAAATATGAAAATGTCGCCGAATTAATCGACCGCGTTGGCATTGATGTCCTTTGGCGCAACAATAACAGCGGCTGCAAGGGTATATGCGGACGCCTGCGCAATGAGCCGGTCGATATCCAGTCAGCGCCACAATTCAAGCACGATAGCGAATTCTACGATGAAGCCCTGGTATTTGACCTGGCACAAAGAGTCAGTAAAACCCCGGTCGAACAGCTGATTTTTTTACACCAACTGGGAAGCCATGGACCAGCCTATTACAAACGGGTTCCTAATGCTGAAAAAATACTTCAGCCCGCGTGTGAGTCTCAGGATTTTACCCAATGCTCACAAATGGAGATCAGAAACGCCTACAACAATACGGTTTTGTACACCAAAAAGCTGATCGGGGAGGCGATAGAGCAGATGAAATCAATCAGTGGCGAATATGATACGGTGTTAATTTATCTTTCGGATCACGGCGAATCGACTGGCGAAAAAGGGATCTACCTGCACGGCATTCCTTATTTTATGGCACCGGAGGAACAAACGCATATCCCAGCATTAATCTGGATGTCGCCGGGTTTTATTGACCGACGGGGGATAGATTTTGCCTGTCTTAAAAATACAAGTTCAAATCGTTACTCTCACGATAACTTTGCTCATACGTTGCTCGGTCTGTTTGATATAGATACTCGAGTTTATTCAAATACTCTCGATTTGCTGAATAACTGCAAGACTAAGCAAAGCATTGCTCCTTCAAATCAGGTCGCGGGCTAAAAATTTCGATTCGCATTGACGTTTGACTTATTGGCGCACCCCGGCCTTTTCTTTGCCAGCATAAAATGTCAGTTAAACCTTTTTCTTAAGCTCGCTTTAAGAATTGACTGATTTAATGGATACGTTGAACGTCCGTTTTGTGGATTCCCCCTTGGGTCAACAAGAAAACTCTATTGATAAAGGTATTCCGGTGAAATTCAGTTTTGATTCCGCGTTAAGTCGATTTAAAAGCAGTCCGCTGCAACCTTACGTTCAATTTGGTTTGATCGTAATTCCTCTGTTGAGCATTTCCCGTCTAGTCCTGCAACTATGGCAGAGCGCGCGGGTAACGGCGGTAGATGGTTGGATCACCATTTTGCTGCAAGGGGTAAGAGTGGATGTCGCGACTGTCAGTATGTTGCTGTTCGTACCCATATTGATCTCCATTTTGCTATCGGGTCCCGCACGGTTGCTGGCGCTCTGGAATCGAATCGTCCAGATCTGGCTGACACTGTTGGTCTATTTTATTCTATTTATGGAGTTGGCCACACCCAGTTTTATCAACGAGTACAACATTCGCCCTAACCGCATTTTCATTGAGTATCTGATTTACCCGAAGGAAGTTTTTTCGATGTTATTTAAAAGCCATTTTTTTGAACTGATTGGTGCCACCGCAATTTGTATTTTATTAGCCCGATATAGCTGGAAAAGACTTGGCCAGACTTTATCCAGGGTTCAACCAATCCGTTGGCGCTATCGACCTGTGGTCTTTTTAGCCGTGCTCTTTTTGCTTGCGATAGGAGGGCGTTCAACTTTTGGCCACCGACCATTAAATCCGGCGATGGTCTACTTTTCTACCGATCCGCTGGTTAATTCATTAACACTCAACTCCCTTTATTCAGCCGCTTTTGCCGCCAGGCAGATGCTCTCGGAAGAGTCTAGTCAATATCTCTACGGCGAAATGTCAGAAAAAGAAATCATTTCGAAAGTCAGGGAAATAAAAGGTCTTTCGACGGAAGCGTTTGTCAAGACTGAAATTCCAACGCTTGCGATGCAAAGAGCCAGTTTTCGAGGCAAACCGAAAAACCTGGTGATTATTTTAGAAGAAAGCCTGGGCGCGCGTTTTGTCGGCAGTCTGGGCGGACTGCCACTAACGCCTAATCTGGATTTGTTGAGCGAGGAAGGCTGGTTTTTTGAATCGATGCTGGCCACAGGTACACGCTCGGTCAGAGGGATCGAAGCGGTGATTACCGGATTCACGCCAACGCCCGACCGCGCCGTGGTTAAACTGGATAAGTCGCAGAAGAATTTTTACAGCATAGCCGAAACACTCAAACGTTCTGGCTACCACACAGAATTTATTTATGGCGGTGAAGCTCATTTTGACAATATGAAAAGTTTTTTTCTTGGCAATGGTTTTGATTATATTACCGAAGAAAAAGACTATGAAAATCCGGAGTTCGTCGGATCCTGGGGCGTATCTGACGAGGATTTATTTGCCAAAGCCAATGACCGTTTTAGTCAGTTGAGCGACCAGGGCCGGCCGTTTTTCAGTCTCGTTTTTTCATCCAGCAATCATACACCGTTTGAATTTCCAGATGGTCGAATAGAACTTTTAGACTCGCAAAAAAACACCCGCCACAACGCGATCAGATACGCTGACTGGGCTCTGGGTCGTTTTATCGAATCAGCCAAAAAGTCTAATTACTGGAATAACACAGTATTCCTGATCATTGCCGATCATGATGCAAAAGCGCAAGGCGAAGGAGCCGTGCCGGTAAAAGCCTTTCACATTCCGGCGCTGATACTGGGTGAGGGCATAAAGCCACGAAAGGAAGTGCGATTTACTAGTCAGCTGGATATGCCGCCGACGCTGTTATCTTTGATTGGCATTGATAACCTGAATCCGATGATAGGCCAAGACCTCACAAAGTCAGGTAAGAATGAAGATGGACGCGCGTTTATGCAGTTCGGACAGAACTTTGGCTATCTGGAAAATAATCAATTGACTATCTTGCAGCCACAAAAGCCTGCGCTCAGCTTTCGGCTGGAGCAGACGAGTTTTGCACTGAGCCCGCTTGGTCAGGCAGGCACAGAAACGGCCAAATTAGCCCGCGCACTGGCTAACTGGGGTAAACTGGCGTATCACAACCAATATTATCGATTGCCGGATCAACCACCAGCGAGCCGGGTTAAACCACCCGGGATTGCGACGCCTTGAAGCTGCGCTAAGTTGACAAAAAAACGTTACAATAAAAGCAAACTAAAGTTATAAACAATTACATATGGCATTAGATAATGCTCGATTGCAACCGACAAATCATTTACAATCAGGTCGCTAGAAGATCAGAAAAAACGCCATCAGGAAATCGGTGAAATGTTCGAGAATGTTCGCAATATAATAAAAAGACGTCCTGGTTGGTTTGTACTATTATACGCTTTGGTTTCTGGCTTATATGTTATCCAGCTAAATTTTATTTCGAGCGATCTTAATTCAGTATCAATTATTGGTACGGAAGTAGACTCGGAAAATGCGCTAGAAAATGAGCATGACAAGGATTTAGCTTTAACGCTGATGCTCCCTTGCGCAAAACTTGCTTTGCCCCTAAAACCTGGCGTTCGAAAGCTTTCCCACTCTGTATATATTCCTTTCTTTTTCTCTTGCGACATTCAACCTCGCGCCTCGCCCTTGTCATTTTAGTTACCCCCGAATAAAGCCCCCTTCAACGATACCTAGCTCGCTATTAGTGCCGAGAAGGCGGGGTATTTAAGCCGTATAACCTGGTGGCAAATATGCAATCGAACGTTGCGATGAAGATTATCGCATTCTCTTTATTAGCCAATTTCATTACCCTGATTCCAGTATGGATAGTGTCATTAATTTTTCACGACGGCATGTCGGTGTCGCATTTTACACTGCTTGCGATTTCCGCAATGCTTGGGCTAATTGTTTTGTTGTCAAATAGACGTGCGGCAGATGAACTGAGAGCAGCACAGAGCTTTTTGTTTGTCGTGATGACCTGGATTACCTTTAGCATTGTCAGTACAGCGCCATTTTTAGTGAGTTTGAATTTATCCTTCGACGAAGCAATCTTTGAAACGGTGTCTGGTTTAACGACAACCGGAGCAACTATTTTTGATGAAATCGATAGCCTTCCAAAATCAATATTATTTTACCGCAGTTTATTACAATGGGTAGGCGGTATGGGAATTATTGTTATGGTCGTTGCTATTTTGCCGGTGCTAAATGTCGGTGGAATGCAGCTTTTCAAGGCGGAGACTCCGGGCCCCATCAAAGACGAAAAATTAACCCCTAGAATTCGTCATACTGCGCGATATCTTTGGGTTATTTACTTAGGTTTAACAATCGCATGCTTCTTTGCATACTGGTTGTTCGGGATGCCTGTGCTTGATGCCGCTTCTCACGCACTAACGACCATTTCAACTGGCGGCTTTTCAACTCATACGGCGAGCCTTGGTTTTTTTAACAGTCCCAGTATCGAAAACGTTGCCAGCTTGTTCATGATTGCTGGTTCGATTAATTTCGGATTGCATTTTGCAGCTGTACGCAGCTTTAATCCTGAACACTATTTTGGCGACAAGGAGTTTACCTATTTCTTATTCATGGTGGTTATAGCAACTTTGCTGATCGCTATATCTTTATTTATCTCGGGCACTTATGACGACATTCTCACTGCTTTAAGGTATGCGACCTTTGAGGTCGTATCAATCGTCAGTAGCACTGGATTTGGCATTGCTGACTTTAGTCACTGGCCGTTGTTTATCCCTGCACTATTAATGCTGTTAAGTTATGTCGGAGGTTGTGCTGGCTCCACTGCCGGTGGAATGAAAGTTATTCGAATCGCAGTTGTTTTCAAGGGGATCGGACAACAGCTTAAACAGCTGATTCATTCTAAGGGTGTTTTTATAACAAAGTTCGGAGAAAGAAAAGTTGAGCCTAATATTCAACAGTCAATTTTCGCATTTCTCTTTATCTATACACTTACAGCCATGCTTTTTTTCCTTCTATTGCTAATGACTGGTGCAGACTATTTAACTGCGTTTGGAGCGGTAACCGCGTGCATCAATGTGCTAGGGCCAGGACTAGGTGATGTGACGAGTAGTTTTCATAGTATGACGCCGGTCGCTAAATTATTGTTATCTGTATTAATGCTTATCGGGCGACTAGAAGTGTTCACTGTTTTTGTTTTATTTTCACCATTATATTGGCGAGCCATAATGAAGTCGAGGCAAGTTTGATAGGGAAAACATTTTAATTTTGAATTGTCCGCGTATTGAAGTTCGGCCACTTCCAAAGAACAGGTAAGAATAATGACTAAATCAATTCATGCTGGCCTTTGGGTGTTGAGAACATCACGCCGTCAAAGGAAGCTAATTCTGCTTTAAGTGCGTTTATGGCTCTCTAACTTGATAGATATATTATTGAACAGAGCACAAGCGTATCAAATTTTACCATTTAACTAAACATAGGACACAAGGTACACATGACAAATACAATGTTATCAGAAAGCTCCACAAATTTAGTAGTTAACTATTTATATTATCTACTGTTAACCAGCCATATATGTCTTTTCGTTGACTTGTCAAGGTTGCAAAAATATCCTGCAAGTAGATTGAATCACTTATTAGCGAGTATGATTTCTTCACTGGTCGCAGTGCTATTTACAAATACCATATCATTTTCGTCGGCAATAGTGGAGGTGACTGCAGGTATAGCCATTGCGTTATCCTTTAGCGCAGCGATAATTTTAGTTATTCAACGAGTTGTAAAAATTGGGAACAGCGTTTAAAAATATAGTTTCGAAGAATATGATTTTAATCAGGGTTGTTGTGCGCTGACATCCTATATTAGGATGATCGCATGGAAATAAAGCTAATATTATCAAATAGATATAGTTCAATCTTAACATGAAGTTTAACTTTAGGTTTTTTTTGAAATGGTTGCGCTTGTTTTAATAGCAAAATTTTATTTGCGAAGGCGGCATTATCGCCCTATGGTCATAAGCAGACAGGCCAAGTTTAACCTTCGGCTTGTTTTGGGAAAACTTGAATGTTTTATCACATTATCAATTCACTTAGAGGTGACTGCATAGATGAAAAGACAGAAAAGAGACCGTTTTGAAAGAGCCCACAATAAAGGATTTTTTGCGGGTGTTAATGGAAAATCAAGTGAATCATGTCCGTTTTCTGAGGCGGATTACAAGGAGCAATGGCTAGGCGGGTGGCGACAGGCACGCTCAGAAATGGGTAAGGGTTATTTTACTTAAACTCTGTTTGTACGGTGCCAGTAGTTAATCGCTTAAACCAAATCCTACTATAAGGAAATCTCTACAGTTTTGTTTTAATCGGTCGTCTTCAGGATCTTATCTGTTTTAATTAGTGAGCCTTGAACGAGTAGAAAGCCAGATTTAATGCGAAATAAAAGCGCTTAAAGTACAAAAAAGCAGCAGTAAATAGCAAAGCCTTCTGTAATAAGAAGGCTTTTGTTTTTATAGCCTCGAGGCTTTCATCCATTCCTCGGGAGTTGGTATAATAGGGTACATCTTTCTTATCAGTCAGTCTTATGCCAACGCCAGCAATAACCGAATTTCCACTACCCAAACCTCCGCCGGTATTAGATCCTGTCGAACACCAACGTTTAAGCCGAATTTGTGCCGAAAAGTTGTCTGAAAATAACGCGGTGCTGATCGCTCATTATTATACCGATCCGGCAATTCAGCAGCTAGCAGAGGAAACTGGTGGTTTTGTGGGTGATTCACTGGAAATGGCCAAATTTGGTGCCAGTCACAAGGCTGATACTCTAGTTGTTGCCGGGGTTAAATTTATGGGTGAGACGTCAAAAATGTTAAGCCCGAACAAGCGTGTGATTATGCCTACCCTGGAAGCGACCTGTTCGCTGGATTTGGGCTGCCCGGCCGATGAATTTGAGAAGTTTATTCGGCTGCATCCAGATCGCACAGTAGTGGTGTACGCCAATACTTCCGCCAAAGTTAAAGCGCTGGCCGACTGGGTTGTGACCAGTAGCATTGCGGTGGATGTTATTAAGCACCTGGATGCCAATGGGAAAAAAATTCTGTGGGCACCGGATCGTCACCTAGGCGGTTACATTCAAAAACAAACGGGCGCAGACATGCTGTTATGGCATGGCCACTGCATTGTGCACGATGAATTCAAATTTCAGGCACTCAGGAAAACCATCGCTTTGTTCCCGGAGGCTGCGGTGTTGGTTCATCCTGAGTCACCCGATTCGGTTATATCACTGGCTACCCATGTTGGCTCGACTTCGCAGTTGATCCGAGCGGCGAAAGAAATACCGCAACAGCAGGTTATCGTCGCCACTGATAAAGGTATTTTTCATAAAATGCAACAGGCGGCGCCGGGCAAAGAATTAATTATTGCTCCCACGGCAGGAGAGGGTGCGACTTGTCGAAGTTGTGCTCACTGTCCCTGGATGAAAATGAATGACCTTGTGGGTCTTTCAAAGGTGTTTGAAGCAATCGATAACGAGGTGTTTGTGGAGCCGGAATTGATTGAAAAAGCACTATTGCCATTAGAGCGGATGGTCAATTTCAAGGGCTAAACGTCAGGTAAAATGGGTTGATTCAATTAACCCGAATCGGACAAGTCGAGCGCTTTTCTGGCCGTTTGTTGAGCCCGATCGCGTTTATTCTATCGATCGCGATCAGGCTTTCACACTCGATGATTTAAAGTTTGGTAGAAAAATTAGGCCCCTGTTTCTTGCTTCGGCCCGGCTCCATGTTGGCTGTTTTGCTGCCGCTTTCGGTCAATCGCATTTGCAGGTTCAAATCCGTACGCGACTCGGCAAATCTCAGGGCGTCCTCACGGGTTATAACCTTTGCTTTGTAGAGTTTGAACAGTGATTGGTCAAACGACATCATGCCGTCCATGTGATGCTTCTCGATTGCCTTTTTGAGTTCTTCGAGATTACCTTTTTGAATAATTTCCTGTATGTCCGGCGCTTTGAGTAGTACTTCCAACGCGGCAACCCGGGTACCTTTCTGACTCATTACCAGGCGCTGAGAAATAATTCCTTTGAGTACCCCAGAAAGCTCTTTCATTACCGACGGACGTTGATCTGCCGGGATTAAGTTGCGGATCCGCTCCAATACCTGTTTAGCATTGTTTCCGTGAATGGTTGCGAGACATAAATGGCCTGTTTGCGCGTAACTTAACGCGTACTGCATTGACTCTTCATCTCTGATTTCGCCAATTAATATCACGTCGGGTGCCTCGCGCATGGCATTTTTAAGGCCGTTGTGAAAGCTTTTTGTGTCGACGCCAATTTCACGCTGGTCTATTATGGACATTTTGTGTTCGTGTAAAAATTCTATTGGATCTTCAATGGTGAGAATATGACTGGTATCGCGGCGGTTGCGAAAATCGATCATTGCAGCCAGAGTAGTAGACTTACCGCTTCCGGTTGGCCCGCACACCAGAACCAGGCCCGAGCGCTCCATCACCAAATCGGCTACTGGTTTGGGCAATTTTAATTCCTCGATAGTCGCGATATCCGATTTGATATGGCGCATTACCATGCCGACTTCGCCGCGCTGCATAAATACGTTTACTCTGAACCGGCCAATATCGTCGACGGAAATTGCAAAATTTTGTTCCCACTCTTGCTCAAACTCTTCTATCTGTGCTTTGTTCATCAAGTTGTAAGCGATATCCTTGATTGAGCCAGGTGGCATTGCACCCTGACCCATGGGGGTCGATACACCTTCAATTTTCATGTGTGGAGGCGCACCGGTACTAAAAAATAGATCAGAGGCGTTTTTTTCTGCCATTAATCGCAACAATAACTTGATGTCCATAGACTACCTTCTTACAGATAAGTGTGAAATTACAACACAAATAAACTGGCGCACTTTCTGATGAGTGCGCTCAGCAAGAACCTGTAATAATAGACTGAAAATTATCTTTTATAAAGGATTGCCATTTATAGGGATATTGTATAACCTACGCGCCTTGTTGACGTCTCTGACAATTGATGTCTTCATAAAACGGTGAGGTGTCCGAGTGGCTGAAGGAGCACGCCTGGAAAGCGTGTATAGGCTAATCCCTATCGAGGGTTCGAATCCCTCTCTCACCGCCAGTTATTGTTGGCCCGGTTATTCATTGAAAACGAAAATTCAATTGATAAAGCAAAATGTCCGGATCAGAGAGGGAAGCGAACCCGATAAGAGGGTTTGAGCAAGTTGTC
>Ga0316209_1000260_pt1 | contig 105120 bp, 99 predicted proteins | sample 6monopyrite_MG_FD_204945 | JGI IMG/M metagenome (GOLD analysis project Ga0316209, IMG submission 204945) | Microbial mat bacterial communities from mineral coupon in-situ incubated in ocean water Damariscotta River, Maine, United States -... | ecosystem: Environmental > Aquatic > Marine >... | reverse complement strand
CGGTGGCGTATCCCACAACAAATCACCGGCCTCAGCGAGTGCAGGGTCACCCCAAGGGTTTTCCGGTTGGGAGGCTTCCTCCGTTTGCCTGGCACTTAACTCCGGCGATTCGCTTTGACCACAAGCACCCACACCACCCGCAAGAAGCAGTGTCAGTAAAAAGACGGAGGGCCGCAAGCGACCCCCCGTCTGGATGAAATCATCCACCATGCTTAGTAGCGGTTGCGCTGGTTGTTGAAGGTGGAGTAGTGGTTCTGACCACTTGGGCTGCTTTCAAAGAAGTTGTGAAAGGTGCCCAGGTTTGCGGCGCGCAGAGTTGGGTACATGATGCATGAACCCTGGTTGCAATGCTGCAATGTGTAGTTGTGACCGGCTTCGTGCTGCATGATCTCGCCTTCGAGACCTTGGTACTTCTTGGTCAACTGGCGCGGAAGGCCAATGTAGCCAACGCCAATCGCTCCGCCGGAAGTGGGGTCATTGGACAAAGCGATCATCATGTCTTTGCCACGGTAACCGTGCTCGGCAAAGGCTTCGTCAAGAAGTTGAACGATGTCTGCCGAGTCATTGGAATCCCAAGCGTTGCCCGATGAAGGAACGAAGTCGATGCCAAAGTTGCTGTTCAATGCTGCGTCACAGGTGTTCACTTCACCAATCACTGCAGTGCGCAGTGCAGAAGTGCTGCCGTAAATGCCGCGGTACTCTTCATCGACTGGGTGGTTAATCGTGACCACAGCTGCGATGGTTGCGCCGGAACCACCGTGGGGCTGCATGGCACGTGTGATGACCTGGTTAGCCAATGCGGTGGCCAGTTCGGCAGGAGTTAGCTCGCGGTCAACCTGAAACTGATGCCCGTTGCGGGTGGTAAAAGTTTCGTGGCCGATGGCTGCATCGAAATCTGCGACGGTGGCGAAATCGGAAACCTGCGGCAGGCGATTGAAAGCATTGCCCTGCGAATCGGTGTAAGGACCGGAAGTGTCAGGGTTGAGGGCAGTGAAAGCGAGAGCTGGGATAGCCAGCAGTGGAAGGAACTTCTTCATGGAAAGGTAGGGTCTAGGAGGGTTAGGGAAACGGGGGGGGGTAATTTAGATGCCAAAAGGCGGCTTTGAGTTCCGCGAATTACGCTGGATTTAGGCCTTTTCCGCAGGAAGACGAACGACGGTTTGTTCCGGTTTAGCGTCTGAGTCAAAGCTTAGCGCAAGAAGGTGATCCGCGACGAAATCTGGGGAGTTGAACAAGCCATCCTCCTTGTACCCATGGAATTTATCCACCATGGGGAAGACCTCGGGGCTGCTAGCGCGAATGGTGGCCTGCATGGCTGTATCGATGATTCCAGGAGCCACCGCATAGGCATGGAGGCCGTGCTCCAGTTCTTCGAGGGCCAGAGTCTCGGTCAGCCGGTCGACCGCGGCTTTGCCCATGCAGTAAGCAGCCCATCCGGCATAACCTCCCCACGCGGCGCCCGAACTAATGTTGACCAACACCCCCTCCCCATCGCGGCCGGCCACATGCTTGAGGTAGGCCTGGCTTCCATAAAGCACGCCAAAGAGGTTGACGTCTAAGTGCTGCCGAAGTTGCTCGGCGGTGAGGTCGCGCGCTTTGACCACGGGTTCGAGCAAGCCAGCATTGTTGATCCACAAATCGATGCGGCCGAACTTGGCGACAGCATCGGCGGCAAACTGGTGGACGGCGGCCTCGTCAGTGATGTCAAAACGGGAGGTCAAAGTGTGATCGTTCTCGGCAAAGGGGATTTCGCCACGCGCGCACAAGGCAACCTTCATCCCCCGCGCGAGGTAGTTCTTCGCCATGCCTTCGCCAAGGCCACGGCTCGCACCCGTAATCACAACAACTTTTCCGGTCAGGTCAGGAAGACTCATGCACCTACAATAAGCGCGCGATGCGTCTTGCCCACACCATGCTGCGAGTCCGCGACCTTGAAAAGTCGCTGGAGTTCTACACCGGCTTCCTCGGATTGAAGGAAGTACGACGCCATGCCATCGGCGACGAAGCCACTTTGGTTTTTTTGACTGATGAAGCTGGCAACTATCACTTGGAATTAACCCACAATCACGATGGCCGCGATTATGAATTGGGCTCCCAGTTTGGCCATATTGCATTGTTAGCCGATGATTTAGAACCGCTCGTTGCGCATGCCGAAGCACACGGGTGGTGGTACCGTCGCAGCAAACCGGAGTCTGGGTCGAAGTACATCTTTGTGCACGATCCAGATGGATACGACATCGAGATTCTTGAAAGCAAAGGTAGCTGAAATTCGCGCCATCGATTTGGGGCAAGGCGTGCGCTTTGACCCGCCGATGTTGCTCGCACCGATGGAAGGTGTCACCGATCGCACTTTCCGTAGCTTGGTGTTGGAGCAAAATGGTGCGGCATCGGTTGGCGGTGCATGTACTGAGTTTCAGCGCGTGACTGGAGTGCCGTTAAAGACCGAGAAGCTGCAAAAAGAGCTTGGTTCGCCGATTGAAGGGGTTTCCGTAGGGATTCAACTCATGGGAAACCAGCCCGATGTCGTCGGTGAAAGCGCACGCAATGCTGCTGAAGCCGGCGCTGATTTCATCGACCTCAACTTCGGATGCCCTGCACCTCGCGTTTTTCAACATTGCGCAGGTTCGGCGCTTCTCAATGATCCGCCTTTGCTCGAAGCCATGATTCGCGCGACGGTGGCTGCGAGTCCGATTCCAGTCACTGCGAAAATCCGTGGCGGAGTCGAGCACTCCGACAACTTAGAAGAAATCGCGAAACGCGTCGAGCAAGCTGGTGCAACCTTACTCACGGTGCACGGACGCTTGCGCAGTGATCGTTATTCCGATCCACCGAATTGGGATTACATCGTCCGCGCGAAGTCTCAGGTCCAAATTCCAGTGATTGGAAATGGCAATGCCGACAGCCCGGAATCGATTGAGCGCATGTTCAAGGAAACTAGCTGCGATGGCGTCATGGTTGGCCGCGGTGCGATGCGTGACCCGTGGCTGTTCCGCCGCTGGATGGCGCTACGTAACGGCACGCCGCAGCCAGAATGGACCCGCGCCGATGTTCACGCTTGGCTTCAGCAATATCACCAACGCATGTCCGATGGCGGGACCCTGCCGCGCCATTCCCTCGGGCGGCTGAAGCAAGCCATCAAGGCTTTCCGCGAGGGTGGACATTTGCCCGAAGGAGCCGTCAACACCGCCCTGCGCTGCAAGGCGGTGGATCAGCTCTACTTGGAGCTCGGGTTTTAGGAAGGCCTGGGCCCTCCAACTCAAAAACTAGGGAGCAATCGGAAGCTCAGCGTGGGCGCCATTGCAGGTGCCGTCGGAGTGGCAAAATCCTGCAGGAGCATCGCATGCGCCGTCACAGCAAATCACTTCCGCCGCTGCGGTGCCCATATCGTCTGCAGCTTCGGATGCCTCATGAGCAGCCTCAGTGATGGTGTTGAGTGCGTCGTTGCTAGAGTCGGCCTCACCACCACCGCACGAAGCGAGTGGCAGCATCATGGCCGCAAAAAACAGAATGCGAAGCAAAGTTTTCATCCTGCCAGTATAACCCGCGAAAGGCTCTGGAATCCAAGCCGACAACGGTCTAGCATTGTCCATTCATGGCACCCGCTCAGCGCTTCGGACTCGCATTTGGCACCGCTCCACGTCAACGAAAGACGTTGGAGGCGGCGTTTGGTGCCGATTTGGGCCCAGCTCTCGAGCTTTTCCGCGAGGAAATCACCGCTCAGCCTGCCCTAGACGGAGAGGGCAAGTTTGGCACCCTCATTTTGGGCGCCCCGGACCGCGCCTTTGACGTCGCCGTCGCCCTGCAAGAAGCAGCTTGGCCGGTGCCGCTGCGTTTTGCTTTGATCGTTGCCCCGCCCGCTGGCTCTGCTGGCCGTGACGAGGCGGTCCGCTCCAAGGCGGCTGTCACTCTGAGTGGCATGGGTCGCCAACAAGTCTTCCGCTTCGATCTTCCGAGTAAGGGAGATGAGGAGCTGGCTTTGGCCGACACTTCGGCATCCCTGCACCGCACCTTAGTTCTCGGCTGGACCCGCACGCGCTTGCAAGCTGTGCGCTCCTACCGACGCCACGGACGCCAAGCCTTGGTCGCAGTGGAACTGCAAGTCAGCCAGCAAGCGGTTTCGCAAATGCTGCTCGGCGCGCAATATCGTCAGTTGAAAAACACCGAAGACACCTTGCGTAAATGGTTAGCCCGTCCACAGCGCACCATGCTGTGGCCGATGAAGAGCCGCACTGGGCGTCCAGGCGGATAATTATTTGGATTCCTGCTATCCTGCAGGAATGAAAATCAAGTTTATCTTCCCCTTGCTCACGCTGAGTTTGTGCGGTTGGAGTTGCGCAAGTCCAAGCACGACCTTAGAAGAACGCGCACCGGTCGCCGCATCGGTTTTCTATTGGGAGTTGGACCAGGCAGAAAAGGAGTTAAGTGCCCTTCGCGCGCACTATCAAGAAGCTAGTTATTCTGCCGATGCCTTAGGAATTTTTGACTCGATGGCCAATGATATTCAAGCTGACATCCGACAAGCACGTTACAACATGACGCGCTTTGATGCCCAACCTGATGTTCAAATTTTGCATCAAGTGGGCGATGACACGCTCGCGCTTTATGACGATATCAGCGATTTGCGCACCTTGTCCTACAGCAAGCGTTAGAGATTTTCGTCGTCGTCTTTGCGTTGTGGAACATCGTCCTCCGCATCGCCGACGTAACCAAGCGCCGCGCCCATGCCTAATTGGGCGGCGCCAACTTCTGCGTTGCCATCGTGCCGATCGCGAGCCAGAGCAGATTCTATTTGGCTCGACAAAGTTTCACCCGCTTCAGAACCAAGGTTGATGTGTTCCCGCGGGTCGTCCAAGGTATGAAAGAATCCTAGGAAGTCCAGTTTGTCCTCGGGGTCCTTTTTGTTCGACCAGGTTCCAATCCACTTCGCGTTTTCGTCGCGCAAAGAAAAATGTTTGCCGTCGATTGCAATACGCGGGCCTTGGCTCTCTTGAAGTTTGCCTTGAAGAATGAGCGGGGTGCCAGCTAAGTGCTCCAAATCTTCGTCGGTGAGTAACCCAGTGAGTGCAAGCAAGGTTGGAAATATATCGAGTAGTTGCACATCTTGTTCAAAACGCGCGCCGCTCGGAACACCAGGCCCGGTAATCAGAAATGGAACGTTAATGAGTTCGGCGTACAAACTATTGCCGTGCTTCATCAAACCATGTTCGCCGAAGTGTTCGCCGTGATCACCCGTGAGCACGACAATGGTTGGGCGACCGGATTCTTGCACGCGCTGCAGGATGAGGCCGACTTGCTGATCCATGAAGGCCACCTCTTCCATGTAAGCCTGATGAAAATAGTGCACCGACGCGGTCGCAGCTTCCACTCGCTGCTGATCTCCAGACTGCAATTCTATTTGCAAAAGATGTGCGGCGTCACCCAGCAAACCGTTGTTCGGGTCGACCGGGAGGTAATCGGGAAGCGCAGGGAGGTTTGCGGTAAGCGAACCGGCAAAGGGCGCAATGGTGCCGTATGGATCGTGCGGATCCATGTAATGCAGGAAGAAAAAGTAAGGGCGCTCATCGGCGAGGAGGTCGTCGAAGAGAGCATTTGCCAACTTGTTGGTCCGTTGCGCACGACCCTTTTCGAAGGTGCCTTTGTTGGTGCGATAGCCGCGATACAAAGGTAGATCAATGAGTTTGATCAGTGCGCCATCGGGGAGAACTGCATCGAGCCAGCTGCGGCCTGAAAATCCTTGTACGAATTGACGCACTCGACCTCGCAAAGGCACGTCCGAGTCATCGAAGACTTCAAAGCCTTCGCCAAAACCAATGTCGCTGGAAAGTAAACCATTGGAGATGACGCCTGCAGTGCGGTAACCAGCATCGTACAAATGTTGGGAGAGCCAAGGCTGATTTGCTGGCACCGGATCAAAGTTACTACGCACGCCGTGAGTCAAACTGTCTTGACCAGTCAACATGGTGAGGTGACCCGGAAGTGTGAGTCCAGAACTCGAATGCGCGAAAGATGCGGAGGTGCCAGCACTCTGCATGGCATCGAAAGTTGGCAGGGTGAAGCCGTCCGGGCGTGGGCCGTTGAGGGCGTCGGCGCGGAGGGTGTCGATAGAGATGAGGAGGACGTCGGGCCGTGATTCAGGGACGGGATCGCTGCGTTCAGGGAAAACGCGGACCACCTCAGGGCGGCCATCGGTTTTGCCCAAAACTAAGGAGTAAACCAACAGGAGTACCGCGACGGCTGGAAGAGGCGCAATCACTTTTCCACCTGGCAAACGCTGCTTGGATCGAAAGATGAACAGGCACCCGGCGATGACCGCAATGGTGCCGGCTATCAGAAACGATAACCCGGCATCGGCGAGGAAAGGACCAGCACCAATTACGCACCCGGCAACGAATGGACCAAGCGTGCGCGCTTTGCCGCTACGCATCTTTGGAAGCAACAGGATTCCGAATGCAGGGACGCTGGCAATGCATGCCCCCAGCCAAGAGACCGAAAATGCGCGCGGGATATCCAGGCCGGAAAATCCAAGCAAAGCATCGGCGGCGGCGGAAAGCGCGCAGCCTGCTGAGAGAAACCAAATGGAGACGAAGAACGATGTCCTCATTCGCGAAGTTTATCAGAGAGGAGCGCTCAATTTTCTTCGGCAGACATCGGGCCAGCAGCCTGGCCAATCAGGCCACCCAAAGCACGAATAAGTAAGTATCTGTAAAGATGCCAAACCACAAGATGATCCCCAGAATCGCGGCGAGCAAGTGGAGCAAATGATTGTGGTCAGGCTCCCCTCCAGAAATTCGAATGATTGTTCCCACTGACCTCAGTACAAACTTGATAAAAAGAAAATCAATAAAAATATCCTCAAGCAAGGTGCCACACTAGGACAGGGCCGGCCTTGGAATTCTCAATGACCTCAACTGGCTGAAAACCTAACTTCTCTAAAACCCTATGAGAAGCATTGCGCTCTTTCAGCGTTTGCGCAGTGACGGTGGTAGCGGCTGTATGGTTTCTGGCAATCGCAACGAGATGCTGCGCCATATGCGTGGCGAGTCCGCGGCCCTCATGTTCCGGAAAACTGAAGTAAGCGATCTCCACTTTTCCATTTTTCGGCGGTGACTTGAATCCACAAGAACCTACAGCTTTACCACTCTGTAATGCGAGATAACCGAGCCATGGTTCTTCAAATCCTGCTTTTGCATAAAGTTTAGCAGTAGCTACACAAACGCTTTGGCCGATTGAGGAAAGCGGATTGGTCGGCACGCGAGAGTTCCCATCCATTTCAATCGGCGAAAATTCTAGCGCGCACAAGTCCATCATGTTCGCGACCGAGGAGTCCCACCTTCCACCTCTCGCTCTCAGGTTGCCGGCGATCTTTTTCCGGTCCTCTCTCGATTTGTTTTGGCTCAGCTTTTTTTAAACTTGATTTTATCAATCCGAATTCGGAAGCAAACGATGGCGTCTATCTTGTCGGGAGCCTGAGACAACTCGGCACTCATCTTCCATGGTTCCTGACGCGGGGATCCGTAATGCTCGACCAAACGCTTAAGGACACTAACTTGTTCCTCCACTATATCCAAAATCTCAATCACACCCCTAGCATGCACCGATGCGTTATTCCAAGTGGGAACCTTCCCAGGAGACGCATAATCTTTCGGAGAAATGTAGGCATGGGGCCGTGAAAAATCAAATCCACTGACGGCGTTTCTTGCCGCGCCTTCCACTGCGGGGTCGCCTTCGCCAAATGTGAGCTAGCTAACTCTTCCTGAAATTGAGAAAGGAGGATTCCAAAGCTGTAGGTGTTAAGGAATTCCGCAAGAGCCCCTCTGTCATCGCACGTAAAGTGAATAGGAAAATACATTAGGCCTCTACAATCTGTTTTTCAAAAAGCAGGGTGTCATTATTGGCACAAAGGGCGTCGGTGTGAAACATTTCCTCTAGACCCAGAATGTCACGATAGAAAGAAATGCACACGGCATAGTCTTGCACAAAAAAATGAAGCCGGTGCGGGTCGGAGATTTCATGTTGAAAATCTTAAGCGGGCGTAGAGAGATAAACCTCCTCCAAACCCGCTTTCGTGAGTTCAATTCACGCCGCCGCCAACCTGAAGCAAAGTTATATCCAACGCCTCACCGACGCTTTGTAACGCAAATACTCTTCACCAAACTTCGCTTCCAAATAGCCTTCTTCCTTGCGAATCGCCAAAAAGTAGATTAATACCGCCGTGAATACGGATCCTCCAACCACCCAATAACTGTCTCTCAAAATGCCTCCCCCTATTTGCAGTAGGCAAAAGGATAGATAGATGGGATTGCGTGAAAATGCGAAAACGCCATGGGTCACAATCGAAGAGGTCGGCTTCCACGGCTCAACATGAGTTTTATGCCGCTTAAAACTCAATATGGAAAGCACCACCACCAAAATTGCAATAAGGCCAATCCCAAGGCCGAAAAACTTGAACCACTGCGCAAGGCCAAAGCTGGTTGGCCATAGATATTCTGCAGTGCCAGAAATCAGGAGCACTCCCAGCATCAGCGCAGGAGGTGGGATTTTTACGCCTGGCCCTTTTGCGTCCTGATTCATGAACGCAGCATAGCCGTTTCTAGACCGGGCAAGCCTGCGGAACCCTGACCCTGGCCAGTTTTTAGTTTTCCTTCCGTACTCCCCTTAATAATGCGCTAAAATATGCGCTTCCTTCAGCCTAGAAAGTGCTGAAAACCCGCCTAAAGCCGCTCTAAACCGCCATGCCGCAAATCGAATCTACCCCAGAACTCGTCTCCAACACTTATCAGTCCATGCGCGCGCGTCTTGCGACCGTGCGGGAGCGTGAAAATAAACCTTTCACTTTGGCGGAGAAAATTATTCTTGGGCACCTCGATAACGCAAAAGGCCAGAAGCTCGAGCGCGGTTCGGCCTACCTCATGCTGCGCCCTGACCGCGTAGCTTTGCAAGATGCCACCGCACAAATGGCGCTTCTGCAATTCATGATGGCCGGCAAAGACGAAGCTGCGGTCCCGACTACGGTGCATTGTGACCACTTGATCCGCGCCTACAAAGGTGCCGATGCTGACCTTGCCGTAGCCAACAAAGAGAACAAGGAAGTCTTTGATTTCCTCAGCAACGTTTCCGAAAAGTACAACTTAGGTTTTTGGAAGCCTGGCGCGGGCATCATTCACCAAACCGTGCTTGAGAACTATGCCTTCCCTGGCGGGCTCATGGTTGGAACGGATTCGCATACTCCCAATGCTGGCGGCTTGGGCATGTGCGCGATTGGAGTTGGCGGTGCAGACGCCGTCGATGTCATGGCTGGCTTTGCATGGGAACTTCTTCAGCCACAGGTGGTTGGTGTGAAGTTGGTCGGCAAGTTGAATGGGTGGACTGCACCGAAAGACGTCATCCTCAAGCTGCTTGGCATGTTGACCGTGAAGGGCGGAACCAACCGCATCATTGAGTACTTTGGCGAAGGCACTCAATCCCTAAGTTGCACCGGCAAAGCGACCATCTGCAATATGGGCGCGGAACTTGGCGCGACCTGCTCGGTCTTTCCGTACGACTCGCGCATGGGGGATTTCTTGCGCGCGACTAACCGCACCGGCCTTGCCGAACTAGCCGATGCAAACGTAGATCTACTCACCGCCGATGAGGGTGCCATCTATGACGAGGTTTACGAAATCAATCTCGACACTCTGGCTCCCCACTTGGTTGGCCCACACACGCCAGACCTTGCCCGCGCAGTTTCCGACATGACCGCCGACGCAAAGCGCGAAGGATATCCGCTGAAAGTGAGCGCTGCGCTAATTGGTTCTTGCACCAACTCCAGTTACGAAGACATGTGTCGCGTGGTGGATATTGCCGATCAGGCGATTGAAAAAGGCACCAAACTCGCTACTTCCTTAATGATCAGCCCTGGCTCGGAACAGGTTTACGCCACCATCAAACGTGATGGCCAACTCGGCGTTCTCGAAGGCGCCGGCGCAACCGTGCTCACTAATGCATGTGGGCCGTGCATCGGACAGTGGCAGCGAGAAGACGTGGAGCCTGGCGTTGCGAATAGCATCGTCACCTCTTTCAACCGTAACTTCCGCGGCCGCAACGATGCCAATCCTGACACCCTCGGCTTCATTGGTAGTCCGGAAATGGTCATGGTGTGTGCACTGAGTGGTCGCTTGGATTTCAACCCTCTCACCGATGAGTTGATGGATCAAGATGGAAATCCATACAAACTCAACGCCCCGGCAATCGCTCCAGATATTCCTGCTGACGGCTTCGAGCTACGTCGCGATGGTTATCAGGCGCCGAATCCTGCTGTCGGCGATGCAGAAGTGGTGGTTTCGCCAACCAGTGAACGCCTGCAGCTGCTCACTCCATTCGAGCCCATCCCGCTTGAGACCTACAGCGACATGGCGCTGCTGTTGAAGACCAAGGGCAAAACCACCACCGACCATATCTCCCCTGCAGGTAAGTGGTTAAAGTTCCGTGGGCACTTAGACAACATTTCCAATAACATGTTTACGGGCGCTACGAACGCCTTTAACGAAGGAATTGGCACCACCAAGAACCCGGTCACTGGGGCGGAAGTCCAGCCAGTTCCAGCAGTTGCGCGCGACCTCAAGGCCCATGGCCAGTCCTGGGTAGTCGTTGGCGATGAAAACTATGGTGAAGGAAGTTCTCGGGAACACGCGGCCATGTGCCCACGTCTTCTTGGTGCAGCCGCCATCATTGTGCGCGGATTTGCTAGAATCCACGAGACCAACCTGAAGAAACAAGGTGTTCTTGCCTTCACTTTTATCGATACCTCCGATTGGAACAAAGTGCAAGAAGACGACAGGGTCGGACTTGAGGGTCTAGAAAATTTAGCTCCAGGTTCTGCGGTCAATGCAGTGTTCCGTCACGCCGATGGCAGTGAGGATCGCTGCGCATTACATCACACATTAAACGCTGAGCAAATCGTGTGGTGGAAAGCAGGCTCGGCACTTAACTCCCTCAGAGTACAGGCATAAACCTCGATGCAAACGTTTTCTAATCCAGTCATGAATCGCGAAGAAACTTGGTCCCAAGAGAATTTCTCTTCCACTTTAGATCGTCTTCGTAACGATTACCCGAACTACACCGACAATGAGCACTACGCCATTTGGTGTCACGAACAGAACTTGATCCCGTCGGATCACATGGGCAAAGTGCTCATGGAAGAATGGCAGCTGCATGCCTCGCATGATGGCCGCTATGCTTTGCCGGATGGATTTAAAGTTTCTCGACCTCTTTACGGCCGCGCATTAAAGGCCGAGAAGGGAGTTGCAAAGCCTTCTTATAAGCGTCGCACCAAGGTAGAGATGGAAGAAGGCAGTCCTCAGCCGTCAACAAGTTACCGCGGTTCCGGAATCTCCCGCGCAGGCCTAAGCGATCAGGCTATGGCTTTGGCTTTACGTTTCGATGAAGCGCGCCGTCGTATTGACGAATCCCGCGATGCCTTCCGTCAGCTAGAAATGTTGCGCATGCGCATGGAGGATTTTGGTCCTGCACTTCTGCATGAGCTTTCGCGCACCGACATGGAGGCGCATGAAATGTTGTCGCGCCTTGGGCTGCTGAACGCGGCCGGCCAAGAAGGCTAAGCATCTCGTTGGCAAAGGCACAACGCCGCAGGGTTTGAATGTTCACCATTCGAGTCCTGCGGTGTGCGTATTCCATTTCTAAACTTTTGGTTTCGTGCCCAAGTATATTTTTTTGGCGTAAGGACCCTTTTCGTTGCTTGATGCGACGAACGAGACCCCGGTGCCGTCACGGAGTGCGGTGTAAGGGGCATCGGAGAGATCCGATTCGTGAAAAAAGAAACGCTTATTGTCTCCTTCGCGCAACAAAAACCCATAAGGGTGCTCGAGGTAACAAATATTGCCCGACCAACGCATAGCGTTTTCATTGGCGCTCTCCTCTTCTTTCTTCGGTGTGGAATCTGGCCGAGACTTAAGTGCATCTCCAGCTGGGACTGGAGTCCACTTCCCCACACCTTGCTCATCTCCACCCTCGTATTTGGGCAAAAAGAGCGCATCCAAAAATGGCTCGGAGCCAGGGGCGTGTGCATCAATCTCTTCACTAAGGACCACCGGGTAGGTCGCCTCCTCAAGCAGATGGTAGGAACATCGAGTAGCCAAAACTTCGCCCTCTAAGCCAGTAGCCTGCAGATTGAAGCCAAGAACCATGACACGCGTCCCAAGCCCATGGAGCTTCCTCACAAGGGGAATAAAGTCCCCGTCACCGGCAAAGAGGACAATTACATCAAAGCCCTGTGTAGTGGCCATCTTGTAGGCATCGAGCGCTAAAAGAACATCGATCCCTCGTTCTTTGCCGTGACTTGTAGGGCGAAAATGAGTCTCTACCCCCGCGTATCGCAGGCCATCATCAAAAACCCTCTCAGCAAAAAGAAGATTCCGATCGCGTGCATCTTTGGCTGGGATTCGGCCTCTGTAGTAATGTGATTCCACCACCAGGCTGCGCTCAACAGGATTCTCCTCAAGCTGCGCAATGCGGTGCCGGATGAATTCCTTCACACCTTTTATTGATAAAAAGTTCCCGCCGTCATGGTGGTGTCGATAATAGGTGCTTACGTGTGAAAAATAACCGCCGTCAATAAAAAGGCCAATTCTTGTAACTAGGGAAGCCTTACGCATCATGCTGACGATTATGCCGCGCGTTTCAAAACAACGCAACAACCTTGCGGCTTCCGGTAGATGGGCTCAGCTCTGTTGGACGGAAACAGACTCCATCGTTCCGCGTTTTTTTGCAAATAATTGTGATTCCAGGATCAGGAATTTTTGGAATCCGCGACCCAGACTCTTACTCAATCTTAAACTCAGGCTTGCGTTTCCCTTCCAAAATCCACCCTCAACATGCGCGCCTCCCCACTCATCGCTTTTCCGATTTTTCTATTCCTTGCTGCCTCGACCTTGCAGGCGCAAACCCACAATTGGTCGTCCCCTGCCGACGGAAACTGGGATGACCCTCTCCAGTGGACCCCCGGGTCGGTCCCAAATGGCGCGAGTGATTACCCATCGATCAATGTGAGCGGCATCAGCCCTTACACCGTGACGATGAACATCAACACCTTGATGGACCGCTTTGACTTCATTGCCAACGATGCCGCACTTGTGGTCAATAATCGCACCATCACCATGAATGGCGCAGGCCAACTCGGGCCTGCAACCGGCGATGTGTTCAGCATTTCCAACAGCAGCTGGCTGGGGGCAGGAACCTTGCGCAACCAAACCGAGATTGCGGCACGCGGGTCGGTGAATTTTGATCACCTACTGCAAGATGGCACTTACCAACTGCTTGGAAGTTCCACCGTTGGCAATGGCCTCACAACACTCAACAACACCATCAACAACAACGGAGATTTCTTTCTCCTTTCGGAAGGCGGTGGTTTTTCTGCAACCCTCACCATGGGTGCCAGTCAGATTTTCCACAACGCCGGCACCCTGGAATTCCAAGTGGGCGCCGGTGGAGCTCGAACCTTTAACGGATGGCTGCGCAACACCGGGCAAGTTTCCATTGCTCAACCGACCACCTTTGCAGTTGGGCCAATCGAGCAACAAACCGGAACCTTCACCGTGCAAAGCGGTCAGTCGGCCAATCTAAGTTCCGGCACGGACTTCCTTCACAACGGCGGCGTTTTGCAGGTCGATGGCACCTTTGACCAGCAATCCTCCAACTTCAACATGCTCGGAGGCAGCATCAACGGTTTCGTGAGTTTGAGAAACGGAACGCTATCGATCTCGGACCCAGCGCAGGGCATCTTCAAAATGCGCGGCACCAATACATTCTTGGGTAGCATTTCAAGTGCGCAAGAGGTGCAGGCTCTAGGCTCGGCGTCGTTTGGAAATGCTCTTCTGAACGTCACCAACCCGCTGGCAAATACCGGCAGCCTAAAAATGCTGTCCGAAGGTGGTGGCTTCGCATCGACCATCACCATGGGTGCTGCTTCCGCTCTCACAAACTCTGGCGTTCTCGATGTTCAAATTGGAGCCGGCGGAGCAAGGACGTTTAATGGAGAACTCATAAATACTGGGGCTGGAACGATTCAGGTCAGCCAAAATGCCGTGTTTAACCTTGGACCTTTTGAGAACCAAGGAAACTGGACGGTCGCACCTTCGACCAGCTTTACCTTTGGCAATACTTCCGTCTTTACGCAAAGCGCAGGGACCTTCGATCTGCAAGGAACATGGCTTCATAACAGTGGCACCGATCAGTTCGACGGCGGAACATTTACTGGAACCCCGGAGCTACGCGGTACCACCTTGGGCTTTGGGCCCGGGTTTAGTTCTACCTTCACGCCGGACATCACCGGGAGCTCCAACCTCCAGTCCGATATTAACGCTGGAACCACTTTGCGCATTCTCGGAACATCCACCGCTGGCAATGGATTGTTCACTTCAGCGAGTAACCGTACTTCGAATGGCAACGTTGATTTAGGCTCCTTCGGCGGAGGCTTTGCTTCCACTTGGGGTGGCAATGGTGCAGTGCTCACCAACCAAGGAACCTTCCGTAGCACGGTCGATACTGGCGGAGCACGCACGATCCAAGGTGGTTTCGAAAACTTTGGCACGGTTGAGTTTTTCCTCGCAACCAGCCTAACTGGAGGAACGGTTAGGAACTCCGCAAACTGGACCATTGATCCTGCCGCAAGCATGTCGATGCCAAGTGCCCAGGTTTTTGAGCAACTGGCTGGCACCTTCGACGTCGGCGGCGGGTTCATTCACACCAGCGGCAGCAACGCCTTTAACGGCGGAACTCTGTTGGGCATTCCGGAATTGCGCAACTCGGCCCTGAGTTTTGATTCGTTGGGCTTCACCAACCCTGCAACCATCCTTCTGACTGGGTCCACCACCCTAAACTCCGATGTACCCGCAGCAACGCAACTGAACCTGCACGGGTCCGCCACCAGCGGTAATCAATTGATTACCATTCCAGCCCCAGCCACCCTCGCCGGAACCACTGAAATGAGCAGTTTCGGCGGTGGCTTTGCATCGACCTTGACGGTTGGCGCTGGCCAAACTGTGACCAATAGTGGAACCTTACGTACCGAAGCTGGAGCCGGCGGTGCACGGACGATGAACGGCAACCTAACCAACACAGGATCCATTGAGGTTGGTGCAAATACAAACTTCAACAGTGGAGTTCTTATCAACGAAGGAAGTTTGGGAGTCGGCTCGGGGAATTCTTTCAACATGAGTTCTTCCGCCCACCTTGAACAGCGGTCGGGGGGCATCGTCAATTCGGGCTCCTTCATCCACACCGGAGGCACCAACCTCTTTATCTCTGGAAAGCTGAAAGGCATTCTTGAGTTGCGCAACGCAACCACGACTTTCGATGCCGCCTTTGTGCAACCTATCAACCTGCGCATGCCTGGGAGCAACACCTTTATTGGTGCGACCGTTCCTGGACAAACCGTCAGCATTGAAGGCAACTCCAACTTTGGAAATGGTTTGTTTACCACTAACGCGGGATTCACCAACGGCGGCGATATGAATCTCACATCGGTCGGCGGCGGTTTTGCTGCAACCCTAACTGTGAACAATGCTCCGTTTAACAACACTGGGTTGTTTGAAGTATTTCCTGGGGCTGGCGGTACGCGCACTATCAATGGACAAGTTCTGAACAGTGGCATCATTTCAGTGAATGGGACCACCGCTTCCTTCAACAGCGGGTCCTTCACCAACCTGAGTGGTGGCGTCTTGCGCGGTGATGGCACTTACAAAATGAATGTCCTCGCCACCTTGGTGAACCAGGGTGTCATTCGTCCAGGCAACAACGGTGTGGGCGTGCTGAATGTCACAGGTCCTTACTCCCAATCTGCGTCGGGCGTATTCGTTGCTGAGCTTGGCGGCCTCTCGCCCATCATCGATCACGATGTACTTGTCATTTCTGGCTCTGCCAACTTAGATGGAGAAGTGCGCGTGCGTGCGGTGAACGGTTTCGTTCCAGTGTTTGGTCAACAGTTTGTGATTCTGTCGGCGGCTAGTATTAGCGGTACCTTTGATAAGATTCGCTTGGTTGGCTCAAGCCTTCCGCCCGGCCAAAAGTTTGAGCTGACCTATAACAGCAACTCGGTCACCGCCCAGGTCGTCGGAACTTTCAACAACCTTAACCCTGACAAATTCCCGGTTTCAATTTCTGACCCTACGCCAGGCATCGCCGGTCAGAGCAACACTTTTCAAATCAGCGGATTGGGAGTGGGGCACACCACACAACTTGCTTTTGGTTTAGGAACCGGCACGACCACCATTCCCGGATGCCCGGTTGATTTTGGCATCGTAAGCGCCACGGTGATTGGCACCGCCACTGCAAGCGCGGGCGGAAATGCTTTAGTCACTGCCGTAGTTCCCCCTTCCGCAATTGGCACCACCGGTTTCTTCCAAGCCCTAGATGTCGAAGAATGCCAACTCTCCGACGTCATGACTTTCGTCTTCCCTTAAGGGTTGCCGACGATGGCCTTTGCGGCAGCAAACACTTGCCGTCGCAAAGGTCCGGTGGTGCGTACGTTATCGGTGTTCACTTGCACCGCAATCGAAAAGCCGTGTTTCGGGAAGCACATCAGCTCCGATAGATATCCGGGGAACCAACCCTGATGCCCCCATCCTTCCCCGAATGGAGTTTCGCTGACGATCACTCCATAGGCATAGCGGTCGCCAGGGCCAAGCTTTGCGCCTACGGCCTTTGCAATGGAATCCTTAACCTGGCTCATGCTTGCCGCGTTCCCCAAGGATGTGATAGCCCTGAGACAAACCGGGAAAATCATTCGAGGTCGTCGCCAAAGTTTGATCTAAACCAAGCGGTTGCAGGTAGCGTCGATGCACCTCGCGATACACCGATGCACGCAACACCTTTTCCATCGCCATGCTGCAAACACAAAGTTAGTGTCGGCGTAGGACCAATCGGTGCCGGCAGGGAAGTGTAGCTCTGCATCTAAGATGTAAGCGACCAGCTCCTCGGGCAGCCAAACTTTCTGCACATCGGCGCGCGCGTCATCCTAAAACTCTTGTAGGTGCACATGTTCCGGAATACCACTGGTGTGATTCATCAGCTGGTGCAAAGTGACTGTGGAAGCATTCGGCAAACGCTGGAACCAATCTTCCTCACCCAAATAGACTTACTGCTCCTGCAACTGCTGCTCGAGAGTGGGCGAAGTTTGCAGGGCGGCGATCAGGAGGAAGAACAACATGATTTCGCTACGCACCATACATCGGAGTGTTGGGCTTCGGCTAGAATCCGGCCATGAGCGTACACAGAAGCACGGTTGTCATCACGGGAGCTGGAAGCGGTATCGGCCGAGCCACAGCGGAGGCTTTCGCCGCCGATGACTGGGACATGCTGCTCATCGGGCGACGTGCTGAAAAACTGCAGGAGACCATTGCGGGATTGAGCGATCCAAGTTGCGCCACCGCTACTGCACTCGATGTCTCAGAACCGGGCGCCATGCAGCAGGCTGTGCAAGATTTTGCCGCAACTAAAAACGGCATCGATGCTCTGGTGGCTAACGCTGGCATCAATCCGCAGCGCGCCAACGCCATCGACACCACGGACGAGTTTTGGGATGAAACTTTACGGGTGAACCTGACTGGGACGCATCGGAGTTGCCAGGCGGTACTTCCCTATATGAAGGAAGCGCAAGCGGGTGCCATCGTCACTCTTGGCAGCATTGCTGGACAGGTAGGCATGGTGGACCGTGCAGCTTATGGGCCCAGCAAGGCCGCCGTCATTGAATACACTCGCAACCTCGCGCTCGATTTTGGCGCCGACAACATTCGCGCCAACTGCGTATGCCCCGGTTTTGTAATCACCGACATCAACCGCGATTGGCTTGAGAATCTGCCCAAAGAAACGCACGCGCAATTGGTCGGCAAACATCCGCTCGGGCTTGGCGCTCCCGAAGATGTTGCTGCTGCAATCTTGTTCCTTTGCCAGCCCGCCGCGCGTTGGATTTCGGGCGTCGATTTTTCTGTCGATGGCGGCTATACCGCTCAGTAGCCCGATGCCTGTACAATCCGGCCCATGACTGACCTCGACCGTATCCTTGAAGTCGCCCAGGAAGCTGGCCGCCAAGCCGCTCATCTGTGCCGCGCTGTCCATGCAGACACACCTGAATCGATGGATAAGGGCGATAAGTCACCAGTCACGATTGCCGATTATGGTTCGCAAGCCGTCATCCTGCGCCTGATCGGAGACGCATTCCCTGACCACGGCGTGATTTCGGAAGAGGGTAGTGAGCACCTTCGTGAAAGCGCGGGCGACGACGGCATTGAAAAAATCGTTGGCCTGGTCAACGCGCAAATCGGTGGTGGCGCGGACTTCGACCAAGTCTGTGACTGGATCGATCATGCCGGCGTGGAAGGAGCCGAATACACCTGGGCGATTGACCCGATTGATGGCACCAAGGGCTTTCTGCGCCGTCAGCAATATGCAGTTGCGATTGGACTCATGAAAAATGGTGTTCCTTTCGCCGGTGTGTTGGTTTGTCCAAACCTGCCGATCGACCTTGATCAGCCGGATGGCCAGAAAGGTGTGCTGTTTGTGGCGGCCAAAGGACGCGGTGCGTTTAGCGTGCCGATTGATGGCGGCGAAACCGAACGCATTCATGTCAGCACTAGCACCGATTCCGCAACCTGGCGCGTTCTGGGTAGTGTCGAATCGGCGCACGGCGATCCAAGTTTGGTGGTTGCCATGATGGAAGAAGCAGGTGTTGGAGGCGGCTTTGTGCGCTACGACTCGCAGGTGAAATACGGGGTGGTCGCAAACGGCTCCTCCGAAATCTATGTGCGTCCGCGCTCGAACCCGGAGTATCGTGAGAACATTTGGGATCACGTCGCGGGCGTCATTGTGTGCGAAGAAGCCGGTGGCCGCGTCACCGATGTCGATGGCAAGGACCTCGATTTCTCCCTCGGCAAGCGCCTATTGGAGAATCGCGGAATCCTAGCAACCTGCGGTGGAATGGTGCATCAAGCCGTCGTTGCAGGCATCGCAGCGGCTGAAAAGAAGACTTCTTCTTAAGCACGATTGCGGATCCCCGTTAAGGTGGTAAGGAGCATTTCCTGGCGCTCTCCCCTCCCTAACGGTTCACTCCGTGATCCCTACACTTTCATTCGCCGCGATTTTTCTTTGCGCAACCACGCAAGGTGGTGGCGAGGCGGAAGTCTTGCATCGCTTCGATGGCTCTGCGGCGAGCGAGCGGCTTGGAGAAGCACTCTCGTTTGGCGGCGACATCAATGCCGATGGCACCCCAGATATTTTGGTGGGGGCCGAATTCGCGGACGTTGGTGGCTTGTCACGAGCCGGATTGGTCATGGTGTTTTCAGGAGTCGATAGCTCCCTGCTTTACCAGTTTTCGGGGACTGCCGCATTTGAGAATTTTGGCACAGCAATCGTTTCGCCCGGGGACATGAATGGCGATGGCTTCGACGACATCTTGGTTGGCTCACCGGGTGCCGACCCTCTGCTCCTCTCCAATGCTGGGGAGGTCGATCTCTTCTCCGGTGCCGACGGTTCCTTACTTTTGCACCTAGACGGAACCACCACGAATGCGTTATTCGGTTCTGCAGTTGCCGCCCTTGGCGACATCGACAGCGATGGCGTTCCTGACTTTCTAGTTTCAGAAGTCGGCTACAACTCTGGGGCTGGGCGGGTTTATGTTTACTCTGGCCTCACCGGTTTAGAGATCTTCAGAATCGACGGCGCCGCCGATGATGCGCTCGGAACAGCCATCAGCTCTGCTGGCGATTATGATCTCGATGGCACCTTGGATTTTTTAGTCGGCAGCCCCTTCGCCGACTCAAGCGGACGTTTTGACAACGGCGAAGTTCAAATCTACTCCGGCGCGAATGGCCAAGAGATTTTGTTGCTGGAGGGACCATCCTCTCTAGATTATTTTGGCGCAAGCCTGTCCGGTAATCAGCTCCTCGACTCTGATTCTATTCCCGACTTCATCATTGGCAGCCCCAACCGTGACCCAGGCGGAATTCCGGGCGCTGGTACCGCAACGGTTTTTGACGGCGCAACGGCCTCTGTCCTTTATCAAATCCCAGGTGCTTCCTTCGCTGATAACTTCGGTAACTCCGTCGCTCTCACCGGCGACGTCAACGGAGACGGTTTCGGCGACTTCATCATTGGAGCGCGTTTAGTCGATGCCGGTGGCCTCATGGATTCCGGCTCCGTTTTTGTATTTAGCGGAATCGATAGCGCGATTCTCCTGCGCGTCGACGGCGTGAACTCCCAAGACAATATGGGCGATAGCGTGGCTGGCGGCGTCGACCTGAATGGCGATGGCTATTCCGAAGTTGCTTATGCCGCGCCTTTCGATGATTCGGTCGCCATCCTTTCTGGCGCCGTGGAAGTGCAACGATTGGTGCCGATTTTGGATTTAAGTCAGCAAACATTTTCCAGCGCAGCAGGTGGCAACGTAGTATTCAGTCTTGACTTCCCGCTTTCCGAAGCAGGCGCAAACTATATTTTGCTTGCCTCGCAAACCGGGCTTGGTCCGACTGTTTTTATGGGCGTAACCATCCCGCTTACCGTCGATCCACTGTTCAACCTCATGCTTGCTGGTGGACCACCTCCATTCACCAATAGCACTGGATTATTGAATGCTGCCGGCGATGCAAACGCCATGCTCACGTTGGCTAGTGGCGGAGCTTCCGGCTTGGTTGGCACCACGGTTCAATTTGCCGCAGTGAGTCATGTAGCGGGTGTGCCCACGATGGCGTCCAACACGCGTGGGCTTGAGATTCTGCCTTAGGCGTTACTGCAGTTAAATCGCGTAGAACCAGGGATTTCGGGCGTCAACGTGGCACAATGGGTAGCCATGGAACCGCTAACCACACGCAACGAAGCCCTGCGCTATCACGTCGAAGGACGGCCCGGAAAAATCGAGGTCGTTCCAAGTAAACCCTGCCTGACTCAGATTGACCTTTCGCTGGCTTACACGCCCGGCGTTGCCGAACCTTGCCGCGAAATCGCGAAGGATCCGTCGAAGGTCTTTGATTACACCGCAAAGGGCAATTTGGTGGCCGTGGTGACCGATGGCTCGGCAGTGCTAGGCCTTGGCAACATTGGCCCTGATGCCGCCAAGCCGGTCATGGAGGGTAAAGGCATTTTGTTCAAGCGCTTTGCAGACATCGATGTGTTTGACATTGAACTTGGCACGCAAGATGTCGATGAAATCGTTGCTGCGGTTAAAGCCATCGCGCCCACTGTGTCAGGCATTAACCTCGAAGACATTTCCGCACCGCGTTGTTTCGAAATTGAAAAGCGCCTCCAGGAAGAGTTGGACATTCCGGTGTTTCACGATGACCAACATGGCACTGCTTTGATTGCTGGTGCTGCGTTAATCAATGCGGCGGAAGTGGCTGGCAAGAAAATGGAGGACCTTAAGGTGGTGGTCAATGGTGCCGGTGCTGCAGCGGTGGCTTGCGCCGAATTTGCCATCAGTCTTGGCGTGCCTCGCGAACATCTTCTCATGTGCGACTCCAAAGGTGTGCTACATACGGAGCGCGAAGATGAGCTGAATATCTACAAACAACGCTTTGTGCAGAAAACGGAGCGTCGCTCTCTGGCCGATGCCGTGCGCGGCGCCGATGTCTTCCTCGGTGTTTCCGTAGGCGATGTCTTCACCCCCGACATGTTGCTGGACATGGCGCACAACCCGATCGTCCTTGCGATGGCAAATCCGGATCCGGAAATTTCCTATCCACTTGCAACCCGCACCCGTGCCGATGTCATCATGGCCACCGGACGATCCGACTTTCCAAACCAAGTCAACAACGTCCTCGGTTTTCCGTTTATCTTCCGTGGTGCTTTAGATGCTCGCGCGACCACGATTAATACTCCCATGTTGCACGCCGCATGTTTCGCTTTGGCCGAACTTGCGAAAGAGCCGGTGCCGGAAAATGTGATTGCGGCATATGGTTTGTCCAGCATGGAATTTGGTCGCGACTACTTGATTCCAAAGCCATTGGATCAACGCGTTCTGCGTAGAGTCTCCACCGCAGTCGCAAAGGCTGCGATTGATTCTGGAGTTGCCCGCGGCAACTTAGATTTAGAAACTTACACCCGCCAGTTGGGTGAACGGCTGGGCGATGAGCGCGACCTCATGCGTAAGGTGGTGGCACGCGCGCGTCGTACCGATGGGCTTGTGGTTTATCCAGAAGGCGAAGAAGAGCGCATTTTGATTGCAGCCGAAGCGGTGGTGCAAGAGCGCATTGCGCGTCCACTTTTGTTGGGTCGGGAGAACATCATTCGGGAAAAGGCGAAGAGTCTTGGCATCTCCCTAAAGGGTGTTGAGATGCTGGACCCACGCACCGCTCCTCAGCGCGAGACTTACGCTAAGGAGTTATTGCGGATTCGTCGCCATCGTCGTGGTAATGAAGCGCGCGCCAAGCAATTGTTGCTCGACCCGATGTGGTTTGGCCCCATGATGCTGCGCCAAGGAGATGCCGATGCCCTGGTTGGTGGCGTGACTCGGCATGTGCGAAAGGCCATGGGGCCCATGCTCAAGGTGGTTCCGCGGCGCGAGGGCGTGCGTTTGGCGTGCGGCATGACCATTGTGTTTAGCTCTAAGGGACCGATTTTCCTCACCGACACCGCGGTCAACATTGCGCCGACCGAAGATGACCTCGCTGAAATCGCTCTTCTGGCCGCTGAGGAGGTGCAATCGCTCGGTATTGAGCCGGTGGTTGCCATGCTGAGTTTCTCTAGTTTTGGGGGCACGCCTCATCCAAAGACAGATATGATTCGCCGCGCTGTGCAGATCGCGCGCGACGAAGCACCCGACATCCTCATTGATGGCGAAATGCGTGTCGACGCCGCCCTCGATCCCACCATTCAAACGCGTTACCCCAACTGCCGCTTAAACGGTAAACGCGCGAACATTCTGGTTTTCCCGGACCTCGACGCCGCCAACATTGGCTTTAACTTGGTCCGCATGCTCACCGACGCTCCTGTCGTGGGCCCCATGATGCTCGGTTTGGATCGCCCAGCGCACTTACTGCAGCCGCACTCTTGCGGTGTGTCCGATGTCGTGCACCTGACCGCCATCGCCGCCATGGGCGGAACTGCAGTGCCCTACCCCGTCGAAGCCTGATGTCTTACACCGTAGTTTTTGAACTTCCACCCGATTGCGATCCCGAAGAGCAGCCGCAGGAAGCGTGGCGCGATATGGCATCGCAGCAATTGGAAATCCCGATGGCCGACATCGCGGAAGTTCAGTTAGAGCGGATTAGTTTCGATGCACGCGCACGCCACATGGAGTGGCGGATTAGTGCCACGGTATACATGCAGGGTGAAGAAGTGCCGGCGCCTCCTTCCGAGGAAGCTCCACGTTATGACGCACCCGCCGACGATGCGGCACACGTGGTGATCATCGGTAGCGGACCGGCTGGATTGTTTGCAGCATTACGTTTGATTGAAAAAGGCGTAAAGGTCACGGTTTGTGAGCGTGGCAAAGAGGTGCAGGGACGACGCCGAGATATTGCCGACCTCAACCGCGGTGAAGAAGCGGAACCGGAAAGCAATTACGCATTTGGTGAAGGCGGTGCTGGAACTTTCTCCGATGGCAAGCTTTACACCCGCAGCAGCAAGCGCGGCAACGTAAGTGACATTCTCAAAATGTTCGTCGCGCATGGTGCTCCTGCACGCATCCTTTCGGCATGGCGGCCCCATATCGGCAGTAACTTGCTTCCAAAGGTAGTTAGCGCCATGACCGAAACCATTCGCGCGGCCGGCAGTGAAGTTCTTTTCGATGCCCGCGTCGATGAGATCCTCACCGATGGCGCCGAAAACCCAACCACCACGGGTGTGCGTCTAAGCGACGGTCGCGAAATTGAAGCGCAAACGGTCATCCTCGCCACCGGCCATTCCGCACTCGACGCTCTGCAACTTGCACAACGTGCTGGTGCAACTTTGGAGGCTAAAGGATTCGCCATGGGTTTACGCGTCGAGCATGAACAGGAGTGGTTGGACCAAGTGCAATACCGCGGACAGCGCGAAGATGCTGGACTGCCCGCTTCCTTCTACGAAGTGAATACGCAGATCCACGAACGCGGTGTATTCAGCTTTTGCATGTGCCCAGGCGGATGGATTGTTCCAAGTCAATCGACGCCAGGCACCCTAGTGGTCAACGGCATGTCGCTATCGAAGCGCGACTCACCTTATGCCAACAGTGGCGTAGTGGTTTCGATCGAGCCAAAAGATTGGTGCGGTAAACGCGGTTGGCGTTGGGGTTTCAACGACATGATGAAGAAGGCCGCCGAGGTCTCGGATCATCCAATGCTGCACGAATCGATTCAGGATCCACGCGGCGGAGAGGACATCGACGTGGCCGAAGGTCGCTTGCCGGTGCACCCAGCCATCGACCCTTTCTTTGGCGTGCGTCTTCAACTCGCGCTTGAAGTCTTGGCCTCCCACGCTGGCGGTCACGATGGCAAAGCTCCAGCCCAACGTTGCGATTTGTTCGTTGCGGGTGAAGGTGAAATCGGTGAGGAGATGCCAACCAGCTACCTACCCGGCGTCACTCCGTACGACCTTGCCAGCTTCCTCCCCCGCGGCATTACCAACCGCTTGCGCGAGGCTCTGACCGAGTTCGATGAGCATCTTCCAGGTTTTGCTGGCGCCAATGGTCAGCTTTTGGGCGTCGAAACCAGAACATCTTCGCCGGTTCGTATTCTCCGTGATAACGAAACCCTGGAAAGCGATTCCCTATCTGGCCTTTACCCTTGCGGGGAAGGCGCTGGATATGCAGGTGGAATTGTTTCTGCCGCACTCGATGGAGTCCAAGTCGCGAACAAAATTCTCGCGCAAATGCCCGTGAACTCTTGAGTTCAAAAGGCCAGTTGGTCGATAAATCAGGGCTTATGCCCGTCCCGTTCCATCTAAGCTCCCAACCCGATGGTCTCCCGTACACACGCGAGAGGTCCGTCGTCGATGGGATTGAACGCATTACCTATAAGCCCTTGGTAAAGCGCTACGACACACCGTTGTTGTTCACTCATGGAATGTGGCATGGAGCTTGGTGCTGGCAAACTTGGCAGCAGCTCTTCGCGCTTTGGGGCTGGGAAAGCGTGGCCTTCAGCTTGCCTGGACATGGCGAGTCTGCCGTGCAGCGCCCCATTCGCTGGTGCACGCTTGGTTATTACACCAAGTTTTTAGAGCGTGAAATCGACCGCATGGCGCAAAAGCCCATCGTCATCGGGCACAGTTTAGGCACCGCCCTTTGCCAACGTTACCTAAAGAGCGTCGGCGATCTTCCTGCTGCTGTCATGCTTTCGCCATGGCTTTCGCATCGCATGATTGGTTTGTTCGCACGTTACTTCGGCCTCGATTTGGCTGGGGGACTTGCCGCCTGCCTCACGCTCTCGGCCACCCCGGCAGTGCGCAGTCCTGCCAACGCAGCGCGCATTTTCCTTTCGGAGTCCGCGGTTTGCACGCCAGAGGAATTGCACGATGGCCTCTGCGATGAATCTATGTGGCTAGTGTTGCAACACAACCCGCCCTTCTGGAAACCCAAAACCGACACCGACACTCCGCTGTTGTGGATTTCCGCCGGTAAGGATTTGTTAATCCCTGAAGAGCAGTCGCGTGATTCCGCCAAAGAGTTTGGCGCCGATTACATGGTGGCGGAACTTGCCGGCCATGACCTCATGATGGAACCCGATCACGCATTAACTGCGGCTTGGATTCATGACTGGCTTGCGCAACGTTTTAAGAACGAGCGCGAGAAGAATGACAAGTTAACCGCGGACTTCGCGGCCTGATTCTCCTGTTGCCCAACTTGGTGGCGGAGCTGTAAAGCGCAACACTTCGTCTTTGGTGGGATGCTTGAACTCAAGGCTCCATGCATGCAGGCCAACCGAGCGATTCTTTAGCGATTGCTCTGCTCCATACTTTAAGTCACCGGCCAGCACTAAGCCTGCCGCAGCACAGGCCACTCGCAACTGATGCGCCCGTCCTGTTTTCGGTTGTAAGCGTAAAAGGCTACCGCGTGGATTCACTTCCAAAATTTCCCAAAGGGTGATGGCCTCTTTCGCACCTTCACGTTTGCCAATCGTGACTCGATTGCGTGAGCGGTCCTTCCACAACCATTGACGCCACTCGCCTATTCGATCCATCTCCAACTTCGGTGTCGCGCGGCTCCACGCAAGATAGGTCTTCTGCACTTCATGACGTTGCCATGCAGCCGAAAGTCGTGACGCCCCCTTACTAGTGCGAGCAAAAACAACCACGCCGGAAACCGGACGGTCTAAGCGGTGGACAACTCCAAGGAAAACATCGCCCGGCTTGTTGTATTCCTGCTTCACCCATTGCTTGGCTTGGTCGAGCAAAGAAAGGTCTCCGCTGTCATCGGGCACGATGGGCTGACAAGCAGGCTTCACAACCACCAACACATGGTTGTCCACGTAGAGCACGTTTAGTTTCGACATTAAGCGGAGTCCCCTTTTGCCAAACAGTATTCCACCAAGCTCAAAAGCTCGGTACGCGAGAATGGTTTGGCGAGGAAGCTGGCCTTAAGTTCACGGACATCGTCCATGGATAAGTCTGTGGCGTAACCGGTGGTAATAATGATGCTGCCCAGAAAGCCGTCTTCGCGAAGTTGACGCGCAAGTTCGATACCGCCAACTTCCGGCATGAAGGTATCGGTGAACACAAGATCTACTTTGCCGTGTTGCTTAATGAACTGCAGAGCTTCTTTGCCATTTGCAACAGCCACCACTTCATGCCCAACGCTTTCAAGCATAGCCGTGGAGACTTCGCGCACGGCATCTTCATCTTCCACCACAAGAATGTTGCACTCTTGGTGCTGCTCTGAGCCGCCCTCTTCTTCCACCACCGATGTTTGCGAATCGACTTCCATCGGCAAGTAAACGTGAATCTTAGTGCCCGCTCCTGAAACGCTTTCCACCTGGATAGAGCCTTCTACCCCTCGCACGATTCCATAAACCGTTGCCAAGCCTAGGCCTGTTCCCTCGCCCGCTCCTTTGGTGGTGAAGAAAGGTTCAAACACCCGGTCGCGCACTTCGCTGGACATGCCAACTCCGTTGTCGCTTACGCAAAGATGTAACCATTGCCCTTGTTGGCCTTCTCCATCGCGCCTTACTGCTTCGGCCTTCACGCTTAGTTTTCCGCCGTCTGGCAGAGCATCCATGGAGTTCGTGACTAGATTCAGAACGATTTGCCCAAGCTCCGATGGTGCCAAAGGCAAGGACTGCAAATCATCGCCAATTTGAAAGGAGAAGCGAATGTCCTGGCGCACCAAAGGCTTCAGTAACCCTTGAAGGGCCTCCAGCTCGGCCTTTGCATGGCACCGACCCCGATCCATGTGCTGCGTGCGCGAAAACGTGAGCAAGCGAGAAGTCATTTCCGATGCTCGTTGGCATGCCTGAATGATGCGTTTTAAATGACGCCCTGGCGTACTTGAAGATTGCACATCTAAGGCTGCGAGACTCGCACTCCCGGTGATGGCTGTCAGCAAGTTATTAAAGTCATGCGCAACTCCGCCAGCAAGCTGACCAACCGCCTCCATCTTTCGCGCTTGTGCCATACGCTGCTGCACCAAACGCTTTTGCTCTAGCATGTCTTGCTGATCTTCCCGGCGGGTTAGGAAAATGAACACACCCGCCGCAAAGGCAAGTACAAAGCTCAGGCCTCCAAGAATGAAGGTCACATTGTGCGAATGACCGAGGCCATCAAAAGCAGCCTCGGAAGGTGAAATACTCAAATCCCACCTTCGGTCCAAAATGGTAAGGCTTGCAATGGAGGATGACACATTCTCCATGGTGCTTTCGCTTTCCGGATTAGAAACGTAAACCTCCACTCCTTGGTCATGGATTTCTATCGCAAACCGTTGGCGAAACTCTGCGCCCAGAGCATTGTTCATCATGTCTTGGGAGCGAAACACACCATTTACAAATCCCTTACTCCCTGGCCCGCCTTCCTTATCGCCATTCACTGGAAAGTATGTCGCGAACCCGCCTCCGCCTTGGAAAAGTTGAAGCGGGGCAGTGAGGCAGGCGTGTCCCATTTTTGATGCACCTTGAATCGCTTCAACTGCAACGGGGTGGTCTAAAACGTTTTTCCCAAGAGCCGCTTCATTCCCCTCTAAGGGTGTTACCCAAGTAATGATGTAATCTGGACTAACCCAGTTCAGCGCCTGCACTCCCGTAAACTCACGATGCAAGACTTCAGCTTGATCCACAAACTGCTCTTCCGTTTGAATCAAGCCGCTCTCCATACCTTGGCTCATCATTTGGATGGAAAGCAAACGACTGCTCAAATAATCGTGGAGCCGCAATGCAACTTGCTTTGCCACCAAGTCCACTCGCGCACTCGCTTCCGCCACGGAATCCTGATGCATTTTATGGCCCAATCCAAGAACCGGAAGCCCAAGCACGGCCGTGGTGATTCCAGCAGCAAGGAGTGGGTTAATACGTTGCATGATTTACTGCCTCTGCCAGCGGCCACAAAAGCCGCAAGGTAAGCGTCGTCCAGAAGCTGTTTCTGGAATCCAAAGCTCACCGCACTCTACCTTGCCCGGGCCAAGGTCGCCCAACATGTTTTCGAAAGCCAACGGAGAACAGCCAATCGCATAGGAGGAGAGAATGAGAAAGCTCCCTGCTTCAGGAGCAAGCAAGCCGTGCGCGTCTTCCAACAAAGGCATAATGCCCGTTTCAAATTGCCACTTCTCTCCTTTGGGACCACGTCCATAATGAGGTGGGTCCAACAAAATGCCGTGATAAGTATTTCCACGACGACGTTCCCGCGCGACAAACTTAGCCGCGTCTTCCAAAATCCAACGCAAAGCCCGGTCGCCTAAGCCACTACGGCTTGCATTCTCTGAAGCCCAATCCACCGACGCGCGCGAAGCGTCTAAGTGCGTCACCTGCCAACCGTCTTGTGCCGCAAGAATGCTTGCGACCCCGGTGTATCCGAACAGGTTCAGCAAACGCAATGGACCGTCGGCTTGCTCTTGCAAAACCTTGCGCTGCTCACTCACCCACCTCCAGTTGGCTGCCTGCTCAGGGAAAATACCAATGTGTTTAAATGGGGTTGGCTGAATCCGTAGAGTTAAATCGCCGGATCGCAACTCCCAATGGCTCGGAAGTGAGTTATTTTTCTTGTGCCAATAGCCGCCGCGATCACTTTCGCGCTCGAACTTGAAATCGGCTTGCTGCCACTCCTTGGCCTCTAGCTGGGGGCGCCATAACGCCTGCGGGTCGGGTCGGCGCAAGACATAGGGCCCCACGCGCTCCAACTTTTCGCCTCGCCCGCTATCTAATAGCTCATAAGAGGCAAGGCCAGGGTAGGCGAAGTTCTCCATTGCGGCAAAGGATAGCGCGATTCAGGGGTGGCGGACGCCCTCGTCGGCGTTACCTTTGTGAGTCCGCATTCGCGGGCCCCATAGTCCCATGACAACTCTCTTTGTGGCCAAGGAAAGTCGCGACGGCGAAACCCGTTGTGCGGCGACTCCTGAAACCGTCGGGCGTTACACGAAACGTGGCTTTAAGGTGCTGGTGCAAGCCGGTGCTGGAGAAGCCGCTAACTATCGTGACTCCGACTTCTCTGATTCTGGTGCAGAAATCATTTCCGATTTCGCATCGGGTTGTTCTCAAGCTGACCTGGTTTTGAAGGTTGGACGCGCCACCGTAGAGGAGGCGGCCCAGATGAAGAAAGGTTCCTTGTTGGTTTCTTTCTTGCAAGCCGTGCAGGATCCCGAATCCGCAAAAGCCTTGTTTGATGCAGGCGTCGGAAGTTTCGCCATGGAGTTAGTGCCACGCACCACTCTGGCGCAAAAGATGGACGCGCTTTCATCGCAAGCCAACATTGCTGGATATAAAGCGGTGTTACTTGCCGCTTGCGAACTAGGTCGTTACTTCCCATTGTTAATGACAGCTGCCGGCACGGTAAAACCTGCACGTGTGGTCATCTTCGGCGTTGGTGTTGCAGGTCTACAAGCAATCGCAACTGCGAAACGCCTCGGTGCGATTGTGGAAGCCACTGACATTCGACCAGAAGTGAAGGAGCAGGTCGAATCGCTCGGCGGCAAATTCATTGAAGTGAAGGCCGACGAAGGCGGTGAAGAAGCCAGCGTTTACGCTAAGGAAGCTTCCGATGACTACAAAAAGCGTCAGGCGGAAGCGGTCACTGCAAGTGTTGCCGCCGCCAACGTAGTCATTACCACTGCGCAAGTTCCTGGTAAACGCGCGCCAGTCTTAATGCCCGACGCCATGATTGCACAAATGCAAAATGGAGCAGTCATTGTCGACCTTGCAGTGGAGCAAGGCGGCAACGTCGAAGGCAGTGAAGTTGGCAAGGTTGTGGTGAAACATGGGGTGCACATTGTTGGCACGCCGAACTTGCCAGCAACCGTTCCAGAACACGCTTCCGACTTGTACGCGCGCAACGTGCAGCATGTTGTTGATCACATCGTCCCGACGAAAGAGAACGATGACTTGGAACTGCGCCTCGACATGGAAGATGAAATCATCTCCGGCTCGATTGCATTCCTAAACGGCGATGTCCGCCACGCCCCCACCGCTGAAGCCCTAAACCTCGAGGTTGCCCAGTCATGATTTTCCTTCTCATGCTTTTTGTTTTCATGCTGGCCATTGTGGTTGGCAATGAACTCATTTCAAAAGTGCCGCCCACTTTGCACACGCCACTCATGTCGGGCGCAAATGCGATTTCCGGCATTACGATTGTCGGCGCTCTCATGTGCGCGCAGTTCACCGAGGGCATGGCGTCGCAGGTCCTCGGCGTGATTGCGATTGCGCTGGCCACCATTAATGTGATTGGCGGCTTCATGGTCACCGACCGCATGCTTGGCATGTTCGCCTCTAAGAAAAAGAAGGGGAAGTAGATCATGGATGGCTTTCATCTCTCAGGGTTGCTTTATCTCGTTGCAACCGCACTTTTCATCCTCGGCATCAAACGGCTGGCCAAAGTCCGCACTGCCCAATCCGGCAATAAGCTCGCCGCCATCGGCATGCTCCTTGCCGTAGTTGTAACTTTGGTTTCACCTGAAGGTGGAGTGGAACTGAAGTGGACGACTGTTGTCATCGGCCTGCTGCTTGGCGGCGTGGTGGGCGGCGTCATGGCAAAGCGAGTTGAAATGACTGGCATGCCAGAACTCGTCGCATTGCTGAACGGTTTTGGCGGTTTAGCCTCTACGGTGGTTGCTCTCGCCGAATTCTGGGGGCGCTTTGTTTCCTCCCCAGCTAGCAGCCTGCCCGGCTCTCCAGCAGATTTGCCTGGCGGACCACTAGGCGGCGCAGTCTGGGCAGTTGCCATTGTTATGTCGGTTCTCATCGGCACGGTGACCTTCACCGGATCGCTGCTAGCCATGGGTAAGTTGTCTGGAAAGATTTCTGGCAATCCCATCATTCTTCCTGCGCGCCATCTGATCACCGGCGTGTTATTGCTCGGCGGACTAGTCGCTGGCTTCTACGGAATGTTCGGCGCGGAAGGCGACATGGCAACCACGCTGTTGCTCACGCTTTGTCTGGCAGCTGGGCTGTTCGGCATCACTTCGGTACTGCCGATTGGCGGCGCCGACATGCCGGTGGTGGTCTCCCTGCTCAACAGTTACTCCGGACTCGCCGCTTCCATGGCCGGCTTCGTGATTGGCAACTCGCTACTAATTGTTGCGGGTGCCTTGGTGGGCGCAAGTGGACTCATCCTCACCATGGTCATGTGTAAAGCTATGAACCGTTCCCTCGGCAACGTTTTGATTGGCGGCTTCGGCGCATCAGACAGTGCTTCAGGTGGGGGCGGTGGTGCAGATGAATACACCTCGGTCAAATCGGCTGGTGCAGAAGAAGCCGCCATGATTCTTGAATCAGCAACTTCGGTCATCTTCATTCCTGGTTACGGCATGGCCGTTGCGCAAGCCCAACACATCGTCAAAGAACTTGGCGAAGAAATGGAGAAGCGCGGCGCAACGGTGAAGTACGGCATCCACCCCGTCGCTGGTCGTATGCCTGGCCACATGAACGTGTTGTTGGCCGAGGCCGATGTCCCCTACGAGCAACTTCTCGAACTCGAAAAGATTAACGGCGACTTCAAGACCACCGACGTGACCGTCATCATTGGCGCGAACGATGTTGTGAACCCGGAAGCCATCGAAAATCCTCAAAGCCCGATTGCAGGCATGCCGATTTTGAACGCGCATGAATCGGGAACCGTGCTTATGGTGAAGCGTTCCTTGTCGCCCGGTTATGCCGGCATCAAGAACCCGCTGTTCGAGCGTGAGAATACCTACATGTGTTTCGGCGATGGCAAGGCCTTCCTGGTCGACGTGCTCGCAGAACTCAAGGATTCTTAAGCTTTCACGTTGCGTAGCCCATTAGCCACCGCCCTCGGATGTTTCCGCATCCTGCTGGCGGTGGCTTTCGCAATTCTTGGCTTGCCCATGGCCCTCGGTGTGTTGCTGATTTCCTTCGGCAACAACCATCGGCGTGCGCGACTCGGCGGACGCGGTGTGCGTTTATGGAGCTGGGTGACGCGCCGTGCGCTTGGCATTCATGTCAGCGTAAAAGGTTTGCCACCGCCGGCCGGAAGTTTTGTGGTAAGCAATCATGTTTCTCACTTCGACATCTTGGTGCTGACCAGCCTTTACCCAACGAGCTTGGTTGGCAAAAAGGAGATCCTCAAATGGCCCTTGCTCGGACAACTGGCTTGGCTCATTGGTACCGTTTTCGTGGACCGCGGCGACCGCAATAAAACCACTGAAGTCGCCGAACAAATGCGCGGCTACTTAGACTCCGGCGCAACCGTCACGCTCTTTCCAGAAGGCACTTGTGGCGACGGCAAACACGTCCTTCCATTCAAGCGTTCGTTGTTTGCAGTGCCCGCCGACCTAAATATTCCGACTTGGCCAGTAGCGGTGCGCTACCCCGATCCCGCCGCAGCATGGGACGATGACACCCCGTTCGCACTCCACATGTTCCGCTTGCTTTGCCACACCAAACTAAGAGCCATCGTCGAGTTCGGTGAACCTATCGCAAAAGGTATGGAGCGTAAGCCTCTCTCCTTTGAGGCTCACGCTCGGGTAGACGCACTATTCAAACGCCTCGCTGAACCCGACGAGGAAAAAATCCCCAGTTAGAGGACGCCCAGTGCCTCTACTGCTTCATCACGCCCCATTGCCTTGGCCTTCTCCAAAGGAGTTTCTCCAATGGCATTGACCGCAGTCGAGTCGGCGCCGGCCTCGACCAAGGCACGAATGCTCACCGGCTTGTTATAGCCGGCAGCCCAATGCAAGGGAGTGTCTGACTTTACTCCTTGGACTGCCTGCAAGTTTCCGCCTGCACTGACCAACAATGCAATCATGGCCTCGGGGTCATGCGCGAGAATGGCGAAGTGCAAGGGAGTCCCACCGTACTCGCCCACAACGTTGACGTCGGCGCCGGCTTGAAGAAGTGTGGACGCGGCATCGATTGCACTGTTGCGCACAGCGACTAAAAGTGGGGAATCATCGACCTGGTTGCGGGCCTCCATGTCCGCTTCGGCGCCTAGCAAAAGCTCTATGCAACCCGGAGCATTCACCGAAGCTGCAAGGTGTAGCGCAGTGACCTGCCCGGCCGCAGGAACATGAACTTTTGCTCCGGCTTGGATCAACATCTCTAAGCTTCCTTTCGCTCCGCTAGATGCCGCTAGGTGAAGCGCGCTTAAGCCGTCCCTAGAAAATTCCTCCAAGTCTGGCTCCGAAACAAGCAAGTACTTTAGGACGCCCACGGAATTGTAAGCGGCGGCATATTGCAGGGCGCTGTATCCAGAGGGTCCATCCCCCGTGAGGTTGGCCTTCGCATCGAGTAACGCCGTTACCGCAAGCAACCGATCGTTCATGCAAGCCACATGTAGGGGTGTGGTGCCATCGACAGCGAAAGCTTCAAGATTTGCCCCCGCATTGATTAACAACTCCATCGCTTCTATGGACGAGCTTTCGGCAGCATAATGCAATGGAGTTTTACCGAGTTCATCTTTGGCCGCGAGATCCGCGTCGTACCGAATCAAAAGCTCAACCATTTCCGTTTGTCCTTTTGCCGACACGAAATGAAGCGCGGCAATCCCGCCGGCCATGGTCAATCCACTATCAGCGCCAGCGCGCAATAATCCTTCCACGTAATGCCTATCTTCTATCCCAATCGCCAAAAACAAAGGAGTAAACCCAGCATTGTTCTTGATGTCTAGATCTGCGCCGGCCCTCAAGAGAGTTTGAAAAGTGTCGAGCGGATACTCGCCAATGTTCGCATGAAGCGCGGTATTGCCAAGATTGTCTTGAGTATTCAAGGAGGCGCCCGCACTCAGGAGTGATTCCATGGCAACACTGGACCCATAGCTCGCCGCAAAATGAAGCGAAGAGCGTCCGATGCTATCGGTCCCATTTGGCGAAGTGCCAAAATCCAAAAACGCGCTTACCGCAGCATCGGAAGTGCTGGCGATGGCACTATGTAAAGGCTGAATCCCCAGGTCATTCCTGCTCTCTGCACTTGCGCCGGACTTCAGAAGAAGCGTAACCGTCGATGCTTTGTTTCGGCTTGCCGCCAGATGCAATGCCACTTCCCCCGCTGGTGTTTTGCAGTTTAGATCGGCGCCGAAACGCAGAAGTACCGGAATGACTGCATTATTCCCGAGACCTGCAGCAATATGCAACGGAGTCATGCCTGCATCATTGGTGGCGTCGACCTGTTCTGGATTCTCCTTAAGCAGCGATTCAAGCAAACTAGCGTTGTCATTTGCCGCTGCCTGGTGAAATTTGCTTCCGCCAATCTGCGGAGCTGCTGCCTCGAGGGTGTTTAATGAAAAAAGGAGTAAGGCGACGAATGAGAGCCAACGCATGCCTTTAGTTTATGAGCGCTCTCCAGTCTTGGGATGAAAGAAGCTCTTCGCGCCACCCTGACTTTGTAGTCCCAACTCAGAAATGGGCGACTACCAAAGTCTTTTCCGGGGTGAACTTAACCTCCTCCCAAACTTGATAGGACTGATATCCTATGTCCATGACTAAGGTGTCCCTCCTGCTTGCTTCCCTACTTCTTTGTGCAGCTTCCTGCTCCAACTCAGAGACCGCGACTGGATCAGAAATGAACACGGTTGGTTTTATGTTTTCCTCCGCGGAGCCACCGCAAGAGGTCGACATCATGAACTACACCATTTTATCCACCCAAGTTGCTGGAGGCGGGGCTATCAGCCCTGAGCAGGTCGCCAGCCTGCCAGGCAAGGGCTACAGCACCATCATCAACCTCCAGTTTGAGCGTGAGGATGGGGTTAAGGCTGAGATCGCGGCCGCAGATGCTGCCGGCCTCACCTACGTTTCGGTTCCCGTAGGAGGCGACGACTTCACTCTGGAGCACGCCAAGCAAGTTTCCGATGCCATCGCAGCGAGTTCCGGGCACGTATTGCTCCACTGCCGCAGTGGTGGCCGCGTTTCGGCGGTTTGGGCTTTGACCCGCGCTATTGATGAAGGCCTCACCCCTTCCGAGGCTGGCCGAGTTGCCGCAGAGGAAGGATGCCGTCCGATTCCAGAGTCGATGGTCAACCGCGTGGTGACGGAGCTCCAGGACGCACGCTAAGCGGTTCTTTCTAAGAACTTTCCGGGTGAGGACTACGGTCGTCACCCGGTTTTTAAATTATGTCCAAACTTTAACATAGTTAAAGCGTATCTTGATATTGTGAAAGGAGCCCCGCTGGGCCCCACCACACTCCTCATGTCTGATTCGCCCCTAAACGCGCTCAAGGCCTTCCAGGCCCTCGATCTGGCCGACCAAGAACTAGCCCTTGAGCTTGTTTCTTGCTCCGGTTCGCTCAAGGAGCTCGCCAAACGGCGGTCGGTCAGCTACCCAACCATTCGCCAGCGACTGGACCGACTGATTGCCCGACTTGAGGCCGCTCAGTCGGAGCAGCCCTTGGATCCAATGGCCGAGCAATTAGCCGATTTGGTCGAGCGAGGAGAGATGACTTTAGGTGGGGCAAAAGCCGCCCTGAAGGTTCATCGCGAACTTCTTGAAACTCAAGCCCGGAAATCATCATGATCGAACTCCTTTTTCAATCCGACCCCACTCCTTGGTTTAGTGCCGAGACTGCAAACCTGTTCGGTGGCCTTGGAGGCGCCGGCATCGGAGTCATCGGCGGCACATTGGGGGCTGCGGCCGGAATGTTCGCACCAAAAGGAAAGGGGCGGGGCTTGGTGCTTGGCGGCATGATGGCTTTTGCCATCGTCGGTGTGATCACCCTCATCATTGGAGTGGTCGCCGTTTCGGGAGGCCAGCCCTACCATGTTTGGTATCCCATGGTGCTGTTGGGAGCGTTGCTTGCCGGTCTCTTTGGAGGATTAACTCCGGTCATTCGCAAACGCTATGCAGAAGCAGAAGCGCGCCGGCTTGATGCCGACGCGCTTCGTCGCTCCTAGGTTAGGAGTGGATTAGGAGAAGGTTGGCGGTCTAGAAGCCACCGCCGCCTTGGTCCCCGCGATTTCCGCCGCCGCTGCCACGACCGCCACGACCGCCGCCACCAAAGCCGCCAAATCCACGGGAATCATTCAATTCCGTGTATTGCGTCATTTGCTCAGGGGTTAGGGAAGCGCTGAGAGTTTCGGTTTCGAGCTCACTAATCTCGGTCATGCGTGTGCGGATTCCATCGCGGTCACCCCAACCGTTTTCGCGCATGTCGGCAAAAAACGCAGTGCGCGCCACCGAGCTTTCATTCAATGCTTTCGAGAGAACTTCGGTTTGCATGGAATCGAGACCCAGTTGTTCGGCCAACTCAGTAACTCGAGTTTCCAACTGCTCCAGACGACGCTCTTCACGGCGAGCATCGCGTTCTGCATCTTCCTGCTGTTCCCGTTGTTGAATCACTGCACCAACCGCAGCATCAAACCCTTGTCCTGTCGGCATGGAGTTCGCGGCCAGCGGGAACTCTTCTCCATCAGGCAACCGACCATCACGTAGAGCTCGGTCCATTTCTACCGCGCTAGAAACGCGATCTTTCAGGGTCAAAATGCTGCCCCCTTGCACGTCCAGCTGCCGCTCCATGTTGTCGAGCTGCATTTGCATGGCATCGAACTGCTTGCCAAGGTCGACCTCAGCTTCTGTGGCGGCTGCGATTTCTTGGCTGCTTGCAGGTTCCGTCGAGGAAGAGGAAAGTATGGCGCTACCGACCAGGCCGCCGACGATTCCGGTGACGAAAATGAGAAAGGTTTGAAGGAGTTGGTTCATGTGAGGTGCTTGGGCCTAGCCATTTTGACATAAATTGCCCGAATGCACCAAAACCCCGCTCCCGGACCCAGGTTCCGCCTTGCTCAAGCACCCCAAAACAGCGAGAATGGCCCTCGGAACCTGCTAATCCCATGAAAATCCGGTCTCTAGCTTTTTTGCCCCTTCTTCTGGTCGCTGCCTGCTCTTCGGAGCCGGTCCGCCTGTATCAACTCCGCGATGCCGATTCCGGCACTGAGGAGCAGGCCTCCTATTTACGTCTGGAGGCCGCAGTCAACCTGGCCAACGAATTCCTCAGCACCTCGACCTATGCTCGCGGCTTCCCAGCTGAACAAGCGCGCTTCTCCATGGGGTTGTCGGATTTACTTTTACACCTTGAAGGCGAAGGCGTCGTCAGCATGCGCATTGAAACTGCTGGCTGGGGCGACATTCGCACTTCCTTCGGCGATGGCGTGCATCCAAACGACCAAGGTTTCTTAACCGCGCGGCGCACCAATGCCGATGCCACCGGCGACGCCACCTCCGATGCTGCCTTCTTGCAACTAAGCGTCACCGACATGGCTGCCTTGTTACTCCGCCAAGCCGCAACTCTTCGCGAAATGCAAGAGCGCGGCGAGTTTGACTTTTGGATCAACTACAACTTGCTTGGCTTTAACCCACAAACGGGTTGGATGGAAGGCAATGTCGTGGAACGTAGAGCCTATGCCGTGCAAGCTGGTTTCTACCAATGGATGGGTCAACGCAGCATGACTGTTGTTGGCGATGGCGCCGCTTCTGCTGCAGGCGAAAGCGTGGAAGATGCGCCCTTGGTGTTACCTGCTGTAACTCCACCGGGCGGCGGCAACTTTCCAGAACCTGACTTTCCTTAGGAAGCTAGGATTTAGGCTGGGTATTCCCTAGAACTAAAAGGCGCCGGTCATCCACGGAACGCAAAGCGTAATCGCAGCCCAAGCGATGATGCTTACTGGGATACCAATCTTCAAGAAGTCGCGCCAGGCATAACCGCCTGGCCCGTAAATCATGAGGTTCGATTGATGTCCGATCGGCGTTGCAAAACACACCGATGCGCTCATCGCGATTGCGAGAATAAAGGCGCGAATGATGGAATGCCGATGATCGTCTGTATAACCGCCATCGTTCGCAATCGTTTCTGCAGCGTTAATCGCAATCGGCGTGAGCAAGACTGCGACTGCTTGATTGGAAACTAAAGAAGAAAGTACTGCACCTAAAAGTGTGAGTCCGCCCAATACGGCAATCGAGCCATAGCCATCCAGGGAATGCACAAGTCCCTGAGCAATAATGGAAGCTGCGCCAGTATTTTGCATGGCGGTGCCAAGTCCAATGGTGCCAATCATGAACAGCAAAATCGGCCAGTCGATGGCGCGATAAGCTCGGCGCGCAGTGAGGCAGCCCGAAGCAATCATGGCCACGGCGCCACCGAGCGCCGCAAACGGAAGTAAGTCCTTATTGTTGGTGATTGACAACAGGGAAAACAACACCATGATCATTACGGTGATGAATAAGGAGCGTCGCGCCAAACCGCGCAACATGACCCATTTATGCGCGCCGGTGAGAAGGAAGAAATCCGTGGAGTTGCGCAAGCGAGACTGCGAAGTGTCATCGCCGCAAACCAGGAGGAGGTCGCCCGGTTGCAGTACTTGCTTAGATGCGCGTTCGCGGATGTGTTGGTTGTTACGCAACACCGCCACCGTAATCGCGCCAAAATCGCGCCATAGGTGGAGATCGCCGATGGTGCGGCCGACTAGCGCCGAGTGAGGAGAAACCGCGAGTTCAAAGAACTGCATGGTTTTCGGGTCGAAGCGCGCTTCATTGAACAGCTTTAACCCGAGTTCATCTTGCAGACCTGCGAGGTCATCTACCGAGCCGCGCAGCATGACGACGTCGCCCACTTCGATGGATTCGTTGTAGTACGGAGGCCAAACCATTTCCTCTCCGCGCGCAAAGAACAGCAGGTTAGCGCGCACGCCGTCGAAATTCTCCTTATAGCTCAAACCCAACAAACGCGAAGTTGGACCGATTTGGAGTTCGGTTACGTATTCGCGGTGCGTCGACCCGGCCATCATCGAAGTGAGTGATTCGCGGGCGGGCAAAAGTTTGCGCGCGAAGACTGCGATAAATAACACGCCGACAATCAACAGCGGAAAGCCAACCGGCGACAACTCGAACATGCCAATCGGTTCGTAGCCCATTTGCTCTGCAACACCGCTCACCAGCAAGTTGGTCGAAGTGCCAACTAAGGTGCTCATGCCGCCGAGGATGGTGCCGAATGCCATCGGGATGAGCAGACGAGTGACGCGAATGCCGGTCTTTTGCGCCATGTCGACCAACACCGGGATGAAAACCAGAACTACCGCAGTGTTGTTGAGGAAAGCCGAGGTGATTCCGGAGACCAAAGCCACCGCGAGAATCACACGGCGTTCGCGTCCTTCCGAAACCCGCAGCACCACGCGCGCGAAAAACTCCACCGCGCCAGTGCGCGACAACCCTTCGCCCATGACGTACAACGCCGCCACGGTAATTACAGCGGAGTTGCCGAATAGGCCAAGCGCTTCATTCGCTCCAAGCAGGCTTTCGGTTGGGTCGAAGTCCGGCTTGAACATGCGGATGACCTGACCCGCGCTCACCAAAATGATAAGCAGGCCAATACCAATTGCATCAATGCTCGCCTTCTCGGTTACGAGAAGGACAAGGATTCCAACGATAAGCCCAAGGACTAGAAGACCTTCAACACCCATGCGTGGTCATGTTAGCAGCCGAACCGCCGTGACCTTGTACTCGGGCGTACCGATTTCCGGGTCTTTGCCATCGCCGGTGAGCACATTGGCGCGCGCCTCTGCGAAGTGCATCGGCATCCATAGAACTCCGGGGTGCACGGCATCGGTCACTTTCGCCTGAACCGTGATAACGCCGCGGCGCGACTCGACTTTAAGGTCGGTTCCGTGCGTAATGCCTAAATCGCGAGCATCGGCAGGAGCAATCTCCACAAAACAGCGGTCTTGCTTGTCCATGTGCCCTTCACTGCGCGCGGTTTGGGTCGCAGCGTTGTAGTGATAGAGAGTGCGCCCGGTGGTGAGAAGGAATGGGTAGTCATCGTCCGGCTCCTCCCATGGCGGAGTGTGATCCAAACCGTAGAACAAACCCTTGCCGCGGATTGGCGCTCCTTGGTGAAGGAACTTTGTGCCGGGGTGGTCAAGCTCTGGACATGGCCATTGCAGGCCAAAGCTTTCAATGCGGTCGTAGCGGATACCAAAGAAGCGTGGTGAGTGGTCGGCGAACTCATTCCACACCGATTCTGGATCTGCAGGTCCCCAATCATCGCCAAGTGCGGCCGCAACTTCATGCAAGATCTGCAGGTCGGCGCGCGCTTCGCCAGGTGGGTCGAGCGCTTTCCGTACTCGTTGCACACGACGCTCCGAGTTGGTGAAGGTGCCATTTTTTTCCGCGAAGCAGGTCGATGGCAGGACAACGTCGGCATACCTACGCGAAGTTTCGTTGAGGAAGATGTCTTGGCAGACCACAAACTCCACTTGCTCGAACCCGCTTTCCACGTGCTTGGCGTTAGGTTCGGAAATGACCGGATCTTCACCCATGACGTAGAAAGCTTTTAGGCGGCCATCGTGCATGCCGTCCATCATTTGATCGAGGCGCAAACCTGGAACGGTGCTAAGTTTTTTGCCCCATGTTTTTTCAAACTTGGCGCGGGCTTCCTCATCGGCAACTTCTTGATAACCCGGAAGATAAACCGGATTGTTGCCGACGTCATTGCACCCTTGCACATTGTTTTGTCCGCGCAATGGATTCACGCCAACCGATTCCCTTCCAAGGTGACCGGTAACCAGCGCGAGGTTGGACAGCGAGCGCACATTGTCGACGCCGCAAATGTGTTCGGTGATGCCAAGCGTGTAATAGATTCCTGCCTTATCTGTCTGTGCGTAAATGCGCGCCGCTTTACGGATGTCATCGGCACTCACTTCACACAGTTCGGCAGCGCGTTCTGGCGGCCACTCTTTCGCCGCGGCGGCAAAGGCATCGAAGTTTTCGGTTAGGTTTTCGATGTAAGTGTTATCTGCCAGGCCTTCCTCTAAAATGACATGCGCGAACGCATTCATCAACGGGATGTCGGTGCCGGGGCGAAGTTGTAGGTGCACATCGGCACGTTCCGCAAGCCATGTCCGACGCGGATCCACCACAATTAAAGTTGCTCCATTACGCATGGCTTTCTTCATGCGCAAAGCCAGCACCGGATGTGCTTCCGTGGTGTTACTTCCGACCACCAACAAGCACTCGGCATTCTCGATTTCCGCCATCGAGTTTGTCATTGCACCTGCTCCTAACGACCTGACCAGGCCATATACAGTGGGAGCGTGTCAGGTTGCAGCGCAACTGTGCACGTTGTTAGTACCAATTGCGGAGCGCGCTAGTTTTTGTAATGCATAAACATCTTCATTGGTGCAGCGACTCGATGCAAGGAAACCCATGCTGTCGGCGCCGTACTTTTCTTTGACTGCGTTTAACCCTTCTGCGACTTTGGCGTAGGCAATATCCCAGGTGGTTTCTTCCAACTCGCCTTGTGCATTACGCACTAGCGGCAAAGTCAGGCGATCTTTGTGATGGATGAACTGCCAGGCGAAACGGCCTTTATTACACAAATGACCGTCGTTCGGGCCACTTCCTTCTTCGGAACTAATCTTGACCACCTTGCCGTCTTTGGTGTGCACATCTAGCACGCAGCCAACTCCACAGAAGGTACAAACCGAACGCGTAGTTTCGGTTTCTGCAATGGGCGCGGTCGCTTGCTTTTCATAGAGAGCGCCGGTTGGGCAAGTGCTGATGCATCCGCCGCATAACTCACAGGAGGTGTCTAGAAAAGACGCGCCATCGGTGGGTTGGATGAAGGCTTCGCTGCCTTGACCAACGTGCTCCAACGCGGTGCACTGCATGACTTCATCGCAGTAACGCACACATCGGTCGCACAGGATGCAAGCGCCGGGATCAAAGGCGAGGAATCGATTGCGGTCTTCCCAAGTACGCGCGCTATCAAACTTGATCGGCACAGCACCCACTCCAAGTTCTTTCGCGCAATCTTCCAGTCCATCGACCTGCACGCCATTGCCGGAAGTGTGCTCGGTCATAAGCATTTCCGCCATAGTGCGACGCACGCGCTCCAACATGGGCGATTGGGAAACCACCTTCATGCCTTCCGATGCCGTGGTTTTACATGCAGGCACTGGACGCGGTGCGCCTTCTAGTTCCACCAAACACATACGACATCCGCCGTAAGGATCTAGGCGGTCATCGTGACACAGGGTTGGAACTTTGGAGCAAGTTTTGCGACATGCATCGAGCAGGGTTTGCCCGACTTCCACTTCCACGGTCTTGCCGTCGAGTTCAAAGGATACGTTTTTATCTGAGCTCATACCGTCACTCCACTTTCCGAAAACCAACGCCGCCACAGACGCAAAACTAAGGGTGCGGTAAATCCTAAACCGCAAATGGAACCTAACTCCATGCTTTCCAGCCAGCGCTCTTCGGTGTCGGCATCGGGGAATGCCGAACTTCCACTTAGCCACGATGCGACTGCGCGACATCCGAGTCGGCATGGGGTGCATTGCGTGCATGATTCTTGCGCGAAGAAAGTCATAATGCTGGCCGCAACATCGCGTGGATCGCGGTTGGCAAAAATGACCACCGCAGCAGTGCCGGGTGCAGTGCCGACTTCTTTCAAGCCCTCGGAAGAAAGCGGAGTGTCGAGTAGATGACCCGGAAGAACTCCAGTTGCTGCGCCGCCGGGAATCCAACACGCGACACTGGCACCCTCTTTGACGCCACCGCCAAACTGATCCACCAACTCTCTTGCCGTGATGCCAACTGGCGCTTCATAAACGCCGGGTTGATTGACGTCGCCAGACAGGGAGTACAAACGATGCGCTCCGCCTTCACCCTTAAACTCGCCGGACAACAAACGCTCGGCCCACCAAAAGGTTTCCACGTTATTCATGAGCGTCGGCAAACCCCATAGGCCGGATTGCGTTGGGAAGGGAGGTTTGTGGCGCGGTTGAGGACGTCGGCCTTCCATGCTTTCTAGAAGTGCGGTTTCTTCACCGCAAATATAAGCACCCCCACCGATGCAGATGTCGACGCGAAACGCAAAGCCGGTGGAGCTTGCAGGTGCGATGGGATCGGAGCATCGTGGAGCTAATGGAGAGGACAAACCTTCTCCAAAGGCGTGACCGGTAGCAAGTCCACCGTGCTCGGTGACTTCACCTTGCAAACCTTGCGCGCCATGTTCCACAAACCAATCCAGGGCGGAAAGGGCGACATCGTCCAAGCCCGTGTCATGCGGTTGTGCCGGACGCCCCGCAAAACCGGATCCGGCCCAAACCGCGCCGGAACCTTCGCTCAAGACACCAGCGGACACCAAATTGGCGATTGCGGTTTTCAAAAACGCCAGCTGCTCCACATACTCGGGGCGCAAATAAACATAACCGCGTCCCGCGCCGGCGAACTCTGCGGCACGCTGCATACCACGCAACACCACCTCGGGCTGTTCACGGAACAGCCAGCCATCCTTGAAGGTGCCGGGCTCGCCCTCGTCTGCGTTACAAACAATCACTTTGCCGCCACCCGTTTCCGGCGTGCCAACCAGTGGTTCCTCCCGTACCGCATTCCATTTGAATGCCGCCGGGAAACCAGCGCCGCCACAGCCGCGCAGTCCATCAAGACGAGAAAGGTCCATCACCCCTATCGTAACGTGGTTCCTTTCAGGGCTTCCATTGGGGTGAAGCTGCCAGTTTTCAGTGCAACTCCTTAAGAACGCTTCGCTGAACTTCGTCCAAAAATCCTTTTCGCGCACCCCTATTCCGTCGAATCCATTTGTTATGGTGCCATCCCCCCCCCTGGCCCCATTGGTTTCCCTTAACCTCCCCCCGAATGAAAAAACAGACCCTTCTTGCTGGTCTAGCCCTATTTATAGGCCTCACTAGCTTCTCCTCCTCCCAAAGCCAGCCCCAGTCTCCGAAGCTCCTCTTTGAAGAAACCGCCGGCTTGCGCGAGTTCTCAGGATGGATGATTGCGCGGCCGATGCAGATCGGCGCACTGCAAGAGCGCGGCTTGAACATGGAATCGAGCCAAGCCGTGCACGCACGCGGACACGAAATCATGCTTGGTTTTGAAATCCAGAACTTTGTCGATGTCACCGATGAATACATTTTCGCCGTCCCTGCGGGCTCCAACGAAAATGTAACTTCTGCAGAGCTCATGGCGACCGGCGCCTTTCAATACGTTGAGCCCGATTGGACCCTCTATCCGGTTGGTGTTCCCAACGACACGTTTTACGATTTACAATACCACCACCAGGTTGACATCATGCAGTCGGCTGCCGGTTGGGATTTGCACACTGGCGACTCAAGTGTGACCGTTGCATTCTGTGACACCGGCATACTCACAACGCACGATGACCTGCTGCTGAACCGCAAAGAAGGCTACAACGCTGTTGACCAGCTCTGGGAAAATTCCGGCGGCGACATTAGCCCGGTGCATGGGCATGGAACCAATGTGACTGGCTGTGGTGCCGCAAATGGAAACAATGGCACTGGCGTTTCTGGAGTAGGCTGGAACCTTGGCCATCGCATGATGCGGGTTTCGAATGATTCGTCTGGCTCTGCGGCAACAAGCACTTTGCAGCACGCCGCACGTACCGCGATTGAAGCCGGCGACCGTGTTGCTAGCGTGAGTTACTCCGGCCCCGATTCATCGTCGAACCTAACTACCGCCACCTACATCAAGTCGATTGGCGGCTTGCTGATTTGGGCTGCGGGCAACGACCGGCGCAACTTGCGCCTCAGCAATCGCGACTCCGACGATCTCATTGTGGTTGGCGCAACCGATTCTAATGACAACAAGGCTAGCTTTTCCGCACGCGGCAAGATGATCGATGTCGTGGCACCTGGCGTTGGTGTTCTCACTACCGATTACAGCAGCAACAGCACCTACGCTTACGTCGATGGCACCAGCTTTTCGTGTCCGCTCACCGCGGGCTTAGTTGGATTGATCTGGTCGGCTGACCCAACACTAACTCCAGATGAAGTGGAAGCCATTCTGAAATCTTCCTCCGATGACATCGGCAACACTGGGGTCGACAACGTGCACGGCTATGGTCGCATTAATGTTTTCAACGCCATGACTGAAACTCTCGGCGGCAGCGGTAATCCTCCGACGGCATCGTTCTCGGGCGTTCCAACTTCTGGCACCGCACCGTTGGACGTTAGCTTCTCTGACACCAGCAGCAATGCTCCTACTTCGTGGGCTTGGGATTTCGGTGATGGTACGTCTTCCACGGCGCAAAACCCAATGCACACCTACACCAATACCGGCAGCTACACAGTGAGCCTTACGGTGACCAACGCAGATGGTGCCGACACCGACGTGCAAACCAACTACGTAACCGTAACCACTAGTGGTGGTGGCTTTACCGGACAAGGGTTCACCCTCTCCAAGAATGCCGATTTCTCTACCAACGATTCCTCTTACACGCGTTCCGACATGCTTTACATGTTGGTTTGGGATGACCGCCTCAACGTGAATAGCATGCGCCGTGACACCTGGCAGCTTAAAGCAGGCAACCGTAAATCGAATGGCTCTTTCACCAACAATGGCGATGGCAGCTTCACCTTTACCTACGACCTCTCCCAACTTCCGTCCTCCTCCACTTCGTGGAACTGGTCAGCGAACTTGGAAGATACTTCGCGGGTCAGGTACAAGCCTTCTGCAACGATTACCGTCAACTAGTCACAGCTAAGGCAAACTTACGCGGTGGATTTCCTCACGGGAATCCACCGCGTTTTTTATCATGCCGCGATGCGTTTTGGTCGCCTACTCTTGCCATGTCTCTTGCTTGCATGCACGCGTGCCGAGAGTTTGCCCGAGATGCAAGACCAAGTCATCACCGAGGCGCAACGCATTGTGGTTTTAGGTCCAAGTACGAGCGCAAACCTATTTGCGATGGGCCAGGGGCATCGGGTGGTTGGGGTTTCTGATTACTGCACCGTCGAAGCAGCAAAAAGCACCGCCCGTATTGGTGGCCTGGCAGATCCATCCTTGGAACGCATCCTTGCCTTGCATCCAGACTTGGTTTTGGCACAAGGAAAGATCCCTTTAGTCGAACAGCTTTGCGTGGAGTCTCAAATCCCGTTTCACGCTTTTACCACCGACACCCTGGCCGAATGGGATGATGAAATGAAGTGGCTCGGCGAAACTTTAAACACAAAAAAGAACGCCGATGCCTTGCGCGCCAAAATGGGTTCCGGATTAGCCTCCTTTACGGTCGAAACGGAGGGGCAGCCCTCGGTGTTACTGGTCATTTTCCGCAGCTCCGAAGAAGCCTCCAAAATCATGGTGGCTGGCGACCGCGGCTTTTTAAATGAACTACTCCAGGCCGCCGGTGGGCGCAATATCTTGCAAGGAAGCGGGCGGGACTACTTCGACCTCAATGAGGAAAAGTTACTGCGACTTGCTCCAGACTTGATTCTGGAATTCAACACCGCAGCAGTCGAGAAAGACCGCAAGGCTCTCGATGAAGAAGCGCGCGCTATTTGGAAACGTGATTTCCCCAGCCTGCCTGCATCAAAGGCTGGGCGCATCTACACCCTCATTGGTGAAGATCTTTTAATCCCTGGCCCAGGCATGCTAGAAACTGCTAAACAAATCCAGCAGGCACTTAACGCGAGATAATCGCGAAACCTTGACCCAACACGGAGTCGAATCCGGGGCCACTCATCAGGGTGCCTTCTTCGTTGATTAACAAAAAGCGGAAGGTGAGTTGCGAGCCATCGTCCGCAGCCAGAACCACATTGTTCATGCGCCCAATGGCATCGTCGCTGAGACTGAAATCTGCGGAGCCTGGAGAATAAGAGTGCACAGCTTTCCCGCTGATTGGATGAAGCACTTCAGCGGCAACCAAGATGCCGGCCTCGTCAATCTCGAGAGTTGCTAAGCGAAATTTCGAGCGCTCATTCACCGCTTCGCCTAACCAAGCCCCGCTCACAAGATCTTTCGGGAAGTGGCCTGGGCCAGTAGATTTGGTGACCGAGAAGGTGCCAGTCGTGGTTGCGCCCTCATCGGGGCTTAAGGTGTAGGTGCCGGAAATCAGAACCATGGCATCGTCCATCTGGCCACTGAGGGCAAGCCGGCCGCTGGTCAAATCTGAATTGAAAGTTCCGCGAAAACGTCCTGCCTCGTCGAAGCTCACCGAAAACTGAGCGCTTGCAGTGTCCCATTCAAGGCCGGTGCCTTCTGCGCTGTTGGTTATCAGGCCATCAAGGATTGCCATGTAAAAGTTGCGCGCGGACTCCCCAATCAAATCGGCTTGCAAAGTGCCGGTCCAGTCGCCGTTCAAATCCGACTGACTGAAAATCACATTGGCTCCACCGCCGTTATTTCCATTTCCCCCATTGCCGGCGCCACCACCAGTACTGCCACTGCCCGAGGCCGTACGCGAGCAAGAACAAAAAACGACCATTGCCATGAGTAAGGCAAGGCGCAGAGGGGATGCGGAAAGGGAATGTTGCATGATGAAAAGGAAAACGCCGGACCATCCATATTGGATCGTCCGGCGCCTCAGGAGTCTCTAGGATAACCGAAATCCTAGATTCAGGGGGATTGGAGACTAGCGTGTCAGTTCGACGCGACCTTCTCCAAGCGTAGAATCTACACCAGGGCCAGAGATGAGTGTTCCTGCATCGTTGATGAGTAGGAAATCGAAGACCAAGGTCGAGCCATCGTCGCCGGTAATGACGACGTTATCGATGCGGCCGATTGCGTCATCTGCAAGTTCCAGGCTGCCTGCACCTGCAGAGTAGCTGTGAACGATGGTGGACGAATCTGGGTTCACCACTTCGGCTTCGACGACCACGCCATCGCGATCAAACTCGATGCCTGCGATGCGGAAACGGTCTCGGCTGTTGGAGCCCTGTCCTTGCCAAACACCTTCTGCAAGACTGATGCTGAAGTGACCAGGGCCACTACTGCGCCGTAGCTCAAAGGTGCCTTCGAACAGAGTGCCGTCAGCGTGAAGGATGCGCACCGTTCCATTGATCTGGTTCAGTGCAACATTCATGGTTCCTTCCAAAGACATATCTTCATCATCAATCAAGGACTCGATCGACAAATCTAGAAAACCTTGCGTGTTGAAGTCGAGCGCAATGCTCGCATCGGATGGATCCCAATCGCCACCGCCACCTTCCGCGCTATCTGTCAGCTGACCATTCTCAACGCGGATATAAACATTGCGCTTAATCAGAGCGCGGTTGTTTGGAATCAATTCTCCAGTCCAATCACCGTTGAGGTCGCCCATCGAAAAGGAAAGGCCGCCGCCGGAGCCACCAGAGCCCGAACCGGAGCCGGAGCCAGCGCTACCGCCGGTCGATGTGAGGCCGCCTCCACCACAGGAAGCGAGAACGCCTGCGGCCAAAAGTAAGGAGAAGCGGGTGAGGGTCGTTGGGAAGTTTTGAAACATAATTCGGTTAAGCTAGGGTCTCCGTGAAAAGTGTAAGTCTTGTGGCTGCAATGGCTTGTGTTCGTGATGCACAATCCGCCAACACCCAAGACTACCCTGAAAATCGCGGGTTGGCGGTATTTTTCCGATTTCCTTCTTAGCCGCTCTGCTATAGGCCCTTGGCGAACGCCGCCTCAACGAGCTCACAGAAGCAATGCCCAAAGAAAAGATGGGCCTCCTGGATTCGAGGGGTGTCGGTGCTTGGAGCGCGGAAGCAGACGTCGGAGACTCCAGCTAGCTCGCCGCCTTTCGCTCCGGTCACGCCAATGATCTTGGCTCCCCGGGCGCGCGCGGTTTCCACAGCACGCAGGATGTTCTTGCTGTTGCCGCTGGTGGAGATGGCGAGGAAGACATCGCCCTCTCTTACGTGGGCGCGAACTTGGCGCTCGAAAACTTCCTCAGGAGGATAGTCATTCACTAGAGCGGTATAGGTGCTCGAGTTCACCGTCAGCGCATGCACATTCAAAGGCTCACGCTCTTCCAAATAGCGACCGACGAGTTCCGCAGCCCAATGCTGTGCATCAGCGGCACTCCCACCATTCCCTGCGAGAAAAACTCCACCACCCTTCTTTAGGCAGGCGATGGCAAGCTCGGCAGCTGCGGTAGTGGCCGCAAAGAAGTCCTCACCTAAAGCTGCAAAAGTGCTTTGAGCTTGTTCTAGGCGTTGGCGCAAAAGGGCGTCTGGCGACTTCGACATGAGGTGGATTGTACTTCTTCCACAGCGCTTCCCCGAAATGCGTCGGATAGTCATCATGGGGTAGTGAGCTTACGTGCCACCTCCCTCACGGTCGCTTTTGGACCGAAGCCGAAATTGCCGGTACTGAAGGACCTCGACTTTGAGCTCGAGGCCGGCCGCTTCGATGTCCTAGTCGGCGCAAATGGCGTTGGCAAAAGCACTCTGCTGCGCGCCTTGGCTGGATTACTCCCCCTGCAGGGCGGACAGGTCTTGTTGGAGGGCAAATCTTTAACTTCCATTCCGTTGCCAGAACGCGCGCGCACGATTGGTTTTTTACCGCAAGAAATCGTTCCAGCTTTTGCTTACACCGTGGAGCAAGCCGTAGCTCTAGGGGCGCGCGTCGCTGGACACGGACATTGGTTCGATGCAAAGTCGAAGCCAGAAACCGAGTGCGCGATTGATGCAGCTTTGGACTTGGTCGATGCCCTGTCTTTACGCGGCCGTCGCTTGTTGGAGTTGTCCGGCGGTGAGCGTCGACGTGTTTTAATCGCGAGCGTGTTGGCGCAGGATCCTAAATATTTATTATTGGATGAACCAGCCGCGATGTTGGATTTACATCACCAAGCGGAGTTGTTTCGTTTGCTTGCGCGCTTGGCGGAAGGTGGTTTGTCGGTTGCTTGCGTCACTCATGACTGGAATCTTGCGGTTGGTTTTGCGGACCGCTTGACAGTGTTGAAAGATGGCAACGTGTTAGCGAGTGGTGCACCGGCCGACCTGATGGTGCCCGATATCTTGCAACAGGTGTATGGAGATTCGTTTTCCTTACTGCATCATGAAGACGGACGTCCGGTGGTGGTGCCGCGATGACCAAGCGCCCTGGTTTTTTGCTCTTGCTACTCGGCCTGTTTTCTTTGGCCTGTGCAAGCTTGGCCCCATTGTTTGGAGCCGAGTCGATTGCCGGAACCATTGCGCTGCGTGAATGGTTTACACTAGACCCTGCAGACTGGTCCCTGCACGCTCGTATCTTCGATTTACGCCTTCCGCGCGTTTTGCTCGCCTGGCTGTCGGGTGGCGCACTCGCCGTCGCCGGCGCCACCATGCAAACTCTATTGCGCAATGGGTTAGCTACGCCTTACACCTTGGGCGTTTCCACTGCGGGCACCTTTGGCGCATTCCTTTGCCTTGCGTTTCCATCTTTGGCCGGATGGTTATTCCTGCCGCGATTTGTTGCTCTCGCCTTTGCCTTACTGGCAACCGGCTTAGTCCTCCTCGTCGCCCGACGCAGCCCACGTTCCGATGGCCTCATTCTTGCCGGCGTCACCCTGAACTTCTTATTCGGCGCTGCCCTCATGCTGATCCGATATATCGCCGACCCCTACCGCCTAGCCGTGCTCGACCGCTGGCTCATGGGTTCGCTCGATGTCGTCGGCTTCCAAACTCCACTCGGACTCATTCCGTGGCTTTTGGTTGGCCTATTCATTCTGCTGCGCCTGACGCCTGCCCTTGACCAGCTTGCCTTTGACACGGAGTTAGCTGCTGCGCGCGGTTTTGATCCCAAACGTGCACAGCGCAATGGATTGCTTGCCGCAAGTTTGCTCGCCGCAGCGGTGGTTGCGCATACTGGCCCGATTGGATTTATTGGGTTGCTCGTTCCGCATGCATTACGTCGCTTCACTGGCATGCGCCACGGCCTCATGCTCCCCGCTTGTTGGTTGCTCGGATCCGGCTTCTTGGTCCTTGCCGATCTGTGCGCACGATCGCTCGAACTCTTCGGTCGCCACAGCGATTTACCTGTCGGGATTTTGACTTCGCTAGTCGGCGGTCCGTTCTTCTTGTTACTTTTGGTGCGAGAACGAAACTAGGTTTCTCCCTTCGAGGCGTCCCGCACTTCGTATTCGTGGTCGAGTAATTTTTGTTTGCGCCACAAGCCACCACCATACCCAGACAAACTCCCGTCGGCCCGGATCACCCGGTGACACGGAACAAGAATGCTAAGGCGGTTGCGTCCATTCGCGGTTCCAACTGCACGGCTTGCCTTTGGACGTTTTAAGTTTTTGGCAATCTCGGAGTAAGCGCGGGTCTCTCCATAAGGGATGGCGAGGAGTTGCTCCCAAACGGAATGCTCCCACTCGGTTCCAGGCATGGTCATTGGGACATCAAAATTCAGGCGGGTTCCAGCAAAATATTCTTCCAACTCTTGTTCGGTTTGTTGCAGGACCGCATTATCACCCGGAGAATAGGTTGCACCCAGGCGTTGAACCAGCGTTTTGATCTGGGTTTCAAAAGCACGGCGGTTGTGGAATTCTAAAAAACACAACTCAGTTTCTGTCGCGGCGGCCACCATCATGCCGAGTGGTGTAGTCAAGGGGCGCACGATTAATTGGGTCTGATTGCGCGCACGCCCCGGAGAGAGGCGAAACATCTTTTCGAAAGCATCGCGGAATCCACTGACTGATTCATAGCCCGCATCGAAGCCGGCATTAAGAAGGTCTTCACCGTCGCCGATTTTGCCCAGTGCGGCACCAAGGCGTCGGGCGCGGAGATAACCATGGAAAGTCATACCGTGTTGCGCTTGGAACCAACGTCGTACGCGTACCGGGTGAAAACCAGCGGCTTGAAGCTCTCCATCGCGCCAACGTCGGGCAGGGTCTTTTTCAACTTCGGCGAGAAGTGGACGCAACCAAGATGGCGATTCGCCGGCACGCTCGAGAGGGCGACATCGTCGGCATGGTCGAAATCCACTGGCTAGGCATTCCGAAACGCACGCGAAGAAACGCAGATTTTCAGGTTTGGGAGTGCGTGCCGGGCAGCCGGGTCGGCAAAAAATGCGTGTACTAGTCACCCCGAGCCAAAACACACCCTCAAAGGACTTGTCGCGCTCGCGCACCGCTCGATGCATGAGGCGTGGCGTGGGCAGGGTGCTTGAAATCATAAATCTAGCCTAAATCAGCAGAGAATCCTTGCTACCGGTGTTTGGACTTCAAAGTGACCGCTACAATATGCGGCTCATGTCTGAGCCCGACCGCATTGAAATTCAACACGTCCTAGTTTCCTTTAAGGAGACTCAGGTTGCCGCCGACCGCACCAAAGAAGAAGCCGAAGCTCTTGCTGCGCAACTTTTGGAGCGCGCAAAGGGTGGCGAAGACTTCACCGCCATGGTGCGTGAGTTTTCCGATGACCCGGTGCACGAAGAAGATCCGTCGCCTGGTGTTTACAAGATGATCAATGCCGGCGTCGATGGCATGGACTTCGGTCAGGTCATCTCCGAGCTAAACGGACGCGCTGCTGAGAAGGAAGCCGAGCTCACCAAAAAGATTGAAGAAGGTGATCTCTCGGTCGACGATGCACAAGTAGTCATGCAAGACTTTGTCGAAGAGTTGCAAGCCGAAGCCGCCAAGCGTCAGGCCGATACTCCACACCCGCGTGGCGCCATGGTTTCTGCCTTCGGCGATGTCGGTTTCTCGCTGGAAGCTGGCGAAGTAGGTATCGCTGTTTTTGACGATGAGAAGTCGCCCTTTGGCTGGCACATCATCAAACGTCTTGCCTAAGCGACACCGGGTGCTTCCCGAAGGCGCCCTTGCTTATTCTGCGACGGCAGATTTCACTGGTGGAGTTTCCTCTTCACCAGTGAATGAGTAGCTAGAGTTTTCTCGGTTGAGAACATCTTTGGTGTAATCGGGGCGTTGATATCCCTCGACTAAGGTTTCCAAGATTCCGTACACCGCCGGCAGCGCACCTTTATCAAGCGCAGCTTCTAACTGAGCAAGCAAACGGGTCACGGTTACGCTGTCTGCTCCGCACTCATTAGCCTTAAAGATTTTGGCGTGGCTGGTTGGCTCACTGCAGCTTGGATCCACCAACAACTCTTCCACTAATTTTTCGCCGGGACGCAATCCGGTGAACTCAATCTCCACTTCCCGGCCAGTGCCACGCGTTGCAAGTTCGACCATGCGCTTGGCCAAATCTAATACGCGCACGGGTTCTCCCATGTCGAGCAAGTAAACCTCACCGGAACACCCCATGGCAGAAGCTTGCACCACCAATTGCGCAGCTTCTGGAATGGTCATGAAGTAACGCATGACATCTGGGTTGGTCACGGTGACTGGCCCGCCCGATGCAATCTGCCGGCGGAACAGCGGGACGACGGAGCCAGCACTATCTAAAACATTGCCGAAGCGGACGATGGTGAAGCGAGTGCTCGCTTGCGCAGAATCCAGCTTTGCGGCCGCCTTCTTTGCTTCCTTGTCTACCAGCAAAACTGCCAGCTCGGCCAAGCGCTTACTAGCTCCCATTACATTGCAGGGGCGCACCGCTTTGTCGGTAGAAACGAAAAGGAAGGAGCTTACGCCAGCTCGCACCGCTGCACGAGCGGCGGCAAAGGTTCCAAGTGCATTGTTGCGCACGCCCTGAATCGGGTTTTGTTCCACCAGGGGCACATGCTTGTAAGCCGCAGCATGGTAAACCGAATCCACCTGAAAGCGCTGAAGGGTGCTCTCTAATCGACCTTCATCCAGAACCGATCCAAGCACTGCCGCCACCTTCAAATCGGGATACAACTCATGGAGCTGCATCTCAATACGATAAAGCGCATACTCGTTAATCTCGAACAACACCAACTGCGAAGGAGCAAGCGCTGCAACTTGTCGGCAAAGCTCACTGCCGATCGACCCTCCCGCGCCCGTAATCATCACCGAGTGCCCCGGAATCACTTTGCGCAAAAGATTGTCGTCTGGGAGAACGGCGCTGCGGCCGAGTAGATCCTTAACCGGAACTTCTGCAAGATCGGCAACGCTCTGTTCGCCGCGCACTAGATCGAGGAAGTTTGGGACTTCCAGAATATCCAGCCCGGCGCGCTCCAACACTTCAATCATTTGTCGACGGCGGGTGGCATCGGAAGCTGGCGCTGCAAGCAGTGCGGTTTTCATTCCGTGCTTAGCCACTAGCGTTTCGACCCGCGAAGGTGGGTAGACATTGAGCTCGGCCATGCGAATGCCCCACTTCGAGGGTTCATCGTCCAGGAATGCAACGGGACGCATTTCTTGGCTGAACGAAAGCGCTTGGGCGAGTTGCAGGCCCGCCGAGCCAGCGCCGTAAATCAAAACCGGCTCAACCTTTTTGCCATCGCGAGTCAGGTGGCGAGCAATGCGCTGAAGAACTTCTCGGCTGCCCACAATCAGGGTAATCGCAATGAACGGCTCCAAAACCAAAACCGAACGCGGCACACCCTGGAGGCGCATCATGAAAACTGCTGCGCCAAAAGCGAGAGTGGAGATGGCAACCCCTTGCATGGTTTGAACCACCAGCTGCTGGTTCGGCAGGCGCAGCATGGATTTATACAAGCCCACCAAAGTGAAGGCAGGGATACGCACCGCTGTCATCGCCAAAACCAGCCACGGATAGTTACCCCAATAGTCCGGAGCAAAAGTGGTCCGGCGCACTGCCAACGCAATCCACAAAGCCAACGCAGAAAGGCCGACATCCATAAGGACGAGCAACAGGCGCTTTTGGCGGCGAGAAAGGGCGTTGATGAACATTGGGGGACTGCACTACAGCCCAAAAAGTGACTCAGGCAGCCTGCAGGGCGCATATTGTACCAGAGGTTGAGAATTGCCTCGGCCCAACATTTAGCTGGAAGACGTTGCGATTAAAAGGCTTTCTAGGAACGTGCTTATCTTTGGACGCCAGCCGCGAGATAATCTTGCAACACCTTTTACGGCGCTTCCGGCCCCAGGCCTTTCTCTTTTGCGCTCCGGTAAGACCTCTCAACGGCCCGAACGCCAAACCACAAAAGTAAGAAAAGCAGGATGATCGCCAGTAGCAAGAGGAGTTGACCCTGGCTTTCCATTTCCCCAAACCACCAAGCGGCGACCACCATAATCAGCATCAGCCCGTACTCGGCCAGAGCGGTCTTCCTGTGCCCCCAACCTGCGTTTGCTAATCGCTGATATCCATGCGTACGGTGCGCCTCCCAGATCCGTTCTTTTTGGACCAAGCGCCTCAACAAAGTCGCCGTTGCATCAACCCAGAAGGGCGAGAAGATGATTATGGGCTGCCACAAGTCCAAAGACTGGTTTTTGACTCCGAGAAAGGTCACTACGGCAACCAAATAGCCAAGTGGGGCTGCGGCGACATCGCCCAGGAAAATTTTTGCAGGTGGAAAGTTCCAACACAAAAATCCGGCACCAGAAGCGGCAATCACCGCGCAAAACAAAGCGAGGCTGGCATCGTCCTGGGCCCAGGCCAGCAGGGCACAACCAGCGAATCCAAATACGGTCATGCCGCCAGCAAATCCATCCATGCCGTCCATGAAGTTGTATAGATTGGTGAACCACACGGTAAAAACGACGGCGAGTGGGATCCCTATCCAGCCCAGGGCAACCGGTTCCGCAAAAATGCCGGGCAGGGAAATCGCGGAGACAGAAAGCCCGCTAAGCACTAGGCAAAGCGCTCCACCCAGGTGAATCGTGAGGCGAATGCTCGAGCGAATGGGCTGGCGGTCGTCTAGAAATGAAATCCCGGCAATGCCAATGAACCCAACCAAAGTGAGGGCATTCGGGAAAAAGGAACCGCCATGGAGCTGCTGCCAAACCTCGACCAACAAAATGCCGACCACCATGGCAAGCCCCCCGCCGCTAGGAGTGCTCTTCTTATGCAAGGAACGGTCGTTGGGCTCAGCAATCGAGCTCAGTGAATTCCCCGACCCCATCAGCCAGCGCGTTCCGGCGAAGGCGAATAAAAATGTCCCAAGAGTCAGGGGAATCATCGGTGACGGAGAAGCCGTTAGGGGAGTCGGCGGGATTCTCTCTAGCGGAGAATAGCAAGGAGAACGATGCCATCTACCCGCTTGACGGCGCAGCTTATTTCCAGCGCCAACCGAACTTGCGGAAATACTTCCCAGCGGAGACGCAGAACATCCGAATATGGGCCAACCCCTTGCGCGATGCTCCGCCCCCAAAATGCTCGATCACCACTTCAGGCTGGTAAGCAAGAGGGGCAAATTTGCGCACCATGCGACTGAGATCATTGTCCTCAAAATATAGGAAATAGCGTGGGTCAAATCCGCCCGCCTGCTGCAGGGCGCGAGTGCGACAGAATAAAAAGCACCCGCTCAGGACCGGGAGTCCAATGCGCGACTCATCGATCTTCATGTCCGCGATAGCGTAGCGGTCAAGGCGTTTTTGAAAACGGGATTGAATCCAACTCGGAGCAAAACCGCGCAGAAAAAGATCCGCAATGTTGGGGTCTTCCTTACACAGGTGTTGGTTTTCGCCGGCACCTGCACGCACTCGCGGGGCGAGCATGCCTACCTCTGAGTTTGACTCCATAAATCCCGTTGCCTTTACCAACGCATCTTCGTCCATAACTGCGTCTGGATTCAGCACCAAGTAGTAGCGTTTCCGGCCACGCAAAATGCCGAGATTGTGTCCACGTCCATAACCAAGATTTCGTTTCGCTGGATGGATTTCTACAGGCCCCACTTCACGCGTGCACCAAACTTCGTCCAGGACGGCTTGGATCTTTTCTCTCCATCCAACTCCAGGGCCATTGTCGACCATCAACAAATCCACTTCCGAGAGAACTCCGTCGCGCAAGGCCTGGTGCGAGGCTTTGCATGCGGCCGCCAAAGTTTGCTTCAAAAAATCTAGGTTGGGATCATAAGAGACCACCGAGATGGTCAGGCCGGGAGCTTTAGAGGAGTCGTTCACCTTAAGCCTCGAAACCCTTTTCATAAGCCGTTATCACTTCCTCTGGATTGCCGTCCATAACCACTTTTCCGCCGTCCAACCACAAGACGCGATTGGAGATGCGTTTCAGGATTGGCATGGAATGGGACACGGTGACAACGATAGGCGTCCGCTCGATAAGTTCTTCCATGCGGCGCACCGCTTTTTCGCGAAAACCTTGGTCGCCACCACCAAAGACTTCGTCGAGAAGAAGGATTTGTGGCTGAATCGAGGTGATTGAGGTGAAAGCCAAACGCATGCCCATACCGCGAGAATAGTACTTCACGGGAGTTTGGCGAAATTTCTCTAGTTCCGCGAATTCAAAGATTGCATCGGCCTTGCTCAGCATTTCTTCTCGACCAATTCCAAATAACGCGCCTGCCTGTTCCACGTTTTCCTCTCCCGTGAGTTCTGGCTGAAACCCTAAACCCACTTGAAAGAGTGGTACCAGAAAACCTTCCACATCAACGCTTCCGTGGCTTGGGCGATAAATGCCCGCAATGGTTCTCAACAGGCTGCTCTTGCCTGCGCCGTTACGTCCAATAATCCCAATGCGGTCCCCCGGAAGGAACTCAAGGTCGATGTCATCCAGCGCCCGAAAGACCTGCTTCTCATTCGACTCCTTCGCGCCGAGCTTGAGCATGCTTAGGAGTGCAGATTTCAGGCTTGGGCGTCGGTTTTGGTAGGAACGGAAGTCGAGTCCGACACCTGCCAAGCTTACCCGGACCTTAGAGTCGGAAGACGATTTCATCTTTGAAGCGAGAGACTACAAAGCTCCCGAGTAGAACCGAAATGAGTGCGATGCCGACCGCCATGAAAATCGTCTCTGTCGGAGGCCATTCCGAGAGGGTGATCGGACTATCAAACATCTGGAGTATGTAATACGCCGGATTAAGTTTGAAGTAAGGGACTAGGGTTTCAGGTATGGATGTAAATGGAAGAATTACTGGCGTGAGGTAGAACCACGCTTTCAAAATTACCGTAATCAGATGTTCGGTATCGCGGAAGTAAACCACAAGCACACTCGAAACCGCGGCGAGTCCATAGCCAAATCCGAAAAGGCACAATATGGATAGAGGGAGAATGAGCAGGGACCAGCTTGGCGCAAACCCGACAAACCAAACAATCATGGCCAAGGCCAGTAAGGAAAGGGTGTACTCGGTAATCGCGAAGAGGGAACGCCGCATCGGGAAAACCCAAATAGGGATGGGTGCCTGCATGATCATGCGCTCTCCTGAAATCAGCGAGCGGCTGCCTTGACCAATGCAGGCGGCCAAGCATTGCCACGGCAATAAGCAGGCGAAAAGGTGCAGTGCAAACCCGCCAGGTCCGGTATCTCTCGAAAAGAGAAAGGAAAAGGCGATGGTCATTGCGGTGAGCATCAGCATCGGGTTAAGCAGAGACCAGACGAAGCCGAGCACCGAGCGACGGTACTTCAGTGCTAGGTCTTGGCGCAGAAAATTCTGCACGATAACCAACGACGAGACGGATCTGGAGTGACTCAACTTCTAAGTAGATGTGGAGTGCGTTTCATGGACTAGGATTCCTCGGTTGGGCGCCGAAATGTTTTCCGAAGAGCATGACCTAGGCGGACTTCCAAACGCCCCTGCAGATTGTCCATGCGCCTGCACTTGTCCTCAAGCTCTGCTTCCACCGCCTCACGCATGCTTACTTCTGACGCAAGCCGTTGTTCCGAAGCTATCTTCTCTAAACGAGCCTCAATCACTTCTTGAATCCGGTCGCCGTAGGCATTGGATTTAAGATCCAGCTCCTCCGCCAAGAGTGCAGACTCTTGCATGAGTGCACAAAACCCTGGATCGCGAGGGGGTTTGGTGGCATCGACCTCGCTCCAAGGAATTTCGCCTGCAGCACACTGCAAAAGTTGTTGGTAAAGCGCTGAGCCACCCGCGTGCCATTCCGAAAAGGTTGCGGAACTCAGCGTAGCGTGATTAAGGCTTGGATCCACTCCTTCCAACATGGCTTCCACATTCAGGGAAACCCCCATGCCGGCGAAAAACTCGGCGAAGCGTTGCACCTCCCTTTGTGGATGACTCATCATGGATTCGTAACTGATTACAAACACTTCCGAGTTTTCTAAGGCCAAGCAAGTGGCGGCTGTGTATTCCTGCCATAGGAATCCGGCGAGCTGCGGAGAAATACGGTTGCGCTTCTGCAAAGAATCGGCAATCGCTGCGGGGTGGCGCAAACAAAGCACTGCTCGATGAGGGCTAGGCAGCAGGGGTTGCCAAAACGGGAGCAGGAGACACATCCGCGGGTCCTTCATGCTCCAGCAGGGCTTAGATGTTGCCGCCAGTTTTTCAAGGCAAACCATCGCCTGCTGGCGCAAATCCTCCGATTCGATTGCAGAAAAACTACTTAGGTCCAATCCTGGAGGATTCCTCCAATCACCGCCAAGACGGCGCAACAGCTCTTCATTGATTTGGCGGATTTCTAAATTTTCCCAGTACCCATGCTGGTTATCGCCTGCAGGACCTGCAAGCCCTTCGGTGGCACCAAAAGCGACTCCCCCTGCCTCCAGGACACGGGAAACCATAGACGTGCCACTTCGGTGCATGCCTAGAACGGGAACGGCGATGGCAGATGTCGAATCCATCGGGCCTATGCTATCAGGCTAACTGGGCGCAGCGCAGTCGATAGGACTCGAGGCAGGCTTCCCCGTCCTCCAATCCTCCGATACGGTCGCGCAAAAGCTCGGTGGCAAGAGCGTAAAGCTCCAAATCCAGCGTGTTGCGCGCAGCGACATCGGCAAACAATTCTTCTCCGCAGGCCTTTTCCGATTCCTCGATGCGGTCCTGGAGCGAAGACTTCCTGCCAGCGGTTACGTTTTGCGGAGTGGTCGCAAGGTTTAGGTCAGGAAAGGTTGGGCGCAAACGCTGCTCCGCCACGGCCAGACTGGCGTCTAGCTGATCCACCGTTCCGCAAACTGCAACCTCACGCAATCGTTTGTGCGCCAGATTCGAGTCGGGAACCTTGCGGCCCTCCCGCGGGTTACAGGTCAGGACCGATGCGTGGTAATCACACAACAAATTCGAGCGCCCCTGATCAAGGCGCCAGCGAATGTAATCCGGAAAATCAAACTTCTTCGCGTGCTGGCTTCCCTTGGAATTACTCTTCTGCTTTCTCTCGTACTTATAAATCGAATGCATGCGATCGAGTGGGTGACGCAGGAAAACTACACCAAACATTTTCAACCGTTCTTCTTCTGCCAATGGAAAACGAAGGTGGTGGCTGGATAAAGCCCTCACTTGGGGGTTGGCATGAAGATAGGCCGCAATCTCTTCCGGCAAATGAACCGAATTCGCAGCCTTGCCGTCGAACTCCGCAAACCCCTTTTTGAATTCACGCTTGAGCGCGTGATCGAAACTGGTGCCGCCATTTTTGAAGATATGAAAATGCACGATTACATTCCTCATTTCTTCCTTCTCATTTTTTCGTTTCAGCACGACGCCTTCTCCGCCTCACGTTTCCATTCTTGATGTGGGAAGTCTTGCCTGAGGATTTCAACTGCGCGCGTACGAGAGAAATTCTTAAGCACGAAAGTTTGCCCTTGTTCGGCAAGGCTGCTGCGGGCGGACACGTCTTCTAAGAGTGCATTGATGCGCATGGCAATCTCTTGGGCAGTATTTCCGATCACCAGCGGGCAACCTTTTTCTTCAATGCCCTCGGCGCCAATACTCGTGGTCACAACAGGTAGGCCGTTTGCCATTGCCTCGACCACTTTCCCCTTCACTCCTGCGCCAAAACGCAACGGAACCACCGCAATGTCCGCCATTTTGTATGCGGCCTGTAAAGCTGCATCGTCAATACGCCCATGCAGCTTCGTCCTCCCCGACGCCAAAGCTTGGGTCGCCCGGCCGGCGCCTCCGCCAACCAAGTGCACCACCACATCTGGATGCTTTTCAACGATCAACGGCAAAACTTCTGCATGAAACCAGTGAACTGCGTCTTCGTTCGGCGGATGTCCATAGCCGCCAACAAACAACAGGTTCCGCCCTTTCGAAGAAACGGTGTAGTCTGGTAAATCTTGGTAAAAGAAAATCGGAACATCGAGTACCCGCTTGTGCGGAAAATCGCGCTGCATAATTTCTGCTTCGTAAATACTTGGGGTGTGCACAGCATCTGAGGCCTCAATGATGCGGTGCTCAATCTCCTTCTGACGTATCGCTTCAGGCGAAGTCCCCGTTTTCCCAATGTTCTCCCAACGGCGCTGTTCCCGCAGGTAATGCAAATCCACCACCTGAAACACGATGCGCGCCTTGGTGTGTCGACGCAGCGAATCCATTAATGGCTCGGCAACTTCCCAGCGATTAAGGTAGGCATAATCGACGCTCTTGCCGTGCTCTTTCAGCCACGCATCCATGTCTAAATATTCTTGACCGTGTAGAACCTCGACTCCCGCAGCTTCCATGATTGCGGTATTGGGCTGCACTGGAAACAGATTCGACGGACGAAACAGGACCCGAAAACCCAGATCCAGGAACAACTGGATGTACATCCAGGTAAGTCGTAAGCCAGCTTCATTTTCCCATTGCGGAATTTGGTAATCCGCAATCAACACGCATGGGCGGTGAGTCCCCCGGCACTGTGCACGATCCAAATCTTCCGGGCCCACAGCTTGCTCGGCCAGTAAAACCTTGCGCCATTTTTGCTCGAACTTGATTTGGTTCTCTACCTGGTAACGCTTAAGCCCACTATTCAAATCCGTGCCATGGGAAACCCCTTCAAGGTGAGTCACGATGGCAAGCGGCTCATAAACTGTACGGTACCCCGCAGCCCTAACCGAAAAAGCTAAATCGGCATCTTCGTAGTAAGCCGGCGCAAAGCGTTCATCAAAACCGCCGATCTCTTTCCACAACTCGTTCGGAATAAGAATGCATGCACCTGACCCAAAATCCGTCTCCTTCACAAAAGAATATGCTGGCAGGCCTGGGTCCATGCCTCGCCCATAATTCCATCCACTCCCATCTTGAAAAATAATTCCGCCAGCTTCTTGCAGTAGTCCGTCGGCGCAAAGCAACTTTGCGCCGACTAGCCCGATCTTCGGATCAGACTCAATGCGATGCACCATCGCCTCCAGCCAACCCTCGTGAACCAATGTGTCGTTGTTCAGCAGAAGGAGGTATTTGCCGCGGGCAAAGGTGGCTCCATGGTTGCAGTTGCGCAAGAATCGTAAATTCGTTTCGTTGCGGACATAACGAACACCTGAAGTTTTCTCTGGGAGATTTTGAATCTCGTCCTGCGAGTTGTCATCGAGGATTAGGACTTCATAGGAGACCTTGCCGCCAGAGTAAGCAAGAATCGACTGCAAACAACCGTAAGTAATCCGCCATTGCTCATAAACTGGAATCAAAATAGAAACTAAAGGTTTCTCATGCTGCGCAAATTCTAGAGTTTCCAGTTCGTCAAAGACCAAATGACTGGAAGCATTCAAATCCGGGTGCCCGCCATTATCGACGACCCGCCATGTCCGGTACGCGTAGCGCAAAATCGGCCCAGAGCAGCGACCGAATGTGGCTTGATAGAATTTCAAGCGCCGAGTCCCTTTAGGCATGACCAAAGCCTTCGTTTTTTGCGCTACCAGAATGCCCCGTGCAAATAATGGGACACCTTGCGCCTTCAACGTTTGATTGAAGTGCCGGGCACGTTGAATGCCTCGGGTGAGAGTAGGGAACATGGTGGGAGAAGTTTCCCTTGCAGGATAGGGGCCTGGCAGGGACTTGGCCCTATTGTCTCATTTCCCAGCAAGGATGCCAGGGTTGGTCGCCCACCATTTTTTCACCTCAGCGGCGGATTACTTCCTTTTCTGAGCAGCTTGGTACTTGCTCTCAATGAGGCTCTCTAAGTCATAACCCAAGCGCTGGCAAGGCTCCGCAAAAACCTTCATAAAACCTTTCAGGTTGTGCTTCATGAAGATTTCGTAGTCAGCAACATTGCGTTTCCCGCCCACAAAACGTCCGCCGTGAGACTCGAAAGCCTCTGCACGTACCGGGCTAAAAAACATCCCGGGGATTTGATTGGCCACCTCATGGCTTTCGAGCGCTGACATCCATTGCTTGCTGCCAAAAAGCGCGCCTCGATGAATCTCAAGTGTTTGCCATCCAAGGTTGAGGTCGGCACTCAGTTTTTGCAAGGCGCCTGTGCAATCTGCCAGTAAATCCTCAAAACGAATAAGCGAAACTTTGTCAGAAACCGAGTCGGCGTGACTCCAAGATTCATAGTGGTTCGTCCACCCTCCATCGAGCCGGTCAGGGCGGATTTCGTGCTGCTTCATGTGTGCCGACTCCACGAAACTGGCGAAAAATCTCCGAATCTTCCCTCGGCCAGTAATGTCTACCCCATGCAAGCGGTTGTGCGACAGTCGAGACATCATGCAATCAAAAGGGTTGCGAACCAGGAGAATGATGGCATCGGCCTCCTCTGCGGCATGGTTCCCACTCCAAAAGGGCATATGTGTTTTCACAAAGGAGCGCTCGCCATCGCCAGCGTGATCCGGCCAATGTGTATCCTTCCCAGTTTCCGGATTGTGTTTCTTAATCGAACGCGAATCCAGCGCCCAGCCTTGCTCAATCCCATAGGCCAAAAACCGAAACCAGGTCGCGCCCGACTTTGGGTAAGAGGCGGTCAAAACTTTTTGTGGGGTAGCGATGGGCATGGGCTGGTATTAAAACTGGAAGTAGAGGAATCGGCTGCCCTCCGGTGCGTGGAAAAGCGCGATAAGGATAAGCGACCCACCAAAGAATAGGGAGAGCCGAAATGCGCTGGCGTGAATAATCTTGGGGTGAACCAATCCGCTCCCGCGCAAAATGTGTGCAAGAACGGCCAAACCTAATGCAATTCCAGCGCGCTGTGCGATTTCCGGATCTGGGCCAAACGAAATCGTTTTCCAATCTCCGCCTAAGACACGAAACCCTTCCAATGCCTGGGCCAAATTTTCTGCGCGAAAAAACACCCAAGCGCCGAGCATGGTGGTGTAAGTGAGTAAAATTCCGCCGACATGCATGATTGGATTAGGGATGGCTCCAAGGAATCCGCGCTGGAGCACTGGCTTCAAGAGAACATGCAGCGCCAAAGCTAGGCCGATCCAGAGCCCCCAAAGGATGTAGGTGTATGCGGCGCCGTGCCAAAGCCCACCAAGGAACATCACAATAAAGAAGTTGCGCAAGGTCTTTGCTTTGCCCCCACGCGAGCCTCCAAGTGGAATGTACAGGTAATCGCGCAGCCAAGTGGAAAGACTAATGTGCCAGCGTCGCCAGAAGTCGGAGATGCTGCGCGATAAATAGGGCCAATGAAAGTTTTCGCGGAGATTGATCCCAAGAAGCCGTGCAAGGCCGATTGCGATATCGGAGTAAGCAGAAAAGTCGAGGTAAATTTGGAATGCGAAGGCGTTCATCGCCAACAGAAACGCCCATGGTCCGCCGAATCCCTCGATTGCAAAAATCTGGTCGACATAAAACGCTAGCCAATCTGCGAAGACAACTTTCTTCACTAATCCCCAAAGAATGCGGCACCAACCGGAGAGTTGGTCTTGAGAGGAGACGCTGCGCTTTTCTTTTAACTGCGGGAGCAGGTGGGTCGCTCGTTCGATGGGGCCTGCCACCAGCTGCGGAAAAAACGCGACATAAAGAGCGAAGGTAGAAAAGGAATCCTCCGCTTTTAGTTTGCCTCGGAAAACATCGATCGTGTAACTCAAGGTTTGGAAGGTGTAAAAACTAATTCCAACCGGAAGCAGGATCGCGGGAATCGGAAGCTCATAGCCCACTCCAAGTATGGCGAGCAGGTCGTTCATCGCTACGGTTGCCATTCCCGAGTATTTAAATACCGCAAGCAAGCCTAGGTTGCCGCATAGGCTCATAATGAGCAAACGTCGACGATGTGCCGGGGCCTCGGTTGCCTGCATGCGACGGCCAATATTAAAGTCCAACAAAGTAGACGCTACGAGTAGCAAGCAATGCCACGGCGTCGCCCAGCCATAGAAAATATAGCTAAGGACAACCAGCCAAATGCGGCGCGCCCGGCCGGATAGAAATTTGGCTCCCAATAACGCTATGGGTAAGAAGCCGAAAAACTCAAACGAATTGAACAGCATCAGTCAAGCGCGTTGGGCGGAGGAGGGAGCATGGCGAATAGATAGTCGGCAAACATCTTGTGGGCTTCCGGGCGCATATGCCGCCCTCCGTAGAACAACTCCACCGGATACAAGTGTGTGGCGTCGAAGGCTCCAACTTGCGGCCATGCTTGGGCAACCTTGGTCGCCGCTTTAAAAAATTCGTCGACCTGCTGGAAGCCTTTGAATTGGTCGCCATTCAAGGGCATTGAAACTAGTTTGATTGCCGTTTCCTCACCATTGCCAACTGCTGCCTGAACAAAGTTTTCAATGAGCTCTATGGACACCGTTGGATTTAAGTCAAATACCGTCAACTTCTTGCGCGGGCCGGGTTCTCTAGAGATGAACGTCCATTCGTCCTTGTCCCGTGTAAACCAATTATGCCAAGCAACTAGATTTGAATTCATGCCCAGCCAATCGCGCGCAGAAAAGGCGCGAATATTTATCAAGAAACGACGCGGAATATTTTTTCTTACCTCTGCAAGATACGCAAGGTGAACAATATCCGATGCCATGGAGGATAGTTTCTGCTGGTTCCAATATTCGTTGAAGTCGTTGTTGTACCCCGACAAAATCACCACGTCTGGTTGGTGGGCCACCGCCCGTGCAGCAAGGATTATCAATTCCATGGCACCTCCGCCAGGAATAGACCAATTCAAGACTTCAGCATTTTCTCCATAACCAGAAACTCGAAGCTTGGCCTCAAGCATGCCCGAATAGCACAACTCCGCTTCCGGCCGCTCGCGCATAAAGCCTTGTGAATTACTAATCACAATGACTCGGTACCCGGTTTTCTCACCAGAAGGCGGCTCGGTATATCCAACCCAATCCCCCAAGAAATGTGGATTTCGAGACTCGTCGTAAGAGGACGGGCTCTCAAGGCTCCTCAATTTAAATCCTGCCGCCCCCTCTCCAAGGCCCAAATAACAGGCCATTAAAAAGAGCACCATGCCAGCCTTTCTATGCTTTGCTGGCTCCTTCAGACGCTGGCCAAAAAACAATACGAATAGACAATACCCAACCCATAGAGCTGGAACGATCAAAACGATTACGGTCTGAATGTTGAACCACATGGTGAAAGGGAGCAACGGAGTATATCCTAGCTTCACAGATGTCCGACAACCTCCAACAGCCTCCTTCTCATCGAGGGAAACTCGCCGTCAACCTTGGTTTAGGTGGGGCTTGGCTGGGCTGTTTGGTCGGCGCCGTAGAAGGGCGATGGATTGCCTACCGAGATTTCATTCCAACAAAACCGTTTGCAGAAGACTTGTTAGTCCTCTGCATTCCTTACTTCTTTCTCTTGGGAGGATTGGGGTTCCTGGCTGGATTACTCCGCCGTTGGCAAAACCCATCCAGGGTTTTATGTGTGCTGCTCCTTGCCAGCGGCGCATGGCTTCTCCCCTACCAAACACATTCCGCGTGGACTACGGCTCTTGGACTGGGTTTCCTCTTTCTGCTTTGCTTTCTCTGGTTGCGCTCCACTCCTCGCATTCACAAAGCAGTTCCAACAGTCCTGTCCCTTCTAATTCTCACTCTATATTCCGGATACCCTAGAAACTCTACCGCGCAAAGAGCTAAGCCATCGGGCGCTCTTCCAAACGTGGTCATGGTGGTCATTGATACGCTGCGTGCGGACTCCTTGTCCTGTTATAGCCAACTCGCTGATGGACGAAAGACTAGTCCAGTTCTAGACGAACTTGCAGAAAGCGGAATGCGCTTCGAATCGGCCTATGCACAAGCTCCATGGACCAGGCCAGCAACGGCTTCGCTTTTCACTGGTCTCTACCCTGCGAGCCACGGGATTGTGACTCCTTTTGATCCGCTCGCGAAGAGCATTCCAACCACCGCCACAATGTTGCAGCAACGCGGCTATCAAACGGCAGCGTTTTCAGCGAACCCCCAAATCTCAAAAGCATTCGGCTTTCACAACGGCTTCGATCACTTCTGGAGCTCCACAACCCGGCTGAAAGACCAGTCCGCCGGCATTCGATTATCCCGCAAGTTAGGGTTTGGCAATGTCGAGATTCAACCGGAAAGAGGCGTGCTTCACTCCACCGCGGACGACGTCAACCAAGCAGTCGACCATTGGCTCAAGTACACCGCATCGGACGAGCCAACTTTCCTTTATGTGCATTACTTAGATCCGCATGACCCCTATGCGGCGCCCGAAGATTTACTTGGGGTTACATCCAGCGGCAATGTCGACGAATCAGCTTTATACGCCAGTCAAGATTTGCCGCCTTTTCCACTAGAAGGCGCAAGCCTTGCGAGCTTGAACGAAAAAGAATTGCGGGAGCTGAAGCGTCGCTATCAAACAGAGGTTCGCTTCGTTGACCACCGCCTTGGGGAAATGTTGCAGCGGTTACGGGAAAGCGGAGTTTGGGGGGAAGATGACTACCTCATCGTTACATCGGATCATGGGGAGGAGTTTCATGAGCATCAGCAGTGGCAACACGGGCGCTCGCTTTATGAGGAAATGATTCATGTCCCCTTAATCGTGCTTGGGCCTGAGGTTCCGGTTGGTGCTGTTCATTCCGACCCAGTAGAGCTGGTGGACCTGCTCCCCACCATCGCGAGCTGGACTGGCGGTCCTCCAGAGTTTGACCAACATGGGGAAGGCTTATTTGGAGAGCGCAAAAAAACTGGGGCGTTCTCTCATCGGCCGCGAGAGAAGCACCCTATTTGGTCACTGCGCATAGGGAAGCAAAAGACCGTGTGGATTCAAGATCAAACCGAGCTTGTGAAGCTTGATTTCGATTTAGCCTTAGACCCAAGCGAGAGTCATCCATTGAACGAGGGCGGCAAAACTGCATTTCCACGCCTGCACCGCCGACTTGAGGGGCTGATGACATCGTCCGCAGAATTCAAACGCGAAGCCATAGATGCCGTGGATTTAAATGCACAAGCAGCGCAAGATTTAGAGCAACTGGGCTATATCGATGGCTCAGGAGAGGATTAACTCCCTTTTGAGCGGTTGGGTGCTCCTCTATGATGCGGTCGGTTCCATTTGCCATGCTGCTCGCCCTCCTCCCACTTCTCCTCCCCGCCGCCCATGCACTTTTACCACAGAGCGACCTACCGAGTGCAACCCAAACCTATGCGGGTCCGCACTGCAGCTTCCCTTTTCAGGGCGATGTTGAAGTAAAGGAGTACGGAACCGGCTGGGGTGTTGTCTCCGAACTGCTATCCACAAAAAGTTCCGATGCCAACCAACAGCCCCTGCTCCGAGTCACTTCTATTTTTAGCTCGGCCGATGCGAATGGTCTTGCGGGCCAACTGCTTGGACTTGATCGCGAGGAAATCGCAGCCCATGCCTGGGTGATGAGTGCGGAAGGAACTCCCGTCACGCGGCTCATTGATGGGGCCGAACGCAATGGGGTGCGGCATGAACTGAGTCGGGATGTGGGCACCGCGACCTACACTCTTTTCGCTTGGGCGCATGAGGGCTCGGTCAATATGGTGCGTACGATTGCGCAACATCAAGAGCACCAAGCGATTATCGATGCGTGTATCAACGGCTTAACTCTTTCAGGGATCCAAGCCGATACGCAGCGCAATATCGGCATAGAAGAGTATGGTTTTAAGATTCCCGCCAACTGGGAGAGCTCTTCGCAACACCTAAATGGGGGCGCGGAGTTGTTCACGATTAGTTTCCCTTCTGGAACTATGGAAATATTGATGACTGGGCCTGGCAATAAAGCCGCGCTCATGGAGTTTCGCGACCAGGCCTTGCGCGATGCCACCTCGCGCTTCATTTCTGCTTCCGTAAATGATCAAGGGGTTTACCTTGGTAAACGTCGTGGGTGGCTCAACGTCGAGGGCGAGATTGTGCAGGGACGCATCCATCAGTGGAAGAATTTGAATGACAATGTTTTTGATTTCCCGGTCTTCACTTTCATCCCTGAAGGACTCAACCGTGTCGTGCAGCTGCAACTTTCGCCGAACCCTGAGGCTTATGCAGATCTCCTTTCTGAGGTGACACGAACGACACGCAATGATGTCTATCGAAAAGAAAATCGCAGTGCGCTCCAGGACAGTGTTGAGTTTGATGGATTTACTATCCCGCTCCCAAACGGCATGCAACGCGTCGATTTATTGAGCGATACTTTTGCCGGTGGCAAAGGGGTTGCTCTTGGCGAGGCGGATGACGGTGGACCTCGTTGGTTTTTTTGGAACATCCCCCATGCGATTGATCAGGCAGAGCTTCCCGAACTACAAGCGGCCTGGTTGCAGCAATGGCTAGACCGAGATTTGGTAGGTGGAGAAGTCTTGTTACGACAAACCATCGATGTTGACATCCACCTTGCTGGCACTTACCAAGGGCTTGCTTGGACAGTAAAGCATTCCCAGGTCAACCGTGCCGATAATCGCGATTGGATCAGCACCAAAACCCGAGATTGGATGTGCGTTGCAGTGGCTATTCCTTATGGTGAACAAACTTTGCTTGCCATCCTGCAAGTAGATGACCGGGATAAGTTCCCCATGTTTGATGATTTTCGGTTTGCCCTAAAGCACTCCGCCACGCTTAGTGCGCTGGGTTTCGAGGCTGAAGGGTTTGCAATGACCATCCCCAATAAGGGCCCTTGGGCAATCCTAAACCACCCTGGTGAAATCGAAGAAGAATATGTCTTTCTGCATCCTTATGGTCGGGTTCGAGCCGCGCTGCATCATTTCACTGCCGATGAATTAGCAGGGAGTGTTTCGGCTGATTGGATTTCTCGGACCGCTCTCCGAACTCAGACCACAAAGGCAAAGGCCGACGGAGGCACTCTTGGGAATATCTCATCTTATGGCTTCGCTCAACTCGGCCAACGAGTAGTACCTCGCCATAGTTTTGGATACGCCACCTCAGATGGCCGATTGCGTTCCATGCAATTTTCTCATTGGGTGGAAGGCAACACGCTGGTCCAGTGGTCCGTCGAATCTGCAAGCCACCATGCAAGCTTCAAGCCAGATGTCGATGAGTTGATCCCCGCAGGTGGCGCGCCAACAGACTTCTTTTCTTCATCGCAATCCTATCAAGGACTACAACTTCCAAATCCAAGCCCATTCCAGTGGGTTGGCATGGGCGGGTTTATCACGCAACGATTATCGCTTCAATTCAACGAGATTAGTAAGTGTGGGGTGACTTTAGAATTCCTACCCGACCCTGGAGAAACTCATTCCGATCAGGATTTATTGGAAGCCTTATTGCCGCCAGCCCCAGAATGGAACCCGATAGGCGCACTTAGGGCAATCCCCATAGAGACTAAAATCTTTGGACGTATCACCCCAGGTCTTCGTCGCACCGGCCTACCCATGGATGGAATCCCGATCATGCAAGAGGTTTATATCGATCGTAACCAGGGAACTTTGAGCATACTCCGTGTCGATGGCCCGCAAGATCTTGAGGAGGCTGCTGCGCCAGTTCTCAAGAAGTTGTTTGCTGCGATTCGTCCAGAAGAAACTATCTATGTCATGAACCCGAGCTTGGTAAGCGAAGAGGATCGCGCAAAGTTAGCCATACAGGAGGTCGACCCCTTAACTCTTGCCCTGCCGAAGGGCTTCACCGTGGAGAAGGGTTCAGAGAATGCGTTGGGGGAAACTTGGTCGCATTATCTTGGCATGAACATCGGCGTGTACCCATTTGCGGATAGTCAATCTCTCAGCGGGTTCATGACTGACTTGGTCAGCTCCGCAAAAAGCAATCCACGTGTACCGGAATTGGGTGAAGAAGCTCCTATGGTTCCGTATTCCTTTATTGCGATAGTTGACGGGCGCACTTGCCCAGGCGCGGCCCTAGATATGGGTGGCGCGCCAACTTTTTTAGTCGCGGTCACCCAAAAGAAAACGAACTACCTGGTTTCGGCAAGTGCTTGGACCGAGGAAGGTGCTAAGAAATTACTCTGCGAGGCGCTGACCACAGTAAAGCTAGAGTCACCAATTTTTACGCCAGCGTGGTAAGACGGCAGCCGCAGTGAAGCTGCGTTCGCCCAAGGCTTTCGAGCGCGCACGTTTTTCATCAAGGGTCGCGCGTTCAGCAAAGGCTGTCCGGATGACCCTAGCGAGCTCCTCGGGCTGGTTCTGTGGAGCGTGATAACCAATGCCCTCCTCTTCCACCATCCGCGCGAGTTCACTTGCGGATTCAATGACGAGCAAGATGGGCGCGCCGACCCCAAGATAAGTCATGGTCTTGCTTGGATATGCGTAGCGATAGATGTCGGGGTTCAACGCGATCATCCCAAGGTCCGCCGTTTTAATTACATGGACGGTGTTTTCGATGGGTTGATATCCATGGAAGAAAATGCTTTGGCCTAAATGCGCACCAGCAAGTTTTTCTAGCGACGTACGGCCGGCGCCATCCCCAAGTAAGTCGAAACGAATTTCAGGTATGTCGGTTAGCAATGCCATCGCTTCGATGATGGTTTCAAGTCCCTGAAAGCGTCCAAGGTTGCCAGCAAATAGAATGCGGAAACAGCCCTCAGGTTTTTCGAAGCCCTCTGGCAAGGAACCTTCGCCATCAAAAGATTCCAATTGGAAGTTGTTGATAATCTCTACGTTATCCGTTGCGATTCCGCGTGCAGCGATGGCGTTGCGCATGTCGGAGGAAAGGACGATGACACGCTCTGCCTTTGCACAGTTGCTGCTGTCAATGCGTGCCAGAAGGTTAGTGAGAAATCCCTTCTTTGCCATGCCAGATGTGATGGCAATCTCTGGATAGATGTCCATCATGTGATAGATGAACTTCCCGCCGCGCAAGCTCGCGCATTTACGCGCTGCTGCTGCAACCAAAACTGGCGGCATGGTGGAGGCCATAACTTTGGCGTAGCTGTTCTTTTTACGTCGGCAAAGAATGTGGCTGCAGATGGCGACCATGAACAACAACATATTCAATGCGCGCACCGCATAGTTGCTCTTGGATTCTGGAAATAGGCGAACCCGTTTGACCTGGAATCCATCTAGGTCTTGATGCCTTGGCATCTTGCGTTGGGCAGTCGCCTTGTTGTACGAAGGCTGTGCAGTCAGCACAGTGACGTCATGCCCATCTGCACTCAGTTGCGCCGCAATGGAACGCAGCATGGAAGCATAGGGTGGGGAATCCGGCCAGAACCAGCGATGGATCAGGAGGATTTTCAAAGCCGTTCCTTAAGCGTCGCGCGTGAAGCCCGTGGGCATTGCCAAATTGGACCACGCTTGGTGTTGCCGCGCAGTGCCAAGAATTAAATTCACAACGCGTTGCGAGGTGTTGTGGACTTGATAATCAGCCGGCACTTCTGGGATTTGCCCGCTCGCGTATTGCTTTATGGTTGCCGCCACTGCCTCACAAACATTCTCCGCATCTAAGCCGCAAACCGTAATCACTCCAGTGTCCATGGCCTCCGGCCGCTCGATGGCTTGGCGCAAAGTCACTGCCGGGAACTTCATCATTGCGGACTCCTCCGAAATGGTGCCGCTGTCAGAGAGTGCACATAGGCAATCCTGCTGCAGGCGGTTGTAGTCGAAGTAACCGAATGGTTTAAGGAACCGAATGTCGCCCTTGGGCTCGCCTCGACCGAGTGCGTCCAGACGCTTTTGCGTGCGCGGGTGGGTCGAAACCAAAACGGGCACTTGGTATTGCTCCGCTAGTGTTTCTAGTGTGTCGACCAGCATGTCAAGGCGTTCCGGGTGATCCACATTTTCTTCACGGTGCGCACTAACAATGAAGTACTTCCCTTTCTCCAACTGGTTGTCTGCCAGCACCGTCGAAGCTTCTATCCCATCGCGGTAGGTTTCAAAAACTTCACACAGCGGGGAGCCAGTCACATATACCCGACGCGGCTCGCACCCTTCATGCAAGAGGTGACGCCTTGCATGCTCGGTGTACGCAAGATTGAAATCCGAAATGTGGTCGATTAATTTGCGGTTGGTTTCTTCCGGCACGTTCGCATCGAAACAGCGATTGCCCGCTTCCATGTGATACACCGGCACGCGCATGCGCTTGGCCATGATGGCCGCGATGGCGCTGTTGGTGTCGCCAAGCACGAGGAAGGCATCTGGTTTTTCCTGCAGCAGGACTTTCTCAATCTCAATCAAGATATTCCCAAGGACCGTACCAAGTGAGCTGACATCGACGCCAAGGAAGTGATCGGGCTTGCGCACTTTCAATTCCTCAAAGAACAATTCATTCAGCTCATAATCCCAGTTTTGGCCAGTGTGAACCAACACGTGATCGGTGTGCTCATCTAAAGCAGCAAGCACTCGCGACAAACGGATAATCTCCGGGCGCGTGCCGAGGCAAGTCATCACTTTTAGTTTCTTCACTGGACATTCTCCCAAACCGTGTCCGGGGCTTCCGGATTGAAAACTTCATGCGACCAAAACATGGTCAACAAATCCGAATCGCCGATGTTGGTGATTTCGTGGGTATGCAAAGTCGGCATATCGACAAACTGATAACGCTCTCCGCTCACCCTAAACTCCTCGACTTTGTCATCGAACAGGCGACGAACCCGAATCACTGCCTCACCGGACACCACTAAAAAACGTTCGACTTTGTGGTAGTGATAATGATTGCCACGAGTAATCCCCGGGCGCGTAGTCGACATAAAAGTTTGCCCGCCGTTATTTTCACGCACGGCCTCAAACAGCCAACCGCGGTCATCGGAATGGAGCTGGATGTCGACCGGGAAACCTTGTGGGTACAAAGCTGCGCGGTAAGTGTTAAACAAACGCAAATCCAATCCATCGCGCAAGTCTGGAATCGTACGGTCGGCACGGTAGGAATGATGAAACCCTTGAAGTTTCTTCAGCAAGGCCGAGGTCTTCATCTTCACTCCCGCAGGCTGCACGGTTTGAACCGCATGGTTGTTAGTTTCATGCATGCACTGCAGGGCCAAGGCCGCGACATCGGAGGCGTGAAGTAATTCTAAGTCACCATCGACATGAATCTCCGGCTTTTCATCCTTCGCAACCTGAGAGCAAAAGGTGTGCACGACAGAGTTGTAAAAAGGCTTTCCGTGTTCGCCAAACACATGGGGCAAAATCAGATTGCTGAAGCGCCCGCCCTCTGACTCTGCCCATTCCACGAAGACAGCTGCAGCCGCGCGTTTGGATGCGCCGTAGCGGCTATCGCCAAAACTGTGCGTCGAATTTGCGAACAAAAAATGCGGCTGCACTTTTTCCGCGCGACAGGCGTCCACCAAACCTTGGGCAAGCTGTAGATTCGTGGCATAAATCTCCTCATCGGCGCCACGATTCATGCCTGCCAAATGGACGATGGCATCGCATTCGCGAACAAAGGTTTGTAATGCGGTAGGTGAGGAAAATTCTGCGCGGCCAGCGGGGATGACATCGACCTCTTCCTGCAAAAAGGCGCAACGCATATGCCAACCAATCATGCCATACGCGCCGGTGATGCCGATTTTCATCGATGCGCTCAAAACCTAAAGCCCCGCCTCTTTCATTTCCTTTTGGATTTCTGGCAGCGACAACAACAGTTCTTCCACCCCGGAAACATCTAGCTGTTCCGTATTGTGTGAGGTGTAATCTTCCACGTTGATTTCTTTCGGATCGCCTTCAGTAAAGAACTTTCCGTAATTCAAATCACGTCCGTCCATGCGCACTCGGAGGTAGTCGCCCATGTCCTCCGAGCGACGCAACTCCTCGGCACTGGCCAAGGCTTCGTAAACCTTCTCTCCATGGCGAATGCCTATCACCTTCACCTCGTTATCTGCTTGGAAAAGGTTTTTCATAGCGGTCACGAGGTCCCCCATGGTGCAGGCCGGAGCTTTGCGCACAAACAAATCCCCTTGCTCTGCGTGAGTGAATGCAAAGGCCACTAAATCTACGGCTTGCGCCAACGGCATTAAAAAGCGGGTCATGCTTGGCTCGGTCAAAGTCAAGGGCTTGCCGCTGCGAATCTGTTTCGCGAACAATGGAATCACCGAGCCGCGCGAGTACATCACGTTGCCGTAACGCACGCAGGAAACGCGAGTCTCTTCAGCGGACAAACTTCGTGCCGCCGCCATGGCAACCTTTTCCATAAGCGCCTTGGTCATGCCCATAGCGTTGACCGGGTACACCGCCTTATCGGTCGACAAGCAAACGACGCTCTCCACTCTGGCGGCAACCGCGGCATCGATCACATTGCGGCTTCCTTCTACGTTGGTGCGCACGGCCTCCATAGGAAAGAACTCGCAAGACGGGACCTGCTTCAGCGCCGCAGCATGAAAAACCATGTTCACACCTTTCATGACACGCTGCACCGAGCCGGCATCGCGGACATCGCCAAGGTGAAACTTCAGGCGCGGGTTTTCATAATTCGTGCGCATGGCATCTTGCTTCGCTTCATCGCGACTGAAGATGCGAATCTCGCCAACGCTGCCCTGCAACAAATGGTCCACCATGGCGGTTCCAAAAGATCCGGTGCCTCCGGTGATGAGGATGGTTTTATTCTGCAACATGGTTCATGGGCGACGCCTTGCCTAGCCGCATATAGGTTAGCGAAGCCGATGCAAATGCACCGGCATACTTCCCTCCTCAGAAGCCCTAAAATCAGCGGCGTGAAGCTCCCACCCCTTCGCAAGCTTGCGGTCCCCGCTCTTCTGGGCGCCGGGATTGTGGTCACATTGGGAAGAGAAGTGGTTTTCGCACTTGGCCTTGGTGGGGGTTCCGATCTGGAGGTCTTCCGCCTAGCTTTTGGCGCCCCGAACATGATGGGCCAATCCATGGCGCCCACTTTTGTTGGCGTCATGCTGCCCTTGCTTGCTCACGCCGCTGCAAAGGGACAAGCTCAGGAGGCACGGATGCGGCAAAGAATTCTACGCTTCAACTTTTTTGGCGTGGCCACGCTTTGTTTGCTTGGGATTCTGACAGCTACCCCACTTAGTCGAATCCTCGCGCCTGGATATGAAGGCGAAACGCTCCGCCAAGTCGCCACCCAGCTGCGAATCCTGTGGCTGTTCTTTGGAATCACAGGACTTTCCTTTTCCGCGCGCACTTTCCTGAATCAACGCGAAGTCTTTTGGCCTGGTGCATCCACAAGTTTGGCGGTGTCCTTTTGCTTTGTGCTTGCGGGCCTCGGCATTGCTTCCGGCGTCTTGCCAGAAGGGGCAACTTCTCTTTCCTGGGCCGCCGTGGTCGGTGGAGCGGTGGTGCTTTTGCTGCAACTACAAGCAAAGCCATACCGCCGCTTCGACTTCGCAAAACTCAGATCACGCTTGCCCGAGGATGCGCCCATCTTATTCCCTATGCTTGGCGCATTGTTTGCAACGGTTTGCGCATCCGCACCACGATTTCTTGACCGGGCCTACGCCAGCTCCATGCCCTCTGGTTCGGTGGCTGCCCTGGAATACAGCTACAACGTGTTGGCCGCGCCGGGGATTTTGCTCGGCACCACCTTCGTCATGGTGGTTTTCCCCTCCTTCGCGCGCGGAGTTGCGGCCGGATCTCCCCGAGCAGCCACGAAGAAAGTCTTGCCACTTTTCCTATGGACGACGTCAGGTGCCCTAGCCATTAGCCTTCTAGTGCACGTCTTTGCCGATCCGCTGGTCACTCTCTTTTATCAGCGGGGTGCCTTTGCCGAAGCCGATGCCGCCGCAACCGCCGACGTTCTGCGCTGGCAATGCCTCGGCATGATGCCAATGGTCGCCGGCATGATCATCGCACAGGGGTTCCTCGGAATGCGCATGATTCGGTTCTTGCTGCTTCTGAGCTTCCTCCGCATTGGATTACGCTGGATGGCCTTGGAAGTTTTTGTTCCGCGGCTGGAACTTGAAGGCTTAGGTTTGGCTTACACTTTCACGGAAGCCATCGCATTGGTCATCGCGGCACTCCTCTTCGCGCGACGCCTTCCACGCGATCTCTCCCCCGCTAGATCCACTTAAGCAATGAGTTCCTCCGCAACCGAAAGTTACCGCCCCGTCATTATTCTGGGCGCCGGACGATCGGGAACCAACATGCTACGCGACGTCCTGTGTAGCCTGCCAAACTACGGCACTTGGCCCTGCGATGAAATCAATTACATTTGGCGACACGGCAACAAGCGTATCTTGGTCGACGAACTAACCCCTGACCTTGCGCGGCCGAAGGTGCAACATTTTGTGCAGCGCGCCTTTGAGGCTTGCGCCAAACGTGAAGCCTGCACTCAGGTGGTTGAAAAAACTTGCGCCAATACTTTGCGGCCGGAGTTCGTCGCAGCCACCCTGCCAGATCATGCGGTTTTCCTGCACATCGTGCGCAACGGTGAAGATGTCATGGCGAGCGCTGGCCGCCGTTGGAAAGCCAAGCTAGATGTCCCCTACCTCTTGAAGAAGGCGCGCTTTGTTCCTCTATTGGATTTGCCCTATTACGCTTTGCGTTACTTTGCCACGCGCTTGCATCAACTATTCGACCATGAAGGGAGAGTCTCTTTTTGGGGACCACGCTACATCGGGATGGAAAAAGACCTTGCATCCAAAAGCCTCATGGAGGTTTGTGCATTGCAGTGGAAACGTTGCGTGGAGCGTTCTCTTGAAGGATTGGACACCTTGCCGGAGCATCGCGTCTTGCATTTGCGCTATGAAAACTTTGTCGCGCAGCCGGAGTTGGAGTTGCAGCGCATTGGGGCTTTCCTTGGAGAAACCTGGTCGGATGGTGACCTTAAAAAGGCCGTCGCCAGTGTCTCAAAAGGAAGCGTTGGTAAAGGACGACGCACCTCTGATCCTGCACACCAAGAAATTGTGGAGCGCTGCGTTCAGCCGGTCATGCGTTCGGTCGACGCTGATCCGCGTTTTTCTGCATAACTCCAGCAGAGCAAGAAACCGATTAACAAAAAACCTAGCATTGCGGAAATGGGTTCGCGCAATGGCGTGCGTAGGTTGCAACTAATCAATAGGAGCCCAGCTACGGGCCCGGCTGCGGCTTGCGCTGCGAGGTGCAAAGGCTTAATCCTTTCGACTAAGTCTTTCGATTGCGTGACGGATTGAAACAGTAATTTTGGAACGGAAAGGAGCGCCGGAAGAACCATGCCCAGGAAGGCGAGCAGTCCTAGCGGCCCACTGCGGGCAAGAATATCAAGATAAGTGTTGTGAGCACTTTTTGCCACCACTCCTGATTCTGGATCGGCAATCGATGGCGGCAAGAGTCGCAATCCGGTCCAAGGATGACGCTCAGCCAGGCCCCAATAGCTTTCCATGACTTCCGCTCGCGCGCCAAACATGCCGCTCAATGTGGTGGCCCCATAACTTGAAAAGGTTTCGTGAAGTTTATGTAGGAGCAGGAGGTTGCCGTCGGCCAAAAGAAGGAAGCCGAAAACCAGGGCAGTGGCTCCAACGATTAATGCCAAAACCCCCCGAGCGCCTCGCGCCCACCAAGCCGGGAAAGGGGCTGCCACTAAGAAAATCAAAGCTGGGTCGCGCGCGCCGGTGATTAGCGGGACCATGGCGGCTCCAAACAAGAAGGCCCACACCTTCCACGATTTTTCATTCGATGAGTCCCCCGCTACCAAACCCGCGCAAAACAAACTCGCAAGAGTCAGGCTGACTGGCACATAGTTATACAGTTGGTACATCCCAGGCAAGAATGCGTTTTGGGTCATGCGGCCTTCAAAATGACCCACGGCAATCAGCTCGAAAAAAAAGAGTCCACAAAGATAGACCAAAGCTACGCTGGTGCCTGCGCGTACTCCAGACAACAATTCCGTTAAGCGCAGAGGGCTCGCAACGACCACTCCTAAATAATAGATCAACAGGACTGGAGCCACCCACTGCACGGCATAAAGCAAGGCTACCGAATCAGTCCCTGCACCGAGAATTCCAAGGTAAATCGACCAAAGGCAAAAAGATGCCATCGACCCTTTCGTGAGGCGACCCAACGGCAAGCGCTTCACCATTTTCGGGACGTCGGGAGCCAGTAAAAACAGCGCCGCCAAAAACCCGAGGGGCACACCTAGGCCAATCGGTAACTCCTCAGGCGCAGAGTAAAGCCCGAAGGAGCCATGCACCTGAAGAAATAGGGGGAGAGGAACTAGGAGCCCAAACCACCAATCTCTCTTACCGCGTACAAGAAAATCCCCTTTCATCATCGGCTGGGATTGTAACAATCGCCACTTCCAGCGGCCTGAAGGTATGCAACAATAGCGATGTGACTCCCGCCCAGATTCGGTGCAAGAGGTGCCTCGACATCGCTATTGCTTCCATTGGCTTGCTGCTTTTGGGGTGGTTGATTTTGTTGGCCGCAATCTGTGCACGGCTCAGCTCTGGCGGCAGCGGATTCTTTCGCCAACAACGCGTTGGCCGCAATGGGAAATCGTTTCGCATTGTCAAGCTTCGGACCATGCGCGTCATGAGTGGAAAGCAAACTACAGCAACTGCCTTGAATGACCCACGGATTACCCGGGTTGGGGCGCTGCTTCGCGCGACAAAGTTGGATGAGTTGCCTCAATTTTGGAATGTGCTTTGGGGTGAAATGAGTGTGGTCGGCCCGCGCCCCGATGTTCCCGGTTTCGCCGATCAACTCCAGGGAAGTGACCGGGAAATCCTTCAGCTTCGTCCAGGCATCACTGGCCTGGCCTCTTTGGTTTTCCGTCACGAAGAGGCGTTGTTGGCCGAAGTTGAAGACCCTGACAGGTTTAATTCCGAAGTTATTTATCCCGCAAAAGTAAGTTTGAACCTACGATATTTGGAAGACTACACATTGCGACGCGATTTCGTGTACATTCTTGCCACTTTCGTGCCCAGCCTTCGCGCCCGGGTGGCTCCAGCCTTCACCGCATCTTAGCTTTTTGGACCGCATCTACCTCTCTCCGCCGCACATGGGTGCTGCCGAGCGCGAGCTATTGCTTGATGCTTTTGACTCCAATTGGATTGCCCCGCTTGGCGAACACGTCGATTCTTTCGAAACGGAATGTTCGGCTTATTTGGGCTCAAAAGATGCTGCTGCCTTGTCCAGCGGAACCGCCGCCATTCACTTAGCGTTTATTCTGCTTGGTGTTGGCCAAGGTGACCGCGTTTATGCACCATCTTTCACCTTCACTGCGAGCCTGAACCCAATCCTTTATGTTGGCGCCACTCCGGTACTCATTGATTCCGAACCGGAAACCTGGGGCATGGACCCTGAGCTCCTTGCCGAGGAACTAGAGAAGGATTCGATCGCGGGCACGCTTCCCAAGGCTGTCATGGTCGTTCACATTTACGGCCAGGCTTCCAAGTTGGAAGAAATCGCCTTATTGTGTGCCAAGTACGGCGTAATTCTAATCGAAGATGCCGCTGAGGCCCTGGGCACTCTCCATGCTGGGAAGCATGTCGGCACCACTGGGCGCGTTGGACTGTTTTCGTTTAACGGAAACAAAATCATTACAACCTCGGGTGGTGGACTGCTTGTTTCTGATGACGCCGATTTAGTGACCAAAGCCCGTCATCTCGCAAGCCAGGCGCGAATTCCAGGTGCAAATTACGAGCACGATGCACTCGGCTACAACTACCGCCTTTCTAACTTGCTTGCTGCGGTTGGCCGCGGGCAAATGCAGAATATTGAGGACCGGGTGGCTTCGCGTCGCGCGAACTTTGAAGACTACAGTGCGCGCTTAGGCCAAATCCCAGGACTCTCCTTTCTAGAAGAGCCGGAAGGGGACCGCGGCACCCGATGGTTGAGTGTCGTCAACATTGATCCAGATGTTTTTGGAGTGACCCCGGAACAGGTTCGTTTGAAGCTCGAAAAGGCTGACATCGAAAGCCGGCCGCTGTGGATGCCCATGCACATGCAGCCCGTCTACCGCGATGCTCGCATGATCGGCGGCAAAGTCTGCGAAGATTTGTTCCGCACCGGGCTTTGCTTGCCAAGCGGTTCTTCGCTTGAGGAAAGCGATCGGGCGCGCGTTATGGAAGCTGTGGAAGCCTGCTCTGCGCCTGAAATTCGCTCTTAAGAGAGCTTTGCACGAAGCGACCCCTTTTATGAAAGTGAACTTCGCCATCTGTGGGACTCAAAAAGGTGGGACCACAGCACTGGATTCTTATTTAAGAGACCATCCAGAAGTTTGCATGTCTCAAAAAAAGGAGGTTCACTTTTTTGACAACGGTGACTTCTTCGACGGAGGTGAGCCAGACTATTCCAATTATCATTCTTGGTTCCAACCGAAACCGGAGCAGCGGGTCATTGGTGAAGCGACTCCGATTTATATGTATTGGAAAAGTGCGGCGCAACGAATGCACGCGTACAACCCTGACATGAGGCTGATTTTTTTGCTTAGAAATCCCGTGGAGAGGGCCTTCTCGCACTGGAATATGGAGTACACACGCGGAGCAGAAAACCTCTCTTTTCACCATGCACTGCAGGCTGAAAGTGATCGCCTCCATGAGGCCGCGCCTCTTCAACACCGCGTTTACTCCTACCTCGACCGCGGCAATTATTGTGATCAGTTGCGAAGAATTGAAAACATATTCCCGAAAAGCAACCTTCTTGTTCTTAAGCAAGAAGAGCTTTCCGGCAACCCAAAAGGGACCTTAGAGTCGGTCAGCGACTTCCTTGGGATTTCAGCTTTCCAAAAAATTTCGCCTAGGAATGTCCACGCATTGCCTTATGCGGCGTCTATGTCCAAAACCGATTCGCAATTTCTGCGCGATGCTTTTTTCCAAGAGATCAAGGAGCTCGAAAAGCATCTGGGCTGGGACTGTAGTGATTGGCTTGACTACTCGTGACGAACAATATCACCCTCTTCCATATAGATGATGTCCTCTGCAATGTTGGTGGCGTAGTCAGCAATGCGCTCAACCAAGCGCACCACATTGCCCCATCGCATAAGCGCAGGGATGACTTCCGGCTCCGCACTCATCTGAGCTTCGATGCGACCGAGGATCTCCCGATTGTAGTCATCGACGACGTCATCCATTTCCAACACTTTGCGTGCACGAGCTTCATCGCGACTAACCAAAGCTTGAATCGTTTCTCGAACCATGGTGCGGGTTTGCTGCGCCATTTTGTCAAAGTGCACTGGAGGGCTGGTGAGTGCAAGCCGCTCAAGATCGATGGTCCGCTTCGCAATATTCGATGCGATGTCGGCAATGCGTTCAAGGTCGTTATTAATTTTGATCGCAGCGATTACAAAACGAAGGTCACCGGCAACCGGTGCGTGAAGCGCTAGGATTTTTAAGGCCTCTTCTTCAAGCTCCACCTCCATTTCGTCAATCAAGGAATCTCCTTTCACAACCACTAGAGCGGCTTCAGCATCGCGCGACAAAATACTGTCAATAGCGCGCCCGAATGCATCTTCGCATTGGTTACCGAGGAGAACTAAGCGCTCGGCAAGCAAGCCAAGGTCGCGCATGAAATGTTTAGTCATGAGGGATTACCCGAAACGTCCAGTGATGTAATCTTCTGTCTCAGGATGTTGCGGACGCTCGAACACATCTTGAGTCGCACCAAATTCAACTAAGGTGCCTAGGTACATGTAAGCCGTGAAATCACTAATACGCGCTGCTTGCTGCATGTTGTGAGTCACGATGGCAATGGTGTAGCTCTCTCGTAACTCCAACATGAGATCTTCGATTGCAGCAGTAGAGCGCGGATCCAAAGCCGAACACGGCTCATCCATCAGCAGCAATTCTGGTCCAACCGCAATCGCACGTGCAATGCACAGCCGTTGCTGTTGCCCTCCGGAAAGGCCAAGCGCCGACTTGTTCAGCCGGTCCTTTACTTCTTCCCACAAGCCAGCTTTTTGCAAAGCCCAAGCTACGATGTCCTCCAACTCGGACTTGCTGGTTTTCATGTGCAAGCGAACGCCAAAAGCTACGTTGTCAAATATGGATTTGGGGAACGGATTTGGCTTTTGGAATACAATTCCCACCTGCTGACGCAAGCCAACCACATCGACTTTGGGCCCAAGCACATCTTTTCCGTGAATCTCCAAGGCACCGGTTGCTCGCGCTCCGGCAACCGTGTCATTCATGCGATTGATCCAACGTAACAGAGTGCTTTTTCCGCAACCGCTTGGCCCGATGAAGGAAGTAATCCGATTCTTTGGCAACTCAAGGTTGACGTTTTGCAAAACATGGAAGTCTCCATACCAAGCATTTAGGTCCTTCAACCGCACAGCAGCCTCAAGTGGTAGCGGCGCATCCTGTTCCGCTGGAGCAGGGGTGCCCCGTGGTACAGTGATTTCGTCGGCGGCTTCGCGCGAGGGAGGTGTCATGAGAAGTGTCATCGTAGCGACAATCAAGAAAGGGGCTTGCTGAACTTTTGGCGTAAAAAAACCGCCACTGCGTTAAACAAAAGAAGCGCAGTGAGCAACACAATGATGCCGCTTGCTGCAAGGTCATGGAACTCTTTTTGCGGACGACCGGCCCAGTTGTAAATTTGCAGCGGCATCGCGGTAAAGTCGTCCATGAGGTTGCCCGGGGCGCGAGTGATGAACACAATGCCGGCAATCATTAACAGTGGCGCAGCTTCACCAATCGCACGGCTCATCGCGATGATGGCGCCGGTCAAGATTCCAGGAAGCGCTGCGGGCAATGTTATCCGACGCACGGTTTGCCATGGGGTGGCGCCGAGTCCGAGGGAGGCGTCGCGCAAGGTCGACGGCACTGCGCGTAAAGCTTCTTGGGTGGAAATGATAATGATGGGTAAGATCACCAGCATCAAGGTGAGGGCGCCGGCTAAAAGTCCACGTCCAAAAGGTAGACGGAAGTACCACCAACTGCGGTCTTTGATGCGGCCAGGAGCATCCCAACTACGCAGAGAACGTTTCGCTAGCGCAGGATCTTCAGGCCAGTCGGCATCGTCCGCAACGAGGTTCAGTTTCAGCTCCGTGCCTTCTGCATCGAACACGATCATGCCAGCAACCGGTACGGCCTCAGCTTGCGTGGCATCGACCACTGGGACCTCGAGAATGAAATCGCCTTCGTTGTAAAACTGGTCGACGAAAGTCACTCCCATTTCTGCGGTCGGATCTCCTTCGTTGCCGAAGATGCCGAACATAGAAACAAAAACTGTGAGTCCAAGGATGCCAAACACCACCGATGGGACGCCAGACAAATTGGTAATGTTCAACTGCACAAAACCATGTACTTTGCGCAGAGCTTTTCCCTTGGGCCTAAATTCTTCTAGAACAATGGCAGCGGCGATACCAAGTGGCAAAGCAATCACCATGGTCAAGACTAGCAACCAAACCGATCCCATAATCGCTGGGTACATGCCGGCAATCATTGGATCTGGATCAGGAGAAGAGCTCAAGAACTGAGTGTTCAAGGTTCCCACTCCCTCCACCAAGATCGCGGCCAGCAAAACCACCAAGATCGATGCGGAAAGGGCCGCCACTCCACGACAAATGCCCTTGAAAAACATGTCCTTCCGGTGCCGTTGGGCCAAAGGACGCTGACGCTCTTGCATTAATTTGCGGTCGGTCAATAGAGCTGGTTTCTTTTGCGAGCTCATTCGTATTCCTCTCGGTAACGACGACGGATCCAGGCACCGAACAAAGTGAAGCAGAGGGTGAGCACAAAGAGCACGGCTGCCACGGCGTACATGGAGTAGTACTCCACTCCATAGTTCGAAACGTCGCCTAGTGCCATCTGCACCATAAAGCCGGTCATGGTTTGAATTTCATCGCGCACGTCGGCGGTAACCTTCGGTGTGCTGCCAGCAGCGAGGGCAACAATCATGGTTTCTCCGATTGCGCGGGCCGCAGCAAGGATGACGGCAGATGTAATGCCCGACAACGCAGCGGGAAACACAACCTTGAACGAGGTGTCGAAGCGGGTTGCGCCAAGTCCAGAGGACCCATCGCGCAAAGATTGAGGCACTGCACGCAATGCATCTTCCGAGAGCGAAGTGATGATAGGAAGGATCAACACCCCCACCGCAATACCGGCCGCTAGCGCATTAAAGGATCCAAAGTCTTCACTGAGAGACTTCAAGGAAGGGGTGAGCAAGGTCAGTGCAAAGAATCCATAAACTACCGTTGGGATCCCTGCCAATATTTCCAAGGCGGGTTTCAAAATCGACCGCACTCGTGGGTGAGCATATTCACTTAAGTAAATGGCGGTGATTAATCCAAGTGGCACCGCCACCAACAAAGCCACTCCTGCGACTAAAAAGGTCCCGCACACCAGGGACCAAATCCCAAAGTGTTTTTCCGCTCCAAGCAATGGGTTCCACTGCGTCGTCCCAAAAAACTCACCGACAGTAACTTCATCCTGCGCAAAAAAGTTGGTGGTCTCCGTGCCAAGCACCCAAAGAATTGCCAAGGTGATAAACACAGAAAACAAGGTTGCTCCATTCAGCAACCCCATGATCCCGCGCTCTTTCCAACGACGCACGCGACGGGCCGAAGCGCCTTTTAGGGCGCCCCGGCTTGGTGGTTCGGAACCTTTTGGTCCAGGGGTGGAATTATTTTGTGTCAAGAAGGTTTGCCTCGGAGTAGGCAGTATCAAGTGGTTGCTCGCGTTTCTTGTACAAGAGGCCATCGCCGACCATTTCAGAAACAACAAACACTGTGCCGGAGCGGCGCTTCTTCAAAAACGCTTTCGCTTGAGTTGCAATCTTGTCGCTGGTCGACACATATTGCACTTGCTCAGCAAACCTACCTGCGTTCTCGAGGTAGAACTCCGCGAACTTGCGCATCGCTGGGCGACGTAGGCTCACAACGTTTACGTAGATAAACAAAGGGCGGCTGAGTGGTGCATAAGCTCCAGAAACCACGTTTGCTGGAGTTGGCATGACCGCTTTTCCGGTCTTTGGGTTCACGATTGCTGCAGCGCGCAACTTGTCTTTATTTTCGAAGTAGTAGGAAGCTCCGAAGTAACCGATGGCGAACTTATCGCCGGAAACGCCAGTGACTAAAACGTTGTCATCTTCACTGACCGACATGTCGGGACGAAAGCTTCCCTTCTTGCCCGCAATGATTTCCTTGAAGTAATCAAAGGTTCCAGAGTCGGTGCCAGGGGAGTAAACCTTAATGGTTTCATTGGGCCATTCGGGATTCAAATCACTCCACTTCCGAGCGTTGCCACCTTCGAGGTAGATGGCTTTTAAATCGTCTACCGTGAGTTGGTCCACCCAAGTGTTGTTTGGGTTCAAGACCACCGAGAGGCCGTCTAGCGCCACTGGAAGTTCGACAAACTGAACGCCGTTATCCAGGGCTTGCTTAAATTCTTTGCCTTTGATCGGGCGCGACGCATCGGAGATGTCGGTCTCACCGATCGCAAATCGCTTAAAGCCTCCGCCCGTTCCCGACACCGCTACGGTGATGTTCACGTTTGGGTACTCCTTGCGAAAAGCGGCGGCGGCGGCTTCGGTGATTGGATAAACGGTGCTGGAGCCGTCGATCACAATGTTGCCCCGCAAAGCAGATGCTTGAGCGTGGGCGGTTGGCGCTAGGGCCGTGGCCAGAGCAACCGTCATGACGGTTGCGACGAATGGCTTGAAGAGGTTCTTCATGACGGCAATTGTGGCCGCCGATTGTGAAGACCATGTGAAGGACAAGTTAAACCCAACACTCCGCCCAGCGCCAACGCCTAACTAGCGCCCGCTAAAGGGGAGGCCGGAGTTTCCGGCAGCTCAACCAAAAAGTCAGTCCCCGCGCCGGGCGTGCTTTGCACGCTTATCCGGCCGCCCATGTGGCGCAGCAGATTACGCACCAGAGCTAGGCCTAATCCCGTGCCCCCGCTAGCCCTTGAGTGAGCCACATCACCACGGAAGAAACGCTCAAAAATGCGCGGAAGGACAAGGGGGTCAATCCCAGGTCCGGTATCGCGCACGAGGATTTTTGTAAGCCCATCTCCTGACTGGGAAAGCTCGACGGTCACGGTTCCGGTCTGCGTATACACCACCGCATTCAAAACTAGGTTCTGAACAATAGTTCGGAAAGCAAAGGAGTCGGCGAGGATTTCGATGCCCTCCTGCTGCACAATAAAGTCTAGGCTAAGCCCTTTCGCCATGGCCTGTTCCTGCAAAGGGAAAATCACCTCCTCCATACGTGCACGTAAATCCAAGACTTCCGGTGAAGGGCGCCAGTCTGGAGATTCTGCCCGTGTCAGCGCAAGTAGGTCATCGACCAAATTTGACAGGCTCAAAGCATTACGACGCGCGCGCCCCATGAGGTCCGGCCGTTTTTCTGCAGGCACGCTATCCAACAAATCCAACAATCCGACTAATGCTGAAATCGGGGTCTTCAACTCATGGCTGGCATTGGCCACAAAATCACGGCGCTTGCGATCCACCGCCTCGTCTGCACTCAAATCTTGCAGCACCATCAAGCGGCGCTGAGGTCCGGCGGGAGCAAGGGTGACTTCCATCATGGCCAAGCCTTCTCCCCCTCGGTCCTCTTCAAAGACCCGGCGGTGAGTTTCATCGGAGTAGGATTCCTCCACCATCTGCAGCAGGGCTTGGTGCTTGGTGTATTGAGAAAAGCGCGGCCGCTGTTTTGGCAACTGCTCCAATTTAGCCCCCAATAGGTGATTTGCCGCTGGGTTTGCATAAAGGACTTCATTCTGCGAGCCAAGCAAAACCACGCCTTCTGACAAATGCTCCAAGCTGCGACGCATGGCTTCGCGCTTATGGGTTAGCTTTTCCGTTTCTGCTAAAGCACTGGTTCGGAGCCACCGCTCACGCAGCCAAAGACCAAGCAGGAGCCCACTACTAAGTAAAAAAATCCAGGCGGTGGTGCTGTCCATCTTTAGCTTGGCGCCCGATCCGAAAAGCGATAACCCACTCCGCGCACAGTTTCAATAAGCTCCCCTTTTTCAGCAAGCTTTTTGCGTACAGACTTTACGTGCGTATCAATATTCCGTTCGGTCACAATGACGCCTGCGCCCATGGTGGTGTCGAGCAACTCATTACGTCGGAAGACACGACCGGGGCTGCCAGCCAAGGTTTGCAGTAGCTTGAACTCGGAGGGCGTCAGCTGCATTGGGTCGCCATCGCCAATGCGCACCTCAAAGCGCACCGGGTCAATCACCAGATCGCCAACCTTAATTAACGATTCGGTTACGGTGGCATCGTCCTGCGAAACGCGCCGCAAAAGATTTTTTGCCCGTGCAACCAACTCACGAGGGCGGGCAGGTTTTATCAGGTAGTCGTCCGCGCCAACGCCGAGGCCGAGCACGACATCGGATTCTTCACCTTTCGCGGTCAGCATAAGAATCGGGACACGGCGGAAAGATGGCTCGGAACGGAGCTGACGGCAAACTTCAATGCCATCTAGTTTCGGCAGCATGAGATCCAAAACGATCAAATCCGGTGCGTGACGCCGCGCTTTGTCCAGGGCTTCTTCCCCATCTGCAGCCAAAACGACTCGATAGCCCTCCATCTCGAAGGTTAATCGCAAAATCTCCAAGAGATCTGGATCGTCCTCCACCAGGAGTAGGGTTTTCTGTGTCATGTCAGCCATCGTCGTCGCTGCGGGTGTCCCCCACTTGAACGTTTTGTGAAGTTTATGCGAAGCACCTTCCAACATTCTGCAATTGTTCTCATACTCTTAGCGTCATGCTCGCCTTCGACCCCGCGACCCTCCTGCCTTTGCTGCAATGCCCTGTCAGCCGTAAGCCACTCAAGCTGGTTGGCGAAGAATTTTTGGTCTCAACAGATTCCGAAACCCGATTGTGTTTCCCTATTGCCGATGGCATCCCAGTGCTACTGGAGGAAGAGGCTACTGCCTTGTCGGAAGATGAGTGGAAGGCCTTGTTGGATAAAGCTAGTGAGTGAAACCATCTTTAGTCAGATTCTGTCGGGCGAGATCCCCGTGGACTATCTGTATGAAGATGAACACGCGGTTGCCTTCCGCGATATTGCGCCGCAAGCGCCGGTGCATTTATTGGTGATTCCGCGCAAGCCCTTAAAGAGTTTGCACGCCGCCTCTGCCGACGACACCAATTTGCTTGGCCACCTCCTGCAAGTTTGCAAGGAGGTGGCCAAGCGTGCCGGTCTAGAGGCTGGTGGTTATCGCGTTGTCACTAACGTGGGAACTGACGGTGGCCAGAGCGTGGAGCACCTGCATTTTCACGTCCTTGGCGGCCGCGCTCTTGCCTGGCCCCCCGGGTAGAGTTCGGCTCCTGGCGTTGCATTTCCGCACGACGCTTTTGCATAGCCTCTTGTAGAGCGACGCGTTCGTGCTCATCGAGTTTGCCATCTTGGTTGGCATCGAAGTGCTGCAAAATGCGTGCGCGACGCACTTCTTGGGTGTTGCCCTTTTGGAGTTGACCACGGCCTTCGCCGTTACGTGGATTGCGTTCCGCGCCTTCACGTTGACCTCGTTCCGAGCGTCTTTCGAACTCTTCACGTTGGCCTCGTTCAAGGCGTCCGGTTGCTTGACCTTGATTTTGAAGTCGGCGGCCTCGGAAATCTTCGCTCTGTCTGCGACGACCACGAACCCCATCTCCGCGGTTAGGCGTTTGGTTTCCGCGACCCGAGTTTTGCATTTCCTGGCGACGCGCCTGTACGGCTTGGCGCGCTTCCCCACGCTCTTCTTGGCTCAGCTGACCATCGCCATCTCTATCAAAGCGTTGTATCAAGTGTTCGCGCATTTGCTCGCGAGACGGGCGCTGTTGAGCACCTTGTTGGTCAGGCTGTGGGCGCTGGTGCCGCTCTCCCTGTTGCGTACGCTGCGGGCGTTGTTGCCGCTGTTGTGCACGCGGTTGCGCATTTTGATCTTGGCGCGGGAATTGCCTGGTAGTTTCCTGCGCGAGAAGATCAGTGCTTCCAAAGGCGCCCAGGATAAAGAGAAAGGTAAGGAGTTTCGTTTTCATGGCTCTATACGGATTTTTCCGATGTCACCCGAACCCCTTTGCGCGCGCTCGGTTCCTCCCTCAGCGTAATTATTCAGTAGGTACCAAAAGCCCAACACTTGCCGAGAGGCCATGAATGTACGGCAGGCCACATACAGGAGCGATTTCGCCTGCCGCAAAACATCCGGCGACTGGAAGGTTCGGCCAAAGCTTGTGCACCATTTCAACATCGTGGTCCGCGCGCTGAAACAAATGTAATCCGCGCGCCGTGCAGTCAAAAATGAGCGCGCCAAGAACTTCTGGATCAAAGGAGCCGGCAAGTTTGAGTGCGGATTCCATTTGCGCGTGAGCAAACTCACGATCACGCGCTTGAAACTGCAACATATCACCTTCGGTAACCGTGTCCGAAACAGCAATGGCTCCGGCGTCGGGGTCCACGCCCATAACCCCGCGGATCAGGCTATCGCTACCGGATTCGCCACTGGTACTTTCCAAAGGTTGAATCCCAATATGCGGCGCACGCATAAAGCGATTTCGCTCTTCTTCGCCAATCGCAATGAGAACCTCACTAAGCTCCCCGTAAGCGGATCGCCCGCCTAATTCATAGACTACATTGCCTTCGCTGCGCGTCACCAAAAAGGGAGGGCCAACAGGGCGGCATCCTTGAGCGAGTACGGTTTCAAAACGGTAACCGCCATCTAGAACAAAACCAACGGCGCCTTTGTCTACGAGAGTGTCGTCGTGGAACAAAACGTTTTCGCCTGCACGGTCGGCGCCACTGGCGATGCCACCAAGCATGGTTGGCAAGTCCGGTGTTTTACGCAACGATTCAAAGAATGGTTCCAGCGGAAAAGTGAATGGCTCGACTAGCATGACCGCGCTTGCGCTTTGCGGGACATCGGGCCAACCACCAATGCGGCTCTTCTTTGCTTCGAGCTCTAAACAATAGGATTGCAGACGTGCTCCTGGCAAACGTGCGGCCCATAAAGAAATCCCAGGACCTGCCTGGTGCTCGCGCCCGCCACCAATCACTCCGGACATAGAGCTTCCCACAATCGAATCGGGTGTGAGTTCACGCTGGATCACATTCAAAAGCTTTCCCGCGTGCTCGCGATGATGCGGGCTGAAAAAAGCGAGAACGATGTCCGGGCTACCGCCAATCTGCTCTTTGATCTTGGCGGAAACCTCCTCAAAAGCCTCCATGCTGTCGGCTCGTGTTGAGACGGCATCGGCAACTGCGGCTTTTCCAGGAACTCCCATAACGGTTTTTCTAAATCGACTACTTCTTTATCGGCAATGAAAGGGGATTCCTCAGCCCTTCTCGCAAAACCACAGGCCTAATATTCTTGCGGCGCAGAAGGAATGACACTTTCGAAGCCAGTATTGGAGTCAAAGGATTCCGGCGCGTCTGGGTCATCAAACTCTAAGATTCTATAAGTCACATTTTCCAAGCGAAAGATGTCTTCGACTAACCCGTCTACGATTTCAAAAGTTACGGTCAAGCGCCCGCGCACTTCAATCGTGTTGTACGTGTAATCCATGCCGTCTTCATCGGCCAAGGTCACGCGCATGATTTCATTGATTTGCGGTGGAGCTCCAAAGCAACAGCTGAACAAGCTGCGCACCAAGTGAAAGCTGCGGATGTGTTCGAAATCAATGTCCGGCATCATGAAGCCGCGCATAATAAATTCCTTACCATCCAGGGCGAGAATGTAATCGGGAATCGGGTTCTCTTCGCGCTCATCTAACTCCCAGCCACCAAGGTCGTGCATGTCGATGACGTAAGGCCCACTCTCAACCGCCAAGGCTTGGTCAAGGTTCGCGCGGCGTTCTTCTGGGGTGGTGGCCTGTGACCAAGTTGGCTTGGCACTTTCCGGCGCAGGCAATGTCGTGATGCGGTTGCGTAACGAGCTTGATTGTTCTGCTTTGGGCTGGCCAGCGTCCGCCGCTTCTTCCGCCAGATCGCTTACCGATGTTTTCTCCATACCCGACAAGGTTTCCTCTGGTTCGGATTGCTGGGTAACTTCGGAAGTTACTTGTGCGGCAGGCGAGTCTTCTACGGAGAGTTCTTCCTTGCCACACGACGACAAGGCGGCAGCGACCCAGCAAGCCATCAAGGTGCGAGAAAAGAATCGGTGAGGTTTGTTGGAAGAATCAAACATTGGACGACAAAATGTGCGCGGCCTCCGTGCGGTAGGCCGAAAGTGCGGGAACGAGGCCAGCGAGCGCACCCGCTAGAGTAACCGCCAGAACCAATTCGAGTTCCGCGAATCCAAATCCGGGAGACAAACTCACTCCCGTTTGCATTTGGACTTCTCCAGAAACGGCGTAAACCAAAATACCTGCTAGACCGAGTCCGGCTACTCCTCCTAGTAAGGCAAGAAGCGCTGACTCGCAAGTCACTAAACCAAGAATCGTGCGGCGGCGCGCGCCAAGAGCGCGAAGAACAGCAAACTCCCTGCGCCTAGCTCCCATCGTGTTGTAAATCGCAACCATCACACCAACGAGCGCGACGACCACAATGAGCGATGTAATCCATCGCAAGATTAAATCTCCAGCACCAAGGATGGCGAACAGGTTGCGCACTTCCACGCTTGGGTAAACCGCCATGGTGTCGAGTCGGTCATTTACCGATCGGTAAATTCGTGTGCGATAGAAGCCGGCCTTGGTGCGCATCATGACTGCGCTTAATCCACGTGGATCCCGAGCGCCGCCCTCCTTCATTCCAGCTATCGGTTCGTGCCCATCCAAAACATAGTATGCGCCAATCGGAATCAAAACCGCCCGATCGACTGGCGTTCCGGTTGCGGCTAGCACTCCAACGATTTCCGATTCACCATCTTCGTGAGATTCAGAAACACCTTCCACACCATGGCTCGGGTGGAAATGATCACCAACTTTTAGCCCTGTGCGATGTGCGGCTTCAGCGCCTAAAACTGCGTGAAATAATTCTGCTCCATGATCTTCGTGATGCGCATCTTCTCCTTCGTGGTCCTTGTTGACATAGTCCTCTAATGCCAACTCCTTTTTCAGCGCAAGAAAATCTTCGTGCGAATATTCAAACCCAGTTCCTGAAGAAAATGTGAGTGGCTTTTCTTCGCCTAAACTCAGCAGCTTAAGGTCGGAAAAAAAGTTCCCAGTCACTCCCACAATTCGGTGTCCGCGATAACTATCCCCCACCGCCAAAGGCACCGACCACAAGACGCCCGGCGTTTCTGCTATTTCTTGATAGGCCTCAAAGGGAAGATTGCCCTGACTTTGGCCCATGTGATAAAGCGCGTTTAAGGTGAGCTGCAAACTCGATCCCTTGGCGCCAACCAACATGTCGCATAGGGAGGCGGAGCGCTGAAAACCGACCTCGCTTGCTTGGCGAAGTGCGCCGACCGTTGCGAATAATCCGACTCCCAAGGAAACGGAAAGGCCGGTAAGCCAAGATGCCAACCGACGGTGGCGGAGATTGCGGAGTACTAAGGAGTGAAACTTCACCTCAAATCCTCCACGCGCACGATGCGATCGAAGGCGTCGGCCACCTCGGGGTCATGGGTTGCGCAAACCACGGTGATGCCTTGATCCTTCGCGGTCTCCAGCATCAGATTTAGCACCTGCTGGCCTGTTTTGCGGTCTAACGCACCGGTGGGCTCGTCCGCTAACAACAGTTTGGGCTTGTTTATGAGTGCGCGGGCAAAGGCAACCCTCGCCTGTTGCCCCACGGAAAGCTGGCTTGGTAGGTAGTGCATTCGATCCGCAAGCCCCACTAGGTCGAGCAGGGTGTCGGCGCGCCCAGCTTCGAGGCGCCCTTTCGCAAACAAAGCCCCAAGCTCTACGTTTTCCAATACCGAATAGCCTTCCAGCAAATGGAAGGTTTGAAACACATATCCGATGTGAGCGGCCCGAAAACGGTCACGTCGGGCCTCCGACAACTTGGCGAGGTCGGCGCCGGCAATCTCCACGACTCCGGAATCCGGAATCAACAGCCCGCTGAGGAGGTTCAAAAGAGTGGTTTTCCCAGAGCCACTTTCACCCATGAGGGCCACGCGCTCTCCAGCCTCAAGCCGCCACTCGTCGAATGCGAGAACGGGCGAAGCATCAGCATCGTTTTCGTAACTTTTCCGGATGTTCTGGAGGTGAATCATGGGCGGGTGGATTCGCGCTTGAGGTTAGAATACGGGACTCGGGCCACTTTGCTTGCCCCCTTAAGGACATGAGTCAATACAACATTAAGAAATTCGCAGTCATCGGCGCCGGAAACATGGGATCTGGCATCGCTCAAAAAATTGCCACCGAAGGCCACCCTTGTATTCTCGTCGACCTAGACGATGAAAAGGTGGAGCGCGGCATGAACATTATTCGAGATTTGCTCGCGCAAGGCGTGGAGCGCAAAGTGTTCCGCCCGCAACAAGTGGAGAAAATCCTCGCTAACCTGCACGGCACCAGTGATTGGTCCGAGTTGGCAGATGTGGACCTAGTGATCGAAGCTGTTTTCGAAAATGTCGATGTAAAGCGTTCTGTATTCGAACGTCTTTCCAAAAACTGTAAGGAGACTGCGATTCTTGCAACCAACACTTCCAGTTTCTACGTGCGCGATTTAGTGAGTGCGGTCACTCATCCAGAACGCTTGATTGGCCTGCACTACTTTTTCCACCCTGCAAAAAACCGTTTGGTGGAAGTGATTGGTCATGAAGGAACTTCTCCTGAAGTCTATGCGGCTGCGTGGGCATCGCAGGAAGCCATTGGCAAAACTCCGATTTGGTCGGCCGACGCTCCTGGCTTTGTAGTGAACCGCTACTTCGTGCCTTGGGTGAACGAAGGTGTTCGTTTGCTAGGCGAAGACGTGGCGAACCTTGCGACCATTGAGTGGGCCGCAAAAAAAGCTTTCGGTGTTGGCATGGGACCCTTCGAATTGATGAACGTCACCGGCGTTCCAATTTCTATGCACGCCGCCAATACACTCGGCGAAACACTGGGTGATTTTTACGCACCTGGACAAGCGCTGATTGATTTCTGTGCCACTGGCGAACAAAACTGGAGCCTTGAGGGAGAGGTCGACGAAAGCAAGTACGACGTCATCGCAGATCGCATGTTGGGGGTAACTTTTTATGTTGCTTCTAAGTTGGTCGATGAAGGTGTCGCTTCGGTGGAAGACACCGACATTGGTGCACGGGTTGGATTGCGCTGGCCTGTCGGTCCTTTCGAGTTGCTCAACCAAACCGGCGTAGAACGTTCGCGATTACTCGCAGAAGCTGTAGCTGGCACTTACGGTCTGGAAGTTCCAGAAATGCTCGTGAAGGCAGAGAACCATGGCATTCCGATTGAATTGGTTTCCCTGTCCGATGTCGGCGATGTCGAAGAGGTCCGCTTCAACCGGCCTGCTGCCATGAACGCCTTGGATAAGACCATGTTCATCCAGTTCGATGGAAAGCTTCAGCTCGCACGTGCAACCGGAAAGCCTTTCGTTTTACGTGGCACGGGCAAGGCTTTCGTGGCCGGTGCCGATATCAAATTCTTCGTTGATTCACTGAACAACGATAACTATCCAGCGATTGCTGAGTTCGCCGGTTACGGCCAAAAATTATTCTCGACGCTTGGTGGTGGCGAGCACGCAACGGTTTCTCGCTTGCATGGCCTCGCTCTCGGCGGTGGTGCAGAAATGGCAATCTCCACAGATTACATTGTGGCGTCTCCGAACGCGGTGCTTGGTTTCCCAGAAACTAGCATTGGCATTTTCCCGGGACTAGGTGGCACCCAGCGCTTACCGCGACGCATTGGCTATCCGTTCGCAAAGTACTTGCTTTACACAGGCCAAATGTTGGATGCGCGCACCGCACTTTCAATTGGCATGATTGATGCCGTCGCTGACTTCTCGGAACTCAATGCCACTTGCTATGAGTGGGCCGCAAACAAACCTGTCGAAGGTCGCGAAGCACCAACCTCTTGCACCTTTGAAAAAATGCAAGCCGTTTGGGACTTCTTCGAACAATACAGCGTCGATGAAATTCTGTCTGGCGAAGCAGATTGCATGGGCGATCCTAGCTTGGAAAAGGCTGTCAAGCGCATGAGCCAAAAGTCTTACCACGCGTTGAAGCTTTGCGAAGCTTTATTCGTGGAGGGTGCACACCTCGAACTGGACCGCGCCCTAGAGTTGGAATCGCGGGACTTGTCCACCGCCTTCAACCACGCCGATGCATTGGAGGGTTTAAGTGCTTTATTGGAAGGGCGCCGTCCTAACTTCAAACAACCGGCTTTCGCATAATCGCTTAGGCTTGCTGACGGGTTGCGGCATCCGACGCAATCCGTCCGTCTAGCATACGCAGAACACGATTCGTGCGTTCTGCAAGGCCCTCGTCGTGGGTCACAATTATGACAGTGGTGCCCTCTTGGTTTAATTCCTCCAAGAGCTCCACAATCTGACGGCCCGATTCGGAGTCGAGGTTTCCAGTTGGCTCATCGGCAAGCAAGATGCGTGGCCGGTTCGCTAACGCGCGCGCAATGGCTACACGCTGTTGCTGACCCCCAGATAACTCGGAAGGCTTATGAGTTGCGCGATCCGATAAACCGACTCGCTCCAATAGTTCTGACGCGCGTTGTTTTTGCTCATTGATAGGCGTCCTGGCAAAACGCATTGGCATCATGATATTTTGCATAGCATTGGAGCGGGGCAGGAGATGAAAGCGTTGAAAGATAAAACCAATGTCGCGATTGCGGAACTTTGCTTTCGCTTCCACCGAAAATTCGCCAACTTCTTCTCCTTCAAAACGATAGCTACCTGAGCTTGGTGTATCCAAGCATCCAAGAATGTGCATGAGAGTGGACTTTCCTGATCCAGAAGGACCCAGAATAGAAACGTATTCGCCTTGATCGATTTTTAGATCCACTTCGCGCAAGGCATGAACTTTAGTTTCACCTTGATCGTAGGTCCGACAAATTTGTTGCATCGTAATCATGGCTAGTCTTCTCTCAAGGCTTCTAAGGGGTCTAACAAAGCAGCGCGGCGTGCCGGGAACCATCCTGCAGCACAACCCGCCGCGGCAAGAATCAAGGTAACAATCACGCCAAGTTCTATCGAAATTTGCGGGTAGCCCATATAGGCGCGCACATCTTCGTCGAGCGGAATACTCCCAAGCACATAAAACAAACCCATGCAACTTAGAATGCCAACCGCGCCGCCAGCCAAGGTAACTAGTACGGCTTCCGACATGCGCTCGCGAAGAATATGCCCCGGAAGCGCACCGAGAGCCATCCGCACTCCGATTTCCTTTTTGCGTTCTTCCACGAGAACATACATCACGTTCATCACGCCGAGGATTGCTACAAGTAGACCGAAAAAACTAACGATGCCATTGAAGTAGCGGCTGCCATCTAGCATGCCATCTAGCATGTCTACGATGGCCATGTAGTCTTGAACATCGAGCGCATCTTGGTCTTTGGAGTCAAAGTGATGACGCGCGCCAAGTACTTGATAGATGGAATCGAATGCTCGCTGCTTTATTTCTGGGCTCTGGATTCGGGCAAAAAGGAAACTTGGGTTGGTCCACCCCTTAATGTCCTGAAAGGATGTGTAGGGAATGGTTATCTTTTCCCGGTCATCGCCGTTGTAGCTCGAAATCGAAACTGCTGGAATGCGAACCCCAATCACCAGATAAGGCGTGTCATGAAGTTGGATTGTTTTCCCAACAGCATCTTCGTCGCCGAAAATCCGTTGTTTCGTTTTATGACCAAGAAAGCATACGCGCCGATGTTCGCGAATATCGGTTGGGTTTAAAAACCGGCCGCCCACTTGAGGGATCATGCCGCGCAAGGTTTGGAATTTCGAATCGCTTCCTGAAAGGGAAACGTTCATGCGCGCGTCTTTGTAAGCAACCGGGTTGACTCCGCCGCTTGAAAACTCAACGGCAATGCCAGTGGCATCGACCACTCCTTCGCGGAGGGCTTGGGCGTCTTCAATCGTTAGTGCAATGGGTCGCCCCGCAGGAGCCCCACGATGTGCGACGGTGGTCGATCCGCCCGAAATGCGCACAAGGTTCTCGCCAAAATTGTTTACTGTTTGGTGAATGGCTTCCAACGAGCTGTTCCCAAACGCTACCAGCATGGTGAGGGCCAAAGTTCCCCAGGCCACACCTAGGGCCACCCAAAAAATACGGCGCCTTTCGCTCCACAACTCGCGTAGTTGTTCGATGAAAAAAACCATCTAGCCGGCCAACGCCTGTACGGGGTCCAGCTGAGAAGCGCGGCGAGCGGGAACGATTCCGGCAGCCAACCCAATCAAGCAAAGTAGGCCGACCGTTCCTAGGCCAACCATTCCAGAAATCTGTGGCACCCCAATTGCCTCCGTGATTGGCGTTAGCCTGATCAAAGCTGTAATCCCACATGCACCTAGAAAACCGAGGAAGCCACCTGCGCCAACAAGAAGGAAGCATTGGCTAAGTACTTCCATTAGAACCCATCTTGGCAGGGCGCCCATGGCCATTTGAATGCCGATTTCTCGAGTGCGGCGGCGCACCAAAACAAACATGAGATTGCCGACGCCAAGGCCCCCAACTAATAAGGTAAGGGTGCCCGCAAAGGCTGCCATCATGCTCATGGCTCCAAAAATTGTATCGCGTATTTTGTCTCCTTCCGTAGTGTCCCAAGTGTTGAGCGCATCTACGTCATTAGGATCAAACCCTAAGCGCTTGCCAAGCACTTCATAAACACCACGAATAACGGCCGTGGTGTTTTTGCGGTCTTCCGCGGCATAAACAAAGTTATCGACAAAGCGATCACCAAACAGTCGCCGGTAGGTTGAGGATGGAATGCAAATTCTGGATTCGTCTCGCCCTCCATAGTCACTATCCTGAAGCTTCGGCTTTAAAACCCCGATGACCAGGAACGGTGATCCGCCCATAACAACTTGTTTGCCGACAGCTTGGTCCTCTCCAAAAAGTTGTTGCTTGATTCGGTCCCCAAGAAACATGACTCGACGCCCTTGCTTTTGATCTTCTTCGTTTAGGAATCTGCCGCCTGGTTCGATTCCCATTGACCGTAGCTTGCCGAACTGTGGAAACACGCCGCTTAGTGCGGTGCGAAAAATACGCTGGCCGATTTGAATCTTCTCCGTGCGCACATATTCAGAACTCACTGCGCCGATGCCTGAAACCTCATCCGCAAGTGCAAGGATGTCTTGGTCCGTAGCTAGGAGCTGGCGTCCTTGGGGGAATCCTTGCCACGGCCGCGTTGTTTTATTTACCCAAGTTACGACGACTCCCTGACCAAGCCCTGCCGCTCGTTCCTTCATTAGATTTTCCAAACCCACTCCAAACGCAAGCATCGAGACCACAGCAAAGGTCCCCCAGCCAACGCCCATCAATGTAGAGATGGTGCGACTGCGTTGCTCTTTCAGGCTTTTTAGCCAGTCGCTAAAGGTGATGGTCCACATAGCGGCGGCCTAGTAGGTGCGTTCGAGAACTACGTCGCCTTCTTTTAGCCCCGAAAGGATTTCAATTTTTAAACCATCACTCAGGCCTGTGGCGACGGCAACTTCTACAACTTCGCCTACCGAATTTTTCTGAAGAACAAAAGCTTTGCCATCGCGGAAATCAAGCAAGCGCTCTGGCAAAACCAAAACATCGGTGACTTCCGTAACTCGAATATTGGCAACCGCCGAATAGCCGGAACGCAAAACTAAATCATCGGGAGGAGTAACATCCATCTCCACAGGGAAAACTACCGCGTTGTTCTTGGATTCTGCGCGCAGAGATATTTCCGTAAGGCTTGCCTTCAGCTCTGCGCCAGGACGTGCACCCAAGGTAAGCACCCCTTTCATTCCTGTGCTTAGGCGGCCGACATCTATTTCATCCACGGTGCCGCGAAAAACTGGATGATCGAGGTCGGCCAAGGTCACCAACACCGTTCCTGCGCCAAAGGTACTTGCGGGAACAACCGGTTCACCAACCTCAAGATCTTCGGAGATTACGTGACCCTCAATCGGGGACCGCACTAGGAAGTCGATGGTTCTTCCATCCATTTCAACCTGTCCATTCAACAAAAGATCCAGCTGCGCTTCGGCGTCGGAACGGGCGAGTACCGCGGACTCCTGCATGCGTTCCATGCTTTTGCCACCTTGAATCATCCAAAGTGCCCAGCCCGCCACCGTTTCACCATTTGCCATTTCTTCAACCCCCTCCGCTGCATCGTGGGCAGCGCTGAGCGAGCGTTGGGCTTGAAGCCTTTGGCGTTCCGTAAGGATTGGCCGCACCTCAAACAGAGGGTCCCCTTTCTTGACGTACTGTCCAAGCTCTACGAGCTTTTGCGTGACGACTCCACCCGTAGCCGCTGTAACGGGCACCTCAAAACGCGCCTCCACGGTTCCAACAGCTACCGCATCGATATAGATGGAGCCGCGCGCGACAGCCACAGTTGGGCGGCCATCCTCTCCCCCTTTTGAGCTTCCAAGGAAATGGTTTGCCGCAAATGCGAAGATGGCCAAAACTACAAGGATGAGGAGGGTCTTTTTCATGATCTAGGGGGCTAGGCGCTCCACAATCCACTCGGAGCTAGACTCCTGCTTACGGTAGCAAAACCTATCATGCAGTCGATTTTCTCGTCCTTGCCAAAATTCCATAGTCTCCGGAACGATGCGATACCCACCCCATTTCTCTGGCATAGGAATTTCTCCACCGGCTAACTTCTCTATCGCATCATGCAGCTTGCCCTCTAATAATTTGCGCGAAGAGATCACCGAACTTTGTGGTGATATCCAAGCTCCCAACTGGCTGCCTCGGGGGCGCGTCGCAAAGTACTTCGCGGACTCCATCGTTGAAATTTTTTCCGCCTTACCAGTGATTTTTATTTGACGCTCAAGCGGAAGCCAATGACAAAGCATGCCAACTTGCGGGTTCTCGCTGATTTGTTGGGCTTTTTTACTGGCGTAGTTGGTAAAGAAAACGAAACCGCTCTGGTCAAAAAGCTTCAGCAGCACGGTGCGTACGGATGGCGCTCCGCCAGCCGATGCGGTGGCAAGGCTAAATGCGCTTGGGTCCCCAAGGCCTGCATCGCAAGCTTGTTGAAACCAAAGTTCAAATTGCCGCATTGGATCCGCATGCAGATCTTCACGCTTGAGTCCGGTGCGGCTGTATTCCCGTCGTAATTCCCCTAAATCCATGAGTGCTGATTTTCGTTTAGTCTTCCGAGGCTTTCCAGCCAAACTTTTCAGGGTGGTACGGCACTTCCTTTTCCGGCCACTTGTCAAAAATTGAAAGCGCCTTGAGGATTAAGGTGTCCTGACCATCCACTAAATCTTCGGCATGAAACTCTACCAATTCATGCGGCTGGATGCCCACTCCCTCAATCCCCTTACCACCTTGCCAACGGCTCTTGTTCGAATAGCGGCTGACATAAAGCTGAAACTTTCCAGATGGAAGTTTAAGTGTGGTTTTGGAAGCCGACATGCCTGCAGTTGGGCTTTCTCCAATCATGTATGCGCGGCCTTCTTCTTTGAACATGCCACTTGCTGTTTCGCCCGCGCTCACCACGGTGCCATCGACAATTACGATGACAGGTCCGCCATATTGTGATGGTCCAGTGCTAGGTATGGCCTTCACAAAATTCATCGTTTGACCTTCGGGAACAAAGCGTCCAAGCAAAGCGTCGTGATCAAAGCCGCCGCCGCTGTTTCCTCGAAAATCGATGATGAGGCCTGGGGGATTGCCAAGTGCAGCCATGGCGACATCTACCTGCTCGGGTAGATCAGACTTACAGCGTCGAATGTATAGGTATCCATAGCCGCCTGGAAGTAGGGCATGCGAAACGTCTTTCTCGCCAGTTAGTCCCTCAGGCCAAAATGCTGGGCCTGCCATGCGGATTCTGGATTTGCCAATGGAGATGGTGCGCTTTTTCTTTTTCCCATCGGGCTGTTTCACTTCGACTTTCAAGCGCGCGCCAGTTCCCCCAGATAAACCCCAGTGCGTTGCCCAAAAAAAGGCTTGGTGGTCGGTCGACCATGAAATGATACGCCGGTTTGTTTCAATCTTTTCTTCCAGCCACGCTCCAGGTTTCTCGCCATCAATCTTGATGATTTCTGACCCGGGTTGCAGGTTTGCATCCTTTGCCGGGCCCGCAACGGCCTTCACATAATATTTCTTCCCTATGCGACAAATCGCTAGGCCTGAATCGCCGCGAGTTATCGACGGGTCATAGAGGGAACTGTCTTCTGGCCATTGGAGTCCCTTGGTTGTTTCGGTGAGCTGCACTTTTGCATGACCGTCTTCCAATCGCGCCAGCAACTCTACGAGAAGAACGAACTCTTCTTGCTCAGATTTAATCTTCTTCGCGCGCTTGGTGAACTCTTTTTCTAGTTTTTTGAATGCAATACCTTTGCTCTCCAAGAGATCCCCGCATTCCTTTTCGATTTGTTGCAGCGCTGATTCCACATCCTCTTGATAGGGTGATTGGAGCAACGCCCCATTTCCGGCAAGGAAACAAAGGGTGAGTGTGACGGCAGTAAACATTTAAAGGAATAGAATACGCGCTCCCAAAAGAAGTGCGGTGCCAAGAAAAACGCCTCGGCAAACCCACAACCCAAAAGGCGGATCCTGAATAGCGCCTTCCATCCACAAGACTCTTGCGTGATGTAAAGCAACGGTTGCCCACAAGGCTCCTGCAAAAGAAAGACTGCATAGACCTCCCTGCCAAGCCCCAAAGAGGAATTGAAACATGCCTATTCCGGCAGATGCGCTGCCCAACATCATCCACCACCACTCCCGCGACATTCCTTGCGGAACATTGTGGGTGGAGGTTGCTGGGGAGCCGGGGGACATCGCCATACAAATTGGAGGTTAGGGGGCACGAAGGTAATCCTCCGTGGAACCAACACCCTACCCATTTGATGTGCAAATACACCTCCTACGCAATAGGATTATTGCTTATTGCAACTTCCTAATCCCTTAGACGGCTTAGGCGTCGACTTCAGAGTGAAGCGCCAATCGGTTGCCTTCACAGTCTCGAATTAGCGCGCGAAAACCGTGAGGACCGATGGAGTGCACGCCTTCCAGAGTCCGAAGCAACCTCATCAGGCTTAGGTACAAGGCACCCGCCGTTACCCTCTTTGTGATCCAGCACCCCGAAGAAGAAGCCATCAAACTCGTGCACGCTAACTTCGATGGCAAGAACGGCCCTGTAAAACTTCACCGCGCGGTCCAATTCAACAACAGGGATATCAAACCAAACGGCTCGGTTATGGGGAGTATTGAGTTCACTCATGGCTTTTTCGGTCTACTTAAGGTTTTGCGCCTAGTGCCAAAATGTCTCCGCCGCTTGGACGCTGATACACCTTGAGGCCAAACTCGGGTACCACCGCAATGAGGTGATCGAAAATGTCGCCGATGATCGCTTCATAATGCGCCCAACGTTGTTCCGCGCTGAAAACGTAGATTTCAATCGGCACTCCTTCCGGCCCAGGTGCCAACTGGCGCACCAGGAATGTCATGTCCTTTCTAATCTGCGTGTGGTTTTCCAGATAACTTTCGACGTATGCGCGGAAGGTGCCAAGGTTGGTGAGACGACGCCCATTCACGGGGCAATCCAGATCCGCGGCATTTTCCTTATTCCAATCCTGCACCTCTTGAGACTTCTTCTCTAAATACGCATCGATGTATTGGATTTTGCGCAAGCCAGCGATTTCTTCTTGGTTGAGCAGATGCACACTCCCCATGTCCAACGCAATCGACCGCTTAATCCGACGCCCACCTGACTCCGACATGCCGCGCCAATTTTTAAAACTGTCGCTCATGAAAGCATAGGTTGGAACTGTAGAAATCGTTTTGTCCCAGTTCTGAATTTTCACGGTGTTCAAGCTGATTTCCGTGACATCGCCATCTGCTCCGAACTTAGGCATCTCCACCCAATCTCCAACGCGTACCATGTCATAGCTTGCGATCTGAATGCTAGCCACAAAGCCGAGAATGGAATCTTTGAACACCAAAAGAATCACTGCGGTCATGGCGCCAAGCCCGGTCAGCAACACTAACGGCGAGCGGTCCATCATCACGCCAAGCACCACAATGATGACACCCAGCCACATGAGCAGCTTGACCACTTGGGCATAACTACCCATTGGCTTGTCACGGGTTGCTTTTTGATGACGCGCCAAATCCACCATGCAATCGAGAAGCGCACTAGCTGCACGCGTTCCCGCCAGAATCATCCACACCGTTGCCATGCGCATGACAAAAGCCTTGAGCTCCTCTTGATGCTCGCCAAACAAAAAACTCGATGCATAATAAAACACCATCGCCGGAGCGAGGTGCGACAGTTTGTTGAAGACACGATGCTTCACCAAGATGTCATCCCATTGCGCCTTGCTGCGTCCAATTAGCGCATGCACAAGGCGCACCAAAACCTTTTTAGTTAGATAGTTCGCAAGCCACGCGCCTGCAATCACCGCCGTCCAAGCCAACAGGAGTTCGGCTGATTCGGAGTGAACAAACTCATTCCACCAACTAACCTCAACGGAAGGCAGCTCCTCCATTTCGGGAGTGATCACGGGGCTTTGCATCACTTCGCTGCGTCGGGGCAGAGACCGCGGAAACGACACCAACCACATTTGCGCGCTTCGGGAGAAGCAGTCCAGTTATCCATGATGAGCTCATCAACATCTGGATCGTAATGCACATCCATCATCTCGCGAAGACTGGAAGACATTTCATCTTGCGCTTGCGACAGGCGGTTGAGGTCCACTGGGATTTGTTGGATCTGCTCCTCTCCCAAGTAGGCGGCGTAGAGGACGATGTTTTCAGGATCGATCGACCACTTTTCACACGCGTATAGTGCATAGGTGTGGAGTTGGAAAATATCGGCTTCGCGTGGCTTGCCGGTTTTCCAATCCCAGATGTGCACCATGTCGCCCTCGGCATAAGCGAAGTCGGGCACGGCGTAAATTTTTGTGCCAAGGAACTGGTAAGTATCCATGGTCTCCAAGGAGCGCCAATGGTCTGGATGTGCTTCTCGAACCGGCGCTAACTCCTGCGCCTTCATGAAATAATTGGCACACCGTTCCAACAAAGCACGCGCGGCTTCTGTGCGCTCCTTAGGGATAGGAACTTCATAATGATGTTCCAGTAGGTGAGTACTTTTGTTCGGCCGCGCTTTCCACTCTTCTGTGGAAGACTGCCGCCA
>Ga0316209_1000259_pt1 | contig 106264 bp, 97 predicted proteins | sample 6monopyrite_MG_FD_204945 | JGI IMG/M metagenome (GOLD analysis project Ga0316209, IMG submission 204945) | Microbial mat bacterial communities from mineral coupon in-situ incubated in ocean water Damariscotta River, Maine, United States -... | ecosystem: Environmental > Aquatic > Marine >... | reverse complement strand
CCAGGGCTACCCCCGTCTCCCGGGTTCGTCAGGGCCGTTCACCACACGAAACCCGGAAGCCCCGGAAGATGTTGCCAATACGGGGGCGCTCGTCTTTCGGGCCGCAAATTCAATGTGGAGTAAGCGGGGTAGTGTACAGGGTTTAGACCAAATCGCTGCGGTGTTGCGGTGTTGCGGTGTTGCGGTGTTGCGGTGTTGCGAGCCAAGCCGTAGCGTGAGCCTGTGCAGTTGGACCTCAGCTAACGCGAGCCTCCTCGGCTTCTCTTGCCCGTGAGGTTCAGGAGCACGGTCTACCTCCAGCTGGCTGAGGGCTTTGCCGTCCAGTCACCACACGAAACCCTGAAGCCCCAACCGGAGATGATCCGATGAAAGCGTTTACAATCGGCGCCGGCCTCTTCTTGACCGCACTCTTCGCTCGCACTCCGATAGCTGCAGCTTTCGAAGACTGCGCCGACATGAAGCCCCAGGCGACCAGTTCCTTCGCCTACGGCGCACTCGCTACATGCGGAGGAGACCCCTGCCCGCAGAACTACACGATCACCTACAAGTACGAGTGCACTACGCCGTCCAGTGGAAGCAAGTGCGTCCCGGGATCGGCGCTCATCGCTCGCAAGTTCGACTGGACGTGCGAAGAGGGCCGGTGCACGGCGCTCTTTCCGCTTGGGGAAGAGATCTTCGGGCCGGCGCTCGTCGCGGCAGCCTGTCCGAAAGAAGACCCTGAGTAGGGGGTGTGTCGTTGAAACGCTGGATAGAGGCCGGAATGCGACGGCGCGGACTGCTCACCGGTCTGGTCCTGCTCACGACGCTGGGGGTTGTGGCGCTGCTGTTCTTGGAGAACGGGGAGCGGTTCGCGGGTGTCTCACCGCCAGGCGACTCAACGTCCGCTGACAACAAGGCTCTCGCAGCCCCGACCCACTCGAAGCGAGCGCATGTTGATTCAGTCCGAGCTGTGGAGCCTCCTCGAGACACGAATGCGTTGCGCGATTGTGCGTTCTTCGAAAGCCGGCTGAATCTGCGGGGCACGCCCCCGCTGGTCGAGGAGTTTCTCGAGACTGTTGGTTCTATCGAGCAGGTTGCACTGGACTGTGTGCCTGCAGAGTGGCTGCTGATCGCCGTTATTCTGCATTGTGAAGGGAAACACCAGCTCTCCCAGGCGGAGATCGATGCGCTCCGCCAGGCTCTGAGTTCGCGAATGCCGGACCCGCAAGAGCTCTCGCACAGCGAATTCCCTCAGTTCATCACGCCCGCGTCGATCGAGTGTCTGATTGCCAATACGCTGTCAAAGGATGCTTCCCTGCACGAGATCGCCGGCGCGTGGGCTTGGTGGTTGGTGGCGGCATTCGGCGGAGAGGGCGGCTACGACAATGCTTCGCCGGAAGTGGTCGCCGCACTTGCGGAACTCATGATCCGTTGGCCCCTGAACGATGACGAGTGGTGGGGTGGGCTTTGGGATGGTCTACCGGATGGGATCGGGCTGGAAGGTCTGCGCGTGCGATGCGCCATGTTCGATGCACTTCACGCGAGGTTGCCTCAGGATCAATGGTTGGCACGCATGGCCGCGCTCGCTGAGCTCGAAGACGCCGCTGAGGTTGGAGGAATTGCCTCGCTCGCCATGTCGTCGATGGGGGTGAGTCTCGAGCGGCACTTGAGCCGTGACGAGCTGGTCGCGCTGCTCGGCGATCCGGGCACCGGTGCGTGGTCACGTGTGCTCGTTTCCGGCTTTCCTCCCGAACTCCAGTGGCCTGCTGCGAGTTACGCAGAGGTGCCCTGGGAAGTCAGGTCCTCGCTGATCGCGCTCCGGGATGCTCCTGACTATCCGTATCGGATGGACATCATCTACAAGCAATGGGGTCTGCTGGGGCCGCTCGAGTCGACACTCGAGGTGGAACGATTTGTGTTCAATGCTGATCGCGCTGCGAGCGGATGGGAGTGGGAAGCTGTATCGCAAGTGACCGGAGTCATCGACGCTCTCCATGCGCCCTCGCCGAACGCGAGCGACGCCGACATCCTGCAGCACGCTGGTGAGCTGGTGCGCGAGCTATTCGATTCGTGTTCGCCGGCGGAGCGACGCGACCTTCTGAATACCCTTCGCGATCGACGCTGGTTGTCCTCACAGGACAAGCGGAGACGGCAAGAGCTGATCGAGCTGCTCGGTGCGGACCTGCTCTCCGAGCTGGATACAGACCTGCGGTTGTGGCTGGAAAGCGAGTGAGCGTGTTTGCGGCCGCTCGCACAGGCGTCCACCCCGGCTGACGGCCCGCGATCACGGCGTGCCGCGGTGAAGCCATTGCGCAGACCTCTTCCGGGCGTGCCGGACTGGGAAAGCCTCAGCGCGTCGGCGATCGTGGCCCGGGGAAGTTCCTGCTTCAAAGCAGGGGGCGCGAGGTGGTGGCTGCGCGCCGCGCAAGGTAAGCTGCTCGCGATTTTTGAGGCACACGGGCCACTCCGGGCCCCCGTTACGACCCCCCAGGAGAGTCGATGAACATCCACGAATTCCAGGGCAAGCAGCTCTTCGCGCGCTACGGCCTCGCTGTCCCCAAGGGCGTCGAGTGCAAGAGCGTCGACGACGTCGTCGAGGCTTACGAGTCGCTGAGCACCGACTTGTGCGTCGTCAAGGCGCAGATCCACGCGGGCGGCCGCGGCAAGGCCGGCGGCGTCAAGCTGGTCAAGAACAGGGAAGAAGCGCGCACCGCCGCTGCCGAGATCCTCGGCAAGACGCTCGTCACGCATCAGACCGGTCCGGACGGCCAACTCGTCCGCCGCCTGTGGGTCGAAGAGGGCTCCCGGATCGACAAGGAGTACTACATCGGCATCGCGATCGACCGCGAGGAAGATCGCCCGGTGATGATGGCGTCCTCGGAAGGCGGCATGGAGATCGAAGAGGTCGCCGCGATGAGCCCTGAGAAGATCCTGAAGGCCGGCTTCTCGCCGACGACGGGTCTCGGCGCCGATGACGCGCGCCGCCTCGCGACCGGCATCGGCATCCCCGCCGATCTGATCGATCAAGCAGTGAACTTCCTGCAGACGCTGTCGAAGCTGTTCTGCGAACTCGACTGCTCGCTCGCCGAGATCAACCCGCTCGTCACGACCAAGGACGGCAAGGTCATCGCGCTCGACGCGAAGATCAACTTCGACTCGAACGCGCTCTTCCGTCACCCCGACATCGTCGAGATGCGGGACTTCGACGAAGAGGACGAGAAGGAGATCGAGGCGTCGAAGTACGACCTCTCCTACATCGCGCTCGATGGCAACATCGGTTGCATGGTGAACGGTGCCGGACTCGCGATGGCGACGATGGATGTGATCCAGCTGTACGGCGGTTCGCCCGCCAACTTCCTGGACGTCGGCGGCGGCGCAACGACCGAGAAGGTCGCGGCAGCCTTCCGCTTGATCCTCTCCGACGAGAAGGTCAGCGGCGTGCTGGTCAACATCTTCGGCGGCATCATGAAGTGCGACACGATCGCTGACGGCGTCGTCGAAGCGGTCAAGCAGGTCGATCTGAAGATCCCGCTCGTCGTGCGCCTCGAAGGCACCAACGTCGAGCTCGGCAAAGAGATCCTCGCGAACAGCGGCCTGCCGATCATTCCCGCCGACGACTTGGACGAAGCCGCCAAGAAGATCACCCACGCGGTGCAAGGAGCCTGAACCATGAGCATCTTCGTCGACAAGAACACCAAGGTCCTCACGCAGGGCTTCACCGGCAAGACCGGTACCTTCCACTCCGAGCAAGCGATCGCGTACGGCACCAACATGGTGGGCGGCGTGAACCCGAAGAAGCCCGGCACCGAGCACCTCGGCCTGCCCGTCTTCGGAACCGTCCGCGAAGCGCGCGAAGCCACCGGCTGCAACGCGACGGCCGTCTACGTGCCGCCGCCCTTCGCCGCGGCCGCGATGATCGAAGCGATCGAAGCCGAGATGGAACTGATCGTCACGATCACCGAGGGCATTCCGGTGCTCGACATGGTGCGCGTGGTGGAAGCCCTCGAAGGCTCGAACTCGCGTCTCGTCGGTCCGAACTGCCCCGGCGTGATCACGCCCGATCAGTGCAAGATCGGCATCATGCCCGGCTACATTCACAAGCCCGGTCGCGTCGGCGTCATCAGCCGCTCCGGCACGTTGACCTACGAGGCCGTCTGGCAGTTGACCAGCCGCGGTATCGGTCAGTCGTCGTGCATCGGGATCGGCGGTGATCCGGTCAACGGCACGAACTTCATCGACGTGCTCCAAGCCTTCAACGCCGACATCGAGACCGACGCCATCATCATGATCGGCGAGATCGGCGGTACGGCGGAAGAAGCCGCGGCCGAGTACATCAAGGCCGAAGTCAAGAAGCCGATGGTCGGCTTCATCGCGGGTGCGACCGCGCCTCCAGGCAAGCGCATGGGCCACGCCGGCGCGATCATCGCGGGCGGCAAGGGCACGGCGGCCGAGAAGATCGCCGCGCTCGAGTCCGCGGGCGTCACGATGAGTCCGTCACCGGCGCGACTCGGCCACCTGATGGAGGATCGTCTGCGCGACGCGGGTCTGCTCGCTGCCGCCGGCGCCTGAGCGTGGGGTACGGTGTCAGGGCAATTTCCGCACGGTGCATGACACGCACAGCCGCCTCAGGCGGCTGTGCGTGTCATGCACCGTGCGGAAATTGCCCTGACACCGTACCCCACGCTATCGTGAGGCTGCGAGTTCCCCGCGAATGAGGTCGGAATCAAGCAGTCCCCCCGATCCCGAGGCCGTCGAGGCGTTCCTCGAGTACCTGCGCCTCTGTGAGGTTCAGGAGTCACTCGAGTTCGAGAGCTTCCTCAGCGGTCAGGCTGAAGGTCTGCGCGCGCGGCTGCGCCGGTTGCACGATGAGTTCGAGCGCGTCAGCGCGCTGCTCGAGCGGCTGACGCCCGCCGCCTCCTTCTCGGACCATATCCGCGCGCGCTACGGGGATTCCGTCGACCCGGGCATCGACCTCTCGTGCGATCGCACGGACGCGGACGTGCCGAGCTCGGGCAGCAGCGGCGGCGGGGCCACCATGGCGCGCTTGTCGCGCGAAGGCCAAGTCGCGGGTTCGCGCTACGACCGCCGTCGCGAGATCGCGCGCGGCGGCATGGGCAAGATCATCGAGGTCTGGGACGGCGACTTGCGCCGCAGCCTCGCGATGAAGGTGATCCTCGGCCGCAAGCAGGCGAACCAGACGGAGAGCGAGGTCGACGACCGCCGGCTCTCGCGCTTCTTGGAAGAAGCGCAGATCACCAGCCAGCTCGATCACCCCGGCATCGTGCCGGTGCACGAGCTGGGCATCGACATCTCGGGCCGCGTGTACTTCACGATGCAGCTCGTCGAAGGTCGCGACTTGCGAGCCATCTTCGAGCTGGCTCGCGCCGAGCGCGAAGGCTGGAACCGCACGCGCGTGATCGCGGTCCTGATTCGCGTCTGCGAGGCGATGGCGTACGCGCACTCGAAGGGCGTGGTGCACCGCGACCTGAAGCCGGCGAACATCATGGTCGGACGCTTCGGCGAGACCTACGTGATGGACTGGGGCCTCGCGAAGGTGCTCGGTCGATCGGAACCTGAACGCGAGCAGGTGGACGGCGACTCGCGCGTGCGTACCGATCGATCCGACTCCGCCTCCGACGACGAAGGCGGCGCGCTGAAGACGATCGACGGCGACATCGTCGGCACGCCGGCGTACATGTCACCGGAGCAGGCGATGGGGCAGATGGACCGGATCTGTCCGCAGTCCGACGTCTATTCGCTCGGCGCGATGCTCTATGAAGTGCTCGCCGGTCAGATGCCGTACGAACCGCTCGGCGACAAGGCACCCGCGCACGTGATCCTCGAAGCCGTGCGAAACGGCCGGCCGTGGGCGCTGAACAAGCTCGATCCGGATCTTCCGAGCGAGCTGGTTGCGATCTGCAGCAAGGCGATGGAACGCGACATCGACGACCGCTACGCGGACATGATGGACTTCGCGGAAGACCTGCGCGCGTACATCGAGAACCGCACGGTCGCGGCCTACGAGACCGGCGTCTGGTACGAAGCGCGCAAGTGGGTCGAGCGCAACAAGTCGCTCGCTGCGGCTTTGCTCGCCGTGCTGCTCGTGGGCTTCGGAAGCTTGGTGGTCTTCGTCCGGCAGCAACAGCGCAGCGTCGAGAAGCTGACACTCGAGCAGAAGAACACCAACCGCGAGTTCCTGCGCGCCGAAGAACTGGCTCGCGCTGAACGCGCCGCGGCCCGTGAGACGGAAATCGAGCGCGACCGCGCGAACGAAGCTGCGGAACTCGCGCGCCGTCAGAGCTATCGTGCGCTGATCTCTTCCGCCGACTACTCGCTGCGCTTGAACGAGACGCTGCAGGCGAAGCGCTACCTCGAACTCTGCGACCAAGACCTGCGCGGTTGGGAGTGGCGACAGCTGTCGCTCGTCGCCGACGAGGACCTCGAGGAGTTGGTGCGCCTCGACGCGGGCATCGCGATCAGTGCGGCGAGCAATGAAAGCCGGCGCATCCTGTGCGTGACCGGCGACTTCGAGACGCTCTTGATCGACTCGCAGACGGGCAACGTGCGCGCTCTCGAGCGACTCGGCGGGATGATGATGGCGCCCACGGCGGTCAGTGCCACGATCGATCCGACGGGCAGCTTAGTCGCGACTTCCTCCGGCGGGTACTTCGTGCGCGTGCGCAACGTGGACACCGGCGCGGAACTCACGGGGCCGAGCTTGCCGAACGGCGCGACGGTCACGGGTCTGCGCTTCCTGATCGACGGAAGGCGCTTGCTGGTGACGGACCTCGAAGAAGGTCGAGCCCGCGTGCGCGTGCACGACTTGTACACGGGGACCGAGATCGCGGTCTACGACGGCCACGCGCAGTCGCCGCGCTGCGCCGAACCTCGCCCGCGCAGCACCGAAGTCGCCAGCGGCGATGACGCCGGCGAGATCCATGTCTGGGACAGTGAAGACGGACGACGACGCTTGCGCCTGAAGGGTCAACACGCGGGAGCCGTGCGCGTGCTCGCTTGGTCGCAGACCGGCAGCTTGCTGGTCAGCGGCGGCGAAGACGGAACGATCGCGGTCTGGGACGGCGAGACCGGTCAGCTCAAGACGATCATGCGCGGGCACCAAGGCTCCGTCACCGCCTTGGCCTTCGGAGCGGGCGAGAAGCACGTCTTCTCCGGCGGGCAAGACGCCACGCTGCGCATCTGGGACGCCCGGAACGGCTCGGCGCTCGAGTCCTTGGCTGGACACGAAGGCGCGATCAGCGGTTTGTCGTTGTCCGACGGCGGCGCCGGTATCTACTCCGCGTCGCAAGACGGAACGGTTCGGCGCTGGGATCCCGAGTGGCGCCCGGGTCGCTTGGACATCCCGCTGCGCGGTTGGGACCACAACTGGTCGCAGGGTCGCAGCGGCACCCTCTCGAAGCTCGACTTCTCGAGCGACGGCGTGCGCCTCTCCGGCATCCGCAGCCTCGGCGGGTACGCGACCTACGACGCGATCAGCGGTCGCCCGCTCGGAGTGCACGATGAAGTCAGCGTCGCGCGCGGCGAAGCGTTGCGCGTCTACGAGAGCGGCTTCCACTCCGCGGAACACGGCCTCGCGGGCTTCTGCCTCGACGACGGCCGCGTGCGCCTCATCTCGACCTTGAAAGACGAGCTGGTCATCGATCTTCCGGCGGGCGATCGCTTGGCGACTTCGGTGACGCTGTCACCGGACGGCAAGCAGGTTGCGATCGGAACGCGCGTCGGCGTGCTGCGCGTGCACGACGTGACGACCGGGGAATTGAAGCTACGCGTCGACGCACACCGTCGTCGCGAGATTCCGCACCTCGCTTACAGTCCGAACGGCGAGCGCATCGCGACGATCACCCGTCGCGAGCTGCGCGTCTGGGATGCGCGAACCGGCGAAGAACTCGGTGTCTGGGTGCGTCCGCACTCGATGAGCATCAACGCCGTCGCCTTCGCGCCCGACAGTGAACGTGTGGCGACCGCGTCGACCGACGGGACCGTGAAGTTGTGGCGCACCGGCGAAGCTCGGCCGGTGGGGGTCTTGGAAGGACACGAAGCGGCCGTCATGGACCTCGCGTTCGCCAGTGATTCAGCCGATCGCATCGTGACCGCTTCGCTCGACGGCAGCGTGCGCGTCTGGGACGCGTCGGCCTACGAGATCTTGACGGTCATGCGCGTTCCCGGTGAACAGTTCGTCTCGGTGGCAATCGACCCCGGCGAACGCCGTATCGCGGCCTGCGGGAACAATAGCGAGTTGTACGTCTGGGATTCGACGCCTCCGGTCGAGCGCCACCGGCGCTGGATGGTCGCCGCGCGCGAAGCCGGCGAAGCGGACCTGGTGCTCGACGAGCTGGAGATCCGCTTGCGCTGGGCTCCGGAGATCGCGCTCGCGCTCGAAGCAGGCAATGGACTGTTGGAACCGCTGCGCCGCGAGGCACAGCGCCGCTTCGAGCTGCGCAATCAAGACCCCGAGATGTTGCAGCGCCGCCTGCGCGAGATCCTCTGTCGCGGGCCGCTGTTGCCGGAGGAAGCCGAGCGCGCCTTGGAACTCGCGGAGCGCGTGCGGAACCTGCAGCCTGGCAGCGTGCTGGCTCAACGCTTGTACGGCGCCGCACTGTTGCGTGCCGGTCGTGCGCGCGAAGGACTGACCTTGCTCGGCGGCACGACGAGCGCCGGCGACTTCACGCGCCGCTTCCTGATTCCGCGCACAGAAGACGAAGTCATGCGCGTGTTGTTCAGCAGCCTCGCGCAGCACCAGCTCGGCCAGTTCTCCGAAGCGCGCGGTCTCCTGTCGGACGCCGACAAGTCGTACGAGTTCTTGTCCAAGGCGTCGCAGTCCCGGCTGCGCAACTTGCGCGCGGAAGTGCGCGTGACCGTGCGCGGTTGATCCATGACCACGAAGCGCTGGCGACGCGAGTGGACTGCGGACGGTTCGCCGACGCTCGTGCATCCTGAGCACGGCGAGGCGTGCCACAACCGGGTGGGCGCTTGGCTCGAGTCGTGGGTGCGTTACGTGCTGGCGTGTCGCTTGCCCGAGTTCTTCGCGGAGCGCGCGGGGCGCGCGGGGCGCGAGCTGCGGCTGTGTGACGTCGGAACCGGCTTAGGGCTGAACCTGGCCGCGGCGCTCTGCGCAGCGGAGGAGGGCGGGGGCGTGCTTGTCGCGACGAGCTTCGAGAACGAGGCGGCGGTCCTCGACGAAGCCGCGAGCTGGTGCGCCGAGAACGCCTCGCAAGGCCCTGCGGCGCGCTGGTGGCCCGTCGTGCAAGCCGCGCTGGCCGCGGCCCGCAAGCGCCCCGGCGAGTTCGTGCCGCTCCAAACGCGCCATCGGCTGCGGCTGTGCTTCGGCGACGCGTGCACCGAGCTGGCCGCGCTCGACTCCGCCGAGCGCTTCGACGCGTGCTTCTTCGACCCTTTCAGTGCCGCCTCCGACGCGGGGCTCTGGAGCGCCGATTTCCTGCTGGAGAGCGCCCGGCGGCTGGCCCCCGGCGGACGCCTCTCGACCTACTCCGAACGCGCCGACGCGCGGCTCGCCTGGGCCGCCGCCGGACTGGCCGTCGCGGAGGGGGAACCGTTGGGTCGCAAGCGCGCTGGAAGCGTGGCGCTGCGAGCTCTGACGACCGCCGACTTCGCGGCGCAGCAGCCCTCGGACAAGCTGCGTTCCTTGCTCGCGAGACGGCTCGGCCCGTGGTGCGCGGAGCGGGGTCTGGAGCCGCCCCCGGATTGGTTCGTAGAGGGCCCGAAATTCGACGTCGCGGGATCGAAGGGGCAGCCCGGTGCCCTAGAATGACCGCAACTCGCCGGGGTGGATCGTGGTCCGCCGCAGGTGTCATGGCCGGACTGCTCGGTCGCTTCCAAGCCCTCCTCTCCTCCCAGCGAGGAACACTCGATGCTCCACCTCGGAATCCCCGGCGGAATTGAGATCTACATCATCATCGGTGTGGTCGTGCTGCTGTTCGGCGCGAAGAAGATTCCTGAACTCGCGCGCTCGATGGGCACCGGCATCAATCAGTTCAAGAAGGGGCTGAGTGACGCCGGTGATGACGAACCGCAGGCCCTCGACAAGGGCGAGTCGACGCGCGCCCTCTCGGAAGAGAACGGCGGCAACGAGAAGTCGTGAACCCCGCGGCTGAGCTCCTCTTGCGACACTCCGCGAGCGATGCGGCGGGTCGGTCCGGCGCGACCTCCGTCGTCTGCGTGCTGCTCTGTGGCGGTGAGAGTCGTCGCATGGGTGAAGACAAGGCGCGCCTCGAGCTCGCCGGTCGCACTCTGTTGGATCGTGCGCTCGAAGCGCTGCGCGGACTCGCTGCACCGATCCTGCTCGCGACTGGACCGCGCGACCGCTACCTGGATCTCGGTGTGGACCGCGTGCAAGACGCGCCGGATACCGCCGGGCCCGCGGCCGGTCTGTTGGCCGCGATGGAACGCAGTCCGGCGGACCGCTACGTGCTGGTCGCCTGCGATATGCCGCGGCTCGACGCGCGCCTCTTGAGCACGCTCGTGAACCGGGCCCAGCAGGGCGATCTGGACGCCTGCTTCTTCGAGTCCGAGACCGGCCGCGAACCGCTCTGCGCGGTGTACTCGAGCCGGATTCTGCCGGCCCTGCGTTCGGCACAAGCTCGTGGGAATCGCCGCGTTACGGCGTTCCTGGGCGAAGCCGGCGCGGAACGACTGCGAATCGGCACGCTGGGCGTCGATGAACTCTCAGAGGAACTGCGGGCTCTCGACTGCGCGCGAAATCTGAACACCCCCGAGGATCTCCGCGACGAACGTCGCGCCTGGGAAGGAGACAGCGCATGAGCGCCCCCAAGATCAGCCTCGAGGACGTGCTCGGCCCGGTGGCCGGTGGCCTCGAACGAATGCGTTTGATGATGATCGAACAGCTCACCGACCACTCTGCGTCGGTGCGCGACATGACGGATCACATCTCGCGCTTCCGCGGCAAGCAGCTGCGCGGCGCGTTGGTGTTGCTGGCCGGCGAAGCGACGGGCAACGCGACGGACGAACATCCGCAAGTGGCGGCGATCGTGGAGATGATCCACCTCGCGACACTCGTGCACGACGACGTGCTCGACGGAGCGGAGGTGCGACGACGCGTCGCGTGTGTCAACGAACGCTGGGACAACCAAGTCGCCGTGTTGCTCGGCGACTTCTTGTATGCACGCGCATTCGCGCTCTCGACGGAACTCTCATCCCGCCTCGCCAGCCGCGTCCTCTCGGACACGACGCGTCGCTTGTGCGTGGGGGAGATCGACCAGAGTCAACGGCGCTACGACTTCGAGATGCCGCAAGACGTCTACGAGTCGATCGCGGGCGCCAAGACGGCGACGCTCTACGCCGCGGCTTGTGAACTCGGCGCGCGTTATCCCGGCGGAAACGAAGAAACGGGTCGCGAGATGCGCGCGCTCGGCTGGGAACTCGGCCTCTCCTTCCAGATCATCGACGACTGTCTCGATTTGACCGGTACGCAGGAAGCGGTCGGCAAGAGTGTCGGTAACGACGTGGAGGACGGCAAGGTCACGCTGCCTGTGCTGCATGTCTACGCAAGTGCCGACGAAACCACTCGCGCCGCGATCCGCGACGCGTACACCGCCCCGGGAATCGAAGGCCGCGCGCAACACTTGCGCGAAGTGGTCGATCTCACGCCGGGCGTCGACTACGCGCTCGCTCGCGCGCAGGAACTGATCGAACAAGCTCGCCGGCGCATCGCGGAACTTCCGCCGACGCCGGCACGCACCGCCCTTGATGCGCTGACTGCCTTCGTGCTCGAACGCAACTGGTAGACCGCGCCGCGTCCAAACACCCTTACCCTCGAGCCTAGCTATGTCCGAAGGGACGAAGACTCTCCACCGGGAACCGGCCGCCGCTCCCGAATCACCTCAACCGAGCGCTCCTGTGAGCGCCGCCAAGCCCAAGCACTACCGCTGGGGCTTCCTCAGCGCGTCACTCGTGATTCTCGGGCTGATGGTCCTCGGCGAAGCCGTCGGTCGTCAGTCGGAACGCGCGCAGCTGATGCTCGCGGACTCGGATTCGATGGACTGGCGCGGCTGGTCGTCGCTGATCGTCGGCGGACTTTTCTTGGTCTGCTCGGCGGGTCTGGCGATCTTGCAGTGGCGCGCCGTGCGACACTTCTTCCTGACGATCAAGGTCGGAACCAGCATGGTCGCGATCACGACTCTCGGCGTGATGGCCGGCGTGCTCGTTCCGCAGATCGACGGATTCGAGGACCCGGAGATGCGGGTCACCGAAGCGAACTACGAAGAACAGTACAAAGCGTTCGCCTTCGCCGAGGCGTACTTCCTCTACCACCTGACACACCTCTACGGCATCGGTGGTCCGATCGAAGAAGCGAAGGCGATCCCTCCCGGCGTGGAGGAACGCATCGAAGCGTTCGGCCTTAAGTACGGTCGCGAGGAAGCCAAGAACCGCAAGAAGGAGATGACTGCAGCTTTCGCCAACCGGGCGAAGATGCCGTACATCTCCGGCGGCAACGTGCTCGAAGAAGTCGAGACGGAGAACGGTCCGGTCTTGAAGGATGTCTACGTCGAGGGGTTCGTCAACGAGCACGAAGACTTCTTGCGCTCCTTCTTCGACTTCTCGACCGCGCTCAGCCTGAACCGCGCTTACAAATCGTATTGGTTCAAGACGCTGATGACCTTGTTGGCCATCGCCGTCGCGATGAACTTCCTGCGCATGCCCATGCGCAAGATGTTCACGATCGAGAAGTGCGGCTTCGCGGTCGTTCACCTCGGCATCTTCGTCATGCTGGTCGGTGGCGGTATCTCGAACCACACCACCGATCGCGGCATCCTGCATCTCGACTTACGCGAGTCGCCGAAGAACACCTACTGGCGTCACTACGACCGCAGCAAGCTCTCGAAGATGCCGTTCTGGGTCGGCCTGGACCTCTTCGATCGCCAGGACTGGCGTCAGCTTCAGGTGCTGTACAGGAACGCGGACTTCGCGTCGCGTCCTCCGGAATACACGCTGTGGCCCGGCCGCAAGATCGAACTCGACTTCATCCCGGATCCGGCGGACGAGAGCAAGCTGAAGCCGCGCATCGTGCTCGAAGTGCTGGGGCTCTACGACCACACGCGACAGGGCGCGATGGAGATCCGGGAAGCTCGACCTGGTGAGACGGGGGAAGGCCCCGTTGCCGAATTGCTGATCCCCGACGTCACGGCGATCATGCAAGCGCAAGCGGAAGGTCGTCAGCCCCAGAACATGGATGCCTTCCAGCGCACCGCGTACCTCGCGCCGGAACACCCCGGTGCCTCGCTGCTCTACGGTCCCGACTGGACCTACCGCTTGAAGGGCATATTCACCGACACGCCGCCTCCGCACGCCGAGATGTTCCCGAGCGACGACCGCATCGGAACGCTCGCGCTGCAGATGAAGACCTCGGGCGACGTGCAAGCGCACCGCGTTCCGATTCGACTCGGCGAGACGGTCGATGCTCCCGGTGGCTTCAAGATCGAAGCCGTCGAAGCGACCGCTAACTACCAGCAAGACCAGAAGACCGGCGGCGAGATCCGCGACGCGCGTCCGCTCTCGCAGCAGCCGCCGTTCGCGCCCGGCGTGTGGATCCTGATCACGCCTCCCGGCGGTGGCGAGACCGAGCGTCGCTTGGTGCTCGAACACGTCGATGCGGTCACGCACGGCAAGCAACAGGACTACGACTACCCCGAGCTGATTGTCGACTTCGAGTGGGAGTACTGGCAGTCGGCCGGCCCGCCGCGTTACGTGCTGCAATGGGGTCCGAACAGCGAGCCGGTGTTGATCGACGAGGCGGGGGACCGCAACGCCGTGATCGACGGCCAGATGCTGCCGATGGGCGCCGAAGTGATGCCGATCGAAGTGCGCGACGTCTTCGTCGACTCCAAGTTCGAAGGCAAGGTCGAGTTCCTCGACTCGCGCGTCGGTGACGACGGCTTCGACGCGAGCTTCTACTCCGACGACGCACCGGGCCTCGAACTCAAGGTCACCATCGACAACGGCGACGGACAGGTGATCGAAGAAGTCCGCAAGCTGGCGGCGACGCCTGGCGGCCTGGTCAACGTCTACCGCTCGCCCGACAGCACCTTCGACGTGTTGTTCTACGAGAACGATCGCACGATGCCCTTCGAGTGGCGCAGTGTGCTCTCGATCTACGAAGAGGACCCGAGCGGCGCCTGGACGGTCTTCTCCGGCAAGACCGGACGTCCGATCGGTGCCTTGACTGCCGACCAAGCGAAGTCGTTCGAGACGCGGTTCGGCCGCGATGCGGTCAGCCTCAACGACGACCGCGACGGCGACGGCGATCTCGACTGGACGGGTCCGTTGCGCATCGTCGATCGCGGCAGCGAACGGGAACGTGAGATTCGCGTGAACGACTACTTCACGCACGGCGGCTTCCGCTTCTTCCAGACCAATGCGATCCCCGAGATCCCGACTTACAGCGGTATCGGCGTGGTCTATGACCCGGGCATCGAACCGGTGCTCTTCGGCATGTACACGATCATCCTCGGGACGATCCTGGCTTACATCGTGCGACCGATCGTGCAAGCTCGACGCGAGCGAAGGAAAACGGCATGAACTTCAGCGAATGGAACGACTGGGCCTTGTTGCCCGCTTCGGGGCAGTGGCTGCTGCTCGGTGAAACCGTCATCTTGGTGGCCGTGCTGCTGACGCTGGTCAGCGTGGTGCAGAACGCCCGCTTGATCGGACGCGCTGATCGCATGGCCGTGCTCGAGAAGCGCTCCGCTTGGCGACCGTACGTGTTCACGATCATCGCGGCCGCCGTGATGATCTTCGTGTCGCTCTGGAACCGCGCGCTGGAAGTGAACCATTTCCCGAGCCAGAGCATGGGCGAAGTCTTGACCGTCTTCTGCCTCAGCCTGCTGGTCTCGCAAGCGATCCTGCACTTCGCGCTCGGATTGAACCGGCGCGGGCCCGGATGGGCGATCTTGACCGATGCGCTGAGCTTCGTGGTGCTCTGCAGCGTACTCGGCACGCTGTATTACCTCTCCAGTCTGTCGACCGCGCAGCGCGACCTGCCGCCGGCGCTGCAGTCGTATTGGTTCGCGCCGCACATCGTCGCCTTGATCTTCAGCTACGCGACGCTGGGCATTGCGGGCCTCCTGTGCGTGATCTACTTCGTCACGCGCTTCTGGACCGGCGTCTTTAGCGGTGGCCGCTCGTTCACTTCGCAGGCGCTGATCCTCGCCGGCTTCCTGCTGGTGCCGTTCGTGCAAGTGATCACGATCCCCGCGCTGGTGCTCGGAGGCGTCGTGTTCTTCATCGCCAAGCTGCTCGGCAAGCTACCCGCCGCGGACTCACTCTCCGGCATGGAGAAGGAACTCGACCAAGTCTCCTTCTTGGCCTTCGCGGTCGGCATTCCGTTCCTGACGGCGGGCCTCTGGATGGGCGCGTTCTGGGCGCAAGAGGCCTGGGCCAACTACTGGGGTTGGGACTCGAAGGAGAACTCGGCGCTGATCTCGTGGCTGATCTATGTCGTCTACATCCACCTACGGCTCGTCGGTGGATGGCGCGGCGAGAAGGCCATGGCGGTCTTGATGACCGGTGCGCTCAGCATCTTCTTCACCTTCCAGATCTTCGGCTACTTGCCGGACAGTCAGAAGTCGCTGCACCGCTACACCGATCCTGAAGTGCCCGCCCAAGAGGGCATGAATGCGGCGACTCCTCGAGACGAGGCGCAGGCCCAGCTCGAAGTGCCGCGCAAAGAAGAAGAGTGACTCACGGAGACTCCCGATGACGGCTCGCATTCTCGACGGAAAGGCCACGGCGCTCGCCGTGCGCGAAACGGTTGCCGCCCGCGTGGCGCAGCTGGTGGACGCCGGCGTGCATCCGGGCTTGACCGTCGTGCTCGTCGGTGAAGATCCGGCCAGTCAGGTCTACGTGCGCAACAAGGACCGCGCCGCGACGGCCGCCGGCTTCAAGGTCGACACGGTCCGGCTACCGGCGGACACTTCGCAAGCGGACCTGATCGGTCACGTCGAACGGCTGAACGCCGACGACTCCGTGCACGGCATCCTGGTGCAGCTGCCGCTGCCGAAGGGGCTCGATTCCGATGCGGTCGTGCGTGCGCTCGATCCACGCAAGGATGTCGACGGCTTGCACCCCGAGAATGTCGCGGCACTCGTCATGGGCACGCGCGGCTTGGTGCCTTGCACGCCCGCCGGCTGCATCGAGATCCTGGACCGTCACGGCATCGAACTCGAAGGTCGCCACGTGGTCGTCGTCGGTCGCTCGATGCTCGTCGGCAAGCCGCTCGCGCAGCTCGTTCTGGCGCGCAACGCGACCGTCACGATCTGTCACAGCCGCACCAAAGATCTCGCTTCGATCTGCCGTCAGGCTGACGTCCTGATCGCCGCAGTCGGGCGCGCCGAGCTCGTCAAAGGCGACTGGGTGCGCGAAGGCGCCACCGTGCTCGACGTCGGGATCAACCGCGGTGAGGACGGCAAGCTGGTCGGAGACGTCGAATTCGGGGCTGCTTCGGAAAGAGCCGGTGCGATCACTCCGGTTCCCGGGGGCATCGGGCCGATGACCATTGCGATGCTGCTGTCGAACACCGCCACCGCCGCCGCCCGCCTGGGCGGCGTGACCGAATCCGCTCCGGAGGCCGCCGTCCGGCGGTAGGTCCATGCCCGCCTCGCAAGCACCGCGCGGCTCGTTCGGCGGGGGACCCGACTACGGCGGCGGAGGAGCGGCGCAGTTCGCGCTGCCTTCGATGACGCCGGTGACGAAGCGACTGATCATCGCGTGCGCCGCGATCCAGGCGATCTTCGTCGTGCTGTCGCTCACGCAGCCTGCCGTCGCCGGCGGTATCGCCGACTGGTTCTCGGTGAACCCGAACATCTGGGCGGACTTCAAAGCGCCCGCGCTGTGGCAGTTCGTGACCTACGGCTTCCTGCACAACCCGGGCAGCATCTGGCATCTGTTCTGGAACATGCTGCAGCTCTACTTCTTCGGCACGCTGCTGGAGTCGATCTTGGGCAGCCGTCGCTTCGCGCACGTCTACTTCGGTGCGCTCGCCACGGGCGGCGTGATGCACCTCGCGGCCGAGCTGATCGGAGGGCGCGGCCCCGCGCCGCTCGGTGGCCTCGGAGGCTACTCGCCGGTGATCGGGGCGTCCGGGGCCGTGATGGGCGTGATCGTTGCGTGCGCTGTTCTGCGTCCGCACACGAAGGTCTTGCTGATCTTCATCCCGATCTCGCTGTGGGTCCTCGCGGCGGCGCTCGTCACGATCGACTTCATCTCCGAAGTGCAGAGCTGGAAGACCGGTGAGCACAGCTACGTCGCGCACTGGGCACACCTCGGCGGTGCGCTCTTCGGCGGCCTCGTGGCCTGGCGCGGCTGGATCTGGATCGACTGGGGCGAACGCTTCGCGAAGAAGCGCGAGGCGAAGCAGGTCGAGACTCAGCGCAACGACGCGCAGCGTCTCGACGAGCTGCTCGCCAAGGTGCACCGCGAGGGCATCCAGGCGCTTTCGAAGGCCGAGCGCGACTTCCTGAACCGCATGTCGAGCCGCAAGGGCTGAGCCTCGCTTCGGCGCGCCGCCGCGCTCGCGCGGTGGAACTCGTCAACTGCGCGCATTGTGAGCGGTAGGGCCGGAGGGCTCGATTGTGGGCCTCACGAGGCAGCGCTACACTCGGCGCCGCCCACGCCGCGCCGACTCCTCCGCAGCCCGAGGCCTACCATGAAGATCCGTACTCTGACCCTCGTCATCCTGCTCGTAGTGGGCGGCGCATTGACGTTCTCCGAGTCTCCCGTCGCCGCGCCTTCCAGCGTCGCGACGCAGAATACGCACGACGAATTCCGCGCCAAGTTCAAGCAGGCGATGGCACTCAACGCCAACGAAGAGATGGCGAGCCTCGTGCGCAAGTACACGCCCGAAGCGGTCAGCTGGATCATGGAGACAGCGGAGGCGATCGCGGGCGCGAGCAACGAATCGCTTGAACGTCGCATGGCGGCTCTGCGCAAGGCGTGGAAGACCGCGAAGGACTCGAAGTTCTGCGACAAGATGTACGAGTACTTCTCGCTGCTCAAGCCGGCTCTGAAGACCGAGCGCAACAAGCAGAAGGTGCGCTACGAGAAGGCGCTGACCAAGTACGTCGAGAACCTCGAGGCGAAGAACGGCGCGGGGCTCGAGCTGCAGGCCGGTGAGTTCGTGATGCTTGCCGAGTCGTTCGAGACGCTCGGTGACATGTACTTCGCCTCGCAGTCTTGGTTGCTCGCCGGAGGCTGCGTGGGCGAGACGAATCGCGGCGACGATGCGGACTTGGATCGGGCAGCGGACTACTTCAGAAACTGCGTCGATGACCGCGCGAAGATCGATCTCAAGGACCGCACCTACATCGAAGCGAAGGCGATGGCCGACTCGCTCGAGGGTCGCGGCTTCGGCTCGAAGAACAAGCCTACCGACGACGAACCCGGCGGCGACGCGCCCGTTGAAGCAGCGCCCGGAATCAACGTACCGTTGACCTTCGAGCTGCTCGAGAAATGGGATGCTTACGAGCGCCCGCTCTACACTTCCGACGAGATCTACCAGCTCTGGACGGGCCTCTACTTGAAGGCGAAGGGATCGTCCGAACGCCTCGTCTCGCTCGACAAGCTCTCGCCGGCCTTCTTGCGCATCGGCGCCAACGAGGTCCGGATCGACATCGATGGTGACGGCAACGGAGACCTGAAGCTGCCGATCACCGGCAACCAGGAACCGATCGCCTTCAAAATCGACAACGGTCAGCGCGACTGGGGCATGATCGCGACGATCGGCCTCGAGCAGGACCTGTACCAGGGTATCGAAGTGAACCTCGCGCCGGTGGACAGCCAACTGACGATCTACATCCATCCCGCGGCGAGCGTCGTGGGCGAAGTCGACGGTGAATCGATCCGCGTGCTCGACGACAACCTCGACGGTGTCTACGGCAGCGCACCGCGCACGTGGGCCTACATCGGGATGAGCGAGAAGCAGTTCTGCCCCGACATGGATGCCGTTGTGATCGGCAAGTCCAAGCGCGCTCGACCGTGGTCCGAGCTGCAGGAGATCGGCGGCAAGTGGTACCGCTTGGAAGTCAAGGGCGGCGGCACCTCGCTGACCGCGACGCCGGTCGAGGTCAAGACGGCGACCCTGAAGTACAAGTTTGCGGGCGGCAAGCCCGAGTGGATCATCGTGCGCGGCACCGGCGAACTCGAGAACTGCTACTTCGAGGTCAGCTCGAAGGGCACCGAGGTGCCGGCTGGTAAGTACGAGTTGTTCTACGGCGACCTGCGCAAGGGCAAGAAGCAACAAGTCGCGAAGGCGCTGATCATCCCGGGTCGCAAGGCGCTGTCGGTATCCGTGCAAGCAGGCAAGGTCGAGACGCTCGAGCTCGGTGCGCCGTTCGGCTTCGACTTCGACACGACCCTCGACGGCGAGACGCTGACCTTGATCGGTCAGTCCGTCGTCGTCGTCGGCTCGGCCGGCGAGCGCTACGAACGCGCCTGGAACTGTGTGCCGCGTCCCGAACTCTCCTGGCGCAAGTCCGGCGCGAAGAAGGGGTCGAAGGGCGAGAAGGCCGACTTCGTCCAGTCGAGTTATCAGCTCGACGAGCTCGGCTGGGAAGCCGGTTGGTTTCCGCGGGATTTGATCATCACGCTCAAGGGCAAACCCGAAGCCGTCGAAGTGCAGCTCTTCGAGAAGAAGAACAAGCTGTTCGGTAAGCTCACCTCCGATTGGAAGGAATGACTCCGTGCTCGATCTGAAGTTCATCCGCCAGAACCCCGACGTCGTACGCGCGGGTGCCGCGAAGAAGCGCATCCCGTGCGACGTCGACCGCATCCTCGCCTTGGACGAGAAATGGCGTGCGGCCCAGACCAAGGTGGACGAGCTGCGTGCGGAGCAGAAGGCCGCGAGCAAGGGCATGGGCAAGCTCAGCCCGGAGCAGCGCACGGTCTTGCTCGAGTCGCAGACGGCGCTGAAGGCCGATCTCAAGCAGCTCGAAGACGGTTTGAACGGGATCAAGGCCGAGCTCGACGCCTTGCTGTTGCTCGTGCCGAACGTGCCTGCCGCCGAAGTGCCGGACGGCGCGACGGACGAGGACAACGTCGAGCTGCGCAAGTGGGGGGCTCCGCGGGAGTTCGACTTCGTGATGCGCGATCACGTCACGCTCGGCGAAGCACAAGACTGGCTCGACATCATCCGGGGGGCGCAGCTCGCCGGTTCGCGCAACTACGTGCTGAAGGGCGACCTGTCGTTGCTCGAAGGCGCGGTGATGCGCTTCGCGCTCGACACGATGGTTGCCAAGGGCTTCGTTCCGTTGTCGGTGCCGACGCTGGTGCGCACCGAAGTGATGTACGGCACCGGTTACTTCCCCGGCGGCGAAGACCAGGCGTACAAGTGCGATGACCGCGACGATCTGTGCCTCGTCGGAACGGCGGAGGTGCCCGTTACGGCGCTGCACCAGGACGAGATCCTGGATCTCGACAAGCTGCCGCTGAAATTCGTCGCGCTCTCGTCGTGCTATCGCCGCGAAGCCGGCACCTACGGCAAGGACACGCGCGGCCTATACCGCGTGCACCAATTCCAGAAGGTCGAACAAGTCGTCATCGACGTCGCGGACGAAGCGGGGAGCTTGAAGCACCACTTGGACATCCTGCAGAACTCGGAAGAGATCCTGCAGGCGCTCGATCTGCCGTACCGCGTCGTGAACGTCTGTGGCGGCGACCTCGGCCAACCGCAGATCCAGAAGTTCGACATCGAGACTTGGATGCCCTCGCGGGAAGGCTACGGCGAGACGCATTCCGCGTCGCGCTTCCACGACTTCCAAGCGCGCCGCTTGAAGCTGCGCTATCGCGGTAAGGACAAGAGGACCGAGTACTGCCACACGCTGAACAACACCGTCGCGGCGAGCACGCGCATGTTGATCGCGTTGCTCGAGAACCACCAGCAGGCCGACGGTCGCGTGCATGTGCCGGAACCGCTGCGGCCTTACCTGGGCGGGCGCGAGTCGCTGGGCCGGGGGGTGTGAGGATTTATACCTGCTTCGGTACCTCTCACTTCGGCAGCTCGGGCTTCGAGCCGGACGTCGTTCCGCTTCCGCGTCCATCGCCCCCCCCAGGGAGGTCATCGCCGAAGATGTCCCCGGTTCCGTTATTGGTTCCGTTCAGCGGGTCGTCTCCACCACCGCCTCCGCCGCCGCCCGGCGTAGCTGTGCCGGTGGGGGGCTGTGGGACCGCGGCGATCACGATGCCGCCTTCTTCGACGCGCAAGTCCTCGCGCGGGCGGATCACGCGGCGGTACGCGACGGTGCGGCGTTGCGCCGAGTCGGGCAGCCACTGCTCGCGGCTGACGCGCGCGGCGTTCTCCAGCACGAGCGTGATCTCGAGGCGCGCTGGCAAGCCGATGTTCTCGTCGCCGTCCAGGCCCCAGCTCTCGAGCGGCTCGGCGTCCGGTCCGTCTTCCGAGAAGACTTGGATGTCGAGGCTCTTCACGCGGTCGTGGAGGAAGGCGAACTCGCCGCCGTTGAAGGGATCTTCGTCGATGCCCATGTCTTCGCGGCGGTAGATCTCGAGGAAGTCGTCGGCGTCCGGTCGGGGACGCAGACGATAGCCGACTTCGTTGACGGAGGTCGTCAGGTAACGGTCTCCGTCGAGTCTTCCGATCAGATTGCCGGTCGTCGTGACGAAGTCGACGCTGTCGCCGTCGAGGCCGAGCATCACGCGGTTCTCGATGCGGATGTGATCTTCGCGCGTGCGGCTATACGTCAGGATGCCGCGCAAGTCGCGCTCGAGCATGTCCATGATCGCCGGTCCGGCAAGCTGGTTCTCGCGTAGGTTGTGAATCGTGTCGCGCGACATGCGCGCGGTCTGCAGCACCTGCGTGATCGACACCATCACGCCGGCCATGATCAGCAGGGTGACGAGGATCTCTGCGAGGGTGAAGCCGCTGCGCGCCGAAGCTGTCGATCTGCGGCGCGGAAATCCTAGGGGTATTCTCATGTGCCGCTCTCTGCAGTGGCTTCCTCTTCGTCTTCGTCGATGCCGTAGACCTGCTTCCACGGTATCCACTCTTCGAGGATCACGTAGCTCTTGTACTCGGGGACCGGAGGGAAGCTGACCTTGATGCGGACCTTCTCGTAGTCCTCTTCGATCTGATCCTCGTCTTCGTCCGAGCCGCCGGAAGAACGGTCGTCTTCCTCGCGTTCCTCGCGCGCAGCCCATGAGTCGTGGAAGGGACTATCGCCGTCTGTACCGTAGTTGTCTTCGAACTGCTCGTCGGCAAGCAGGACCTCGAAGTAGAAGTACTCGAAGCCTTCTTCGGCGTAGTTGCCGGAGAGTCGCGAGTCGAGTTCTTCCTGATAGAGTCCCGCGCGGACGCGGCCCATCGTCAGCATGCCGAGGTCACGCGCTGCTTTGATGTTGTAGGTCTGCAGCGCCTTGACCTTGGCGGTGCTGAGTCCTTGCACGATCATCAACAAGCCGATACCGACGATCAGGATCGTCACCATGATCTCGGCGAGCGTGAAGCCTGACTTGGAGTTGACTCTCAATCGAAGTCCTCTTCCCCGGGAAGCTCGCGGATGAATTCGCCTTCGTGGAAGCGCACCAGGCCGGTGAGCGGCAGGACTTCCACCGTGAAGATCGCTTCGTACTCGCCCTGCGTCAGCACGACAGAGTGGCCGGAGACGGTGCCGAGCGGATCGAAGCGCACTCGCACGCGACCTTCCTCGTAGTCGATGCCATCGACCGAAATGTGCGTGATCTCGATGCCCTTCGGCAGCTCCGTGCGCTTGGTCGTCATGCGCTCGTCGTCGCCGCGCGCGAGTTCACCCGGAGCGCGATAGGGCGTGACCGTTTGATAGCTGCCCGCATCGATGTCGTACTCGATGTGGTAGGTCTGCGTGCGCGAGATCGCTTCGGAACGGGCGCCGTAGATGTTGGCGGAGAGCGTGTGGACGGCTTGGCTGAGCTGCGCGCCCGGCAGCATCGCGCCGCTTCCGAGCACCACCACACCGGCGATCATGCCGAGGATCGCGACGACGATCAGCAGCTCGGTCAGGCTGAAACCCGACCGAGCGCGATTCTGTCGGCGAGCAGTGATCCGCAGCATGAGGGCAGCGAAGCGCTACTCTTCGTCGCCCCAGTTGTCGATGTCGGCTTCGTCGCCGGTGCCGCCGGCCGATCCGTCCTTGCCGAAGGAGAACACGCGCGGGCGCGGCTCGCCGGGGAAGGGGGGCTCGTACTGGTATTCGTTGCCCCAGGGGTCCTTGGGCAGCGAACGCGCGTTGAGATAGGTGTGACCGTTCTCATCGGGCGTGACGAGCGCGTCCAGGCTGTCGGGGAACTGCATGCCGTTGCGGACGGCGTACTCGTTGAGTGCGTTCTCGATCGCTCGGACGTCGACCGTCGCCGTGCTTTTCTGGGCGAAGCCGAACTTCTCGAGCAGGTTCGGAACGACGATCGCGCTGAGCAGGCCGATGATCACGATCACGACCATCAGTTCCGCGAGGGAGAAGCCGGCGCGGGCCGTGGCGCGCGCGCGGTGGAGCATGGGATGGGTCTTCATGAGGATGTCTCGGTGTCTGGTCCGCCTGGTGGGCGGGGTGTGTGCTGGCTCTGGTACGAGGCAGGGCGCGGAATCTTCCCGCGCAGTGTCTTCACTGCAGGGGGCCTTCACTGCAGGGGGTCTCACTGGACCTGGCCGACCTGCAGGATGGGCAGGACGATGGCGACCACGATGAAGCCGACGACGATCGCCAGACCGATGATCATGATCGGTTCCAGCAGCGCCGTCATGCGCTCCGTGGCGATCTCGATCTCCTCATCGTAGGCGCTCGAGATCCGGTCGAGCATCTGTTCGAGCTCGCCCGACTGCTCGCCGACCGAGACCATATAGCCCACGATCGACGGGAAGGCCCCGGTGGCCTTGAGCGGTGTGGAGATGTCCGCGCCTTCCATGATGCGCTCGCGGATGTGATCCGTGGCGTCCGAGATCACGCGATTTTGGACCACCTTGCCGGTGATCTCGAGGCTCTGGACGGCCGGGACGCCGGACTGCAGGAGGGTCGAGAAGGTCCGCGAGAAGCGCGAAACCGACTGCTTGAGGATCACATCGCCCACGGCGGGCATGCGCAGCATGGTGCGGTCGATCCACAGGCGACCATCGCCGCCGGCCTGGTAGGTGCGCTCGATCACGAACGAGATGGCCGCGACGATCAGCGCCATGGCCCACCACCAGTTCTTGAAGATGTCGGAGATGGTCACCAGCAGCTGGGTCGCCCAAGGCAGGGCTTGGCCGGTGTCCATCAACATGCCGGTGATCTTGGGGACCACGAAGCTCATCAAGATGGTCACGACGACCGCGCCGAGGCAGATCATCATGACCGGGTAGGTCAGCGCGCCGACGACCTTGCGCCGCAGCGTGCGCTGGTACTGCAAGTAGTCGGCGAGTCGCGTGAGCACGACGTCCACGTTGCCGGTCGCTTCGCCGGCGCGGATCATGTTCACGAACAGGTCGTTGAAGAAGCGGGGGTGCTGGCCGAGCGCGTCAGCCAGCGAACCACCTTGGTTGATGGACTCGCGGATCTCGCGGAACATCGTCTCGGTGCGACGATCGCTCGCTTGATCGATCATCGCGCGCACCGCTTCGGAGAGCGGGATGCCCGAGGCGAGCATCGTGCCGAGCTGGCGCGTGACACTGGAGACGAGGTCCAGGTCCTTCGCCGACATGCTGGTCGTGCGCTTGGCGCGCTTGTCCCGCATGCGTTGGATGACACCCGTGGCCTGCACTTCGCCGGTCGCTGAACGGTTGACCTTTCGACCACCGCGCGTCTCCTTGATCTCGGAGACGAGCAGCGAGTCCTTGCGCAAGCGTTGGCGCGCATCGCGCGCCGTGTCGGCGTCGATCACGCCGGTCTTGGTCGCTCCGTTGGGGCCGACGGCCTTGTACTGAAAGATGGGCATGGGGCGCTATTCCATGTCGAGCTGCGTGACGCGCAGTACTTCGTCGGGCGTCGTCTGACCCAGCAGGATCTTCTGACGGCCGTCTTCGCGCAGCGTGATCATCCCGCGTTCGACCGCCGAGCGCTTCATGGTTGTCGCCGTGGCGCCTTCCATGATCTGCGTGCGCAGCGTTTCGTCGACGCGCATGAACTCGTAGATCGCGGTTCGGCCGGAGTAGCCCGACTGGAAGCACTCTTCGCAGCCTCGACCGATCCAGGTCTTGCCGTCCATCTGCGCGGGGTCGATGCCGACCTTGTGCAGCTTGGCGGCGGTCTCTTCCGAGATCTCGAGGTGTTCCTTGCAGTCGGGGCAGATACGACGCACGAGGCGTTGTGCGATGACCAGGATCAAGGAACTCGACACCAAGTACGGTTCGACGCCTTGGTCGACCATCCGCGTGATCGTGCTGGCCGCGTCGTTCGTGTGGACGGTGGAGAAGACCAAGTGACCCGTGAGCGCGGCGCGAATCGCGACTTCCGCGGTCTCGAGGTCACGAATCTCACCGACCATCATGACGTCGGGGTCTTGGCGCAAGAACGAGCGCAAGCCGTTCGCGAAGGTCAGGCCCTTCTTGGCGTTGACCTGCACCTGGCTGATGCCCATCAGTGAGTATTCGACCGGGTCCTCGATCGTCAGCACGTTCTTCGTGGTCGTGTCGATCTCAGACAGGCCGCCGTAGAGCGTGGTCGTCTTGCCCGAGCCGGTGGGGCCCGTGACGAGGATGATGCCGTGGTTGTAGCCGAGGTACTCGCGCAGCATCGCTTCGTTCTCGGCGGTCAGGCCGATCTCGTTGAGCGTGTAGAGCTTCGACGTCTTGTCGAGCAGACGCATCACGATGCGCTCGCCGGCGGAGGTCGGGATCGTGCTGATCCGGACGTCGACTTCGCCGTCGCCGATCTTGATCGTCGCGCGACCGTCTTGCGGCAAGCGCCGCTCGGCGATGTCCATCTTGCCCATGATCTTGACGCGACTGACGATCGCGTCTTGGACCCGGCGGGGGATGGAATCCATGTTGTAGAGCAAGCCGTCGATCCGGAAGCGGACCTGCATGCGATCCGCGTAGGACTGGAAGTGCACGTCGGACGCGCGCATCTTCAAGGCCTGGAAGAGGATCGTGTTGACCAGCTTGATGATCGGCGCCTTGTTGGAGACGTCGAGCACGTCCTCCGCGTCGTCGATCTCCTCGGCGAGGTGCGCGAAGTCGCCGTCTTCGGCAACGTCCGCGATCGCTTCGTCCACGCCGTCCGCCTTGTGGCGGTAGGCGCGACCGATCAGCGTCGTGATCTCGAGCCGCGGTGCGAGCACCGGGTCGATCTCGCGGCCCACCAGGTTGGACAGGTCGTCCATCGGGTGGGGGTCGAGGGGCGCGCAGGTCGCGACCTTCAGCACGTCTTCGGTGCTGCCGGGCAGCGCGACGAGGTTGTAGTTCCGCGCGAAGTGCACGGGCACCGCGTTGACGAAGTCGGACGGCACGCTGAGGCCGTCGAGCGTCTCGCGATACTCGAAGCCCAAGGCGTGGGCGTAGACCTGCAGCAGTTCGGGTTCCGGGAGGTAGCCCTTCTGGAGGATCACGCGGTCGAGCGTGTCCTCCGAGTTCGCCGCAACGCGGCGACACTCATCCAGCCGCTCCCGAGGGAGCCCGGCGTCGATCAGGAGTTCCCCGATGTTCGTCATGTGAATAGCAGGCGGCTAGTTGCCGTCGACGTTCGGGCCGGGGCCGTCCACCGGGGGCGGGGGCAGGGCAGGCTTGGATTCTCTATCGAGCATGTCCTTCACGCCGCGTGCATCGACACCGATGGTGGACTCGTCGACTTCGCCGCGCGTGGGAGCCTGGTACAGCGGGAGATGGAGACCCGAGAGGTCCAGGCCGGCTTCCGGCCCACCGAAGCCTTCGTCGATCATCCGCACGCGTCCGGTACCGATGATGTCCGCAGCTTCGAGCTTCTTGTCGTAGCTGTATTCCGCCAGGTCGGCGAACTCGCGGTCGCGCATGATGTGCGGGGTCACGAAGAAGTACAGCGAGGTGCGGTCCTTCGTCGTCCGATCGCGACGGAACAGCCAGCCGATCAGCGGGATGTCCGCGAACCACGGCACGCGGTTCGATGACTTGATTGCGTTGTCGACGATGATACCGCCGATGACCATCGTGTCGCCGTCCGGCACGTTGACGACCGTGTCGATCGTCCGGGTCGTCTTCGGGGGCGGGATGGCGCCGCTGAATGAGCCTTCGAAGTTCGAGACTTCGAGCGAGATCTGCAGGCGCAGGTAGCGCGAGGCCGAGATCGTGGGGGAGATCTGCAGCGTGATACCGGCTTCCTGGTACCCGTTGAAGTTCTCTTGCGTCTGGCCGCCGACGCCGCCGGTCGCGGTGATCGTCGTGGTCGGTTGTTCGTCCAGCGTGCTCACCGTCGCCGAGCCGTTGTTGTTGACCAGCACCGACGGGATGTTCAGCACGTTCGTATCCCGCTGCTCCTGCACGAAGCGCAGCAGGATGGGGATCGAGAAGTTGTCGCCGTCCAAGATGCCGGCCGTGATGCCGGTCAGCTGGTTGGGAACGCGCAAGTCGGGGATGCCGTCGCCGGTCGTGTCGGAGATCGTCGAGAGGTCGAAGTCGGTCAGACCGAAGCCGCCCGTCTCGTCGACGCCGGGAATGTTGGCCCCGCCGAGCTCGACGCCGATGTCGAGGAAGTCCGAGCCGGAGAGCTCGATCAGCGCGGTCTCGATCAGCACTTGGTCCTGGCGCTTGTCGAGCAGCTGGATCAGCTCGAGGACTTCTTCGTACCGCGTGCGGTTCGCCGCGATGAGCAGCGAGTTGGTCGCCGGGTCGGGAACCACGACGACTTCGTTCGAGGAGCGCGCGGTCGTTCCGGCGCCTGTCGCGCCTTGACCGCGGCCGGCACCGCCGGCGGTCGAGGAGCCCTGGACGCGCTGCGAGTTGTCGAGGAAGTCCTCGAGCACTTGGGCGAGCTCTTCCGAATCCGCGTTCTCGAGGTTGTAGAAGTGGTAGAGGCGCTCGCGTTCGATCACGTCGATGTCGAGGCGTGCGACCAGTTCCTGGATGCGCGGCATGTCGTCGGGCATCGCCATCACGAGCAGTGCGTTGGTGCGCTCGTAGACCATCACCTTGGTCTCGGTCGTACCGGCGCTGAGCGCGCCGCTGACACCGGCAGCTTGCTGCTGGTTGCGCTGGCCTTGCTGGGCCACCTGTGTGCTGTAGTCGAGCAGCTCGGAGATCGTGTCCGCGATCTCCTCCGCGGCTGCGAACTCGAGCGGGATGACTTCGAACTCGGGGAGTTCGGGCGCTTCCGCAGCCGATGCTTCGTCTACGAGTTCCAACATGCGCACGAGCGCCGCGACGTTCGAGCCGAAGCCGGTCACGATCAAGCTGTTCGAGTTGCCGACGGGAATCACCTGCATGGTGTTCGGGTCGGTGACCATCGCGCGCATCGAGTTCGACAAGGTCCGCACGTCCGTGTTCGGCAGCGTGACCATCGTCGTGATCAGGGTCGCGGGTTGGTCCGCGAAGTCTTCGAGTTCATCGGGGTCGATGATCTCGGCGTCGGCGCGCACGTTGTTGCGCGCGGACGAGTCGAGGCTGCGCACGACGACGACCGCTAAGTGGTCCGGACCGATCTTGGTGCAGACGAACTTATTGATGATCATCAGGATCTGAAAGAAGGAGTAGAAGTCTTCCTTCCGCACCTCCTTCGTCCCGAACATCGTGATCGTCGTGGACCGCAACAGGTTCGCCGTGTCCTTGTCGTAGGTGAAGTTGATGCCGGTGTTCTCCTGGCACAGCTTCACGAACTGCTCGAGGGTCATGCCACCGTCTTGTCCGCCGGGGCCCGGAGGGCTCTCGTCGAAGTTCAGCACCCAGGAGTGCCCGAGGTCTTGGATCACCGGGACCGGATCCTGAGGGGTCGCCGCCGGCGCGGGCGCAGGGGTGGCCAAGAACGGCAGGGCGCAGAGGATCGAGATCATGTTCGGTGCGGCAGCGTCTCGTGGGTGCGATCCGTCGAGGTCGACCATCGCGATCAGGCGAGGGCTATCCCGTTGGGATTGCTTGGCTTAGGGCCAGCCCCCGAAGGGGTGAAGGCGGCAATCTAGGAAGCCCTGGGAGACAAGTCAAAGGACGAAGGGAAGGACTTGTGGGTCTCAGGGCGCGTGGGAGACGATCGCGAAGGGCCTCGCTTCCCGTGGACTTCCGTCTTCTTCGGCGGTTGTCGCACTGCGCTAGAGGGGTAGCTGTCGACTCGTGGGGGCTCCGCTCCATTCGTCGGAGCTGCAAGCGCGTCATTGCCCCTCGGCGCACGCCTCGGCATCATCCCCCCGCGCCATTACCGGCGCCTCCCCCCAGCCGTCCCTCTGACCCGAGGTCCTCGCCTTGAGCCAAGCCAAGTCCGGAATCGTCAATTTCCTGCAGGAGTTCTCCGTCCCGCTGATCGCCGGCGTCTTCGCCGCGCTCGCGATGGCGAACGTCAACTACGAGCTGTACCACCACTGGCTCGAGACCCCGATCATCCCCGGAGTCAAGATCCTCGGCTACGACGTGACCCTGCATTGGCTGGTCAACGACATCTTCATGGTCTTCTTCTTCGGCATCGCCGCGAAGGAGATCGCCGAGGCCGCGCTGCCGGGCGGCAGCCTCAATCCGATCAAGGCCGCGATCAACCCGTTGATCGCGACCCTCGGCGGCGTCTTCGGACCGGTCGCCGTCTTCTTCGGAGCGCTGTACGTCTTCCACGGGATGGACTTGTTCGACGAGTCCTTTGGGTTCGGCGCGCTGAGCAGGGGCTGGGGTATCCCGACCGCGACTGACATCGCGCTCGCTTGGCTCGTCGCACGCACGGTCTTCGGCAAAGGCCACCCCGCGATCAACTTCCTGCTGCTGCTCGCCGTCGCCGACGATGCGATCGGGCTGGTGATCATCGCGGTCTTCTATGGCGATCCGTTGAACCCCGCGCAACCGCAGTGGCTCGCACTGGTCGTAGCAGGCATGGCCGTCGCCTACGCGCTGCGCCGCATGAACGTGCAGCAGTGGTGGATCTACGTCTTCATCGCCGGACCGATGGCGTGGCTGGGTCTGATGCAAGCGCACTTGCACCCCGCCTTGGCGCTCGTGCCGATCGTGCCCTTCCTGCCCGGGCCGAAACGCGACACCGGCATGTTTACCGAACACGATGAAGTCGACGAAGCGACGGCGCTCGGCCTGGAGATTCCCAGTCACCACTCGCCGCTCCACAACTTCGAGCATCAGCTCAAGCTGTTCGTCGACCTCGGACTGTTCTTCTTCGCCTTTTCGAACGCGGGCGTGCAGTTCGCCGGCATCGGGTTCATGACTTGGACGATCTTGATCGCGCTGATCGTCGGCAAGACGGTCGGGATCTTCGCATGCGGCTTTGTCGCCGACAAGATCGGCTTCAAGCTGCCGTTGGGCATGAACTTGAAGGACCTGACCATGGCGGGCTTCATTGCGGCGCTCGGCTTGACGGTCGCGCTCTTCGTCGCGGCGGCCGCCTTCACCGATCCCGACCTGCAAGGCCAGGCCAAGATGGGTGCGTTGTTCTCCGGCTTCGTCGGACTGGTCGCGATCTTGCTGGGCAAGATGTTCGGGTTCGGCAAGCAGGCTCCGCCGGACTCAGCGCCCGCGGAAAGCGCGTCGTCCGCGCCTACGGCGTCCACCGACTAGTCCGGCGTTCCGCGGCACCGAGACGAGGGATCCTTTCCCGCGCAGCGGATTGCCCGGTACCCTGATCGTCCGCATGCAGCTTCACGAATTCCTCGAGCCCGCCGACCTGATCGTCGACTTCCGTCCCACCGACAAGTGGGACGCGATTCCGCGCCTGGTCGAACACCTGGCGGCGCGCCACGAGCTCGACCCCGAACTCGCGAAGCGCGTCGAGGAAGCGGTGTTGCAGCGCGAGCGCTCGATGTCGACCGGCATCGAACACGGCATCGCCGTTCCGCACGCTGCCGTCGAAGGACTCGACAAACTCATCGGCTGCATGGGCGTCGTCGGGGGTGACCACGGCCTGGCCTTCGAGAGCATCGACGGCCGTCCGACGCGACTGATCGTGTTGCTTGCGATCCCGCCGGCGCAGAAACTGCTGCACATCCGCACGCTCGGTGACATCGCTCGGGTGCTGGGCAAGGAATCGGTGCGCGACGCGCTGCTGCAAGCGGGCGACGTCGGCGAAGCGTGGTCCGTGCTGCGTGAGAACGGCTGATGAAGTCACCGAAACACATCGCGATCGCGACCCTCGTGCTGCTCGTGATCATCGTGGTGTTCCAGAACACTGCGGTCGTCGATACGAAGATCCTCTTCATGACGATCTCGATGCCGCGCGCCCTGCTGCTCTTCGTGACGCTGCTGATCGGCGTCTTGACCGGCTTGCTGATCGGCAGCCGTCGCCGCAAGGTACCGAAGCAGGATTGAATCCTCACACCGGCCGGGACTCGACCGCTAGCGGGCGGTCGAGTCCCGGCCGGTGTGAGGATTCAATCCTGCTTCGGTACCTACACCCAGTCAGCCAGACGCGCGTCGATGCCGGCCTGGATGCTTTCGGCGCAGTGACGGTAATCGTTCGCGGACCCGCCAATCGGATCCGGAATGTCATGGCCGTCCGGATCGAGCAGTGCGACTGCGGAGTCTTTGCCGGGCGGCAGCAGCATGCGCAGGGCGTCGACGTGGCTCTGCGTCATGCAGTAGAGGTGGTCGAGTTCCGCGACGACTTCGGGCAGCGCGGGGCTGGAGGTGTGCCGCGAGATGTCGACGCCGCGTTCTTCCGTCGCGCGCATCGCGTGTTTGGCGGCCGAGGCTCCGACCGACGCGAAGACGCCCATCGAGCCCACGTCGTACCCGAAGTCACTGATGCCTTCCGGCGTCGTCTCGAGTCGCCGCGCAATCGTTGCTCGCGCGAGTCCCTCGGCCATCGGACTGCGGCAGGTGTTGCCGGTGCAGGCGAAGCCGATGCGCAAGCCGGCGGCGGCGCGCAGTTGTTCGATGTCGTGCAGTCCGGAGCGCAGCAGCTCGAACCGGCCGCGTCCGACGCGCAGCACGCTGGACGGTTCGGCGAGTCGCGCCGGTCCCGCGTCGAGGATCAGCTCGAGTGCGTCCCAGAGTTCGGCAGGGATCTCATCGACGTTCGCGGCCGGAGCTTCGGTCGCGCGATTCGCGCTGGTCATCGTGACGGGGAAGGGGAGCCCCGCGAGCAGGCTGGCCGTCGCGCGCTGCGCCGGCAGTCGAACGCCGGTCCACTCGTCCCGCGCGATGTGTTCGAGTCCTGCGGGAACGCCGGGCAAGACGAGCGTCAACGGCCCGGGCCAGTAACGTTCCGCGAGTCGGCGCGCGGGCAGCAGCAGCGGCTGAAAGGCGTCGAGTGCATCGGTCGATCCGACGTGCCAGGTCCACGGTCGCTCGGCGCTGGGGTAGCCCTTCAGCGCTGCGAGCTTCGCGAGCGCGGCCGGCCGATCGGCGCGTGCCGCGATGCCGTAGACCGTCTCGGTCGGCAGCAGCACCAAGCGGTCTTCCGCCAGGGCGGCTTCGACGCGCCTCGCGAGTTCCAGTCCGACCTCGCGGTCCAGGGTGTCGATGCGCGCGGGATCGGGGGGCATGGATGGGGCAGGTCGTGCTGGAGAAGGCTGAGATCACTATGCTCGGCGGCCCAAAGAGCGTATCGGCAGGCTCGCTCCACTCCAAGCGCTCTCCGACCCCCCCCCCAGAGATGGCTCCCGAAGAAAGCTCCTCACCTCCGAGTCCCGAGCGCGCCGAGTTCCTCGCCCGTGTGGCCGGTGGACTGGCGCACGAGATCAAGAACCCGCTCTCGACCATGGCGATCAACCTCGCCTTGCTCGAGGAGGAATTCATGCGCTCCGCGAAGGCCCGCGACCCCGAGTCCGGTCAACCGAATGCGCGGGAACAGCGCTACATGAAGCGCATCGGGACGCTGCAGCGCGAAGTGCGCCGGCTCGAGAACATCGTCGAGGACTTCCTGCGCTACGCGCGCGGCGGTGTGGTGAATCGCAAGCCCGAAGACCTCTGCGCTCTGCTGCGCGAGGTACTCGAGTTCGTTGCGCCCGAGGACGAGAGCCAAGGCATTCGCCACCACGTCGAGCTGCCGTCCGCCTTGCCGCTCGTGCGACTCGACTCCGCTGCGATGCGACAGGTGATCCTGAACCTGCTCGTCAACGCGCGCCAAGCGATGCCCGGCGGCGGCGAGTTGATCGTGCGCGTCCAGCGCGAGAAGAACTTCGCGCTGCTGACGATCACCGACACGGGTGTCGGCATGAACGAGATGGAAGTCGAGCGCTGCTTCGACACCTACTGGTCGACCAAGCGCGAAGGTTCGGGCTTGGGCCTCGCCACCGCGCGGCGCATCGTCGAAGAACATGGCGGTACGATCTCGGTCTTCTCCGAACCGGGGCGCGGGACGAGCTTCTCGATCGTCTTGCCGCTGGTCGTCGAGATCACCGGCAAGCGCGAAGAGCAGCGATCCGACGAGGACCGCGAGGCACCGCGCGACGTCGAAGCGGAGCCCGCTGATGACGAGAGTGACCGGACTGAACTGACGCAGAACGATGAAGACGAAGAGGTAGGCGCGTGAGCCAAGCAGCAACCAAGCCGATTCGCGTGCTGATCGTCGACGACGACGAAGGACACGCCGAAGCGCTCGCCGACGGACTCGAGATCGACGGGCACCAGTGCACCGTCGCGCACTCGGGCGACGAAGGTCTGCGGATCGCCGGCGAACAGGGCTTCGACGCGATCTTGACCGACCTCGTGATGCACGACCGCACCGGACTCGAAGTCGTCGAAGAAGCGGGGCGCCTGCAACCCGATGCGGTCGTGCTCGTGATCACAGGTCATGGTTCGGTCGAAACCGCGGTCGAAGCGATGCGCCTCGGCGCCGCGGACTATCTGACCAAGCCGGTCAACCTCGGCGAGCTGCGCGCCAAGCTGCCGCGTGCCGTCGCGGCAGTGCGCGACCGTCGTGCGCTGGTCGAACTCTCGCGCCAGCTGGACAAGCGCTACGGCTTCGAGAGCATCATCGGTCACTCGCCGGCGATGCAGCGCATCTTCGAGATGCTCGGACGTGTCGCGGACACCAGCGCGACAATCTTGATCCTCGGCGAGAGCGGAACCGGCAAGGAACTCGTCGCGCAAGCGATTCACCGCAACAGCCCGCGCAAGAACGCGCCCTTCGTCGCGGTCAACTGCGCCGCGATGTCGGAGGGCCTGATCGAGTCCGAGCTGTTCGGCCACGTCAAAGGCGCGTTCACGGGCGCGGTGTCGTCGAACGAAGGTCGCATCCTCTACGCGGACGGCGGAACGCTGTTCCTCGACGAAGTCGGCGACATGCCGCTCGAGACGCAGGCCAAGCTGTTGCGTGTCCTCGAGACGCGCGAAGTCCTGCCCGTCGGAGGCAACCTCGCGAAGAAGGTCGACGTGCGCCTCGTCGCAGCGACGAACCGCGATCTGCGCGAGATGGTCGCCGAAGGCAAGTTTCGCGAAGACCTGCTCTTCCGCCTCCAAGTCGTCACCGTCGCGCTGCCGCCGCTGCGCGAGCGCCAGGGCGACATCCCGCTCTTGATCGATCACTTCATCTCCGAGTTCGCGGAGACGCACAGCCGTCCCGTGCGCGGCATTTCGCCCGAAGCGCGCACCTTGCTCGTGCGCTACTCGTGGCCCGGCAACGTGCGCGAGCTGCGCAACGCGATCGAGAACATGGTGATCCTCGCGCGCGGCGACGTGCTCGAGGTCGGCGACGTCCCGCACCACGTCACAGGCGAAGGCCTAGTCGGTGCGGGCAGTGGCGGCTACCAACTCGAAGGCCGCTCGCTCGCCGAAGTCGAGCGCGACTTGATCTCCACCAACCTGAAGCTGATGGAAGGCAACCGCGAGAAGACGGCGCGGCTGCTCGGCATGGGGGAACGCACGCTGTACCGCAAGATCAAGGAGTACGGGCTGAACTGAGATGTCGCGGATCGTTCTTGCTCCCCCCGCATCGCGCAGGGTGGCCGCTCCTGACTTCGCACCCTCGCAGACGCCCGCAACATGCGCGGGCAGCCGGGGGGCGAGAATGAAAACCGCATCCCAAGGAAACTACAATGCTCCAATTCGCCAGCGTCGTGATACGGCTCACCGCCTTGATGGGGATACTTGCCCTGCCAGCCCTTGCCTTTAGCGGCGGGACCTTCGACTGCACGGATACTGCTGCGAACGATGGGGTGCAAGCCGTTCCCCTCGATGCCGTTTCGGATGGTGTCGGTATCAAGACCATCGATACATTCAAGATCAACGGCGTGGAAGTTGCCCCCAAGCACTATCGGAGTATCGGCCAGGGCACTAGCCCGGATTATTTATGAACACGCACCCCAGACTGCGCAGCCGGCCGGCATCGCCGGCCTCTCGGCCCCTGACGGCACTTCGAGGAACCTGGCTACTTCGACGACCCGTTCAGGGTCGCCATCATCGCCGGAACCCTCAAAGCACCGACAGGAGCCGATCTGCTGTGTCTGGAGCACGTCTTCATGAATACTCCGGGCTAGACGGAATGGATGGAGCGGTCTGAAGGCAGACCGCTCCATCCATTCCGTCTAGTGCGCCTTCGCTTCCGCGCAGCGCGCGAGCCCCTCGCCGAAGAGTTGCTTCCAACCGGACTCCAGGCTCTTGGCGGTGTCCGTGCTGACCATGCCGAACAGGGCGTCGCGGATGCGCAGCGTCGTGCCGCCCTCGCGCGCGGTGAGCGTGATCGACAACATGGTCGTCGCCGGGCCGCCCCAGTCGGGGGAGAGGTAGCCGACGAGGTGCAAGGCTTCGCCGGGCGCGCAGTGTTGCACCTGGTACCAGGTCAAGCTCGCGCCGCCGGCTTGCTGTTCGATCAGCAAGCCGCCCGCGCGTGCGTCGAGCGATACGACGGAGTCGGAGGCGACGACGTGGAAGTCAGGCAACCACCAAGCGTCGGTGTCTTCGGTCAAGGCACTCCAGACGGTCGCCGGATCGGCGTCGATCGACACCTCGAGCTCGTACTGCAGGGCGCGCGTCTCATCCTCATGCACGGTCATTGTTGATTCTCTCCGTTAGGCCGGCGGCGTCGGGTAGAGCCACGGGACTCTGCGTGGTCTTTGAGGCGCGAGGCGGCGCTCGCCGTTCCGCGCACGTGCTTGGAGACCCAGCGGTCGTAGATGCGCTGGATCGGCATGGCGTTCAGTTCGTTCCAGCGCACGCGACCCTCGCGGCGCACGAGGATCAGCTCGGCCTCGTGCAGCACTTCGAGGTGCTTCATCACGGCGGTGCGGCAGAGTGCGGGGCAGCTCGCGACGAGCTCGCCCGTGGTGTGCGGCCGCTCGGCGAGTCGATCGAGCAGCTCGCGCCGCGTGCGTTCGGCGAGTGCTCTCCAGATCCGGTCGGTGGCGACGGCATTCATGTCACCTGAAAGTGACATAAAGACGGCGTGCCGTCCAGACCCGACCTACGCGCTGCAGCGGGAGGTGACATGCTGTCGCCGGCGCCTTGTCGTCCACCCGCCGGGAACGCGCGCATCCCCCCATGAAAGCGCTCCTTACGGTACTTCTCCTGGCTTGCGCCGCGGTGGGGTCGGCCCTGTCCGTGCCCGCTTCGGAAGCGCTCGCCGGCACCCAGACCGAGGGCGAACGGCCCTTCCGCGAGCGCGTCTACCCGCTGCTCGAGGCGAATTGTTTCGAGTGCCACGGACGCGCGAAACGCCGCGTGAAGGGCGGCCTGCGCATGACCGGTCAGGCGAGTCTGCTGGCGGGCGGCAACACCGGCCCCGTGCTCGATCTGGAAGAGCCGGCCGCAGCCTGATCCTGGAGCTGGTCGCGGAAGAGGATCCCGAGTTCCGCATGCCGCCGGACGAAGCGCTCGCGCCCGAAGCGATCGCCGACTTGCGACGCTGGGTCGAACTCGGCGCGCCCTAGCCGGAACCGGAACCGCAGACGGAAACCGTCAGCCCCGAGCTCGCGGCCTTCTTCGAAGACGAAGTGCGACCGGTGCTCGCGGCGCGCTGCTTCCCGTGTCACGGACCGGACATCGACGACCCGCGCTCCGGCCTGCGCATGACGGGACGCGATGCCTTGTTGAAAGGCTCGCGCTTCGGTCCGTCGATCGTGCCGGGCGATCCCGACGGCAGTCGCTTGATCCACGCCGTGCGCTACAAGGAATCCTCGCTGAAGATGTCGCCGCCCGGACCGCTGCCCGCGGACGAAGTCGCCATCCTCGAATGCTGGGTCGCCGTCGGCGCGCCGTGGCCCGGCGGCTTGAAGTCGAACGAGCTGGAAGCGCCGGCGCACGGCGGCTTCGACGTCGACGCCGCGCGCGGGCAGTGGCCGTACAAGCCGGTGACGCGTCCCGCAGTTCCGACCGTCGATGGTGTCGAACACGACAGCCCGGTCGATGCCTTCGTCGCCGATCGCCTGCTTGAGGAGGGCTTTGAACCGAACGCTCGCGCGACCTATCGCGAGCTGATCCGGCGCGCTTACATCGACTTGATCGGCATCCCGCCGACCTACGAAATCGTCGAGTACTACGTCGCACTCGAAGACCCTGACAAGTGGGAACGCTTGATCGACCACCTGCTCGACAAGCCGGCTTACGGCGAGCGCTGGGGGCGCATGTGGCTCGACCTCGTGCGCTTCGCGCAGTCGGATGGCTACGAGGAAGCTGCGGAGAAGGCGTACGCCCGGCGTTACCGCGACCACGTGATCGAGGCGTTCAACGAAGACCTGCCGTACGACCGCTTCCTTGCGCAACAGATCGCGGGCGACGAGCTGGAACCGGACAACCGGGACGCGTTGATCGCGACCGGCATCTACCACGTCGGTCCTTATCAGGAAGGCGTCGAGATCGCGGAACAGGTGCGCGTCGACGGCTACGACGACGTGCTGCGCGCGTTCACCGTGGGCTTCATGGGCATGACGATCGGCTGCGCGCGCTGTCATGACCACGAGTACGATCCGGTCTCGCAAGACGACGACTACGGCCTCTCGGCCTTCATCAGCAATGTGCAGTCGTACGTCTTGCCGGTCTTCTCGCTCGACTCGTCGACGCTCTCGCCCTTCGACTTCGATGCCGCGGCACGCTCGCGCCGGGAATCGGAACGTCTCGAGTACGTGGAACAGAAGACCGCGGCGGCGGAAGCCGTGATCAAGCAGCAGCGTCGACGGCTGCTGGAATAGTTGGTCGCCGAGAAGCCCGCGGCGGTTCGACTGGCGTACAAGGCTCCCGCTGCGCAGCGCACGCCGGAACAGCGTCAGCAGTTCAAGCAGCTGCACAAGGAACTGCCGCCGCAACGGGCTGTCATCAAGGCGTTGCCCACGAACGAGTCGGTGCGCTACCAGACGCTCAAGGAACACGCGCGGCGCGCGGACAAGCAGGAGACCTTCGAGGGGTCGCTCGACTGGATCCTGCACGCCAAGGAGTTCGGGCCGACGCCCGACCCGTCGCACGTCTTGGCGCACGGCAAGTCGAACAGTCCGTTGCACGCTGTCGACCCGCGCTTCCCGCCCGTGTTCGTGCGGACCGATGCGGACAGCGATCCGCAGCTTCCGGTGGCCAGCGAAGACAGCGCGAATTCCGGTCGTCGCAGCGCGCTCGCGCGCTGGATCGCGAGCCCCGAGAACCCGCTCACCGCGCGCGTGGTGGCGAACCGCGTCTGGCAAGGTCACTTCGGCCGCGGCATCGTCGCGACGACGAACGACTTCGGAGCGAGCGGAGTGCCGCCGACGCATCCCGACTTGCTCGACTGGCTGGCGGTGGAGTTCGTCGAGAGCGGTTGGAGCGTCAAGCAGCTGCACCGCACGATCATGTTGTCCGAGACCTACCAGCGCTCGTCGAGCACGGCGAACGCCGATGCGGCCGCGTCCGACGTCGACAACGACTCGCTCTGCCTCGCCGCGCTGAACTTCAACGAGTTCCTCTACGTCGACTGAGACGGATCATGAGCTTCATCCCGCATCCGAACGACATGAACCGACGTCAGCTGCTGCGCGCCGCCGGCGCCGGCGTTGGTGGCGCGGCGCTCTTGTCAGCGCTGGGACAGTCGGGTTTCGCGCGCACGGCGACCTTGAATGCCGCGGGCATCGCGCACCTGCCGGCGAAGGCCAAGAACGTGATCTTCGTGTTCATGTCCGGCGGTCCGTCGCAGATGGACCTCTTCGACTACAAGCCCGAGCTCCAGAAGCAGCACGGCAAGTCGATCACGCTCGAGTGGCGCAAGGACATCGACAAGGAGTCGATCCTGCTCGGCTCGCGTCGCAAGTTCGCGCAGCAGGGCGAGACCGGTCAGTGGTGCTCCGATGCCTTCAAGTACATCCCGGAGCACATCGACAAGTTCGCGGTGGTGAAGAGCCTCTACACCGACTCGTTCGAGCATGGCTCCGCCATCCTGTAGATGAACAGCGGGCAAGCGATGCCCGGGCACCCCGCACTAGGCGCGTGGGTGACTCACGGTCTCGGCACGGCGAATCCGGACCTGCCGCCGTTCGTGGTGATGCAAGATCAACGCGGCGGACCGCTCTCGGGTCCCGCGAACTGGTCCAGCGGTTACATGCCGGCGGCGTACCAAGGCACGCTGTTCCGCGCCTTCGGCGATTCCGTGCTCGACCTCGAAGCGGGACCGCGCGCGGCGCGCTCGAGCCTCACGCGCGCGATGCAGCGCGAACAGATCGATCTGATCCGGCGCATGAACGCGGAACACCTCGAGGCGCGCGGTGGTCACGGCAACCCCCTCGGTCGCGACGCTTCTTATGAGCTCGCTTATCGCATGCAAGAGACCGCGCCCGAAGCGCTCGACCTCTCGCAAGAGACCGAGGCGACCAAGCGCATGTACGGCATGTACGACCCGAAGCCCGACCACCGCTTGTCTGTCGGCCCGGCACCCTTCGGCCGTCAGTGCTTGATCGCGCGCCGGTTGCTGCAACGCGGCGTGCGTTGCGTGCAGATCTACCACGGCGGCGGACACCAACAGCAGACGTGGGACGCGCACCTCGGCGTCGAAGAGAACCTCGGCATCCACTGCCCCGAAGTCGATCGTCCGATCCACGGACTGCTGACCGATCTCGAGCGCACCGGCTTGCTCGACGAGACGCTGGTCATCTGGGGCGGCGAGTTCGGTCGCCAACCGGTGCAGCAGCAGAGTGGCGCGGGGCAGCAGAAGAGCGACCTCGGTCGCGGCCACAACCCCAAGGGTTTCACGCTGTGGCTCGCGGGCGCCGGCATCAAGCCGGGCAGCTACGGCGAGACGGACGAGCTCGGCGCCGAAGCGGCGCGCGACCGTCACCACATCCGCGACCTGCACGCGACGATCCTGCACCTGCTCGGGCTCGACTGGTCGGAACTGACCTACTACTACGGCGGGCTCGATCGCAAGCTCACCGGCGTCGTCGAGCCGAAGCTGATCGACGGCATCCTGTCCCGAACGAACGGCGCGCTCAGCCGTCCTTCTCGAGGCGACCCTCGATGCGCTGCAGGCTGTCGCGGATCTCGCGCAACAGCTCGGCTTCGGCGCTCGACCGACCGGCGTCCTGCGCAGCTGCTGACGGCAAGGCGGCCGGCGCGGCGGGACCGCGCAGGTTGGCGACCACCGCGTCGCGTTGATCGAGCACGGCGTCGCGGAATGCCGGCGCGTTGACCACGCCGACGAGGTGTGCGTCCGCTCCCGCCTGGGGATTACTCTGGCCGGCGGTCTCGACGACCAGCGAGGCGAGGCCGAGCCAGCGCAGCAACGGCCCCTCGCGCAGACCGACGTCCTGGATCTTGTCGAGCGGGATGTTCTTCTCGACGCGGAAGATCAGGCCCTTGCGGATGTTCAGCGAGCGGTCGGTGAGGTGGCACTCGAGTCGATCGTACTGCTTGTGGTGGAAGTTCCAGCCGAAGAACAGCCAGAAGGGGATCACCGGGATGAACACGATGGTGACGAGCATCATCAGCAGCGCTTGCGCCATCCAGTACTTCGGCAGCTTGGTGTCGAAGTCGGCGGCTTGGAGGATCGTCTCTTGTCTCACGCTGTCGTCCGGTCGGGATTCACAGGGCTCTGCATCGGTCGGCGGGTGACTCGCCGCCGACGCGCGCATTCGGTCGCATGAGCCTAGACACTTCGCGTCCCGATTCGAGGACCGGGGCCGCTCGAGATCCGCGCGCGTCGTTGAGTGCGGCGGCTCAGTAGCGAATCATGCAGCTGCGAGATCCTGATCGAACACCTCGCCGACAACGGCTTGCGCGGTGACGCGGCGCTGAGCGCGGATGCGCTGCTGCGGCTGGGGCCTGTCGCCTATCCGTATCTCGTCCACGGGGAGTTCGAAGCCGACGAGCAGGCCCACGGCCTCCTGCGGCTGATCCAGTTCGACAATCGGCGAGCCTTGGACTCGCGAGCGGCGCGGCAGGAGCGCCGGGAACTGCACCGCTGGGCCTCGGAAGTCTACGATCCGGAGAACCCCGCCGACCCCGGGCTCCTGATGGGGCACAATCCGCCCTCGTGCTGGGCTCGCGATCAAAGCGGCTGTTGAACAGCATCCGCCGGTGATCGACCTTCGATGGATCGACTACGAAGCGCCGCGTTGTCACACCAGCGCGTTCACCTCGCAGAGGGCGCGCACCGCCGCGGTCCGCGCGGCGCGCGAATCCAGACCGGGAACGACCGACATGCCGAACCGACTTCGACTCCCCTTGCTCTTGCTGCCGCTGCTCGTCGCTTGCGGCAGCACCGACCCGACTCCTACGGAGAACGCGAGCTCCAGCACGACGGCCGCGACCGACTCGACCACCGACCCCAGCCCCCGACCTGAGACGATGTCCGACCAAGCGAACCCGCTCGAGAAGATCACGAAGACCGACGCCGAGTGGCGCGAACTGCTCTCGCCCGAGGAGTACCGCGTCGCGCGTCAAGCGGGCACCGAACGAGCGTTCACCGGCCGCTACTGGGATACGAAGACCGCCGGCACCTACAAGTGCATCGGCTGCGACCTGCCGCTCTTCCGCTCCGACGCGAAGTTCGACTCCGGTTGCGGTTGGCCTTCCTTCTTCGAGCCGCTGGAGGGCGCGAACCTCGTCGAAGTGAGCGACACGACGCACGGCATGGTCCGCACCGAGATCCGCTGCACGCGCTGCGACGCGCACCTGGGCCACGTCTTCAACGACGGCCCGCCGCCGACGGGGCTGCGCTACTGCATCAACTCGGTGTCGTTGATGCTCGAGCCGGAAGACGAGTGACGGCGACGCGTTGCGGTCGGGCCCGCGAGCATTGCCGCGACGGCCGATCGTGATAGATTGTGCGCGATGGCCCCGAGCTCGCAGATCCTGGGCATCGACCTCGGGACGACGAACTCGCTGTGCGCGGTCTTCGACTCGGGTCGTCCGCGCCTGATTCCCAACGCTCACGGCGACGTGCTGACCCCGTCAGTGGTCGCCGTGTTGGACGACGGCCAGGTCGTCGTCGGCACCGCTGCGGACGAGTGGCGTTTGACCCGTCCGGAACGCACGTCGGCGTGCTTCAAGCGCTGGATGGGGGAAGACCGCACGGTCGAGCTGGGTGAGCTGACGCTCTCGCCGGCGGAACTCTCGAGCTTGGTGCTGCGCTCGCTCAAGGCCGATGCAGAAGCCGACCTCGGCGCGGAAGTGACCGACGCCGTGATCACCGTCCCGGCGTACTTCAACGAACACCAACGCCTGGCGACGAAGCGCGCCGGCGAGCTCGCCGGACTGCGCGTCTTGCGCGTCATCAACGAGCCGACTGCTGCCGCGCTCGCATACGGCTTCCACGCCGCGCAAGAGAGTCGTCGACTGATGGTCTTCGACCTCGGCGGCGGCACCTTCGACGTGACGATCATGGAAGTCTTCGAAGGCGTGTTCGAGATCCTCTCGACGGCCGGTGAGAGTCGGCTAGGCGGCGAAGACTTCACGGACGCCGTGACGGCGTGGGTCTTGCGCGTACGCGGCCGTGAGCTGGAACTGGCGGAGATGCAAGCTCCCGCACTCGTGGCGCGTCTGCGCGGTGAAGTCGAGCGAGCCAAGCGGGCGCTCTCGACGGAGACCGTGACTCGCGTGCGCGTTCCGAACGACGCAGGCTTCTTCGACGACTCGTCGCCGGCGGTCGAGCTGGACCAAGCGACGCTCGCGACGATCTCGGTCAACCTGCTGAAGCGCATCGAAGCCCCGCCGCGCCGCGCGCTGCGCGATGCGGGACTGGCGTGGAACGAGATCGACGAAGTACTGCTCGTCGGCGGCGCAACGAATATGACCCTGGTGCGCGAGCTCGTCGCAGGGCTCGCGGGTCGACCGGCGCGCACGGATCTCGATCCGGATCGCACCGTCGCGCTCGGCGCGGCCGTTCAAGCGGCCTTGATGGCAGACGACAAGGCGGTCGAAGACATGGTGATGACGGACGTCTGTCCGTTCACGCTGGGCGTCGAAGTCGTCAAGGAGTTCGGCGCGCGACGCGCCACCGGGTACTTCCAGCCGGTCATCCACCGCAACACCGCGATCCCGGTCTCGCGCGAGGAGGAATTCCAGACGCTCGACGACAACCAAGAGCACATTCTCCTGCGCATCTACCAAGGCGAGTCGCGGCGCACTGAAGAGAACCTCAAGCTCGGCGAGCTCGATGTCACCGGCATCCCCGCGAATCCGGCGGGGTTCGCGATCGTCGTGCGCTTCACCTACGACTTGAACGGCTTGCTGGAAGTCGAAGCGGTCGTGCGCGAAACGCACGAACGCTTCCGCACCGTGCTGCGACAAGAACAAGCTGGACTCTCCGACCGCGAGTTCGAGCGCGCACGGAAGAAGATGTAGTCGATCAAGTTCTACCCGCGCGATGAGCTGGGCAATCAACGCTTGTTGCGTCGCGGCGAGAACGTCTTGCGCGAGCTGGACGTCGTCGGTCGCACGACGCTCGAAGAAGCGCTGGACGCGTTCGAGATCGCGATGGACTCGGGAGACCGCCAGGTGTTCCGCGCAGCTCGACAAGACCTGCTCGTGAAGCTCTCCGCCTTCGGATTCCCCTTCGACGCGGAGGAGGAAGCGAAGGGTGAGTGACGCCGATCGCGATCAGTACCTCGCCCAGGCGCTGCAGCTGGATCCGGAGCAGGATCTGCACCGGGCGATCGCGCTCCGTCGTGAGCGCGCGGCTTTGCTGCGGGGTGACACCAAAGAGGTTCCGCAGACCGAGCTGCGTCTCGAAGCGCACCAGCTGCGCGCGATGCTCGACGAAGTCTCGAGCGAGCTGCTCGATCAGGATCCGGAAGCCCTCCGCGAACGCGTTGCGGCGCTCGAATTGACGCCGTACCCGGGCCTCGAACAACGCGCGCGGTACATGCTCGCGGTGCTCGATGCGCGACCGGAGATCGACGCCGCCAGCGCCGATCCGAAGTCGAACGCGTCCTTCCTGCGCTTCGTGCGGCTGTTGCTCTGCGCGAACGGTGAGCAGGCGGCCGACCTGAAGCGCCGAGCGGCGAAGACCTTGCGGACGAGCTCTCGGGCGAAGGAAGCCCGCAAGACGCTCAAGCACTGGAAGCAGAGTTATCCGAGTCTGTACGAGCTCGAGCGAGGCTGGTTCGAGGAAGAGGCGCTCGAGACGACCCGCGCGCTGGGCGGCTTCTCGATCGGCTTCGGCTTGTTCGTGGCGATCTACGCAGCGGCGAAGATGCTGCGCTTCTTCGTGCGCGACTGACGCTCACCATGACGGACGAACCTGACTGGGATCTGCTGCGCGACGACCCGTGTCGCTTCTTCGGCCTCGACGAAGCTGACTTCGATCGTACGGACCTGAAGCGCGCCTACAACAGCTGGCTGCGGCGCTACAAGCCCGAGCGCGCGCCGGAAGAGTTCCAGCGGCTGCGCGCGGCCTACGAGACGCTCGACGAAGAACTGCGTTACGGCAGCTCGTTGACGCGGAGGTCCGTTCCCGAGTCGCGACCGGTCGAACCCGAGCCGACCGCGTTCGATGTCGCGGCCGAGTTGCGCGAGCGTTCGGCCGGCGAGGTGTTGGCGGATCTCGGGCAACGCGCGGGAACCTCGGCGCGAGCGCACGTGCAGTGCGCGTTGCTGGCCGAGGAACTGGCCGTCGACGATTCGCTCGCGCTCTTGCGCAGCCTCGCGGATGCTGCACGCGCGACCGGTGGGGATCGGCTGATCGCCAACTGGCTGCACGAGGCTTGCCGCGACGAGCTGTCGATCGAGGAAGCGCAGAAAGCGGTTCGCATCTTGTCGGACCTCGTGGACGAGATGCCCCGCGGGTCGGTGATCGACCCCGCGTGGTTCGACCGGGCGACCGAGCCGCTCTGGACTCGACTGATCGCGGAGCTCGAGTTCGCCGACTTCCTCGAGTTGTTCGATGCGACCAGCACGCGACGCCGCGACGCGTCCGGCTTCGCACACGCCGTGTTGCTCTTCCGCTTGGTGCGGCGCGGTCTGTTCCGCGCCGACGAAGACTGGATCGACGCGCAGTTCGTCGAGCTCGAGCACATCTACCACCAGCTTCCCGGCTGGTATCGCGACGAACTGGACGTCTTCTTCTGGTTGGACCGCTATCGCGCGGACCGCGCAGACTTCTTGAACGGAGATCCCGCGCGAGACGCGGTCGACCGCTGCGTCCAGGCGATCTTGAGATGGGATGTGCGCGAGGCGGATCGTGAGTGCTTCCGGTTGTTCGCGAACGTGCGCACGCACCGCGATGCGCTCTTCGCGGCTCTGCCGGCCGGACAGAACTTCGAGACGGTCTTGTCACCGATCTTGTGGTACGCGGGGCAGCTCGAAGATCGGCACATGCGCGCGGTGGAGTCTGACGACGAGCAGCTCGTTGCCGAGCGCGTGCGTCCCTTCGTCGAGCGCGAAGAACAGATTGCGCAGAAGTCGTGGGAACAACCCCTGATGGGCTACCTGAACCTCTTGCGCTACATCGCGTGGTTCGCGACGGGCACCGGCGTCTTCGCGCTCGCGTGGTTCGCGGCGCAGTCCAGCATCGGCCTCTCGGCGGTCGGCGCGATCTTCTTCTGGTCGATCTTCGTCTGGAGGCAGTGCTACCGCTTCCTCACCGATCGCGTCGACATTTGGCTGGTCTACCCGCAGCGCTTGCTCTGCCTGCGCCTCTACCGACGTCGCTTGCGTCCCGCGACGGAACGCTTCTTCGAGAGCTCGCGGCTCGACTTCTCGGCCGTCGTGCACGAACTCCGCGCCGAAGGACGCGCGAGCGGACTGGCGCGCAACATTCTCGTAGGACAAGTTTCCGGCGACTGGGCCATGTCGCTGTGCGCGCTGTCGCACCAGTTCTCCGAGTGAGTGCAGGTCAGTCGAAGGCTTCCATCGGGAAGGCTTCGCTCGGCGTGCGGTCGGTCTCGAAGATCTCGCGCGCGCGTGCGACGAGTTCGGGATGTTCGGCGGCGACGTCGTTCGACTCGGCGATGTCGACCGACAAGTCGTAGAGCTCGATCGCGTCGTTCCCGCGGTGGATGTTGCGCAGCACCGCTTTCCAGTCGCCGATGCGCACGGCCTTCTGGCCGCCGTAGCCGTGGAATTCCCAGACGAGGTACTCGTGCTCCGCTTGCGTTCCGTGACCGGTGAGCGTCGGCAAGAAGCTGACGCTGTCGCAGTCGATCGGCACGGGTGAGCCGGAGAACTCGACCAGCGTGCCCATCACGTCTTGGAAGGCGCAGAGGTGGTGGGACGTCGAGCCGGCCGGAACGACGCCCGGCAGCCTCGCGATCAAGGGGACGCGCAGTCCGCCTTCATAGACGCTGCCCTTGCGGCCGCGCAGCGGACCGGCGGACTGGAAGAAGTCCGTGTCGACGCCGCCGACATCGTGGGTGGGGCCATTGTCCGAGGTGAACAGGATCAAGGTGTCCTGTGAGAGGCCCAGCTCGTCGAGCTGCGCGAGGATCGTGCCGACGTGTTCGTCGAGATCGCTGATCATCGCGGCGTAACCGGCGCGCGGTCGCGGGTGCGGCGTGTAGCCGCGCCGGCCGAGGTAGGGTTCGTCGTCCCACTCCGCGGGGTAGCGATCGACCCACGCTTGCGGCGGCTGCATCGCGAGGTGCGGCTCGACGAACGGCAGGTAGAGGAAGAAGGGCTGGTCTTGGTGCTCGATCAAGAAGCGTTGAGCTTCGGCGAGCATCGAGTCCGGCGCGTAGTCTTCGCCGGTGAAGGCGGCGAATTCGTGGTCGGTGTCATTGGGTGAGAGATTCGCGTGGCCGGGCACGCGCACGCCGCCGTTCAACTCGACGCGCTCGGCGTTGCGCCAGAGGTGACCCGGGTAGTACGAGTGGGCTTCGCGCTGGCAGTTGTAGCCGTAGAACAAGTCGAAGCCTTGCGCGTTCGGATCACCGGACGATCCGACGGGGCCGAGGCCCCACTTGCCGATGGCGGCGGTCGCATAGCCGGCGTCGCGCATGGCTTCGGCGAGCGTCACCTGGTCCGCGGCGATCGGGAACTGACCTTCGGGTTGCACTTCGCGGTTTCCGCGGACCTCGGCGTTGGCCGAGTGCCTTCCCGTGAGCAACACGCAGCGCGCCGGCGCGCAGACCGGCGCGCCGGAGTAAGCTTGCGTAAAGCGCATGCCTTCTGCCGCGAGACGGTCGAGGTTCGGCGTCCGGACCTTTTGCTGGCCGTAGCAACCGAGCTCTCCGTAGCCCAGGTCGTCGGCCATCATCACGATCACGTTCAGCGGGCGACGCGGCGTGCTCGGGTCCGCGACTTGCGCCTGCGGATCGGACGCACACGCCGCGAGCGCGAACGCCAGCACCGCCGAACTGCGCATGAACGAACGAGTCACTTGACTTCGAGGGGCGTCCAAGTCGAGCTGCCGTTCGACATCTCGACGAGCATGTTCATGTCGACGCCTTGCTTGCCGACGCTCATCGTGCCGGACATCGGCATGTTGAGATCGTTCCACTTGACGGACCGGCAGTAACCGCCGTCCATGTCGAAGGTGGCGTTCGATTCAGCGCTGATCGGATCGGCGCGCAGGTCGACCGTGATCGCAACCTGGACGCCGAGCTGCTCGTAGATCTTGGACATCAATCCGGCGAGCCGGGTCTCGAAGTCGTCGGTGATCACCGCGTACTCGAGTTGTTCGTTGATCATCGCGAGCGACGAACCGCCCGCGCTGTCGATGCGTTGCAGCGTGGACTTGCCGGTACCGACCATGCGAATACCGCTGACGCTCAGCTCGCGCGCGACCGGCCAGTGATCGCCCGCTTCCACACGTTGGTCGGGCAGCTGGACGAAGAGTTCAGCCGCGACGGCTTGTGCGAGGTCTTCGGGCGACAACATCATCTTCAACACTTCCGTCGCGAGGGCAGCCGCTTCCGTCGTCGCCGGGATGTTGTCGAAGGGATTGCCGGAGGCCTTCGAGCTGAGCACCTGACCGCGCGGGGTCACGCGCAGCGCGAAGCCGACTTCGACGAGGTTCGTGACGACGGCTTCGAAGAAGTCTTCGAATTCCTCCGTGTCGAACGCCGGCACCGTGGTCTCGACGGTCGCCTTGACTTGCAGCTTGCCCTTGTCGTCAGGGCCGGCCGAGAGCGTCATGGTCATCGTCTCCGAGACCTTGCGCATCGACAGCGCGTCGATCGTCACGGTCAGGTCCATCGTTCCTTGTTCATCGACGTCGTCGACGACGACGAGTCGTGTCGTGCGCTGGCTCATCGACTCGTGCTGCACTTGGTCAGCGACCTGAGTGCTGGTCTCTTGCTCGAGGGTCGAGACGACGCGGTAGCGCGCATCGGCGGGCAGCTTCCACGCGAGCGCAACCGAGTCGGTCGTCGCGCTGCGGGTCGAGGGAGCGAGTGCGACGCAAGTGACGCAAGCGACGGTCAGACGGAGGAGCGTTCTGGAGTTCATCTCAGATCGGGGCGTGGGGTGAGGGGCCGTTGAAGCGCCCGCAGAGTATCGATCGCATGCCCTTCGCGACACCAGCGGCGGCTCGCGAAGCGAGTCGTCGCGGGTGTCCTGAGCGGAGATCTGCGTGGATGCACACGCGCTCGGGGAGATTCTCAGCTTTCCGGAGGCGAAAACGAGCTGCGGCTTCATGCTCGATCGAGTGCCGAGGGGACTTCCGAGGTGCTCCTCCCTGCGCTTCGGCTCTCCCACTCCGTCCTCGCCCCTTGCCGGAGGTCATGCGGCCCTTGCTGCGAGTCTTGGCACCAGTGACGGCGGGGCCTCCATTGCTGCCGGCACGGCCACCGCCTGCGCGGCGCAACGGCGGACGACCAGCACAGGGACGCTCAGTGATCGTGTCATCGACGCAGACGCGGCTGGTGGCCTGGATGTCACAGGGCCGGGTCTGTCGCTCTCACTCGGCGGCCTATCGGTGAGCTCACGGGAGAGTGAATGATGCCGAGGCTCGTCCTGATCGAACAACTGCTCCAAGCGGAGCGCAGCAGCCAACTCGGGGCCCAGGGTTACGCCGAGTTGCCGGAGTCCGTATGGTCGGCCTCGCTCGAGGTGTTGAACGTGGAGAGCGTGACCGGCGACGAACAAGACGCGCTGGATGTTGAAGTCGAAGGGAAAACGCTCGATCCGATCGCGCGACTCTTGGCGTTGCGCATCGAGCGCGCGCTGCAAGCGGGACTCGAAGCCGCGGGGGCGGGCGAGACCATGGTGCTGCCGGAGGTGCACATCTTCCGCGCGCCCGAAGGGGGGTCCCGAGCTGAGGAGGGGCGCGTGCTCGCGTCGGCGCTCGCTCGCCTGCGCACCGGTCTCTCCGCCGGACTGAGTGGCTCAAAAGTCCGCTTGATCGTCATCGTGGCGAAATCGGTGGGCGCTGGAGAATCCATCGCGGCTGCAGGCACGCGACGCGTCCGCAGACCAAGACTGGATCGTGGGTGGTCACTACGGCCATGCACGGGGTGACTTCACCGTCGCCGACCAGCGTCCCGTCAACTACCGTCACGACACGGTCGGATTCCGCTGTGCACTCTCCCTGACCGATTACCAAGACCGGCTCGGGCTGCAGAGCGCAGACGGACCCAGCTTCGAGGAACAGCCGTGATGACGTTCGAACAAGTCCTGCAGGCGAGCGCCCTACTCGCGGTTCTGCTGCTTACAGGCTGCGCGTCGCAACGCGAATCGGAACCACGCACGCTGCCGTATCACGTGGTGATCGTTCCGATGGAAGAACCGCTGGTCGGCGTTGTCTCCGACGGAGAGTTCGAGGGCACCCTGACCGAGATGCAGCTGAAGTTCGTGCCTGACGATCTGACGCAGGCCATCAGCGAGGCGCTCAAGGAGTACTGCTTCGTGGACGTGACCGTCATCGATGTCGAAGAACTGCAGAAATCGACTGACGCGTTCACGCGTCAACGCGCAATTCTCGACCGCGCGCGTGAGGCAAACGCGGACCTCGTGATCGAGCTGGAGCTGCGCTACGACTCGGAAATCTATCGGGAGTCAGCGAGCACCTTCTGGTTGAACTACCCGTTGTTCCTCTTTGCAGGACCTTCCGCCTGGTTCATCGGCGACAACGTCTACTTTGCGGATGTCGACCTGACGACCTCGGTCTACGACATGAACGTGATCGACGCGGGCGGCTTCGAGATCGGAGACCCGGGCGCTCGTGTGATGTCGGCCAGCTCGCGCTACACGGGGTCCGATCTGGACTTCATCGATCGCTCGGATGGGATGGGGGACTGCGCCTTGGGGATCATCGTTCCCTCCGGATTCCTCTCGCGCGAGTCAGGTTCGACCGAAGCGGCGTTGCACGACGCGATCGTCCAACAGCTGCGTGTACAGGTGGTACAGGCTATCCAGAGTCGCCGCGGGGCCTGGTCAGTGCTGATTGGATCGCGCCGGTCTTCATCGACCCGGACGACGTGCGCTTGACCATTGTCGGAGACAAGCTGCAAGTCGATGGCGTCGTGCGGTTGCTCAGCGAGTCGCTCGCAGATCGCGTGCAAGCCCTGCACCTGAGGCTCGGCGACGAGCGCATCGTGCTGTGGCCGACGGTCGACGAATTAGCGAGCAATGATCGTCATCGAGTGGCGCCCTTCACGGGTCGGGTTCCGATCTCGACAGGTGCGACACAACTGCACATCGAGTGCGTTGCGGGTTCTCGCGACCGGTACATCCGCAGCTACACCTTCGCCCTGCCGGCGAGCGCGACGAGCGGCGTCACGAAATCAGACTGAGCAGGCGCTTCGCTGCAGCCTCGACTTCGGCGGCCGTCGAAGTCGGGTTCTGTTCGGCGACGACGTTGATCAGCGCTCGGCGGTACTCGCGGCGCGCACGGGCGTAGTCCTTGTGGACCCGCGCCGGGTCGGCGTTCCAACGCTCCGCGATCTCCCGGATAGGTAGGTTCTCTTCGAAGCGCAGGGTCAGGAGCTCGAAGCGCTTCCGAGCGGCGGCGTCGCCTGCTTGCGATGCGATGCGGAAGTTGTCCCGAGCTTCCTTCACCACTTGCTGGGCGAAGGCGCGGTCGAAGGCTGTCGAGAGGCGGGCTTCACGCCCTGGCAGTTCGTCGAGTCCCGCGGCGTTCGGGAGTTCCCGGGAGCGATGCCGTTGTTCCGACTCGCGCGCCACGTTGCGGCAGATGCCGTACAGGTAGCCGCGGAAGCCCTGCTCCGAGACGCGTTCGACGCGGTCGAGCGGTCCGTCAGTCGACAGACAGCGGACGAACACTTCCTGCACCGCATCTTCCGTTTCGCTGATCAGCGGCCCGCCGCGTCAGCGCGCCTGTAAGTACGCACGCACCGGCGAGAGGTAGCGGTGCACAGAGTCATCGCGTGCGGTCGTGTTCCCGCCGCGCATGGCTTCGATCAAGGTCCAGCAAGTCTCCTTGTTCATGTATCGAATGTACCGGTCCTCGCGGTGATGTGCCAACGCGGCCACGGTCTCCGCTCCAACGACTCGAGGGGCGAGTGACGCAGAGTTTCGAGGCGCCCATTCTCCGAGTATCTTGCGGTGCGACGAATCGACGGCCCCGAACGCCCCGCTGAACATCTTCTACCCATGACCGTCTATCTGGAACACCTGCCCTGCACGAGCTGCCGCAAGGAAACCGTGCACTTGCGACGCGGAATGAACCATGCGTTCCACCTCGTCGGCGCACTGGCCACCATGGGGATCTGGTGCATCGGCTGGGTCCTGGTGGCGATGTCCCAGAATCGCACGAGCTACTGCATTCACTGTGACTCGTCGCGCTACACGGAGGCGCCGTTCGGTTGGGGGGCGCCGGATGCGAAGGAAGCAGCGCGCGAGGCGGAAGTCGAGAGTCCGAGAGTGTCGCAGTCCGAAGGCGGTAACGCGTGAAGCTGGACTACTCGCGACCGATCGACCAACTGACAGCCGACATGTTGAGTGCCGGCTTCTTCGAAGGCTGGCCCACCGCGCCCGACGCTGCGACTCACCTGCGCGTGCTACGGGGCAGCTTCGAAGCGATCGTCGCGGTCGACAGCGAGACCGGTCGGGTGGTCGGCTCCATCAGCGCGATCTCTGACGGCGTGCTGGCTGCCTACATCCCGCTGCTCGAGGTTCTGCCGACGCACCGCGGGCACGGAATCGGTCGCGAGTTGGTGCGGCGGATGATGCAACGGCTCGAAGACTTTTACATGATCGACGTCGTCTGCGACGAGAGCGTGCTGTCCTTCTACGAGGCGCTGGGTTTCCACGCCGGTCGTTCGGCGATTCACCGCAACTACGCGCGGCAGACGGGGCGCGCGCATGACGATTCGAACTGAAGTCGCGTCTACACGGTCGCCTGAAAGCGCTGACATGAACCTACCGCTCACTGCACTTGCTCTCATCTTCGGCTTGACCGTCGCGCTCGACTCTTCGAACTCTGCGCAGGTCGATGAGTCGGCGGCTGACGCACCCGCGGCTGGTCCTTTCACCCTGCCGATCATCGACCTCGACGATCGACCGGAGTTCCACGTCGTCGTCGATTGCGAACCGGGCCAGTACCTCGGTCATCCGACGACCGTCTTGCTCGAAGACGGGAAGACGATTCTTTGCGTCTATCCGAAGGGGCACGGACAGGGCGGCGTCGTCTACAAGCGCTCGAGTGACGGTGGCAAGACTTGGAGCGAGCGGCTTCCGACGCCGGACAACTGGGCCACTTCGCGCGAAGTGCCGACGCTGCATCGCGTCGTCGACGCCGCAGGCAAGCGGCGCTTGATCATGTGGTCGGGGCTCTATCCGGCGCGCCTTGCCGTCAGCGAAGACGATGGTGCGACGTGGGGGCCGCTCGAGCCGGCGGGCGAGTGGGGCGGCATCGTCGTGATGGGTAGCCTGCTCGAGCTCAACACGCCGGGTCACTACATGGCGATGTTCCACGACGACGGGCGCTTCCTCAGCGCTGACGCGAAGCGCGAGGATCCCGTGCGCTTCAAGTTGTTGAAGACCTTCTCGCTGGACGGCGGCCTCACGTGGTCGTCGCCGGAAGTCGTCTGGACCGGCACGGACTTGCACCTCTGTGAACCGGGCGCGATCAAGAGTGCGGACGGCAAGCGCATCGCCGTGCTGCTGCGCGAGAACCGTCGCAAGAGCAACAGTCAGCTGATCATCTCGGACGACGACGGCGCGACATTCTCCGATCCGCGTCCGCTGCCCGCCGCCTTGACGGGCGATCGTCACACCGGCGTGCGCACGCCCGATGGCCGGCTCTTCATCTCGTTCCGCGACGTCTCACCGGCTGGTTGGGACAGTCCGACCGAAGGCGACTGGGTGGCGTGGGTCGGGACGTTCGATGACCTCATCAACGGCCGCGAAGGTCAGTACCGCGTGCGCCTCAAGGACAATCGACACGCCTGGGACTGCGCGTATCCCGGCGTTGTCACGCAGCCGGACGGTACGATCGTCACGACGACCTACGGACACTGGGACGAGGGTGAGCAGCCCTACATCCGCAGCGTGCGCTTGAAGCTGACCGACTTGGATCGGCTGGCGACCGGAGCGCAAGACGAGTAGAGCTCGGAGCACATCGATGGGAAAGCGTGACAAGCGCGTCGACGCCTACATCGCGAAGTCCGCGGACTTCGCCCAGCCGATCCTCGACCACCTGCGCGAGCTGGTTCACGCCGCTTGCCCCGACGTCGAGGAATCGATCAAGTGGGGTGGGCCGGCTTTCGAGTACCACGGCTTGCTCTGCCACATGAAGAGCTTCAAGGCGCACGCGGCCTTCGGCTTCTGGAAGCACGCCTTGGTGGTCGGCGAAGATCCCGGCGAAGGCTCCGGGATGGGCAGCTTCGGCAAGCTGACGAAGGTCGAGGACTTGCCGAACAAGCACGAGCTGACGCGCTTCGTGAAGCGTGCGATGAAGCTCAACGAAGAAGGCGTCAAGACCGTCCGCGAGAAGGGACGCGCGAAGCCGAAGCTCGCGATGCACCCCGACTTCGAGAAGGCGCTGGCGAAGAACAAGCGCGCGCGCACCTGCTTCGACGGATTCGCACCGGGTCAGCAGCGCGAGTACTTGGAGTGGATCACCGAAGCCAAGCGCGATGCGACGCGTGAACGCCGCATCGCGCAGGCTGTGGAATGGATCGCCGAAGGCAAGCGCCGCAACTGGAAGTACGAGTCTTGTTGAGCTCGATCAACCGTTCGCGGTGACTGCGCTCAACCGTTCGGCAGGCCCGCTTCGATCGCGCTGATCACCGCCGGATCGTCCGGTGCCGTGCGCGGGCGGAACCGCGTGATCGTCGTGCCGTCGGCCGACAACACGAACTTCTCGAAGTTCCACTGCACGTCACCGGCCTCGCCTTTGGCGTCGGGCACAGCCGTCAGCAACTGATAGAGCGGGTGACGCTCGTTGCCGTTGACGTCCAGCTTCTCCATCAGCGGGAAGCTCACGCCGTAGTTCTCCGTGCAGAAGCTCTGGATCTCAGCCGGTGTGCCGGGCTCTTGCCCGCCGAATTGGTTGCAGGGGAACCCGATGACCGTCAGTCCGCGATCACCGTAGGTCTGCTGCAACAGTTCGAGGTCCTTGTACTGCGGAGTTAAACCGCACTTGGACGCGACGTTGACCATCAGGAGCGCTCGGCCGCGGTAGTCCGCGAGGCTCGTCGCTGATCCGTCGAGGGCCTGCAGCTGAATGTCGTAGAGCGCATTGCCGGCGGGCGTATTCGGCATGGCGGTCTCGTTCGTGCTGGTGGACGCGGATTCGTCCGTGTTCGAGGTACAGGCCCCGAGCAGGGCGCAGGCCGCGAGGGCCGCGAGGGCCGGAAGGCTGTGGGCGAGTCGGAAGCGCATGGAGGGGCTCTCTCTGAAGTGGAGTCGGAGCGGCGCGGAAGCAGCCCGCGCCCATAGGTTCTACGCGATGCAGGGGCGCGGAGATGCAGCGGGGCGGGATCGACTTCGGGTGGGCACTCAGGGTGCAGGAAAAACGGCGCCGCCCCAGGGAGGAGCGGCGCCGCCGAGTCAGAGCCAAGACTCCAGGGTCACTGACGGTAGGTCACCGTCAGCGCGTTCGAGAGGTTCGAGCCGGTGCCGCAAGCGCCGCCCGGGTCGCGATACCAGACTTGGAAGTGTCGCACCGTGCCGGCGGTGAAGCCGCCGAGTCCGGCGATGCCGGGACCCCAGGTCGCGGTGCCGGTCGCGCTCGCGAAGCGCACACCGAGTCGGATCGACTGTCCGCTCGTGCAGAACAAGCCGTCGCGGAAAGGCGCGGGGGTCAGCTGGTTGATGCCCGAGAACAACACGCCCGGTTGCGTCGGCTTCGCGCCGGCGACGGTCATCGTCATGTCGTCGGACGCGACGCTCGAGCTGCCTTGCGCGCTGAGCAGCGCGCCGGTGCCGCCGGAGTTCGAGCAACCTGCGGTCGGGTCATCGTTCGCGCAGGGGCAACCGACACCGAAGCAGTAAGCGACCACGGGGTCGACGCCGAGCGAACCGTCGGACTGCAGGTTCTGCGCGTAGATGTCGCCGTCGTCGGTGCGCTTGTCGGACCAGCTCATCAGCACTTCGCCGCCGCTGCCGGCGACCGCGCCGAGGCGACCTTTCTCGCTGGTCGTCGAGGCCACATCGAAAGGAGCGATGTCGATCGAGCCGGCCGCCGTGACGCGCGCAGCTCGCACGACGTCGTTGCCGAAGCTGGGGGATTCGTCCCAGATCGTGAAGACGTTCGGGCCGCTGAGCACCGTCTGCACAAAACTGAACTCGCCGGCTTGCAGCGGCACGATGGTGACGCCGTCGTCGGTCCACTGGCGTGTGCCGGTCGCGTCGAACTTCTGTCCGCCGACGCCGCGCTGCGACTGAATCGAGTCATTCTCGGTCCAGAACATATACGTCGAGCCGGAGACGGCGTCGTACGCCACGGACGGTGCCACGCGCAGCTGGTTCGCGGTAGTGGCGCCGGCGGCACCGTTCTGAGGGAACGCCTGGGTGCCGTTCGCGAGCACATGCTGGGCGAAGCACTGGAGGGGGCTCGACGTGTACCAGGCGAAAACAGCACCACCGGAACCATCCGTGACGAAGCTGGGGAAGTTGCCGATCTGCAAGCTGCCCGCGTTCATGATGCTGACGGGCGTCGCACCCCACAGCGCGGCGCCGGTGCTGTCGAACTTCTGCGCCTCGAGGAACTTGGGCGAGAAGAACTGCGTGCCGTTCTGGTGAACCAGCGCGAGGATCACATCCGTGCCCGAGTCGTGGATGTCGCTCGCGCTGAAGTTCCCGACCGCCGGCGTCATCACGACGTCGGAGACCCAGTCCGCACCGCCTCCGGTCGAGAGGCGTTGCAAGCGCGTGGTGTTGTTCTGCGTCCAAGCGATCACGGCGTCGCCGTCGCTCGTGCCGCAGATGCGCGGCGAAGCGACGAAGTCCGACGTCGCCGTCAACGGCACGCCGCCCGGTCCCCAGCGCAAGGTGCCGTCGGGTGCGACACTCGATGCGACGATCTGTGTTCCGGTACCGCCGTCTTGGCGGTAGGCGAGGATCGCGTTCCCCGCGGAGTCGACGTCGAGACCGTAGTCTTGCGTCGAGCTGAAGCCGCGGTCGGCCACGAGCACACCGCCGTGCGCCCACAGTTCATTGCCGCCGGCGTCGAGGCGTTGCAAGCGCACGTCCCAGCCGGTGCCGATGCCGTCGAACCAGCTGATGTAACAGCCGCCGTCCGCGGTGGGGGCGATCTTCGACTGAGCCTGGCCGCTCGCCGCGTCGGCGATCACCAGGTTGGTGGCCGGGTCGGAGGACCACTGAGCCTGGGCGGTGAGCGAGAAGCAGAGCAGCGCGAGGATCGTGCGGGTGAGGGGCGAGGTCATGGCGGGAGTTCTTCGGGAGAGTGGTGAGCTCGGGGGGGAGCCATCTGGATCGAGGCACACTCTAACAGCATTTCTGCCTCCAGAGTTGTCTCTAGAGAAATCTTGCACGACGCTTCCGCCCGTTCCGATCTCGCTCTAGGATGATGCAGAAGCGGCCCCGTGCCGCAGGAGCCCCATGAGCCGTACCCAAGCCCCCCCCTTCCAGAAGCACTTCCCGCGCAGCCTCGAGAACCTGCGTGCGGCGCTGATGGAACTCTACGTCGCCCTCGGCGCCGACCCCGAGGAACCGCAGGCGGTGGCGCGGCGCTTCGGAATGCATCGCAACTTGGCCTGGAAGCTGACGCGCGTGATGCGCTCGCAGGGGTCCGGCGGCGTGCTGCAGTATCTGCCCGGCAACCAGGGCATCGAACGCGCGATCGAGGCCTTTCGCGCGGCGGGTGCGCCCGAGGCTCGGCTGAGCGCGGTACAACACGCCCAGGCGGAGTTCGACGACATGGTCGAGTTGCACGCCGGCGACCGCGCGACGCTGGAGTTGATGCTCGACAGCCTCGGACTGGAAGGTGCGGACGATGCGCTCGAAGCGAGCCGTTCGATGGCCTTCCGCGGCAACAGCGGCATCTGGGGCATCCAAGCCCGGACGCGCTTGCGCACCGACTTCGTCGCACCGAACGCGGAACGGTCCGACTTGCTCGACATCGTGCTGATCTCCGCACTGATCGACTTGCGACGCTTCCGACCCGACGCCGCTTGGCCCCTGTTCCAGCGCGCGCAATACAACGACGATGGATCGCCCCGCGATTCGCGCATCGAACCACTGGACCTGCAGTCGGACGATGCCGCGGACACCATGTTGTGGTCCGAGTTCTGCAGCGAGCAGCGCCCCGAGATCCGTGTCGTGCCGACGCCGCTCGGGTCGCGTTACGAGCTGGTCGGACAGACGATCGGCAACCGCGGACTCACGACCTGCGTGCAGGGCGGCGTGATGCGCCGGTTCGCGCCGCGCTACCGCGATGAGCTGAACACGCGCGGCGACTTCTCGGCGCAGATCAACGCGCCGACGCAGCACCTCTTGTACGACTTGATCGTGCACCGCGAGCTCGCCGATGAGATCGAACCCGAAGCCCTCGTCTTGCAGGCGCCGGCCGCCGATCCCGCTCAGTACGCAACGGCCGCACGGATTCCGTGCACCGAGAGCATGCGCAGGCTCGAATCGGTGCCTCCGCGCCTCAGCACGCCGCTATTCAAGCGTTACGCCGAGCTCGCGGGGCGCGTCTACGAGCACATGGGGTGGAAGGCGGAAGACTTCCGCGCGTTGCGCTACGAGATGAAGTGCCCGCCGCTGCACTCGGTCGTGCTGCTCCACTACGAGCTGCCGGAAGCTCCCTGAGAGCCGCGCGTCCGCGGCTCGACGTCGCGCCCTACTTGCCGTTCGCGCGATCACGTCGCGCGGAGTCGGCACGGTTGCTGCTGCGTCGCGACTGCTTGCTCTCGCCCATCCGCTGGAAGGTCTCGAGCTGCTGCGGACTCAAGATCCGCTCGAGTTCCGCGTGATAGCGCGTCGCCATGTCGTTCTTCGCTTGCCCGACCAGCTCGCGGTCGAAGCCGTCTTCCCACATGGCCTGCATGTCGAGCTTGGCTTGTCGTTGCTCTTCGTAGAGCGCCCGCATGTCGTTGACTTGATCGGTCCCGAGTCCGAGGGCGGTCTCGAGCTTCGCCAGCTGGTTCTCGAGCAGTTCGACGCGCTTCTGTTCCTTCTCTTGCTCACGGGCGAAGCGTTCTTCTTCGCGGATGCGTTCGAGCGCGTGCTCGACGTGTTCTTGGAGCAGCGGAGCCGAAGCGGCCGCCGGCGAGTTCGTGGCGGCCTCGAGCGTGAGGGCGGAGTCACGCGAAGCGGTTTCCGGCGTCGCGGCCACGGCGCGTGCGGTGGGCACCGGGCGCAGCTCGAGTGCGGCGAGACGTCGCTCGAGCTGAGCGAGCTCTTCACGCAAGTCCGGCGCGGCGGCGACGTCGGGCTCGACGAGCGTGACTTGCTTCGGGGAAGCATCACCGCCACGGTCGGGCAACAGCTCGTGGGCGAGGGTCGCGCCGGCGGCTCCTGCGAGCGCGGCGACGAGTGCGGTCGTGACCCAGTGCGGCTTCATGGCTTGCTCATCGACGGAAGGCGGTATGGCGAACGCCCTCATTCTACGCCGATTCGGCGTCGCCTGCCCAGTTCACGTCGAGTGCTCAGAGGCCGAACGGATAGGTTTCGGGCATGCCCTCGAGCTCGGTGGCCTGCAGAGGAGTCACGGCTCGGGTCACGTCGAACCAGATGTACTCGTCGAACTGTTCGGGCAAGCATGCACTGCAGTAGTGGCTCGCGAGTTCCGTCTCCGGGCGGTAGATCACGCCGATGGCCCGCTGCAGTCGTTCCTGCTGCAAGGCCTGACGAACTTCCGGCCGCTGAAGGTCGAGCAGGAAGGCCGGCGCATCGACGGTGTGGAAGAGCCGCTCGTAGCTGTCCGGGTGGGAAGGCTGCACGCGCTTGATCTCGAGTGGTCCGCCCCAGTGCGAGGCGGCAGCGACCGTTCCGCTGTGCGTTCCGAATCCGATGCTGTACGCGTCTTCTCCGTAAGTCTCCTTCGCGAGCTGTCCTACGTTCAACTCTCCGCGCTTGGACATGTCCGTGGCGGCTGCATTGCCGACGTGCGAGTTGTGTTCCCAGACGACGACTCTGGAGCGGCTGCCGTGGTGCTCGAGAAGAGCTCTGAGCGTCTGGAACATGTGGCGATCGCGCAGGTTCCAGGACTCGTGCGCTCCGTAGTACATGACGCGGTAGTACTTCTCGGCGTTCGCGATCGAGACGGCGTTCTGCACGCTGTCGAAGTAGCGGTCCCCGTCGCGCCGTGAGTAGTCGAGGCGCTTCCCGAGGATCTCCGTCAGCATCCGCACGACGCCGACCTCGCAACTCCTGTACTCGCCGGTCAAGGCGGCGCGTCCATAGACGGCCGGGTCGTGTTGCCAAGGCGTCAGGCAGCCGTAGCGCTCGCGTGCGATGGCCGCGGTCGCGGGGTCGATGCGATCCAAGTAGTCGAGTACGACTTGGATGGAGTTGTACATGCCGTAGAGGTCGAGTCCCGCGAAGCGTGTGCGCTGATCGCTCGGAAGCTCCGCGTTGTGCGCGTGCAGCCAGTCCACGAACTGGCGCGTCTCCGCGTTCCGCCACATCCAGGTCGGAAAGCGCGAGAAGCTCTGCCATTGGGATGCGGGAGTCTCGACGTGTCGTACGTAGTCGTCGATCTTGGCGGCGTCGGGCCAGTCCGCTTCGACCGCGACGACCTGGAAGCCCTTGCGCTCGATCAGCTCGCGCGTGATGCGCGCGCGCAGCGCGTAGAACTCGGAGGTTCCGTGACTGGCTTCACCGATCAAGACGATGCGTGCGTCGCCGATGCGCTGCAGCAGCGGATCGAGATTCGCATCCTCGACTCCATCGAACGCTTCGCAGTGGCGCTCGATGACGGCCACTGCCGGTGCGACGCGTTCGAGCGGAAGTTCGGCCGGCTCTGTGCTCTGCCAGCCTTCAGCGCCGACCAACGGCACGAATCGGACGTCGGCCAAGTCTTCCTCTCGGTATTCGTCCGGTCCGAGTCGCGTCACGCGCTTGAGCTCGTTGTAGCCGACCTGGCCGCCCACGGGGATCACCAGCCGGCCGCCGATGGCGAGCTGTTCACGCAGACTCTGCGGTACCTTCGGACCACCGGCGGCGACGACGATCGCCTGGAAGGGGGCGGCTTCCGGCCAACCGAGGGTGCCGTCGCCGCAGCGCACGTGCACCTTCTCGTACCCATCGCGGCGCAGTCGTTCTTCAGCTCCTCGCGCGAGCGCCGCGTGGCGCTCGATCGTGTAGACCTCGCTCGCGATCTCGGCGAGAACTGCCGCGGCGTACCCGGACCCGGTGCCGACTTCGAGGACGCGATCTCCCTCGCGCAGGCCCATGGCCTCGATCATGAAGCCGACGATGTAGGGTTGCGAGATCGTCTGCTCCGCTGCGATGGGGAGCGGCGTGTCCTCGTAGGCGAATTCGCCGAGGTAGGACGGCACATAGCCCTCGCGTCGCACGGCCCGCATCGCCTCGAGGACCCGCGGCGAGGTGACCCCGCGTGCCTCGATCTGGTGGCACACCATCTGCTCGCGCCGCGCTTCGAATTCAGCGTTCTCGGAGATCCCGACGGACACGGTCGTTCACCTGGTTGAGATCGGCGGCGGGTGAGAGAGGGCCCGCTCGGCGCACGGCACGTCGAGCGGGCCCACCCCTCGGTCGATCAAGAATCCTCACCGGCACCTGACTCGAGCTCGTCGAGCAGGCGTTGAAACTCCTCCTCCGTGAGGAACTGCCGAAGGTCCTCCAAGTCATCGCCTTCCCAACTGCTGATGCCGTCGCTCGGAGACATCCCGTGATCCTCGATGATCTTCAGGACTTCCTCGACGCGCGTCCGCTCCGGTTGAATCTCTCTCATGTGTTGCTCCGACGTCGCGGCAGCGACCGTTGTGGGCTCGATGGAAGGGGACAGGAGGCGTGGGAAGGGGCTGCTGGAGGTGCGCCGCTCCTCCCCGTTCTGTTTCGCGTGCCTCGATCGGCAACCCGTTCGGTGCCGAGCGGGAGCAGCTCAACTCATCCGGCGTGAACCGGGATCTTGGCCAGCGGCGTCTTCTCCGACTTGGGGACCAAGAGGGTCAGGACGCCATTCTTGTAGCTGGCGTCGACCTTGCCGGGTTCGATGCGAACGTTCTCGGGCAGCGGGATCGAGCGCTCGAACATCCCGTATTGGGACTCGACGCGACGGTACTCCTTGTCCTTCTTCTCCTTCTCCCACTTGCGCTCGCCGGAGACCACGAGACTGTGGCCCATGGCCTGCACCGAGATGTCCGACTCGGCCAATCCGGGGCAATCCACGGTGACATGGAACTCGGACTCGGTCTCGGCGACGTTCACCGCCGGGAAGCCTCGACCTCGGAAGACCTCGGGGAGCTGCTCCGCGAACTCATGGTTTCCGTTCTCCCAGAAGCGACTGAAGAACTCCTCGAAGTCGGTAGGCAGTTTCGAGAAGGAGTTGCGATTCCTGCGCGGGATCAGATTCATGGTTGTCTCCACGCCGTTTTCGGCTCGATGAGAAATGCGTTGCGTTGAAGTCGGTTCGCCATCGGCGATTCCCGACACGCGGGCAAGCTAGATCGAGACTGCTGCATGCGCGATGCGTCGAAGAGCGCAGAGGGGCAGGATCAGGTCCGCAGCTCGAAGCCGGGAGAGTGACCGGCTGTTTCGCGTCGCCGTGCTGCGTTCCTCCCGGCCGGCGACCGGCACGGCGCCGTGGCCGATCGGTTCGCGAGACTCAGCGTGCGCGCGAGCGCCGATAGAACAAGATCGCGAGCCCGAGCCCCGCGCCCAGCAGCGGCCAGAGCATCCAGCGCGAGGAGCGACCGTGCGCTTCCTCGGCGGGAGCGAGGTCAGCGCCGGTGATCACGCGCAGCGGGATGGAGCGGCTCCGCGCGACCAGGTAACTCGCGTTCGTCGGATCGAAGGAGTGCAGCTCGATCGCGGGGATCTGGCGAACCGTCGCGCGCTCGACGCGCAGCTCGGCTTCGATCGTGGCACCACCCGAGTGGCGCCTCACGCGCTGCGACGACAAGTGCAAGCCGCGCCACCTGTCGAGTCGCGGCAGCACGTCGTTGCTTTCGGGCAGCTCGCCTTCGACTTCGACGCTGAGATGCACCACATCGCCGATGCGCACGACTGCGGAACTCGCGTCTGCGGTGACCTCGAAGCGCCCGATGGCGCCGCTGAAGTCCGGCTGACGACCGCCTTCGGGGAACGGCGAGACGACCAACTGTGAGCTCGCGCCCCTCGAGAGTGCCAGTCGCGCGCCGACCGGAACGCGGCCGAGCACGTCGTCACGGAACTCGTCCGCGAATCCGAAGCGCACGATGGGCGCGGGCAGCTCGAAGCTGCCGGGCTGGGCCGCTTGCACGTAGGTCTGCAGCGAGAGCGCACGCCCACCGGCGGTCGACGACTTGTGCTGCGTGGCGCGCAAGACGCGATCGCCGAACGCGATGCGCACATTGTCCGCGTCCGGGTCGGCCGGGCCGAACTCACCGGAATCGAGTCCGGTGATGAGCGGTTCATCCAAGGCGACGGGCACGTCGAGTCGCCGCGTGAAGGGTTGAACCATGTGGTTCGCCAAGAGGCTCTCGTCGATCGTGATCGCGAGCTCCAAGGCGACGCGCTGGCCGGGATAGATCGGCTGCGACGGCAGCACCCAGCTCGCTTGCACCAGACCTTCGGAGCTACGGTCGAGCACACCCTCGGAGGCGAGTTGCGGCAGCGGACTCAGTTCCTGCGCGGCGTGTGATGGTGACGCCACGAGGCAGGAGAGGCAGAAGGCGAGCGCGAAGCGCGCGATGCAGCGCGGTTCAGCTGCGTGCCGATAGACGGGGGGGGCGACGCGCATGGGGTTGGTGAGTGTAAGGCGCTGATGAGGCTTGTCATACAGCGAGGGGGGGTTGCAGCGCCTGTCGGTGACCGGCGATGCGCGTCGGTTTGCGGGCTGCAGGGCTGCGCGCTAGGTTGAACGCAGTTCTCGTGCTCGCACTGACCGGCTGCCCGCGCAAGAGCGGCGCGGTGTTCCTCGCGATCGAAGACACCTTCGGAGGCAAGTTCCGCGTCAGCGAGCTCGTCATCGAGGTCAAGCTGACCGCCGACGCGCGCCAAGCTCTGCGTTTGCGAGCTGCGGCGGGAGCGGCTGCAGAGCTGCTCGCGCGCTGAAGAGCAGCGGCTTCAATCGAGCAGGCGGCGCGAACCCTTCGGTTCACGCCGCCTGTTGTGCTTCGTGCGGGATGAGAGCCTACGCCGTCTGCATGTCGTAAATCTTCTTCATGTCGGCGAGCGTCTTCGTCGCGACACCGCCGGCTTGGCCGGCTTGGCCGAAGGAGATCATGCGGGCCTTGCAGACCTCAGCCATCGCGGCGCGCGCGGGCTTGAGGTAGTAGCGCGGGTCGAACTCGGCCTTGTCTTCGGCGAGAGCCTTGCGAATCGCGCCCGTGATCGCGAGGCGGTTGTCCGTGTCGACGTTGATCTTGCGCACGCCGTTGCGGATGCCTTCTTGGATGTCTTCGACGGGCACGCCGTAGGTTTCCGGGATCGCGCCGCCGTACTTGTTGATGATCTCGATCAGCTCCTGGGGAACCGACGAGCTGCCGTGCATCACCATGTGGCAGTCGGGCATACGCTTGTGGATCTCGCGGATCACGTCCATGCGCAGGACCTTGCCGGTGGGCTTCTTCTTGAACTTGTAAGCACCGTGCGAGGTGCCGATCGCGACGGCGAGCGCGTCACAACCGGTCTCCGCGACGAAGCGTCCCGCCTCTTCGGGATCGGTCAGGTGGTCTTGCGCTTCTTCTTCGGAGAGTCCGGCGCCTTGGCCGTCTTCGATGCCGCCGAGGCAGCCGAGTTCGGCTTCGACGGTGACGCCGCGAGCGTGCGCGTACTTCACGACTTCTTGCGTGACGCGCACGTTGTAGTCCCACTCAGCCGGCGACTTGCCGTCTTCCATCAGGGAACCGTCCATCATCACCGACGTGAAGCCCATCTCGATCGCGCTGATGCAGGTCGCCGGCGAGTTGCCGTGATCCTGGTGCATCGCGATCGGAATGTTCGGATTCAGCTCGGCGGCGGCGAGCATCAGGTGACGCAGGTAGTTGTCGTCGGAGTAGGAGCGCGCACCGCGCGAAGCCTGCACGATCACCGGCGACTCGGTCTCCTTCGCCGCCATCATGATCGACTGGATCTGCTCCATGTTGTTCACATTGAAGGCGGCCACGCCATAGCCGTTTTCGGCAGCGTGGTCGAGGAGGACGCGCATCGGGATGAGGGCCATTTGAGAGGACTCCGTATCAGCTCTGGTGGTGGTGTTCGGGGGTCGGTGCCGCGAGGCGACTGCCGGCAGGATAGCGAAGTGGGGGCCGCGTCGCAGCGCCGGCGCCCGATTCACCGGGCGGGAACGTGAGCGGCCCGTCCAGCGCTGGGCTGGACGGGCCGCTCCAGGCGCATTCGCGCGTCGGCGCGCTACTCGGCGCTCTCGTCCTCGAGCTCGGTGAGCACCACGCGGTGCGTGAACTCGCCCTCTTGAGAAGAGGTCATCACCATCTCGGAGTCGCCGCGCGAGCGGACGCGTTCGCTCTCGATGCTGACTTCGCCTTCGAGCTCGAGCGCCACCGGGCGCTTGGATTCGATCGAGAAGTAGAGCTTGCCCTCGGCCTGCAGGTCGAAGTTGGTGGCGAGGAGGGCCTGAACCTTTCCGGGTGCGGACACCGCGCGTCCGCCGCGACCACCTCGGCCGCCGCCTTCGCCGCGCTCGGGTTCCGCGATCTCGCCGTCGCCCGTGATCTCGATCGTGATCACGGCGCACGGCGTGCCATCGAACTCGCCTTCGAGCGCTTCGAGGGTGCCCGTCACGTCCCAGTCGCCCGCTTGCAGCAGCTGGGCCATGCCGACGCCGCGTCCGCGCATGCCGCGACCGCGTCCGCCTTGGCCTTGAAGGGCGCGACCGCCTTGGCCGCGTTCTCCCCGCTCTTCGCGCGGCGGCCGCGGGTAGTAGATCGCGTCCATGTCGGCTTCGAGCGCGCGAATCAGCGCGTCGCCCTCGATCTCATACTCTTCACCCTCGGCGATCTCGCCGTCGGGCAACAGCGCGGCGAGTGCGAGCTCGAGGGAGTGCCCTTCGAGCAGCTCGTCGTCGACCGATCCGCCCTCGGTCATCTTGGCCACGACCTCGCCGTCGTCGAGTTCCAGCTCGAGCACGGTCTCGGACAGCGGGCACTCTTGTTCGATCTCTTGTTCTTGATCGCCGAACGACATGCTGCCGCCCGCGGACACTTCTTCGAAGCTGCGCTGCAGCTTGGTCGGCGCGCCGTCGGTGGCCGCGATCACGCGATCGACTTGCACGATGCGTCGCGCTTGGCTGGACCGAGCTCCGGTTCCGAAGCCTTCGCGTTCTTCGCCATCGACCGTGATCGACATGTCGACGGTCTCCAGCGTGAAGGTCGAGTTGGTCTCGATGCGCAGCGCGCGGCCTGCGGCGTAGTCCGTCTTCAGTTCGACGCCGTCACCGGCCAGGAAGGCGAGTGTCAGCGCGGGGATGATCAGCTTCATGGGTTCTCCTCGAGAGTGGGGTGAGAGTCGCGGCGAACCGGGTGGCGACGGTGCGGTTCCGCGTTCTTCCGCGCGTTTCGCTGAAATCCGCCGTTCGGGATTCCCACGGAGCAGACGGTACACTGCTGACCGGAGAAGCGCATGAATCCCACACCTAGCATCGTCTTGACCCTGACCTTCCTCGCCGGCTTGATCGCTTGCGGGGACGAAAGCCGCGACAAGGCCCACCAAGCCGTGGACGCCGTCCACGACCAGGTGGAAGAGACCCGCGACGACGTGCGTCGCGCGCTGGCCGCCGGCGCCGTGAATCTGGACCAGCTGCAGCGTGAGCTGAAGTCGGGGGCGGGTCAGCTCTCGGAGGCCTCCAAGGCGAAGTTCAGCAAGCAGCTCGCCGAGCTCGAGAAGCAGCGTCGTGAGCTGGACGAGCGTCTCGAACCCGCGTGGAACGCCGGTGCCCAAGCTCTCACCGAGTGGGAAGCCGAGGCGGACGAGCTGGGCGCGCGCTGCGCCGCAGCTTGGGAGGCCTTCCAGGCCGCCGAGCAGGACGCCGGCGGCAAGTAGGGTTCAGCCTTCGAAGCGGACCGGTCGACCGAACCCGCGCACCGCGGGGCCGCCTTCCGTCCAAGCGAGTCCACCGCGCACGATCGTGGTCACCGGCATGCCCGCGGTTTCGACACCGACGAAGGGGTTGCCGCCCGCGCGACTCTGCAGCCAGTCCATCGCGATCGGAGCCGTGACTTCGGGATCGACGATGGTCACATCGCCATCCTTGCCGAGGTCGAGTGCACCCTTGCCGAGCAGACCGTAGACGCGCATCGGACCGTCGATGCACAGGCGCAGGATGTCGGACTCGGTCAACCAACCGTCGCGCACAGCCGTGAGCAACAGCGGCAGCGTCGTCTGCACGCCCGCGATTCCCGACGGACTCTTGGGGAAGGGTTGAGCCTTCTCTTCCGCCGTGTGCGGCGCGTGATCGGAACCGATGCACGTGATCGGTCCGTCGCGCAACGCTGCGCGCAGGGCGTCTTGATGACGCTGTTCGCGCACCGGCGGGTTCATCTGCGCCCAGGTGCCGAAGCGTTCGTAACAGTCGGGCGCGGCGAGGAACAAGTGGTTCGGCGTCGCTTCGCAAGTGACGAGGTCGCCCAAGTCGCGCTCGCGGAAGATGTCGAGTTCTTCGGCCGTGGAGATGTGCAACACGTGCACGGGGCGACCGGTCTTCTCGACCAGGTTCAAGAGCCGCGTGGTCGACCGCACCGCGCACTCGATGTCGCGGACGTCCGCGTGATCCATCACCGTGGCACCGGGCTTCAGCGCGGCATAGCGTTCTTTGAGGCGCACGTCGTCTTCGGAGTGCACCGTGACGCGCCGCGTTCCTGAGCGCAGCACGCGCTCGACCGTCGCGTCGTCGGGCACCAAGAGGTTTCCCGTCGAGGAGCCCATGAACAGCTTGACGCCCGCGCAACCGGGGTGCGCTTCCCACTCGCCGAGCTGGTCGGCGTTCTCGGTCGTCGCGCCGAGAAAGAAGGCGTGATCCGCGTGCGCTCGACCGACGGCGCGCGAGAGCTTGTCTTCGAGCGCGGCGGGGTCCGCGGTGGGCGGACTGGTGTTGGGCATCTCGAAGAAGGTCGTGACGCCGCCGGCGACGGCCGCGCGCGAACCGCTCTCGAGGTCTTCCTTCTGCTCCATCCCAGGCTCACGGAAGTGCACCTGCGGATCGATCATGCCGGGGAAGACGAGCTTGCCGGTGGCGTCGAGGCGCGTCGTGCCGGGAGGCGCGTCGAGGTCGGTGCCGAGCTGCGCGACGAGTCCGTTCTCGATGCGGATGTCACCGGCGCGACGTCCTTCGCGGGTGATGAGCGTGCCGCCGTGGATCAGGAGATCGCCGCCGTGTTGGAGAGCATCGGTCATGCAGGGGAGGATAGCAGGGTTGGGGGGAGGGCGGCGAGCGCGGGGGGGATTGGGGGGAGTGGGAGGGTGAGTCGGGTGGGCGGATCTGCCCGGAGGCTTGGCCGAGAGGGACGGCCCGGGGGAGTGAGGGGGTGGGGGCGCGGGAGGGGTGGACGGGCTCGGGGGGGCGGGACCCGATCCTTTTTCGTCGGGACGCTTCTTCGACGGGTGGCTCGATTGGTCGGCGGAGTCCGGGCAGGGAGCCGGAAGGGTCGTCGCCGTGCGAGCGTGCCGGAAGATCCGCAGCGGGTGGCGGCAGCACTCTCGCCGGATCGCGTTGGGTGCGGTTCCGGGCTCCGGTCGGTAGCAACCGGGCGTGCGACGGAGAGGGTGCGGGAGCTGCGGGAGCGACTCTCAGCAGGTGGAGTCGCGCCGCCGTTGGGGTGGGAGTCCGGAGACTCGGGAGTCCCGCAGCTCAGCAGCTCACGCGTTGCGGCGCTTCAGATCGAGCGCCAAGGCGATCGGGCCCACGACGAAGAGGGCGAGGATCGCGGGAGCGGGGGCGACGATCTCGGCTCCCGGCCACTCGAAGTCGTTGGCGAGGCGGAAGACGCACTCGAGGCCGGCGATCAGGACCGCGATCAGGATGCGGCCGCGCTTGGTGGAGACGGTGGTGGGCGGGTCGGTCATCATGAAGAAGACCAGGAGCTGGTACATCGGCCCGGTGATCGGGGCGAGTTCGGCGAGGGCGGGGGTGCCGACGATCACGCTGCGCAAGAGGGCGAGGGCGACGAAACTGAGCGCGTAAGAGATCGTGATGTGCAGGACGCGCGCGCGCGATGCAACCATCAGGCCGACAGTCCAGATCACGACGTTGGCGAGGACGTCGTTGCCGAGCTCGTGACTGAGCAGCGCGACCTTGTTGGGCGCGAGCAGGACGAGCAGCGAGAGTCCGAGGTTGCTCGGGTTCCAGAGGTGCTTGCCGCGGTAGCGCAGGACGTACTTCGACGCGATCGACAAGAACGCGCCGACGGCGAACGGCCACCAGATGCCGTCGGTCGGGCGCACGAGCAGCGTGAGGCTCATGCCGGAGATGTACGCCGACTGCACGCTCGGGAAGCGGCGCAGGATGAACAGCGAGAGCGCGATCTCGGTCGCCACGCAAGTGCCGAGCGTGATCATCAGCTTGTCCGCGCCGCCCATCGCGCCGTAACGCAACTCGCCGACGACGATGATCAAGGTGATCAGCAGGGTGATCAGCGTCTTGGCGCTGATCCGGCGCCAGAGCGGCCGGCCCTCGGCGGGCAGCGTGGCTTGACCTGTGGTCATTGCGGTTCCTCCACGCGGTGCACGCGGTCGACTTCGAGTCCGTCGATCAGCTGCACTTGTCCCGAGGGCCAGCGCACTTCGATCGACACCGGCTCCCCTGAGTCGCCGAGCCCGAAGTGCTGACGCGCGTCACCTTGGCCGGCGAAACCCGACGCCGCGGTGTGTACGCGAAGTTGCGTGCGATCCGGTTGCACAACGCGGACCTCGGCGCCGAAGGCGTTGCGACCGCTGCGCGAGCCTTCGAGGCGGATCGAGATCCAGTGCGCGGAGTTCTGCGTCTCGTTGCGCCAGATCTCGAACGGGCCGTTCTGGTTCGCGATCACCACGTCGAGTCGACCGCTACCGAACAAGTCGGTGAGGGCGACCGCGCGACCGTCGTAGGTGCTGTCGAGTCCCGACTGGCGTCCGACTTCGCGGAAGCGCGCGCCGCGGTAGCCGAGGTTGTGCAAGACGCGGGCGTTCTCGTAACCCGACAGGCTGCGATCGCCGATCTCCGGCCACTGCGCGGCGTCCTCGACCACATCGCCCGTCGCGAGGCTGATCTTCGACATCTGATACCAGTAGTCGCTCGACTTGCTGGCCGAGATGAAGCCGTTGACCACCACCAGGTCTTGGTGCCCGTCGTTGTCGAGGTCGCCGAACTGCGCGCCCCACGCCCAGCCGCAGTCGACCAGCGGGCCGCTCGCGATCTGTTCGAGCTCTCCGCCGCGGTCGAGCCAGCTGACGCGCAGGTTGTTGCCTTGGAAGAGGTAGCCTTCCTTCGAGATGTTAGTGACGAACACGCTCGGTCGTTCGCCGTTGTGCAAGTCGCCGAGCGCGACGCACATGCCGGACTTCGACTCGCCGCCGAGGCCGACGTTCGAAGGACGCTCGAACGTCTTGCCTTCGCGGTTGAGCAGCACTTCTTCCGCGCCGTAGTCGTTCGCGACGTAGAGATCGACCCAACCGTCGCGATCGATGTCCACCGTCACGGCCGCGTACGTCCAGCGCTCGCTGCCGGCGTTCATCGATTCCGTCACGTCTTCGAAGGTGCCGTCACCACGTCCGCGGAACAGGTGGTTGTCGCCGCCGTTCTTCGCGAACTCGAAGCTGTCGTGCATGATCCGCGATGTCTCGAGGTTCCACAGATCGTGTTCCGCCGGGAAGTATCCCGTCAGGTAGAGATCGAGGAAGCCGTCGCGGTCGTAGTCGATCCAAGTCGCGGCGTTCGAGTTGACCCAGCGCTTGACGCCGGATGCTTCGGTGACGTCGCGGAAGCCCTGTTCGCCCTCGTTGTGGAAGAGCTGCGGGTAGCCCCACTTGTAGATCAGCAGGTCGTCGAGCCCGTCGTTGTCGAAGTCGCCCCAGACCGATCCCATCGAGACACCGACGCCGACGCGGTTCACGTCGGCAACTCCGAGCTGCGCCGCGACATCTTCGAACGTCCCATCGCCGAGGTTCTCGAACAAGGCGTTCGGCGCGCCGTCCGCGCTGGACGTCACGTAGAGGTCCGGATCGCCGTCCGCATCGAAGTCGTTCACCGAGACCGCTGCGCCGACGGCCGTGATCTGTGCCGCGATCGCCGCGACGCGGTCGTCGACGGTCGGGCGCTGGTGGCGGAAGCTCGCGCCGACTTCGGCGGCGACTTCCTCGAACATGAACGGTCCGCCTCCGACGACGATCGGTCCTTGCGATTCACCGTGCCCTTCGCGCCAGGTGAACGCGATCACAGCGATGAAGCTGATCCAGACGAGCCCCTTGCGCAGGGATGAGGTGGGAAGAGGGGGAGTCATGGAAGAGTGCGGATCGCAGCCGAGGCACCCAGCCTAGCGGCGTCCGGTGAGCGGGCAAGCTCGTTGCGGGCTGCTCGAGCGTTCTACTCGCTGCCGCGGGAGGTCGCCGCAGCAGTGCAGGCGCGAGTGCGACTCGTTATCGTCTGCTCATGGGCATCCACGAGTTCCCGGCCGACTGGAAGCGCGGCTTCTACGAGGCGATCGCGCGTCGCCGCGACATGCGCGCCTTCAAGCCGGACCCGGTTCCGGATGCGACGCTCGCGCGCATCCTGCAGGCCGCGAATCAAGCCGCGTCGGTCGGCTTCAGCCAGCCGTGGAACTTCCTGCTCATCCGCGACCGCGCGCGCCGCGCCGAGCTGCACGCCCACGTCACCGCCGAGCGCCTGAAGGGTGCCGAGCGCTTCGAAGGCGAACGCCGCGAGAAGTACCTCTCGTTCAAGCTCGAGGGCATCCTCGACTCGCCGCTCAACGTCTGCATCACCTGCGACCGCGAGCGCTTCGGGCCGGCGGTGTTGGGCCGCAACACGATCATCGACGCGGATCTCTATTCGGTTGTCGGCGCGGTGCAGAACTTCTGGCTCGCGGCGCGCGTCGAAGGCGTCGGAGTCGGTTGGGTTTCGATCCTCGAGGAGGACTGGCTCGCCGACTTCCTCGAGCTGCCCGAACACGTCGTGCCCGTCGCCTACTTGTGCGTCGGCTACGTCGAAGAGTTCCCCGACGAACCGACGCTCAAGACGAAGGGCTGGTTGCCGAAGCTGCCGCTCGCCGACTTGGTCTACGAGGAGCGCTGGGGGGCGCAACCGGGCGCGCACTTGCGCGACGAGTTGAGGCTGAAGAATGTGCTCGAGGGTCTCGATGATGAGCGTGCTTAGGTCCGTGCGTCGACACTTCGAATCGGCGTCGTGAGTGCTCGAACCTGAGCCTGCTTCGAGTGTCGCAGGACCGTCCGACGCGATTGAGATGCGCTCAGGGGGGTGAGATCGCGCGTAGCGTATCCCGAACCCGCGTGTCGAAGTGGTCGGTCGCGGAGATGCGCGACACCCGTCCCTCCGGCGCCCAACGCTCCAACACGCCCTCCAAGATCGACTGAAAGCGCAGCTGCACCCACGGGTTCGTCGCACGCACGCCGTCGTTCTCCAGCGGCAACACGCCCCAGGGGAACAAGAGGATGCGGTCGTAGTGCTGAGCGTGTTCGCGCATCGCGGCAGCGTAGGCTTCGGTCTCGGCTTCTGCGTCGTAGAGGCCGTAGTGCAGCCAGAATGCGAGGAAGTCGAGTGAGGAGCGATCGGCGACGAAGCCGTTCGGGTAGCGCGCTTCTTCGGCCGCGTGTTCGGCCCACAGCTCGTGCATCAGCGCACGCCACCCATCGGGCGAGAGCTTGCCGAGCGTGAAGCCGTTCTCGAGGCGCAAGCGCATGCGTTCCTCGATGTAGGGCACGCCGTAGTGTTCGGCGAGTGCGCGACCGAGCGTGGACTTGCCGGTACCGGCCGAACCGGAGAGCGCGATGCGCGTTCCGCTCACGAGCTCGCGTCCTCTGCGCGCAACCACGGTCGCTCGCCGAAGGTCTCAAGCACCGCGCCGGGCTTCGCGAGCAGAACGCGCGTGTGCGACGCGACGGCGGGCGCGAAGCGCAGTGCTTCGGTCGGCGGGATCTGCAAGAAGTGACACGCGAGCGAACGGATCACGCCGACGTGGCAGACGATCACCGCGCGCTTGCCGGCGAGCTCTTCGCGCGCGCCGGCCCACCACGCGCCGACGCGCTCGTGCAGATCGCCGAGCGACTCGCCGTTCGGGGGGCGGCTGTTGAAGTAGTCGTCCCAGTAGTCGTTGATCGTCGGGCCGAGCTCGTTCGTGATCTCGTCCCAGCCGCGGCCTTCCCAGTCGCCCATCGATTGCTCGCGCAGGGCGGCGTTGACTTCGATCTGCACGCCCAGCGATTCCGCGAGCCGCTCGGCGAGTGAACGACAACGCGAGAGGTCGCTCGTGATGAGGCGATCCGGGCGCGGTTCGCAGGCGACGAACCACGCGGCGAGCCGTTCGTGTTGTTCAGCGCCCAGCGCGGTGAGCGGCACGTCGAGCTGTCCGCGTGCGCGACGCTCCCCGAGGTCGCTGACGTCGCCGTGCCGCAGCAGGTGCAACGTGGTGACTTGGTCTTCGGGCATCGCCGAGCGCGTCGCGTATTCAAAGCCGCCGCCGGCCGCTTGGCCGCTGCTCAACGATCTCGCTCCAGGAGCGCGTCGACTTCTCTCGCGAGCCGTTCCGCCGAGTCCATCAAGTGGTGCGAGTTGGTGCTGAACAGCGCGGCGGGCAGCGAAACCAGCCACCCGCGCTCGAGGGCGGAGAGGCTCGACAACGCGCTCTCGTTCTCGAGGAAGCTGCGGCTCGCGGAGTACTCATCCGTGCTCTCGCTGAACAAGATCACGTCGGGATCGAGCACCAGCAATCGCTCGATGTCGAGCTCGTAGTGTCCGACGCGGTCGTCCGCCGCGCCGGCATTCTGCATGCCGGCCAGCTCGATCATGAGATGCGCCGTAGTGCCTGATCCGGCCGACCAGCCGCCGCTACCGAAGTTCGTGTACGAGAGCACGCGCAGTGCGGAGCGCTCTCCCGCTCCTTCGCGCAGCGTTTCCGCGCGTTGTTGCAGCTCGTGCACCAACTGCGCGCCGGCGCGCGGTTCATCGACCGCGGAGGCGACCAAGTGAATCGTGTCCAAGACATCTTGCAGAGACTTGACCGTGCCGAGCCGCAGCACGGGCACTCCCGCGGACTCGACGACGTCGAGCGCTTCGGCCGGCACCTGCCAGACGTGCGCGATGACCAAGTCGGGGTTGTGCGCGAGTATCGCTTCAGCGGAGAACTCGAGCACCAGGCGGTCTGCAGGCCACGGATCGCGACCCTGCAAGCCTACCGAGTAGTTCGCCGCCGTCGACGGGACGGCGACGATGTGTTCGCGCGGCGCGAGCGAGATCACGTAGTCCACGGCCGACGCACTCATCGGCAGGATGCGCTTGGCGCGTTCCGGAACGCGCAGCGTGGACCCGTCTTGCAGCGCGACTTCGCGGGTGGGGACTTCGGGGGTCGCGGGCGGCGTGTCGTTCGCACATGCCGTGGCGAGAGCGACGCAGATGAAGAGCAGAGCGGAGCGCATGACGGGGAGCCTAGCACTCGACCCGAGCCGGGGCATAGACTCCCCAGTCATGTCAGCGCTCTTCGCTCCTGATTACGGCGTCGAGCGTGTCGATGCACGCGAGCGTTATTCCCAGCGGACCGTCATGCCTTGCGTGAAGTTGGCTCCGGTCCCGCAGGGACTGAGGCCGCCCGGATTGCGATACCACATCTGGTAGTGACGCGTCTGACCCGGGAACACGTTGCCGTTGGTGACGACTGATCCGAGGAGTGTCGCCTGACCCAAGGCGTTCGTGAAGCAGGCTTCCATGCGCTCTGTCGGCTTGCCGACACAGAGCAAGCCGTCCTTGAATGGAGCGGCGATTCGCGAGGCACCTTGGAGCAAGGCGCCTGGCTGTACGGGCAGCGCTCCCGCAATCGAGAACAGCATGTCGTCTTGTACGATGAGGTTCGTGCCCGCAGCCGTCATTCGCGCGCCGAAGCCGTTGCTGTTCATGCAGCCGCGACCGAGTCCCGACGCTGAGTTGTTGCCGCACGGGCAGTGGACGAAGCCGGCGCCGGCTTCGGCCGTGCCGCCACCGACGCAGATGTCGTACGCGCCAGTCGGACCGAACTCGCGGATCTGAATGGCGCAGATCTCGGGCCGCAGATCGGTCTGCGTGCCCGGTTGCAATCCCTGGACCAAGATCCACAACTCGTTCGTCGAAGTGCGTCGGAAGGTGCCTGTGACGAAGTGTCCGATCGAGGTGTCGCCCGTGCCCGCGAGGTTGTTTGCATCCGCCTCGAGCGGACCGGAACGGGTGCCGACAGTCAGGGCCGGCAGGTTCGTGACGAATCCGTCAGTCACTGCCGGCGTCCCTGTGCACGAGCGCATCCGCATCACGGGGTCTTGCACCAGCTCCAGCGGATCGACGGGGGAGCGTTGATCGCGGAACCAGACCTGCACTTAGAAGACCGAGTTGACGTTCAGCGGCACGATGTTGTCGATGCGGATGCCGCCCCACTCCGTCGGATTCGTCGTCGCGGCAGCCAAGGTCGTCAGCGAGGTATCGAGCAGTACGTCGTAGCCGGCGTCCGACGTCGTCGAGCTCGCCAGCAGTCCGCTGTTGCCCACCGTCCAGCCCATCGGCGCGTAAGGCATGAAGGTCACGCCGTTCACCACCTGATTCGAACCGATGCCGCTCGCGAGGTTCACGGCGACGACCGGGAAGCCGTACGTGCTCACATCTGCGGTTTGCGTGACCTCTTGCACGGGGCCTCAGGAGATCAAGTCGGCAGACGCCGACGAGGCTCACTGGATGACGAGCGCGAGGATGAGACTGGTTCCGAAGGACCTCGACAAGGGGAATCCTGCCTTGGTGGGGTGAAGGCTCGTCGCGGGAAGTGCGGCGCGCGGAGCTCGCACGGCCGTGGCGGCGAACCCACTGTAGAGGCCAACCGGATACGTCCGTTTTGTAACCGGGCTGTCCGGCGCTGGACGCCGTTCCGGGGCCTCGAGGCGTCTCCATGGCCCTCGAGAGAACGGCGTCGGGGCGTAGCTCGCCGTCGTCAGGCGGAAGAATTCTGCCGGCTGAGCACGGACCGGATCGGCTTTTCGAGGTTGATCTCTTGCGGGGCGCACGAGGATCATTGGAGATACGCCAACATGAGCATCGAAGAAGAACTGTCGGACAAGGTGCGCGCCGGCGGCGTGCGCGTCGAAGCGCGGCTGCAGCTGCTGCGCGAGCTGCAAGCTGAAGGCGGCGTGGATCAGATCGCTCGCCGCATCGCCGAACTGGATCGCCGCATGCGCAAGGCGGCCGCGCGCGTGCGCGAGGACTTGGCCTGATGAGCGGCGCAGCAGCACAGGTCACAGCTCTGCGACCGATCAGTCTCGAGATCGATGGCTTCCGCGGCTGGAGTGCGGGCGTCGAGTTCGACCTCTCGGCGCCGTTGACCTTACTGATCGGCGGGAACGCGGCCGGCAAGAGCTCGACGCTGAACGCGATCGAGTGGTGCCTCTACGGCTCGATCATCGCGAAGAAGGCCAGCGGCATCGACGAGCGGGCCGACTGGGCTGTCGTCGCTCGCGAAGGGGCACGTGAGGCGCGCGTCGCGCTGCGCATGCAGTCGGCGGAAGGCATCGTGCGGCTCGAACGGCGACGCGCCGGCGACGCGAAGGCTCGCGAAGCGGACCAGTTCCAAGTCACGCTTCCGTCCGGCGATGTGCTCGAGGGTGAGGAAGAACTGCAGTCGTGGTTCGATCATCAGAACCTGCCGAGCTGGGACGACTGGAAGCGCGCGTTCTGCCAACACCAAGAATGCTCGCGCGCGCGCGTGCTCGACTCTGCGGAACGCTCGGTGCAACTCGGCCGCTTGCTCGGCTTGGAGCAGTATCAGGAGTGGAACGAGCGCTTGAAGTCGCTGCGCGTGAACGACCTCGAGAAGGCCGCGCAGCACGCGAACACCGAGATCGAAGACAGCTTGAGACGCGCTTCGGAACGGCCGCGCCGTGAAGCGGATCGCCTCGCCGAGCAGCTGGAACAACGCGGCATTGCCCGTCTCTCGCTGGGCGACGACTTGGTGCGCCGCATGCAACGCGAGCTGGTGGTGGAAGGGATGCGGTTGATCGAAGTTGCGCAGCTCTCCGACGTCTGCGAGGTCGACGCGGATGATGCGCGTGCGGTAGTCGGTTGGGCGCAAGCGTTGCCGGGTTGCTGCGGTGATGCGCGTCGCCGACTGGCGGCGGCACTCAGCGCCGATGAAGCGCGCGCCGGCAGCTGGGGGATCGCGCTGGACGCGCAGGCACCCACGGAACGCGCGTGGCGCGATGCTCGCGACAAGCGCATCGCATTCGAACGCGAACACGGCGACGTCGGTCGCCTGCGCGCCGAGCTCGAGAGCCGTCGACGCGACCGCACCGCGTTGGATGAAGCGGAACGTCGCGAGAACGCCATGCTCGCCTTGTTGCAGCAAGCCACGCACTTGCACACCTCCGGCGCGCCGTGTCCCGTCTGTGAGCAACAAGCTCCGAACTTGGACGACCAGCTCCGCCGGCGTGCGGACGAACTCTCGACGGCTGCCGCGGAACAACGCGCGGCGCAACGCAAGGCCCTCGATGAACGCTTGAAGGTGGTCGAAGACAAGCTGTCGCAAGCGGCGAACTTGGAGAACGCCGAGCGTGGCGCCGACGACGCGCGCACGAAGCTGCGCAGCGAGCTTGCCAAGCACTTGCCTCAGGGCGTCGAGTCCGGCGATGCCGGCCGTGAGCTGTTGGACGAGTTCCGTCGAGATCTCGAGAGACGTCGCTCGGATCTGGACGAGCTGGACCGACGCGCGGAAGACTTGCGCGGTGCTGTCGAGCAGCTCGATCTGCTCTTGCGCTGGACGGCCGAGAACGATCGCGCGCAGGCCGCGCGGGGAGATGTCGATGAGCTCGCCGCGTGGGCCGAGCTGCAGGACGCGCTGGACGAAGCCGCCGGCTTGGCGCGCGACATCGAGGTGTTGGCCGACTTGACGCGCGAAGCGCAGGAATCGCGCTCGGAAGAACGCGTGCGAATCGTGAACCAGTCGCTCGGCTCGCACTACGCGCGCATCACCGGTGCTGATGAGCAAGCTTGCGCGCGCATCCTCGTCAAGCGTACGGCTGCCAAGCTCGCGTACTCGCTGGTCGACGGCGACGGGCGCAGCGTCTTGCCGGTGCTCAATCAAGCAGCGCTGAACGCGCTCTCGCTCGCGGTTCTCTTCGCGCAGGCCGAACACTGCGCTCGCGAGGGTCGTCCCGCTTGGATCGTGCTCGACGATCCGGACCAGAGTCTCGACCCCGAAGCGCGTCGCGGGCTCGCGCGAGCCTTGACCGGGCTGGCGCAGGAGCTGCCGGTGTTCGTCGCGACCTTCGCCGGACAGCTCGCCGACGAGCTGCAGTCCGCCGCCGGCGTGCGCACCTATCAGCTGAACAAGAGCGCGCGAGGTCCGCGTCTCGAAGGAGCGTCCGCATGAATCTGCAAGTTCACGAGAAGCTCCGCACGCTGAGCGCCGAACGCGGCAAGGAGTACGGCAAGCTCGTGCAGAAGCTGCTCGCCATCGCGCTGCTCGACTCGGGCGTCGAGGGCTTGATCGATCGCAGCACGCAGGGCATCGACCTCGAAGTGAAGTTCGCCGGTCGTCGGCTCGCGCTCGAGGTCAAGACCTGCGAAGGCGGTTCGCTCTCGCTCGGCAAGAAGGACCTCGACGGTCTCGATCGGCAACACGCCGACGGACTCGAGACGTATGTGCCGGTGCTGGGGGATCGTCTGACCGACGACTGGATCTTCGTGCGCTACGTTCCGGGCGAGTTGCCGAGCGCCAAGCAGTTGAGCCTCTTCAAGCTGCGCGCGTACCGCGATCGCGAGCTCGAGGCCCGCATCGCGCGGACCTTCGAACAGGCCGTGCTCAAGCACGCCGCGCTCGCTTCGCGCGAAGGCCAAGGCGGACTCGATCGCGTGCTCGGGGACTATCCGGCCCGTCAGCAGGCCTGATTCGGCGAACGACGGCTGGCGACTCGACGCGAGCCCCGCGCTACTCTAGGATCACTCCCCACAACTCGACCCAAGCGGGCGCGGTGCACGGGAAGTCGGTGAGAGTCCGACGCGGTGCCGCCACTGTAAGTGGAGAGTTCGTTCCTCGAGCAGCGACGCGATCGCTGCGGGAACGCCACCCGGCCGCGTGTCGGGGAAGGCGGGAACGAGCGCGGGGCGACCCGGATCCACGAGCCAGGAGACCGGCCTCGCCCGCCGATCCACGTTCGACTGGATACCCCATGCCCTCTCAAATGAGGCGTGTGGAGCGCGACGCCACGGTCCATGGCACTCGCGTTCGACGGCGCTTCCGCATCCATCTCTGCAAGTGCCGGCGCGACGGAGTTCCGTCGTGACTAGCTCGCGCGTGTTGATCGGTGGCGCTGCGCGCAGCGGCAAGAGTTGCATTGCGCTCGTGCCGCGCTTCCGCGACGAGGCGGGTCGGCTGCACCCGCGACTCGCCGAGAGCTGCGACGAGATCTACTTCGCCGCGTGCGGATGCATGCTGCGACTCGCGCCGGCACCGCTGGAGCTGGTGCGATGAAGACCGAGCCGCGTCGCTTCGCGCCGGTTCCCCTGGCCATCTGCTTGTTCGTGATCCTGGTGCTCTGCGCGCTCGGTTCGCTGAACGTGGGATCCAGCGACCTGCTGAGCTTCGGCGAGAGCGTGCGCGGCGGCCTCGCGAGCTTCGGACTCGTCGATCCGCTCGAGTCGCGCGGTTCGCAGACGATCGCCGAGTTGCGGCTCTACCGCGCGCTCGTCTCGATCGGCGTCGGCGCGGCGCTCGCGCTCTCCGGCGGGCTCTTGCAAGGTGTCTTTCGCAACCACCTCGCGTCGCCATCGGTGCTCGGCGTGACGTCCGGCGCCAGCCTCGGAGCTTCGATCATGATCATGCTCGTCGCCAGCGGCGGCTCGTTCATGCTGGTCGATCGCGTGGGCGGCGCAGCGCCGGCCCTGATCACACTCGGGGCCTTCGCCGCGGCGATGGGGGTGACGCTCTTGATCACCGTGATTGCGACGACCGGCGGGCGCGTTTCGATTCCGACCCTGTTGCTGGTCGGCATCGCCTTGAACGCGATGATCGGCGGCGCGCTCGCAGCGATGCAGGCGTGGGTGCTCGACGACTCCGACCTGACGCGCTCGATGCTGACTTGGAGTTTCGGCCGTCTCGACGATCGTTCGGCGTGGCACGCGTCAGTCGTCTGGATCGGCTTGGCGCTCTCCAGTGTCGTGATCCCGTTCGTGGCCTTCGAGCTCGACCTGTTCGCCGCGGGCGAGGAAGACGCGCGCGGGCTCGGCGTCGACACCCGGCGCGTGAAGTTCATCGCGCTCGCCGCCGCATCCCTGTCGGCCGCCGTCGCCGTCAGCGTCTGTGGACAGATCGCCTTCGTCGGACTCGTCGTACCGCACGTCCTGCGCTTGCTCTCGGGACCGTCACACCGCTCCTTGTTGCCGCTCTGCTTGCTCGGCGGGCCGGTGTTCGTGCTCGGGACGGATCTCGCGCAGCGCATCGTGCTCGGCGCGAACTACTTGCCGCCCGGCGTGGTGATGTCGCTGATTGGCGGACCTTTCTTCCTCTACTTGCTCCTGCGCAACCGGCGCAGCTTGGAGGCGTGGTGAGCGACTTGCGCGCAGAACAGATCGTCTTCGACTATCCCGGTCCGCTGCGCGCGGTCGACGGAGTGGATCTGGAAGTGCATGCCGGCGAGATGATCGCGATCATCGGGCCGAACGGCGCGGGCAAGTCGACGCTGCTGTCGCTCTTCGCGGGCATGCTCGAACCTGTCTCGGGTCGCGTGTTCCTCGGCGGGCGCGAGCTCGGCGATAGCTCGCCGCGCGAACGCGCGCAACAGGTTGCGATCGTCCCGCAGTACCTCGATCGACTGCCGGAAGTCCACGTGAATGACTTCGTGCTCGGCGGCCGTTACTCGCACCTCGGCGCCTTCGGGCGCCATCGCGAACACGATCGCGAAGCGGTGCGAGCCGCGCTCGATGCCTGTGACGCGGGCGATCTCGGCGAGCGCCTGCTGACGCGGATCTCCGGGGGCCAGCGTCAGCGTGTGCTGATCGCGCGTGCTCTCGCTCAGGAGGCGCCGGTGTTGCTGGTCGATGAACCGACGAACTCCTTGGATCCGGAACACCAGCTCGCGGTCTTCGAGCTGCTCGCGAGGCAGACATGCGAAGGGCGGGCCGTCTTGGTCGTGACGCACGACCTGAACCTCGCCAGCCAGTTCGCGACGCGCATGGTGCTGCTGCAGGGCGGTCGCATCGCGGCTCAAGGCGACGCGGATGCGGTGCTCCGGCCCGAAGTGCTCTCCGGCGTCTACGGCGACCGCCTGGCCTACGGCCGGCTGCCGGTGCCGTGGGACCCCGCCGGTCGGCCGTTCGTGCTGCCGTGGTCGCACCAGCCCGGGAAATGAGGGGCCGAGAACACGGATCTTCGGGGTCGTCAGCGCACTCGAAGTCGGAGAGCCGCTGTCGTCGGGAATCAGGGCGACCATCGCGACCGTGGATCGCACGTTGCTGACTCTTCTCTGCGCAGTGGGACTTGTTGCTCGCGGCGTACGCTCTTGAGCGTACCAGGCGTGTGTTCGAGATTCGCGTAGAGTGAAACGATGCCGATGAGTGCCCGACAGACAGCGCACAGCCCGGTTGCGGGCTTGTTTCTGGTTCTCGCAGTCCTTCTCTGGACCTCTGCGAGCGGAAGGGTGTGCGGCTGTGCAGATCATGGCCGATTCGGCGCGGCTGATTCCGCACCCGAGAGCACCGTGTCGCACTCTCACGGACACACGGCGAGCGGTCTGCACCAACACGGCCAGGTCGGGCATGAGGCAGGCCTGGATGTGGCGGCGTCACTCCCGGACGACAGTCAGGGTGAGCCTAGTTGTGACGCGGGTGGCGGTGCCTGTGGACCCGAGTCGGACTGTGAGTGCCTCGATGTGATGATCGTCGGCGTCCCCGCCATGTCGCCGGATGTCTCGGCGGACTCCACGCTTGCAGTCCCCAGCCGTGGGAAGTTCGATCCCTGGGTGTGTGCCCAGCCGGCACGCCGACCTCTGGTGTCGCAAGTCCTCCAAGGTGGCAACGGTCCACCAGTGTTCCTGATGCACTGCACCCTCAGGTGCTAGGTTGTCCTCCTCGGCGGTGATCAGGGCCGCTGTGACTTCGCCCCGGCAGACCTGCCGGAGGAGTCGCGAGGGTCTTGGCGCTCAGCGAGGCTGCGTCGCCCGGAGCGCTGGACCAGCCTGGGGTCGCGTGCTGAGCGCACGGGGACTTCGGCGGAAGTGCAAGGCGGAGTAGGAGGGTAGCCCCTGCGCGGGTTCGACCCCCAGCCAGGACAGACGACAGACGCCAAGATGTATCCGAGGAGGGTGCCGACTGTGTACGATCGCAACGAGCAGGAAGAAGATTCCTTGCAAGTCAAGGCCGCAGCCTTGGGACGGCTCATCGAAGCCGAACGGGAACCGGCGCGGATGCGAATGCGGATCCGGCTGGCGCCGCAAACGGTGGAGGATGTGTACCAGGAGGCCTGTCTGACAGCCCTACAACATCTGGGGCAACAGCGGGGGGCTGGGGGGCTGAGGGAATGGTTCCACAGGATCCTGACGAACGCCGTCGCGGCCGAGCAGCGCAGACTGAATCGGCAGCCGGCCGGGGATTGCCTCGGCCATCAAGTTCATGAACTCGAGGCGCACGCGCCTTCCTCCGATTGTGAATGCGCCACTCAATTGTTGGGAAGGGCACCGGCGGAAGATGGGCGCTTGCTGAGAGAGGTGCTCGTCCAGGGGCGCTCGGCCGCTGAATACGGATCTCGGAATCACATCCGGTCTGGCGCAGTCAGGGTTCGCCTATTTCGGGCTCGTCAGAGGCTCAGGGCTCGACTGCGGCAAAGGTGCAGGGGTTGCCTTGCAGGTCTTGGTCATGTGGGTTGCGACTGCACGGGCGCGCGTGATGGCGCAGGCGGCGGTGCGTTACAAGGAAAGTCGTAGTTCTTGGTGCCGCGGCGGTTGGAACGAGAGATGAGGAGAATCCCGCATCCGGTCAAACAGGGGGAGGCGCCGGTGAGTATGAGCCGAAATGAGGATGCCCGAGGTTCTAGACACCCTAGGATGGTTCGGGGACGTCGGTTTCGCAGCTTGAGTGGACACATCTGTCAGCACTCGAGTGGGCACATCAGTCAGTCCGGGCCGAGGGTCCCATCTATGTCGAGTCGTAACAGCTGTTCGATTGCGCGGTGGCGGCGTGTCGCGTCCAGGGTCCGTGGCGAGCTGAATAGCGATTCGGCGACCACGAGCCCCCAGGGCGGGCCTAGGAGTCAGCGAGTCAGTCGTGAAAGACGCTCGGGTCTATCGAGTGTTCAAGCTTTGAGGTGGAAGCCGGTCTTGGCACTCTCCGGAGCAGAAGCCGGGAGGGTCCTCTCGTGTGAGCACGAGGCAAGCAGTGGACAAAGCCTCTTGATGTCAATCAGAAGGGAACGTTGATGCGTAACGTGGTGATCGGAGTTGTGGCCTTGTTGACCGTGGGGCTGGCCTCAATCATGTGGAGCCGCTCGTCGCTGCTCAGCGCTGTCGGTCGGCTCGAGGCTCGACTCACGGAAGTGGATTCCGGATTCGAGCCCGTTCACGAGCGTTGTGAGCTATTCGCCGGGCAGCTTGCCGAGTCCGCTGAGGCGCTCGATGCACTGAGGATTCGGTCGGACGATCTGGCTGACGAGTCGGATGTGCTGGCGGGGAAGCTGGCAGCCGAACGAGTCCGTATTGCGGGCATGTCGGCTCAGATCGATGACGTACATGATGAGATTCCGAAACTGAATGCGGTCCTGCAAGCGCAGATCGAGCAGGAATCCGCGAAGTTGGCTGCCATTGAGGAAGCCCACCGTGAGCTGGTCGATGCCGTTACCGGCTTAGAGCGCCTCGAGCAGCCATTGCCGGCGGGTACCATTCTTCCTTGGATGCCGGGTGGCCGATCCATTCCCCCGGGATGGCTTTTGTGCGATGGAAGTGCGGGGACGCCTGACCTAAGGGGGCGGTTCCTGCGAGGCGCCGGCAGCACCTTCGATGCCGGCAACTATCGCGATAGCGGCGCGATGGCTGCGTCCGGCGTTCACTCGCACGCGACCGACGAAAACAGGAGCATCTACTTCTTGTCTCGATCAACCCCGAAGAGCCCGGGAGACTGGTTGCTCCTCTTCGACTTCGGAATCAATTCTCAGTCGCCTGCGGAATTGGCGAAGCATGGATCGCATGTCCACGAGGACGAGCATGTACCTGATCACTTCACCGTCATGTTCATCATGAAGGCGGGCCTGTGAGCGCGCGAACTGTGGTCGAGGCGGTAGGAGGAGCGCTGTCTAGGATGAACTCCAGCGCTCGTGGTGCCACGCCTGGATCGGAATCAGTGTCGGGACCTGTGCAAGGCCCCAGTCTTCAAGATCCCTTTGTGCGGAGATGACAGTCATGGCAAGAGAGACAGAGAGTGTGCCGGAAGCAGAGGACTCTGGCGATGCCGGTTCCGAGGTTCAATCGCGTGGGCCGGACGGTGAACAGGCTGAGCGAATTCTTCGGGAGTTCTCAGGCCCGGTTTTCGGTCTGAAATTCTTCGCAGAACTCCTATCCGGGCGGCTGCGTGCAAGTTGTGCCGCAGCCGACGGAGAGGTGCCTCAGATGCTGCTTCACCTGGGGGACGGAGTCGCGCTGGACGTATGTCATATCACGGAGTTCGCGCCGCGCTGGATGGCACTCATGGTGTTCCGCGGTGACCGGGCCTGTGCGGCGATGGACGTCGAGATCGTGCCCTACGGTCTGATCACTCGAGTGACGCTCTCGGGCCTGCCGTCCGAGGAGCGGCGCATTGGCTTCGACGTCAAGCAATCCATGGCTGCTCTGTCAGGAGACTCGAATTCGTCGCCTGAGAGAGCCACCGGTGACTGATCTGCACCATGTGGGCCATCAAGCGAATGGTTGGTTCGCTTCGGACTCGACCCCGGCCAAGGCTAGGGGTGACGAAGCGCAACGACACCTTACTCAGTGGGCGCGGGGTGCAATCTGGCGCACCCGCCCGGTTATCCGTCTTTCTCAAGTTTCCAAACGGGAGTTCTAGATGAACTACTTCAATACTCACTCATCGCTGTTGCTGGCGAGTCTCGTCCCCGTGTCGTTGCTCCTCGGAGGGGCGGTCGGGCCCGTCGTGATCCAACACTCGGAGTCAGAGCATCAGGAACATCAAGAGCAGGGCGAGGCTGCGATGGCGGAGCCTTCCCTGATGGACCAGATCGCTGAGATCCGTGCGAGCGTGGCGCGGCTCGAGGCCGCGCTGGATCGCAACCACGAGGCGATGTCGTCGAACACCGGGGCCTCCAGCTCATCAATGGGTGACGGTTCCATGGGCGGCATGGGCGGCATGGGCGGCATGGACAAGATGGCCGGCATGGGCGGCATGGACAAGATGGCCGGCATGGGCGGCATGGGCGGCATGGACAAGATGGCCGGCATGGGCGGCATGGACAAGATGGCCGGCATGGGCGGCATGGGCGGCATGGACAAGATGGCCGGCATGGGCGGCATGGGCGGCATGGACAAGATGGGCGGCATGGGCGGCATGGGTAGCATGGGCAGCCTGTCTGGCGGCTCAAGCAAGGGCATGCAGATGATGGGGCGACTGAATGACATGGGGCGCCCCGCTCCGCTTGGCACGATTTCGGCGCTCCCCGGATTCCCTGGTGCCTCGCACATTTACCACATCGGGGCCGCGGGCTTCTTCCTCGACCATGGGCAGCACATCGAACTGTCCGTGGGCCAGCGCTCGGGGTTGGCGCAGGTCCAGGAGCAGGCTGTACTCGAGCAGTCGAGCTACGATCGCCGGATCGAGCAGGCTGAACAAGAGCTTTGGGTGCTGACGAGTGCCGCCGAACCGGATGCCTCGGCCGTTGATGCCAAGGTGCGAGAGATCGCTAGCCTGACTGCCGATCAGCGCATCAGCTTCATTCGCAGCGTGGGGAAGGCGGCGGGGATCTTGACGGCTGAGCAACGCAGCGTCCTAGTAGGGGAGCCGGGAACTCAGATGCCGGATTCTGGCGCGAATTCTGACTCGGACCACGATCACTGATTCGCTCGTCGAAACATCAAGCCGCCATGCCGAACCTCTTACAGCGCCTCTTGCTGATCGCCGCCCTGGGCGCAGGGGTGACACCTGCGCTGTTCGCGCAGGTGTCACCGGAAGAACACGCGAAGCATCACCCCCAGGGCGGCGCAGCAGATCAGGGACCGTCGAATGCCGGCGGCGGCATGATGGGAGGAGGGCAGGGCGGCATGGCCGGGGGGGGCATGGAGGGCATGATGAGTTCCATGGGCGTTCCGCCGCCGAAGGAACTCTACCCATCGCTGATGGACCTTCCGGACCTTCCGTTGGAGGCGCGCGCGGAAGTGCGGCAACAGGCGCACATGCGCATGATGGAGGGGGCGTCGCTACTCGCCACGGCGATCGAGAGCCTCTCGCGCGCCGCGCCCGGAGACGACTTTCGTGCGATGCAGGATGCGCTGGATGAAGCGCGAGAAGGGCTGGCACGTTTCGAGAGCGGGCTCGCCGCGCACCGCGCGTTGGTCGAGGGGAGCGCGCCGCGCAACGTCGCATTGCAGTGGTTCAAGCGCGAAATGGATCTGCTTCCACTCGCCGGCGAGGACCGCTCAGGGGCGTGGTTCTGGGGCATGACACCGTTTCACGCCTTCACGATGGTCGTGCTGGTGCTCTTCTCCGCCGCCATGCTCGTCATGTACTTCTTCAAGATGCGCCGTGCCACGGCACTGTTGCAGGCGCTGGCGTCTGCCAAGCCGGCGAGTGCAGTCGAGAAGGCCAAGAATCCTGCCAAGCCCAGCTCGCCTCCCGATTCGTCGAAGAGTAGCTCACCTCCCGCCTCGTCGGAGAGTTCCGTCGCGGCAAGCCCGGAAGCTCAGAGCCAAAGTTCGGACGGCGCCGAGGACGGTTGCTGCGATACGCAGGAGGGTGCGTGTGCTTCGGACGCAGGCATTGCGAGCGGGCCCGATGCATCAAAGGGATTGCTGCCCGTTCACCGGAGGAAGTTGTGCCGCCTGCGGGTGGCTCGGATCGATCAGGAAACACCTGACGTGAAGACCTTTCGATTCGTGGCCTGCCACGGAGGTGGAATCCCGTTCAGCTACCTACCCGGTCAGTTTCTCACGCTCACCCTGCCGGTCGGGGAGAAAGCGATCCGCCGGAGCTACACGATTTCCTCGTCTCCCACACAGGGGTACTACTGCGAAATCTCGGTCAAGCGGGAAGAGCATGGTGCGGGCTCCCGATACCTTCACGACCAAGTCTCGGTCGGCGACACGTTCGAGGTTCAAGCGCCTAACGGGAAGTTCGTCTTCACTGGTCAAGAGGCCGACGGCATCGTCCTGATCGCCGGTGGTGTCGGAATCACTCCGATGATGAGCATCGCCCGTGCCCTGACCGATATGGCTTGGGAAGGCGAAATTTACTTCATCGTGGCCTGTTCCGACCTGGAGCACTTCATCTTCGAGTCTGAGCTGCGGCGTCTGCAAGAACGCCATCAGAATCTGCACGTCTTCGCAGCGCTGAGTCAGCTGGACCATGATGTGGATGGATATCGGAAGGGGCGGCTGACGCGCGAGTACCTGGACGAGTGGGTCTCCGATGTCTCTTCCATGAGGGTTCACCTCTGTGGTCCTCCGCCGTTCATGGACGCAGTCAAGCAGATGTTGGCGGAGCTGGAGGTTCCGGCGGAAAGCGTTCACACGGAGAGTTTCGGCAGCCGCCAGAAACCGCGAGTGCGTGCCGCGGAAGCGACGAGTCAGCCGGACGCAGGCAGCGCCGAGGCGAGTCAGCCGGAGGCGGACAGCGCCGCGACGGGCGCGGTGCTGACCTTTAGCAAGTCAGGCGAGTCGACGAGTCTGCAGCCGGACGAGACGATTCTTGAAGCCGCCGAACGAGTCGGCGTCGAGATTGAGTACTCGTGTCGGGTTGGCTCGTGTGGCGTGTGTGCTGTCAAGCTACTGTCAGGCGAAGTCTCGATGGAGGTGGAGGACGGGCTCGAACCGGAAGACAAGCAAGCGGGAATGGTCCTGGCCTGCCAGGCGAAGTCCACGGGTGAAGTCAGTGTGGAAGCATGATGCAGTTCGGAATGGGCAGGTCACGACGATGAATGCCGCATGGCGGACGAGAGCGTGGTGCTCGAGTGCTCAGCTCGTGCACGCGCGGACGACGGGGTGTGCCTGCCCGATCAGAACCTCCGCGATGAAGGCGTATGTCGTGGTGATGAACGATGTCTAGCGCCTCCAAGGAACGGGAAGGCGCGGTCGTGGGGGGGCTGACTCTTCTGATGCTGCTCCTCTGGGTGGGGTTCTTCGTGCACCGGTCTCCGCGCTTTGCGGGCAGTCTTCTGGGGCACTCGGTCGGCATCGCCGGAGCTGCATTGATGCTCGTGCCGTTGTTCTACTCGATCATCAAGCGAGTGCGGCCCTTGAAGCGCATGGTCACGTCTGTCGTTCCGATGCGCACGTTGCTCGCGTGGCATATATACGCCGGCATTTTCGGTCCGATCTTGGTGCTGCTCCACACGGGCCACCGATTCGGGAGCCCCTTGGGGATTGCGCTCACAAGTATGACGATCACCGTGGTCATCAGTGGGTACATCGGGCGCTACCTGATGCGACAGATCGGTACCGAGATCCGGGACAAGAAGAAGCTCTTGCAAGAGGCCGAGCGCCAGTATGACTTGGCTCGTGAGCAGTTGGCCGGCTTGGGCCTGAGTAGTGCCCAGCTCCTGAAGCAGGCCGGTTTCTGGGGCCGACTCAAGACCGCGTTCTTTGCACAAGAAGTCGACGTAGATCCCTCCTCAGCGGCCTTGGTCCCTCGCGCAGCACGCTTGGCCGAGTCCCGCGCGGATCTCGAGTATGCGATCCGAACTCATGAGATGTTCAAGTCGTGGTTCGGCCGTTGGCTCAAGTTTCACATTCTGATCAGCCTGGCCGTCTACGTCCTGCTTGCCTTGCACGTGTGGGCGTCCATTCACTTCGGTTTGAGGTGGCTCTCGTGATTTGGCTGCAGAAGGGCTGGATTCAACTCGCCATCGCCGCGGTCGTGTTCTTGGTCGGTTATTTCGCCCTTCCGACGGATTCCCGGTGGAAGCGGGCGTCGACGTGGCAGAAGTTAGCGACCCCCGGCGCGCTCTCCCGTGCTCACGCGAACTTGGAGGACGACTGTGTCGCCTGCCACACGTCCGTGCAGGGCGTGGACCCGATCAAGTGCGTGCTGTGCCACGCGACCGACGAAGGTCTGCTTCAGCGTCAGCCGACGGCCTTTCACGCCAATATAACGAGCTGCAAGGAGTGCCATCAGGAACATGCCGGTGCGGCTGGGCGCCCGACGAAGATGGATCACGAGGCGCTCGCGCGCATCGGTCTTGGTGAACTAGGTGCTGAGACAGACGCGGAACGGTTCGCGTTGCAAGCATTCCTACAGGGTTGGATCGACGCCGGGGAACCGGCCGCGGAGGGACTCAGGGTGACACGCGCCGAGGCGACGCTGGCGTGTGAGGCCTGCCACGCCAACGAAGACCGTCACTTTGGGCTGCTGGGTACGGACTGCGGTCAGTGTCACCTCACCAGCATGTGGACCTTGCCGGAGTTTCGACATCCATCGCCCAAATCGCGCGATTGCGCTCAGTGCCATCAGGCGCCACCGAGTCACTACATGGGGCACTTCAAGATGGTTTCGGCGACGGTCGCCCGAAAGCCGTTCGCGACGGTCGACCAGTGCTTCGAGTGTCACCGGACAACGGCTTGGACCGACATTCCCGGTATTGGCCATTACAAACATCACTGAAACTAGGAGTGAAGAACGATGAAACATCTAATTAAGACGGCCCTCTTCGGGATCGTACTGACTTGCGTCCCGACTGTGTCTCGTGCGGACACGGTTCAGTTGAAAACGGGAGCCGTCTTGGTCGGCGACGTCGAGCTCGCCGAAGGCGGCGAGATCTTGATTACGACGCGCTTTCCCGAGAAGGCGACCTTCACGCTGAAGCGCGAGGACCTCGTACCGCGCTCGCTCTACGACGTCCTCGATCGTCGGACTGACCCCAAGGACGCGGACAAGCGGTTGCAGCTCGGTGAGCTGGCGGAGTCTGCCGGCCTCTACGGGCTCGCCGTCTCGGACTACCTCATCGTTGCGGAGTTGAGACCTGAACTACTCGCGGAGATGAAGCAGCGGATCGAGCGTGTGCGCGAGTCGATCGCTGCGGGGCTTCTCGAAGACGCCCGCCAGCTCATGGAAGACGGAAATCCGCGCGGCGCCCTCATGTACCTGCACACCATCCAGGAACGCTACGGATCGACCAAAGCCGCCAAAGAAGCCAAGAGCCTGCTGGCGACGACTCATGCGCACGCCGGCGCTGCAACCGATGTCGCCGAGAAGACCGTCTCGGAGGAGAAGGCGCCCAAGGTGATCAAGTCCCTTCAGAAAAACCTCGATAAGGGCCATCGCGAGGCGGACAAACTCAAGGGCCACGAGGGCGACTCCTCTCGCGACGCCAAGACCGCGGACAAGGCCATCCGGTACTTCGAGTCCGCGTGGAAGGAGATCAAGACACTCCCGGTGACCGCTAGTGATGGTGAGCTGCAAGCCACGATCAAGCGCCTCCGCAAGTTGGGGAAGGAACGATTGGTACAGGCCTACCTGACTGCGGGGTCCATCCACTTGCAGCGCTATTCGATTCCGCGAGCGGAGGAGTACTGCAACAAGGCGTGCGAGCTCGCGCCGGATGAAAAGTCCACCCACGCGCTTCACCGGCTGATCATCGAGGCCAAGATCTACGGCAGCAACGGCTGGATCGGTCGCTGAATCATGAGTGAGATCAAGCCGATGAAGCACAAGAACGCCAACAGTCTGTTCGAAGACGCCCTGCGCCAGATCGAGAGTGCCGGCGGGCACGCCCGCATCGAGCTCGAAGCTCTTGAGCGGCTTCGCCGTCCGCGGTTCATCGCCTTCGCGACGATCCCAGTGCGCATGGACGACGGCAGCATGCGGTTCTTCGACGGATACCGCGTGCGCTACGACGATACTCGGGGGCCGGCGAAGGGGGGGATTCGTTTTCACCCGGACGTCAGCCTCGACGAACTCAAGGCGCTGGCCCTGTGGATGACATGCAAGTGCGCGGTCGTCGGGATTCCCTTCGGCGGGGGAAAAGGCGGGGTGACCGTCGACCCGAAGTCCCTGTCGCGCGCCGAGCTGCAGCGATTGAGCCGTGGCTACATCCGCGAGTTCGCGGACGTCTTGGGCCCTGATGTCGATGTGCCTGCGCCTGATGTGTACACGAACCCGCGGATCATGGGGTGGATGGCGGATGAGTACTCCAAGATCCGGAGGGCACGCACACCGTCGGTCATCACTGGGAAGCCGGTCGAACTCGAAGGCATCGTGGGGCGCGACGATGCCACGGGCCGGGGAGCGTACTGCTGCATCAAGGAGCTCGAGGAGATCCGGAACTGGAATCCAACGGACATTCGGGTCGCTGTCCAGGGCTTTGGCAACGCTGGGCAGAGCATCGCCCGGCTCCTGCACGCGGACGGTTATCGCGTCGTCGCGATCAGTGACTCCAAAGGCGGTCTGTATCGGGCGGAAGGTCTCGACATTCCCAGTCTGATCAGCGCCAAGAACGACTCGCGCAGCATGAACGGGGTCTACTGCGGGTGCTCGGTGTGTGATTGTGCGGGCTGCACTCGCGATCACGCAGGGACAGTGACGAACGCTGAACTCTTGGAGCTTGATGTCGACGTGCTGATTCCCGCAGCCCTCGAGCTGCAGATCACGAGCGACAACGCAGAGCGCATTCGTGCGCCATTCATCGTGGAAGTCGCGAATGGGCCGCTTTCCGGTGATGCTGACGCTGAACTCGCGGCACGCGGCGTCGTGGTCATTCCCGACATCCTCGCTAATGCCGGGGGAGTGACGGTGAGCTACTTCGAGTGGGCTCAGAACAAGGGCGGGTGGACATGGTCGCTCGACGACGTTCACGATCGCCTGGGGCGGATCATGAAGAGTGCCTTCGAGACCGTTCATGCAAGGCACCAGGACGAGAACATCTCGATGCGGTCTGCTGCCTACGCGATTGCGTTGGAACGGATCGGGGCAGCGGTGCAGGCACAAGGGACCTATGAGTTCTTCGCGCCGACGGCCGAATCATCGATCCGGACACCGCCCGGGGACCCAGCTCGCATTGGAGCGGCGTCCCGGTGAAGAGACCGGTCGAAGTGAACCTAGAGACGCCGAATGGCCAGCACTCGGAAGAGGAGTGGTGCCGACTGGGCCACTCTGCCTGGGGAAAGTATGCGCCCGAGGTGGCGGAGGAGCGCTTCCTGCGCGGACCCGGCAAGGGGTTTCGTGACTTTCGAAGAGCTCTGCACGTCTTCTTCGAATTCACGCGCGGATTTCGGAAGTTCGCGTCCCTGCCCCCGACGGTCACCGTGTTCGGATCGGCGCGCTTCGGGAAAGAGACGCGATACTATGAACTGGCCCGCAGCCTGGGGCGACGCTTAGCGGAGGAAGGCTTCGCTGTCATGACTGGTGGAGGACCGGGAATCATGGAGGCTGCCAATCGCGGGGCGTCCGAGGTCGGCGGGACTTCCGTTGGTTGCAACATCACTCTGCCTCACGAACAGGGTCCGAATCCCTATGTCGATCCCTGGATCGAATTCCGGCACTTCTTCGTGCGAAAGGTGATGCTGGTCAAGTACAGCTACGCGTTCGTCGCTCTACCGGGTGGTTTCGGGACCCTGGACGAGATGTTCGAAACAGCGACCCTGGTTCAGACGGGCAAGATCCGTGACTTCCCTCTGATCTTGATGGGTGTCGACTATTGGAAGCCTCTGCACGATGCGCTCGCGGCTAGCTTGTTGGCTCACAACGCGATCGCCGAAGAGGACCTACGGCGGCTCGTCATGACGGATGACGTGGGCGACGCCGTGGAATGCATCCGCGAGTGCGCCCGGCGGAGGTTCGGAGTCGATCTCGGTCGGCAGGTGCAGGCAAAACGGTGAGGCTTGATGTGCTCGACGCGTTCCATACGACCATCCTCGGCGAGGACCTCGATGAGCGGCAAGCTCGAGCTTGCTGTCGTCACCCGCGACGGGGTCTTATTCGAGGGTCAGGTTCATTCGATATGAGAGCAGTGAGTCGCGCCGGTCGCCAACAGCAGCCTGTAGACGGTCTGACTGTTGATGAGCAATTACGTTGGGACATCGACTCGCTCGCGGGCGGGGAGGCGTTCTGATGCATGTCGGAATGTGGGGCGTCGCGGTGATCGTGATCGTCATCGCCTCGTGGCTCTTGTATCGCTACCTGGCACCGCAGGGCTGGAAGGAATGGACGCGCGCCGGCGTCGTCCAGGCCTTCATCATCGCGTTCTACGCTGAGATGTACGGGTTCCCGCTGACGATCTACTTCCTCGCTCGGTACTTCGGGATCGATCTCGAGTGGGCGGATGGAGGCAACCTTTGGGCACAGATCTTCGGCACCGAAGCCGCACACGTCGTGGCCATGGTACTGGGTTACGCGATAGTATTCAGCGGCGCAACTCTCGTTGCGGACGGTTGGCGACGGATCCACCGAGCGAGGCGCGAGGAGATGCTCATGACGGACGGCGTCTACGCGCGCGTGCGCCATCCTCAGTATACGGGCCTGTTCATCATCGTGTTCGGCGAAGGCATCGTGCACTGGCCGACCATCGTTTCCGTCGCAGCGTTCCCGATCATCATCTTTGCCTATACGCTGCTTGCCCGCAAAGAGGAGAGGCACATGCTGGAGAAGTTCGGCGACGAATATCGAGACTACCAGCAGCGCGTCCCCATGTTCATCCCGCGCATCAGCGGCGGCCGCCTCGAGAAAGCGTGAGATGAACGGTCAGGTAATTACCATCGCCAGCGGCATCATCCTCCTGGTCGTCTTCGCCCTCGTGGGCTGGAACCTAAGGCGCAGGTGCGGCAGAGGCGAGGGCGGGTCGAAAGAGAGCTTTGACCATGACCGAAAGTGATGGCTTGCTGAAGTCTCCGGGCACCCTGGTGATGACGATTGAGGGTCTGTCCAACATCGGTTCATTCAGGGTCGGAATTTGTACGCGTCCGGTGACCCCATCCCAGCAGCCACTTGACACAGTCCGTCGTTGCCCCAGCGCCCTCAGCCCTCTCGCCGCTCCGCACCCCACGCCCAGGGCGTGAGCCTCGCGATCTGCGAAGCCGGCACGATCGCAATCTTGTCCAGGCAATCGGCGATGTACGCCTCGGGATCCACGCCGCCCTGCTTGCACGAGAGCATCAGCGAGTACATCCGGCAGGCGACCTCGCCGCCAAGTTGGCTGCCGAAAACCAGCCAGTTGTTGCGGCCGATCGCCAAGTGGCGCAGGTCGCGTTCGGAGTCGTTGTTGTGGATCGGGATACGCGGGTCTTCGAGGAAGACCGAGAGCGGCGCGCGTTGCGAGTGCAGATAGCCGAGCGCCTTGCCGAGCTTGCTCTTCGGCAGCGTCGAGCGCAGCGGCAAGAGTCGATCGACCTCCGCGTCGATCGCGGCAAGCGTGGCTGCCGAATGTTCGGCACGCGCGACGCGCCGTTGCTCGAGCTGTTGCTCGCGATCGACCTCGCCCACCTGTTTGTTGATCGGGCGCTCGATCTCGAAGAGGCGCTGCACCATCGCCAATAGCGGACCAACACTCTTGGACCCAGTGTCCAGAGCTTCCTTCAGCTTGCGCCGTGCGTGCGCCCAGCAGCCGGCGCGTCGAATCCCGTTCACATTCACGACCTGGTCGTATCCTGCGTAACCGTCGGCGATCAGCGTTCCCGACCAGTCGCCGAGGAACTTCGTGGGCCCGTCGCGCCCGCGACTCGGCAGGAATTCGATCAGCACCTTCGATGGTCGATTCGGCGCGAGCAGGTTGCGCCAGCCCCGAGCGAAGCCCTGCTTGGTTCCTTTGCCGTCTTCCAAGCGCATCGTCACCGGCGTTTCGTCCGCGTGCAACACCGGCTCTTCGAGCAGCTCAGCCCCCCCCGGTGTCAGGGTAGTTGCCGCCTGAGTTCCCCGGACCGCACACCCCCAGCATGGGGGGAGCCGCGGGAAGCCAGCCCCTGGCTGGCTGAAGCGAAGCGCGGCGGTCCGGGAGGCGAAGCCCTCCGAGGAGGAGGGGGTCCAGGGGGAGGAGACTGACCGTTTGTGGAGAACCCTCCGCAAGTCAGGCTCTCCCACGAAACCCGTGGGCCGCAAGGTAACGATGATCTACTCGAACGGATTCAGGGCGCGCATGGTGCGCCGGATGGCTGGCGCGGAACGCATCTCGGCCAGCATGTGGGCGAAGGAAGTCGGCGTCACACAGCCGACCCTATCGCGCTGGCTGCGCGATGCCCGTAGTGTCGAAGGCATGGGCAAAAGGAAGAGCAAGAGTGCCCAGCAGGCCGCCGATGGCCTGGCCGCGCCACGATCCCTGCACCCCAACTACGCAGAGCTGGGTATTGCCCGCTCACGGTGCCCCGACCACAGTGAGGCACCGGAAAGTGGCGAGATCGCCCGTCACGCGCCAGCTGCCACAAGTCCTTGGAACAGGCCGACGTGCTGGTGTTGTTCTACCTGTTTCTCCTTCGAGGAACTCCGCGAGCTGCTCGACCGACTCGGCTCCTCATGCGAACACGAGCTATCCAAGTCTTCGCCCGAAACTGCTGGGGTGAATGCCGGGAACGGCGAGTCGGTCCCGGTGTGCGATCATATCCCCTCGAGATCTGCGACATGCCACAGGGAGCAGGCTGGCTCCCCGCGGCAGGCGTCCGTCGATGGCGGCATGGACTTCGCGTGACGGCCCGGCCCGGTGAACGCACATGACGAACGCGAATCAGAGGGCGAAGCCCTCGGATGTGATCCTGCCGCACCCGGCGGGCCGAAAGCCCTCGGGCGGCATCTTCGAGAACATCCTGGTCTGCGTGGACGGCTCCGCCGAGAGCGAGTGCGCGGTGCCCATGGGGATCGCCATCGCGGTAGCGCTCGGATCGCGCGTGACGATCATGCGCAGCCTTGAAACAGGCGCAGTCGGTGACAAGTTGCCTCCTCCGGACGCGCTGAGCTGGGAGCTCGCGCGCTCCGGGGCCGCGCGCTACCTCGACGAATTGCGTCAGCGTCTTGCGGCGCGCATCCGTTCGCCCGACGGCCACGTGCCGGCCCCCGCGATCGACACGCGCCTCGAAGAGGGTCACGCGGCCTCGCGGATCCTCGCGACCAGTCGCGCGATCGGTGCGGACCTGATCGTGCTCGGGCGGCATGGCGAGCACGGCCGCCGGAGCGGCTCGCCGAGCGGCACCGCGGTCGAGGTCGTGGCGCGCGCCTCTTGCGCGACCCTGCTCGTGCCGGACGACTGCATCGGAAACGTCGAACCCAAGCGACTGGAGCACGTCCTCGTGCCTCTCGACGGCTCCCAGCGCGGGGAGTGCGCGCTCGCGGCCGCGGTGCGGCTGGTGGGGTCCTTCGACGCCGAACTCGAGCTGATGTACTGCCTGCCTCCGGTCGAGCTCGCGGGCTCAGCGGCGCCTTGCGCCGAGGATCTGGAACTCGTGCAACGCCTGCACGAGCGCAACCGCAGGGTCGCCCAGGAGTACCTCGCCGGGCTGCGCACGCGCCTCGGCGGCGCCCGGGAGGTGCGCGTCTCGCTCCACGAGGAGCCGCTCTGCGATGCGCTGTGCGCCCCGTCGCCGCGTCCCGGGGCGGACCTCGTCGTGATGGCCGCGCACGGTGCGTCGGGCAGCTCGGACCGGTCCCTCGGCAGCGTCGCCTGGCAGGCGATCCAGCACAGTCCTCGGCCGCTCCTGATCGTGCAGGACCTCTCGCCCGTGCAGATGGAGCGGTGTGCGTGCGCCGGCGTACGCCGCACCCGCGCGCCGCGGGTCGGGAACGCGCACTTCCAGGCGTCGCAGTGACGGTCGTCGACACCGCCGGTCCGCGCCCCGCAGCGACGCCGGGGAGCCCGAGCGTGCGCGAGCTCGCGACGCAGGCGCCGATCGGTCCGGGCCGGCCGGACTCCTTGCCGATGCTCGCCGAGCTCGGCGAGCTGCGCGATTGGCTGGAGCGCGAGCGTCGATTCCTCGCGGCCGGCGCGCTCCCGGACACCGGCACCGCGCCGGAGTGGTTCCTCGACAACGCGCACCTCCTGCAACGCGTGCTGGCGCGGTTCGAGCGTGACCTGCCGCCCGGCTTCCGTCGTCGCCTGCCGACCTGGACTTCCGGAACCCACGCTGGAACACCGCGCATGCTCACGCTGGCGCGGGCGGCGATGCACCACTGCGGTCTGCGCCTGGACAGCATCACCTTGTCGGCCTTCGTGGCCGAATGGCAGGCAGCGGCGCCGCTCGAGACGGGCGAGCTGTGGGCACTGCCGACGCTCCTGCGTCTGGCGTTGGTCGAGGCCCTGACGGCCTCCTTCGCGCGCATCGAACCGTATCCGTCGCCGCCGCGCGCCTTCGCGAAGCTCCCTGACGGGGAACCGGCGAGCCCGCTCGACAGCGTTGTGCCGAGCGTCGTGCGCTCCCTACGGGTGCTCGAGAACCTCGATTGGCGCACGTTCTTCGAGCAGCACAGCCACGTCGAGCGCGCCCTGCGGCGCGACCCGGCCGGGGTCTACGCGCGCATGGATTTCGAGACGCGCGACGCCTACCGAAAGGCGGTCGAGGAACTCGCCGACGTCAGCCCGTGCGACGAGCTGCAGGTCGCCGAAGCCGCGCTGAAGCTGGCCACGGCGGGGGAGCCCGGCACGTCCGCGGCGCACGTCGGGGACTCCCTCGTCGGCCCCGGACGGGCGGAGCTCGAGCGGCGCGTCGAGGCACGCCCGCGCCTCGGGTCGCGCGTTCGGCGCACGCTCCTCCGGCACGCCACGGGCGCCTACCTCGGCGCCGTCGCACTTGCGACGCTCGCGGCGCTCCTGCCGCCTGTGCTCTACGCGCGGTCGAGTGGCGCCGGCGCCCTCGTGCTCTCCCTCGTCGGCCTGCTCGGCGCGCTGCCTGCGAGCGCCATCGCCGTCGTGCTGGTGCACTGGCTGGTCACACGCGTTTGCCCGCCTCGGCGCCTGCCGCGGATGGACTTCTCGGAGGGGATCGTTCCGGACTTCGAAACCGTGGTCGTGATCCCGACCCTGCTCGGATCCGAGCAGGACGCGCACCACCTCGTGCGCCAGCTGGAACTGCACTACCTCGGGAACAACGACCCGGCGCTCTCCTTCGCTCTCTTGACCGACTTCCTGGACGCGGATGTCGACCAGCGTCCGGAGGATGAGCGCCTGCTCGGGCACGTGCGGGCCGGGATCGAGCTCCTGAACGCCCGCCACCGGGGAGAGCGCGGCGGGCCGTTCCACCTGCTGCACCGCGAGCGTCGCTGGAACCCGGGCGAGGGCTGCTGGATGGGCTGGGAGCGCAAGCGCGGCAAGCTCGAGGAGTTCAACCGCTGGCTGGGAGGTGCGCGCGATACGAGCATCGTGCTGCACGTGGGCGAACCGCAAGGGCTCGCAGCGGTGCGCTTCGTCATCACGCTCGACACCGACACGCGCCTCCCGCGCAGCGGCGCGGCGCAACTGGTCGGCATCTTGGCTCACCCGCTCAACCACGCGCGCTTCGACGCGCGGAGCGGGCGCGTCGTCGACGGCTTCACCGTCATCCAGCCGCGCACCGAGATCGCACCGGACAGCGGCGCACGCACCGGCTTCGCGCGGCTGTTCTCCGGTGACTCGGTCATCGACATCTACTCGAACGCCGTCTCCGACGTGTACCAGGACCTGTTCGGCGTCGGGCTCTACGTCGGGAAGGGCATCTACGACTGGCGCGCCTTCGAGCGCAGCCTGCACGGCCGCGCGCCCGAGAACGCGCTCGCGAGCCACGACCTGTTCGAGGGGCTGCACGGCCGCGTGGCGCTGGCCAGCGACCTAGCGCTGTACGAGGAGTACCCGTCGAGCTACCTCGCCTTCGCACGCCGGCAGCACCGCTGGATCCGCGGGGACTGGCAGCTCCTGCCCTGGCTCTTCCCCCGCGTTCCGGCTGAGAGTGGCGGGAGCGTCACGAACCGGTTCACCCTGGCCGGGCGCTGGAACGTCTTCGACAACCTGCGCCGTAGCCTCGTCGCCCCAGCGCTCCTGCTGTTCCTCGCGGCGGGCTGGACGGTCTTCCCGGGGAGCCCGTTGTTTTGGACCCTCATGGCGCTGTTCGTGCCCGTCGCGCACGTCCTCACCGATCTGCTGGTCGGGCTGACCCGCAGCTTGCGGCCGCGCGAGGTCCGCTCGCGCCTCCGGGGCGGCCTCCAGAAGACGCGTGTGGAGCTCGGCCGCTGGTTCTTCCATGTCGCCTTCCTGCCGCACGAGGCGCGCGTGGCATGCGACGCGATCGGCCGGACGCTGGTGCGGCTGTACGTCACGCGGCGAAGCTTGCTCGAGTGGAGCACCGCGGCGCACACCTCGAGCGCGCTGGCCGCGCGCGGGCCACACGCGCTCGCGTGGGGCGAGATGATCGACTCACCGCTCACGGCACTGACGCTCGGCGCGCTCGTGGCCGGACTGCACCCGGCCGCTCTACCGATCGCCCTGCCGCTCCTCGTGCTCTGGGCCGTCGCGCCCGAGCTCGCGCGCCGGATCTCGCAGCCGCACGTGGAGCGCGCGCAGCGGCTCGAACCCGAGGCCCTGCCGACGCTCCGCAAGCTCGCCCGCCAGACTTGGCTCTTCTACGAGACCTTCGTCGGCCCCGACGACCACTGGCTGCCGCCCGACAACTATCAGGAGAGCCCGCTCAGCGAGGTCGCGCACCGCACCTCGCCGACGAACATCGGCATGCTCGTCACGGCCAGCCTGGCGGCCTTCGACTTCGGCTACCTGGGGCAGGCGGACCTGCTCTCCCGACTGCGGAGCGTGTTCGAGACCCTCGGCCGGCTCGAGCACCACCGCGGGCATCTGCTGAACTGGTACGACACGCGCTCGTTGGAGCCGCTCTTGCCACGCTACGTCTCGAGCGTGGATAGCGGCAACCTGGCGGCGAGCCTCGTCGTGCTCGAGCAAGGCTGCGCCGAGCTGGCCGCCGGTCCGATTCTGCGCAGCGCGCGCTGGGACGGCCTGCTCGACGCGATCGGTCTCTCGATCGACGGACTCGACGGGCTGCCCGCGGGCACGTCGAAGGAGCTCACGGCACGGCTGCGCGCGTCGCTCGAGGAGCTGCACGAGGGCGTGCTTCGGGCGGCGGCGGACTCGAGCACCTGGGTCGTCGCGCCCGAGCATCTGCTCCAGGGTCCGCTGGCCGAGTGCGAGGCGCGCTTCCTGGCCTGGACGGAGGGGACGGCGCCCGCGGAGCTGCGCGAGATCGGTGTCTGGATCGAGCGCACGCGCTTCCAGCTCAAGGGCCTTCAGCGCGATGTCGACTCGCTGCTGGCGCCGGTAGCTCGGTTGCGCGAGTGCCCCGCGCCGGACGTCGAGCCCGAGGCTCTCGCCGAGCTCGGGGACCTGCTCGTGCCGGAGCTCACGCTCGACTCGATCCCCGCGGCCTGTCGCGCGGCGCGCGCGACGCTGGCGCGTCTCGAGGAACGCCTGGCGCAACGTCCGGAGGCTCGACTCGATCCCCGCTGGGGGCGTTGGTCGAAGGGCTTCTCGGACGCGCTCGACCGCGCGGAGGAGGACGCCCTCGCGCTCCGGGACGGGCTCCTGTCGCTGGCCGTGCGCGCCGGCGCGGAGGTTTCGGGCATGGAGTTCCGCGCGCTGTATGACGAGGACCGGCAACTGTTCTCCATCGGCCTGAACCTGAGCACCGATCAGGTCGATGTGCACCACTACGACCTGCTCGCCTCGGAAGCCCGCCTGCTGAGCTTCCTCGCCATTGCGAAGGGCGACGTGCCCCTCAAGCACTGGTTCCACCTGGGTCGGCCGATGACGCGCGTGGGGCGTTCGGCGGCGCTGCTCTCGTGGAGCGCGACGATGTTCGAGTACCTCATGCCGAATCTGTGGCTGAGCGCGCCCGACGGCACGCTCTTGAGCCAGAGCGCGCAGGCGGTCGTCGACGAGCAGCGGCGCTACGCGCGCCTCCGCGGCGTGCCCTGGGGCATCTCGGAGTCCTGCTACTTCGCATTCGACGCCGACCAGCACTACCAGTACCGCGCCTTCGGCGTCCCTACGCTGGGCTTCAAGCGCGGGCTCGAGGAAGACCTCGTCGTCGCTCCCTATGCGTCGCTCCTCGCTCTGGAGCTCGCGCCGAAGGCCGTGCTGGAGAACCTCGCGCGCCTGCGGTCGCTGGGCATGATCGGAACCTACGGCGCGTACGAGTCGATCGACTTCACCCCGGCGCGCATCCCGCCCGGCAGCCAGGCCGGCGTCGTGCGCGCCTACATGGCACACCACCAGGGCATGATGCTGATGGCGCTCGCCAACGCGCTCGCGAGCGATTCGATGCGGCGGCGCTTCGCCGCGAGCGCGGTCGTCCAGACCAGCATGGCGCTGCTCTACGAGGAGGTCCCGCACGGCGTGCGCCCGGAGAAGCTCACCGCGCACGAGGTCCAACTCGAAGCGCCGCAGCCCCAGCCGTGGACGCCCCTGGAGAGCTGGCAACCCGAGCGCCACGGCGACCACCCCGAGGTCCTGCTGCTCGGCAACGGCCGCCTGTCGACTCTCGTCACTGACTCCGGCGCGGGCTGGCTACGCTGGCAGGGGCGCTCCGTCACGCGCTGGACGCCCGACGCGACGCGCGACGGTTGCGGGTTGTGGGTCTACGTGCGCGACGAGGAGACGGGCGAACTCTTCTCTATCGCGCGCCAGCCGACCCACGTACGGCTCGAGAGCGGCGACGTGCGCTTCTTCCCGCACCTCGCGCACTTCGAGCGCCGCGAGCGTGGGCTCGAACTCACGCTCGAGGTCGCCGTCGCCCCGACCGAGGACGTGGAGGTGCGCCGGATCAGCGTCCGGGACAGGAGCGGGCGCGCGCGACGGCTCTCGATCTTCACGGGCGCGGAGCTGGCGCTCGGCGATCCGCGCGAGATCGAGCGTCATCCGGCCTTCGCGCGCCTGTTCGACGCGTGCGAGGGCCACCTCCAGGAGCGCGCGCTGGTCCACTGGCGCCGCTCGCGAACCCCCGAGGAGGACGGGCTCGCGATCGCCCACCGGCTCGTGGCGAACGACGGAGCGATCACGCTCGGGGGCTGGCAGACCGATCGCGCGCTGTTCCTCGGCCGCGGCGGAAGCTGGTCCCGCCCGCGCGCCGTGCACACCGAAGAGCTCCCCGCAGGCGCGCCGCTCGACCCCGTCCTGTCGCTGTGTGCCGGGGTGGAACTCGCGCCGCACGCCGGCGCGCAGCTCGCCTTCACCACATCGCTCGCGTCGAGCCCGCAGGAGGCCCTCGCGCTCTCCGCGCGCTTCGTGTCCCTCGCGCAGCTCGACTGGCTCGTGCAGGACGCGGAGCGCGAGCGCGTGCGTGGGCTTGCGCGGCGGAGGATCGATCCCGCGCTCCTGCCGGCCATGCAGCGCGTCCTCTCGCTGCTGCTCCATCCCCACGCGGCCCTACGTCCGCCCGCCGCGCGCCTCGCCGGCTGCCGCACACTGCGGCCGGCGCTCTGGGCGCACGGCATCTCCGGCGACCTGCCGATCCTGCTTCTCCATCAAGCCGAGGGTGACGAGATCAAGCTCTTCCTCGAGCTCCTGCGGGCCCAAAGCGATTGGCGCGAGCAGGGCGCGGGCTTCGACCTCGTCGTCCTCGGAGCGGGGGCGTCGAGCTACGAGGACACGACGCGCGAGCGCTTGTACCGCGCGCTGGTCGACACCGGAGTCGAGGTCTGGCTGGGGCGGGACGGCGGCGTCCACCTGGTCCGTCGCGACCAGATCACGCCGGACGAGGTCGCCGCCCTCGAGGTCGCCGCGCGCGTCGTGCTCGATGCGAGCCGTGGGGGCCTCGACGCACCCTTGTTCGGACAGCACCCGCGGCACGACGTGCCGCCGAGCTTCGCGCCGGCCCGTGGTCCCTTCGCGCCCCCGGAGCCGACGCCGGAGCTCGAACCTCCGACGGGGCCGCGCGGCGAGAATGGCCTCGGCGATTATTCAGCCGACGGCCGCGGGTACGTCATCCGGCTTCCGCAGCAGGCCCACACGCCCGCGCCCTGGTCGAACGTCCTCGCGAACGAGGGCTTCGGATGCCTCACCTCCGAGTCCGGGCTCGGCTGCAGCTGGTCGCTGAACTCGGGTGAGAACCGCCTCACGCCCTGGTCGAACGACCCGGTCTGCGACGAAGCGGCCGAGGTGCTCTACCTACGCGACGAGGAGGACGGACGGGTGTGGACCACGACGCCCCTGCCCCTCGGGACGGAGGGAGAAGCGCACATTCAGCACGGCGCGGGCACGAGCGAGTACCGCCGGTCGAGCCACGGTTTGCGCCAGCGGATGACGGTGATCGTGCCGCCCCGCGGCTCCTTGAAGGCGGTGGAGATCGAACTCGAGAACCTCTGGGCGCGCCCGCGGCGGCTGACCGTGACGTACTACGCCGAGTGGGTGCTCGGCACCACGCGCGCCGAGAGCGCTCCCTATCTCGTCCCCGACGTCGACCCCGAACTCTCCGCACTGTTCGTGCGCAATCCATGGAGCGTCGACTTCCCCGAGCGCGTGGCTTTCCTCGCCGCGAGCGAGCCGTTGCACAGCTTCACCGCCGACCGCGCCGAGTTCCTCGGCCGCGAGGGGGAACTCGGCGCCCCCGCGGCCCTGCGGCGCTGGGGTCTCTCGCGGCGGGTCGAGGCCGGCTCGGACCCCTGCGCCGCGCTTCAGGTGCACGTCGAGCTGAAGCCCGGCGAGCGGCGTCGCCTGTGGTTCGTGCTCGGGCAAGAGGCGGACCGCGAGCGCGCCGTGGCCGCGATCCGCGAGGCGCGCCAGCCGCACTGGTTCGAGCGCGCGCACCACGAGCTCGACTCGTGGTGGGACGAGCTGCTGGGCGTCGTGCAGGTCGAGACACCCGACGCGGCGGTCGATCCCTTCGTGAACCGCTTCGGCCTGCTGCAGGCCGTCGCCGGGCGCCTCTTCGGCCGCACCGCCTTCTATCAATCGAGTGGCGCATTCGGCTTCCGCGACCAGCTCCAGGACGTGCTCTCGCTCCTGCACGTCGCCCCCGCGCTCGCGCGCCGGCACCTGCTCGAGTGCGCCGGGCGCCAGTTCGAGGAGGGCGACGTGCTGCACTGGTGGCACCCGCCGGTCTGCCGCGGCGTGCGCACGCGCTGCTCGGACGATCTGCTCTGGCTGCCGTACGTGGTCGCGGCCTACGTGGAGGCGACGGGGGACGGCGCCCTGCTCGGTGAAGAGGTCGCCTACTTGAGCGCCGCCCCGCTCGCCGACGACGAGCCCCAGCGCTACGGCCTCTTCGAGTCGGGCGCGCGGACGGAGAGCGTGCTCGCACATTGCCGGCGCGCTCTCGAGCGCGCCTGGACGAGCGGTCCGCACGGCCTGCCGCTGATGGGCGACCACGACTGGAACGATGCGATGAGCCTCGTCGGGCATGAGGGTCGTGGCGAGAGCGTCTGGCTGGCTTGGTTCGCGCTCGACTGCGCCCGGAGCTTCGCGCGCCTGTGCGAGCGCGTGGGGGAGAAAGCGGAGGCCGCGGACTGGCGCCGGCGCGCGAGCGAGCTCGCCGAGCGCGTCGAAGCCGCGGCCTGGGACGGTGACTGGTACCTGCGCGCCTTCTTCGACGATGGCACGCCGCTCGGGTCGCACAAGAGCGAGGAGTGCCGCATCGACTCGATCGCGCAATCGTGGTCCGTCCTGTGCGGCGCCGCGGACCCTGCGCGCGCGGCGCGCGCGACCGACGCGGCCGAGCGTCGGCTCGTGCACGGAGCGCCGCCGATCGCGCGTCTGTTCGAGCCGCCCTTCGACCAGAGCGAGCCGCATCCCGGCTACATCCGCGGCTACCCGCCCGGCGTGCGCGAGAACGGCGGCCAGTATTCGCACGCGGCCGCCTGGCTCGCACTCGCTCTCATCCGCCGCGGAGAGCCCGACCGTGCCCTGCGCGTGATCCACGCGATCCTGCCCGGCGCGCACACCGCCGACCCCGAGGCCGTCGCGCGCTACCGCGTCGAGCCCTACGTCGTCGCCGCCGACGTGTACTCGGGCGTTCCGTACGACGGGCGCGGAGGCTGGACGTGGTACACCGGCGCGGCCGCCTGGACCTGGCGCGTGCTGGTCGAGGGCTTCCTCGGCCTGCGCCCGGTCGAGGGCGGGCTCGAGATCGACCCCTGCCTGCCGAGCGCCTGGCGCGAGGTGCGCGCGACGGTGCGCGTCGGCCGCGCAACCTACGCCATCACGATCGAGGACCCGGACGGTGTGCACCGCGGCGTCGGCGAGGTCGAACTCGACGGCGAGCCCGTCGCGAGCGCCGTGTTTCCGCGCGGAGTCGAGGCGCGCCGGCACGAGGTGCGCGTGCGTCTGCGGCGGCCCGAGCCCGCGCCGCCCGAGCGCCAGGGCGCCGAGGATCCGCCCACAGCACGGCCGGGTGAGCGCGCGAGCCGCGCTGACCACACCCCGCCGGCCCGACCATTGAGGACATCCGAAGGCCCTGCAGATGGCAATGAGCACCGCCCGAGACGACCGAAAGAGAACCTGGACCATGACAGCAAGTGATCGATTGCCGGTGTCGCCGGGCACCTCGATGATGACGAAGGCTGACGCATGAACGAGCGCTCAGCCGAGTACGAGAAGGGCAGCCTCAGCTTGCTGGGTACGATCGCGATGGGGACCGGCGTGATGATCGGAGCCGGCATCTTCGCACTGACGGGACAGGTTGCCGAGCTCGCGGGAGGTCTCTTTCCGATCGCGTTCATCGTCGCGGCGGTGATCAGCGGCTTCAGCGCGTACAGCTACATCAAAGTCGCCGGCGCCTACCCATCTGCGGGCGGCATCGCCATGATCCTCAAGAAGGCGTACGGCGGGAGCACGGTGACCGGCGCCGCCGCGCTCCTCATGACGCTCTCGATGATCATCAGCGAGAGCTTGGTGGCTCGAACCTTCGGTGCCTACACGCTTCGACTCTTCCCGGCCGACATCGCGGAGTTCTGGGTTCCGGTGATCGCCGTCGGACTCATCGTCGCGGCGTTTCTGGTGAATGTCGCCGGCAACAAGGGGCTCTCCTGCCCGTTTAGTGGGTGACCCCAGGCCGTGAATGCACTGGTGTGACGTGCACGCCGCCGCAGCAAAGATAGATCATGGCGATCAGTGAGTTCGCGGAATGGAAGCCGTAGGAGCGGCG